>Ga0207647_10001306_pt1 | contig 19191 bp, 20 predicted proteins | sample KBSCornC2_FD_184295 | JGI IMG/M metagenome (GOLD analysis project Ga0207647, IMG submission 184295) | Corn rhizosphere microbial communities from Kellogg Biological Station, Michigan, USA - C2 (SPAdes) (version 2) | ecosystem: Host-associated > Plants > Roots > Rhizosphere ... | reverse complement strand
ATACCTATCGTCATTTGTCTTTTTTTAGTCGTCTGGCGATTTATTAACATAGATTCAATTACAGTACCGCTGCCAGGGGAACGTCAGGAACAAGAACAAGAACAAGAAGAATCAGATCATACTTTAAAAGAGGCGGGTAGCAGAAAATCCATTGACAAGAGTTCTCTTAATGGAGATGGATTACCAAAGAGAATTAAAGAGAGGAGTAGTCCTCAAAACAGTCAAAATGACAACAATGTGAGAGGACCGCTTTCTCTTGATATAAAAGGTGCGATAACACTTGCTATCACTATCACCTCTTTTCTACTTGCGCTCACTTACTTACAGACGGGAGGTAACGGTAATAATAACAAAATATTTGATGTTAACTACTCAGTATTGCAAGTCGCAATTTTCTTTGCAATGGGAATTATCTCTCTAATATCATTTATTGTAATAGAAAGAAGATCCAAATCACCACTCATTGACTTTAAGATATTATTAGATAGAAGCATTTTTCCAGCCTATATTATAATATTGATCGTTGGGCTTTCACTATTTTTGGTTTTTCAAACTATACCTATACTAGTAAGAAATCCACCCCCAGTAGGTTTTGGGGGTGATGCAATCAGTACAACGAGAGTACAATTGCCCTTTGCTTTAATACTTCTAATATTTGGTCCTGCTTCAGGTTTTATAATATCAAAAGTTGGAACTTCAAAGTCTCTAATAATAGGTACTGTAATCAGCACTGTTGGCTTCTTTGGACTCTTCTCGTTGCATTCTAGTGAGTACATGCTTTCAATCAATCTTGTAATCCTTTCTGTGGGGTTGTCGTTTACTGCTATAGGAGCTCAAAACACTATAGTGTTAAACACTCCTAGACAGAGTAGTGGCATATCACTTGGTATAGCAAGTCTTTTGAGAATTGTAGGCAGCTCAATAGGTCCTGCACTTGCGGCAGTCTATCTTCAATCATATCAATACAAAGTTGTAAATATCAGTGTTAGTAACGGTCAACTACAGCATCTGGTGGCTTTTCCTAATGCTGAGGCATACAATCTTATCTTCCTTACCGCTGCGATACTGTCACTAGTATCTATATCTTTAGCACTATTCTTGAAGTTGTGTGCTTCTCCCAAATGTCAAAATCAGGTACCGGAGGAGACAGGAAATATGAATACTCAAATAACTCAAACCATAAAAGAGGCAATACTCAAATGGCCGGGTATTACTACTGAGCCAAATCGTTTTGGTGGAATTGAATTTCTAGTTAACAAAAAGGAAATGGGACATCTTCATGGTGAGAAACTAGCTGATTTACCATTCCCTGTTGAAATCAGAAAAGAGTTGGTTGCATCAGGGCGTGCATTGCCGCATCACATTTATCCAGAGTCTGGCTGGGTTAGCTATTGGATCAGGAATTCAGAAGATATTCCTGCAGTATTGGAGTTATTTGAAGCGCAGTACGAGCGCTTGAGACCCAAGTCTGCAAGTTCATAGCTAATTTATTCATACATTTAATCCTTTTATAGGTAACAATCTTTTTAAATTTCATTGTAAGCTAATGAAAATGATGGACCAAAGAAAATAAAGTATGTGGTAGTAAAATTAGTTCTACCATGTCAAGGTTAGACTTCAGTGATCAGTCTGACTCCGAAGCGAGCTATTTAAGAAAAGATCCATTGTTTTGTGTTGTGTTTAGAGGCATAATAAACAATTATTAAGAGAAGACTCGAAAACATTCGGTCAAAAACGGGCAATTTAGACGATTTTAGACTGACTTTTTTTTACATCTGCACAGTAAAAATCAGACAAGTATTACAAAAAGTATACTAAAAGTGCAGATCTTCCATCACCAGACTTAAATCAATCATTAGATATTAATGTATGATGATGACTAGTAACGTTAAAACTAAAAAAATAATGGTAAAGGTGAGCTTTACCTTTGCGGTGATTGGTATCTTTATCCTTAGCTCATTAATATTAAACCCAAGCAACACTGCAATAGCACAACTGCAATCACAACAACAACAAATCCGTGCTTTAGACGGCACAACATTTCACATTAATAATGTGACATTTTCGCACCGTATGGCAACCGTAAATGGTATTCAAATGCACTACGTAATTGGTGGTCAAGGAAATCCATTAGTCTTGCTGCATGGATTTCCACAAACATGGTATGAATGGCGTCATGTAATGCCAGCTTTAGCTAAAAATTATACTGTTATAGTACCTGATCTTAGGGGACTTGGTGATTCTTCAAAACCATCCACAGGATATGACGGCAATACTACTGCTGAGGATCTAAATCAGTTGATATCTCAATTGGGCTTTAAAAAAATCCTACTGGTAGCTCATGATATAGGAGCGCAGACAGCTTATTCATATGCTGCAACCCATCCAAACAATGTAAGCAAATTAGTAATAATGGACTATATTTTCCCAGGTTTTCTACCTCCACAGTTTGGTCAGAATGGTCCTTGGTGGTTTACATTTCATCAAGTCCCTAATCTACCAGAATTTCTCGTAGCAGGTCAAGAGCGAGAATACATATCATCGTTCGTCAAAATGTTAGCTTATAATCCATCTGCAATCACAGGGGGAGATCTAGATATATATGCTGAAAAATACTCTGTCCCAGGTGCAATGCGCGATGGATTTGAATACTACAGAGCCTTCCCTCTAGACGCAGTACAAAACAAAGCATTAGTAAACCAATCTAAGCTTCATGTTCCAGTACTTGTATTGGAAGCCGACTTCTATCCAGTATTCGGAGGAACTGTACAAGGTATTCCTGTAGCCGATGCGGTAAAGGCAATGGCTCAAAATGTTACTGGAATTAAGGTTCCTTTGTCAGGTCACTGGATTCCAGAAGAGCAGCCAGATTTTGTATTAGAACAGCTTGCTAATTTCTTTGGCGAGAATAATTCAAATTGACTGTATTACAACATAGTACAAAAATACAAGTTACTCGAATCCTAGTACAGGCGGGGTTCTAATCCCGACGGTATCAGACCAGCATTGATTTGGTAATCATTATGATGGATATAAAAAAAGATATCTCGACCATGTACACTTATAAAAAATAAAGTGAGTGGAAAAGATGTCCCTTACATTCGCTTTATACAAAGCAGATAAATAAATAACTTATATTAGTAACGCTTCAACCTTAAATTTAGTCTTGAGAAATTTTACTGTCATCCCAAGTCGAAAAGTATCTTGGAGTAATCTCGAGAATAATGGCATCACCTTTTTTAACATAATCTATTAGATTTTTCGCCATCGGATGTTCAGTGCTACCTAGATATCTCAACATGATTTTTTCGGTAATTGGAATGTTACGTTCTATGTCTTCATGAATTCTAACCGTTCCTTTTCCACGTACTCCTTTATAAGGCATATCAGGAGCATCCACACAGAAGTAGACCGTGTTATTTTTCCTGAGATTAAATGCCTTTTTTGAATCCTTTGAAGTTTCAATATATATCTTGTCCTTACTTGAATCAAAATAATACCATGTTGGATGTATATTGGGATGTCCATTTTCATCTAGTGTTGCAATATGCACGTTTAATTTACTCTCACTCAAAAATTCCTTTGCTTGCAGTTCGGTTAATGGCAAACTAAAACCGGCACTCGCGTCCAATATGCGCATTAATTCAATAGTCTATTTTTGCGATTTAAGTTTTTAGATAGTTAAGCCCTCGGATTTGTTCACTTGCGCCTACTAATTTTAGCATATTTTTTGCTTTTTGCTATCTGCACTGTAAGCACGGGTTCTCGTCGTTTATCTTGCCCATCTATATAAAGAAGAATAGCACAAGAATTACTAATACTCTTGTTACCTAGCTCGGAAAAGTTATTTCCTCTCTACTTGATCTGCTCCGTGGCGGCCATCCAATTCTCCACATGATAGGCCGTCGCTAGCTTGTCGTCCTTGACGGTGAACATGTCAATTGAGATCGTCTTGAAGCTCTTCCCAGTGGGCTTAACGCCGTACAGCTCGCCCGTCGGGGTGCCAGTGGCCTCACCTCGGACCACTATCCGATTGCCCGACGTCCAGATATCCTTGATGGTCCAGTGCAGGTCTGGGATTATCTTCCCCAAGGTTGTGAATACCTCCGCTAGTTGATCACGTGACAGACAATCTGAGTTGGTCGAACAAGATTGGTAATCAGGGTTGGTTGCATTCGCTAGCAATGCCGGGACATCCTTTTTGGCTGGCTCATTGAGCGCCTCATAGAGCGGCGCGACAATCGCGCGGGCCTGTTCCACAGTCAGCGACGTGGCATTCTCACCGTTCGGTGTCTGAGCATTCGCGCTCACAAGCGCCGCGCCTAACACCAACGAAGCGAACAATGTCAGCAACCCGGCGTCATACAATATGATCCAGCTTTTTGGATTTTCCATCTTTTTGCCACACACCTATTGTTATTTGATAAAGAAAGGTAACTATATAAAGTAGTAGGTAACGATATAGTTATTAGGTGAACTACTCGAAATTTGCTAGGAGAAGAAAGAGTACCCTACATTGAGAAAAATACTATCCGCTGCCCTATTAATAATACCTTCAATATTATGGGTAAAAAGTTCACAGTCTTAATATTGCGAAATATGATATACCGAAATCAAACTAGATTCAACAAGCTCCTTGACTCTATAGAGGAGATAAACGCAAAAACACTCTCTTTAAGATTGAAGGAAATGGAGAAGAATGGATTGATAGAGCGGAAGGTTTACGATGAATCCCCAGTTAGGATTGAATACTATATGACTGAGAAAGGGATGGCATTAGCTCCCATCTTGGAACAAATGTCCGCATTTTCTATGAAATACTGTGCTAAAGACATCTTTAAAGATAAGAAACCCAGGACGTTAAAGGAAGTACTCGGCCATGTGCCCAGACAGAATAACTGAAGTGAAATCAACATTATTATAGACTTTTGCAAATTGGTGAGTTACCAGTAGGTAACTACGTGACCGGTTCGTAAGTGCCCGAGTTATATAATTGCAGTACAAAATGTATAGTATGGAGACTACTAAAAGAAAAGTATATGAGCCCAGGAGCAGACCTCTATGACCAAAGTTGGCTCTATAGACATCCAGCCACTGAACTGGGACGTGTTTGCAACGCCCGGAATACCCATTGTCACCAGCGATATGCCTCCGGGTTTCAAAGAGGTGTATTTTCAGGCGATGACGTCAACTCTTATTTATGCCAAGCGCGACGCAGTTTTAGTTGATGCTTTTATGACCATCAAGCAGGCAGATGCCCTTGCAGATTGGGTTCGGGCAAGTGGCAAGAACCTGACAACTATCTATATTACACATGGCCATGGAGATCATTGGTTTGGTATCGGAACTATTCTTGAACACTTCCCAAATGCTAGAGCAGTAGCGACCCCTGATGTTGTGAAAGTCATGCGTCAGCATGCCTCCCCAGAAGTCCTTGAGAAGGTTTGGAAGGCGGCGTTTCCTGGTCAGATCTCGGAGCGGCTTGTGATCGCCGAGGAGCTGAAAGGAAATGTAATTGAACTTGAGGGGCATGAATTGGTCGCAGTGGAACTCGGCCATACCGATACTGACCACACCACCTGCTTAAATGTCCCTTCTATCGGCCTAGTCGTCGCGGGGGATGCCGCCTACAATGACGTTCACCTCTATCTAGTCGAATCAAATCCTAAAACTCGCCTAGAGTGGATCTCCGCACTCGACAAAATTGAGTCGCTCAACCCACACGCAGTTATCGCCTCACATAAACGCCCTGATAGGGAGGACAATCCTCGTATCATCGAGGAGACTCGGAAGTACATCCGCGATTTCGACCGATTAGCAGAAATGACGACAACGGCGCAGGAACTCTATGACAAGATGCTGGAGCTCCATCCAAATCGAGTCAATCCTGGATGGGCACTGTGGAGTTCAGCGCGAGCAGCAAAACCGTAAATTAGGAGTTGCTCATGCGTTGGGCCTTTTTCAGAATTTTTCTCCATTCTCATCGTTTCCAGATAATTTCACAAGTCAAAATTTATATTCAAGGTGAAAAGGATGACGTCTGATATCTAAGATGACTTGAGCAACGCAGCCTGCAGCAATAATAGCCATAAAGTAAACAGGTAACAGAGTATTACTCAATGTAGCACCAATAATGAGAACAACCCCGGCTGTCGCTAAGTTGCAAATTGCCTCTGTGTATTTTTCTGACCATTTTGATTTAGCTAAGGTAACGTTACTCTTTGCAGAAGTTATTTCTATTACACTTATGGCGAACAGACACATAGAGATTGAAATGCACACAAGCCATGTTTCAGAGGGTGGCAATGCTAAACTTTGATTGCTCAGAACCACATGCTCCACGCCTACACCCAGCGCTGTAAAGCCAATTATCAAAGGAATATGGATGTATAGCCAGGTAACATATACTCCCAATTGCCTATTTTCGCGAAGTGCCTTAATTTCTGAGCCGTCCAAATTATCAAAATATAGCCACCACAAACTAAAGGTCATTCCAAGTCCCAAGGCGGCAGTTACCATGGAAGAAATAGTCCATTGATGGGTTGCAATGCCATCAACGATGCCTAAAATTGCTATGCCTAAGACGATTATTGTAAACAATCCAAAACGTTCTGGCAAATGCTTTGTATGGGGGGCAAATTGCATTGAAAACCGTTTAGTGAATAACACCGGCACACCAATGTCAACTGCTAAACCAATTATCCATAGAATGAATCTAAGCGGTGTAGGTACGAATACAGACGCAAGCCATATTGCTGTAGAAATCGAAAACCCAATAGAATAACTTCTCGTCAGCTTTCGCGCTTCAGGAACGTGTCTTCCTGCACGAAGGTATTCAACTATAAGTATGGCCCGACTGGCAGCATATGATAGAGCAAACCAGCCTGAATTACTACCCAGGCCATCTGGAATATTAACTGCCATAAAGGCAAAAGCACCAATCTGTAATAGCATAAGAAATCTATGTATCATATCATCGGTCCCAAATCTTGTTGCATAAAATGTAACACCAATCCATGCCCAGAAAACTGGTATGAACAAAGCTACAAATTTAAAAAACCCATTTATAGTAACGTCATGACTAAGATTGATACTCAATTGCAGTACAACTATTGCAACTATAAGGTCGTAAAAACTTTCTAGCCATGAAGCACGGCGATCTGTATAACTTTCCACTTCCTTATATTAATCTAGAGTCGTTATTATGATTAATTGGTAGAGTTAAACCAGAATAAGATTCAGGCATGAAATAGGGGAGAAGGATACCAGGGATTTTATATGATTGCAATACAAAAAGTATAGTATGGAAAGCACATCTAAAAAGAAGTTTATGCATTTAGCAGGACGCTCTGGAGTTCGGCACGCACTGTCAGATAGTAAATTTGGGGTTGTCAAAGCATGACTAAAGGAAAATCAAAAGACGTAAAACTTACTATGCCAGTGAGCAAATCTAATGATCATATTCAAGGCTCTGCAGATGCACCTGTGATTTTGGTGGAATACGGAGACTTTGAATGCCCATATACTCGACAGGCATTTCCAATCGTTAAAGAGATAAGAGCACGCCTAGGTGACACGATATGCTTTGTGTTTCGTAATTTTCCGCTTAATGAAATACATCCCCATGCTGAACATGCGGCTGAAGCAGCTGAGGCAGCTGCAGCTCAGAATAAATTTTGGCAAATGCATGATCATCTATTTGAACACCAAGAAGCATTAGATGATCATCATTTGACGGTCTATGCACTTAGAATAGGATTAGATACTGATAGGTTCAAAAGGGAAATGTCTGAGCATATTTACGCGCCTGCTTTAATGGAATCGCTAAAGGATGGAATTAAAAGTGGTGTTGAGGGTACACCAACCTTCTTTCTAAATGGCGTACGATATGAAGGCTCATGGGACTCAGCGACCCTGCTAAAAAGAATCAAATCTTCAATCAAACATAGATAAGGTTTTTTACCGTACATTTATTATTAAAAAGAACGTATTTCTTAAATACTTGCATGCTCTGAATCATTCTTAACATTTTCATTTCAAAAAAGGAATAAATTAATAGAAAAAAAATTATTAATACTGATAACACAAGTTCGACTACTCATGAGGAGATGAATTAGAACTTGATAATAAATGCAGGATCCTACTACATGGACCGTACGAATCCCACCAAAGTAAAATTTTTGATACCCTAAATAGTAAATAGATAAGTAATCTAAATTGATGGTAATAGTAAAGATGTATCACAATTAGTTAACTTTCAAACTACTTCAAATCATTCTGCAAAACAATGCGATAACGTGCTTTGCCTGACTCAAGGCGGGCCATTGCCTCATTCACACGAGACAGCGGAAATTCTTCTGTAATTGGTTCTATTCCATGACGGCTACAAAAATCAAGCATCTTTAGAATATCTGCAGGACCGCCGCCCGGTGAAGCTCCTATGGATTTCTCGCCTAAAACCAAGGGAAACACGGTCGCCTTTACTTGTGGAGTTGCTCCAACAATATGCAATTTGCCGCCAGGTCGAAGCGTATCAATGTATTTATCCCAATCTAGGTCTACATTTGCAGTAACAAGTACCATATCGAAATTATTTGCATAGGGTTTTAGAGCATCAGAGATTTTTGAGTTTATGAAATGATCGGCTCCAAATTCTTGTGCTTCCTTTTCTTTTTCGGGATTTGTAGATATAGCTGTAACCTCACTTCCCCATGCATTAAGAAACTTAATAGCGATATGTCCTAACCCACCAATTCCCACTACTGCAACATGATCTGTGGGTTTGATGTTATTGTGGATAATTGGATTAAAGACTGTTATTCCAGCACAAAATAATGGTCCTGCGTTCTTGATATTGATATTATTAGGCAGGGGAAAAGCGAATATCGCTTGGCAGCGTACCTTATTGGCATATCCTCCATGTCTACCAATTATTACATCTTCTCCCTTAAGACAACGATTATGGTGACCGCTAAGGCACTGATCGCATACTAGACAAGACCGGGCTCGCCAACCTAATCCCACATATTGTCCTACTTCAAGATGATTTACCATATTGCCCATAGCTGCAACTTTGCCAATGATCTCATGTCCAGGAACGAACGGATATCGTGTTAATCCCCATTCGTTTTTAAGCATACTCAAATCACTGTGACAAATACCACAATACTCGATATCGAGCTCCACTTCATCGGGCTTCAAGGCGCCTAATTCATACTGGAATGATTCTAATTTTCCACTCGGTTCATGAGCTGCATAGGCTTGAATATTCATAACTAATTACTACTTATTCATTCTCTTAAAGGATTCATAAACTTGTCTCCAGTTTGTTGGATGTTGAAGTCACACACCATCAAAATTATTTTAGTAATTTTTGTAACTTCATTCCTTAACTGCCAGTGCCCAAGGATGTTGTAAATGATATTCTTTAGTCCAAGGTATATCTAGTACGTCCCAAGAGATACCTGAGTCTTTAGAACAATAGATTCCTCGATTATTCAAACAATAAAACTCGTCTTTGATTTTCGGATTAGATTCAATCATTGAAATTATAGTTCCTTTTGATTCAGGCAATCCATCAGTAGTTAAAGTCCACCTTTTATCGCTATCATGAATATCATATGAACGTCGGTATACAAAAGATTCCGAATCTTGTCTATAGTGTGCTTGCCAAGCATTGCTTGCGGCTGATATGATTATGTTTTCAGGATCATCGGAATTTACTGCAATGCCTAAAAGATAAGTGTGCTGTCCTAGTCCTTGGTCTAATTTTTTCCAGGAAGCTCCGTAGTCCTGACTCTCAAAATATCCATCACCCGCGGAAGAATAGAGCCTTTGAGGTGCTTTTTTATGAGTCCTTAAGGTATGAGTATCATACGGACTATTCTCTATTCGATCTATCCAGGTCTGGCCACCATCAAAAGTCTTGATTAGTGCTCCTGCCTCTATGGCAACAAATAGGTAGTCCTTTCTATTTACATCAGGTTCTATCCAACGAACGTGATGTGTAGATGGTCTAGGAGGAAATGACCATGTAGAGTGTGAAGGTAATTTATTGAATTCGTCAGTCTTTTCCCAATTTTGACCGCCATCACTTGAAGTGTAAATTAAACTTGGTTCCATTCCGACAAATAACTTGTTAAATCCGTCTTGTCCTTTTTCTATCGGACTAACTGATAGAGACATGATACTAGAATTTGATACTTGTAGCGAGGTCTTTTCCCAAGTCTGACCATTACTATCAGTTTTCCAAAGCCCATTATCAGAAGTGCCGCAATATGCTCTCTTAGGATGTCCAGGATCGAATGCCAGACTGGTTGGCTTTCGACCCTTTAAAGGTTCTTGAACCTTCCATCCGTCCTTTGAAGACTCCACAACCAATACTAAGTTTTCCAAGGCGGCTAGGATAGTTGTCAACTACTGCTCTAACCTACACTTCTTTAGTAATGAATTTATCCTTAGGGTAAGCTAAACTTCCGATATCGGGCATCCTACGCTGAGATCAAGACTTGAGCTCTTACTAGAATTGAATTATACAAATGATATTATCTAAATGAACAATTTTGGACATGGCCGTAATGGGCACGTGCAGGGAGGGTTCCTCTTTGATGAAAATGAACTTCTTTAAAACCTTTCTCTCTCAAATAATCCTCGATGGTTCCTGCATATTCGACTACTTTCTCTTTTCTAATATTAAGCTCTGAAACGTTTAATGCAATTTTATTTTCATAATCTATCTCCCATAATTGTTGATCTTCACCACTTAGAACTACAAATTCATTCATGTTAATATAAGAAGCAGAGCAATCTATTATTTGTATATAGAGAAGTTGCTCAATATGAAATTTTTAATTTTAAAATTCAACTCGTGGCTTTATTTACGAATTAACTTTTGATTGAATAAAATATAGAAGAATCTTAATATCTGATAGATGAGCTCAAATGTATGTGCAAAATGATGACAAACACGATAAGGGTATGATGCCTACATCTGTAGAAATAGTGGATGTTGCTCCACCAAATACAGATAGTGACTCTATTTCAAAATCCGACTTACATGCCGGAATCACGGAGTTGAGTAAGGATGAGCTATCCCGTTTATTTCAATTCAGGAATTTGGTCTATGTGGGAACGATATCAAGGGACGGCTCACCACATATTACTCCAGTCTGGGCTGAAATGGTTGAAGATTTAATTCTGATTAATACATTCGAAGAATCCGCGAAGTTTAGGCATATAACAAAAGACAAAAGGATAGCTCTATCCGTCGTGGAGCAAAATAATCCATTCAATATGGTATCAATAAAAGGAAAAGTGGTGGAGCAAACTAGTGAAGGAGCTGATGAACATTTAAAAAAGCTTGCAAAGAGATATTTAGGAATTGGAAAATATTATTATCGCAAGCCAAATAATAAAAGGATAATTCTTAAAATAAAGCCAGAAAAAATAATGGGTCTGTCAATTCACCCTGCTTTCTATTTTCTTGCATATTCACCATGGTTGAAGTAATGGTTTGAAAATTTTAATGATGAATAGGGAATAGCAGGACAGTTCGAAATGGGTCTATTTATTGATATACTAGTGTTATTACAAACTCCGAACCAGAATATTGTGATACTATAAATAGTAAACAAATTAACTTATTATTTTAGATTTGTTGCTAGAAGCATAAGAAGTCAAAGTCAAAAAAAAACAACTTGATGATATCACTAACATTTACTTGGAGTGATTGAAATAAAAGAAAACCATTTAAGCTCAACCAATCGAAATTGCTAGGATCAAAGAATAAATAGTCTAATAGCTTATAGTTGCTAATGGCAAGTCAGAAATCAAAGAATAACTCAACCGAATCAAAAACTAATTCAGAATTAAAAAAGAAATCTAATAGTGGTAAACTGGATTCACAATCACAGAAGATAAAACCCAAAGTTGGATTTAAGAAAGTAAAAAAGATTTCCAAGTCAATTAAACGAATTGAATCTCAAATATCCCGAATACAAACTCAAATGGGTAGAATAGGAAAAGATCTTACCACAGTGCTCGAATTGATACAGACTAAAAAATAGTGTTAGAAGGTTTTAAGCCAACTTCCAAAATTGTAATCCCTCCTCTTTTGATTAGCATTTATTGGATAATGGGTTTATATCATTTGATAGTAAAAGCAATCAATACATCAACCTATGATAATGGTGAACTTTCGGTTCGCTAACTCAAATCCTAGGATCGATATTATTCAGAATTCAGCTCCTTTGGACGCCATATATTGATCAATTCACCCTTAGTTTTAGCGTTTACGTCATGCCACTTTCTAATGGATAGTCTTACACATGCAACGGAACACGTTGGCATTGTAATCATCTTTCCTGTTAATGTTTCCAATAATTGTTCCGAGTATGGATTATGTCCAACTAACATTATCATGTCATATTTATCGTTTTGATTTTTGAGTGCATCAAGATATTTCTGATATCCTGATGCATACAATGAAGAGTCGACTATAATTTCTCCATCATAAGCACAGGCCTTGGCAACCTTCTCTGCGGTAGAGTAGGCTCTTACGGCTGGAGAGCTTATAATTAATTGTGGGCTAAGACCTTCTTTCAATAACTTTTTACCAATTCGTGGTGCATCCCGTTTACCGCGGTTATTTAGCGGCCTATCATGATCTGATAATTCTGCAAATTCCCAACTTGATTTGGCGTGTCGGAGTATCAATAATGTCTTGTTATTCTTATTCAAGAGACTCTCAGAGATTTAATCATCTTTACTTTTATAATTTGTGGATTCGCTGGTACTATACCGTGATATGCATGGAACAATTGATAATAAAGTGATTTGATTCGACAAACATTGGGATATATTATTTTCAGTTATGAATATTTATGAACTTCGCTGAACAATTCATCAGCCTGTGCACCATAAGCGTTTATGATCATTTTACTACCATTACGTGCAGCTTCAACGTAATAATATTTTATTCCATTATTCATATGTATTAATTTTTCAGGAACGATACTAAATACATATTGTTTACTTCTTAAGTCATGAATTAACTCCTTAATTTTACTTGATTCAGACCCTTTGTCTATTAAACTATAGTTAATCGTCAAATTAGATCGATATCAAATTATGTTCTCTAGCATTTTTCATCAATATTCAAGCAGCTCAAGAATCAATACCAAAATTAGTATTTCCCTCTCTATAGCGTTTCTTTCAGAAGGGACCTTTGTGTTTTTGAGTAATTGTTCACATGATTTTATTTGTGCTATTATAGAATCCCTTAAGCTTTTGAAGGGGGGTTGATTTAAATACTCAATGCAATACCCAGGTTCTTTTTTGTTACTCTCAATGGCCTTTACCTTCTTTTCACTAATTTGTTCTAGTTCTGGCAGGTTCATTTCTTAATTATTGCCCCAATTAAGACTAATTTTAACAATCCTGGATCTATTTTTTTTCTCAATGAAATTCTGCAATAATTATGAGAATGAAAACAATCCTCTGTTTTATCACAATTACAACAAATCCATGAGACGTATTCTTGGCATATATTACAAGTAGCATAAGGTGTCAAACAAAATCCACATCCTCTGCAAGATTCCTTATTAAACATAACTTAGAAGACACAAGGTTTCTCTTATTAGAATTGGCGAAGGTATTCTTGTAGATCCTAATAGACTATATGAGTTTTGAAAAATTGCGACGTGAATTTTCCATTTTCAACTAAAGTTTCCAGTTTACTCCACCAAAAATCGTCAAGTTCTATTATTTTTATTAGTGTTATGGATAATTTTCATGTAGATCCTACTAGACTATATAGAAGAGATTTTTTACATGAATATTGTCATACGGATTTTTTAAATTTTATGGAAACAGTATCCAGTCATTTAAGGATTTAATGAATCTTTTCTAAAATTGGTACTAGTCGTAATAACTATTATTGTATTGCGTTTATTCTATTCTATTATAAAATATGAGTAACCAGAAAAATTAATGGATATCATCAAATTACAAGTTTAATGTAAGCATGGTAACTGGTAAACTATTAGAGGAAATGTCAACTATTTTCTGATAAGCAATAAGGGAATATCAATTAACTAGCAGTATTTGTGTAATTACCTTCATGGTATAACCTTTCAACTGCTGCAGCTGCCTTCACATCTAGATTCGAAATTACATGTCCTAAACTCCAAGTGTCGTAGTCTAATGTTAATGTATTCCAAGTTGATGTCATATTTGGATGATGGTTTAATATTTGTGAGGAACGGGCTACCTGATACATAAAATCAAATAATGAAGAAAAATCCACAAACGTAAATGTCTTATGCAACTTTCCATCAAGTATGGTCCATCCAGGTAAATCCTTTAGTGCTCCATTTATCTGACTTTCCGAGAGTTTAACATAATTTGGAGTTGTATTATTATGGACGGAATTGAGAGCATTCTTAATGTCTGACGCATTAATTGAAATTCCTGTTGTGTTAATTTTAGAATCAGCTTCTTGAGTTTTACCCATGACGGGCATATGTGTTGAAGATACTATGATTAGTAACAAGATATTTGTAAGTACAATGGTCTGTCTTATCATGGCAATAATAAATTATCTGTGGTATTTATTATTTCATATTTTTTTGTTATCTGTGACTTTGTTTTGTACAATTGGGTATTATTCAAAGACGTTATTAAGTATTATAATAAGATACTCAGTTGTCAACCTGATATTCCAGAAGATATATTGATAAAGATTTATGATAATATGTTAGTTGATCAATTCCGTTGACCTCTTACAATACTAAAGTCCTGATAGTTCTTGCAATTTCAATTCTTATTTCAACCATATTGGGTGTTCTATTCCCCTCTGAGGGGCAGCTTTTCTCTGAGTACATCCTAGTGATTCTTGGTTTTTTGTTATTCCTGAATTTGATACAACTTGATTTCCAAGATCTCATCTCAATTTTTAGGAAACCGAAAATCTTGTTAATATTATCCATGCTGAAAGTGATTATCATACCCGTATCAGCGTATTTTGTTACTAATGAAATTTCTCCCAAATATGCATTGCCAGTACTATTATTGTCTGGAATTTCCACAGGACTCGGGGCTCCATTTGTTACCAATTACGTAGGTGGTAGACTTTCAATTATAGTCGCAATGGTAATAGTCACTTCGCTCCTGGTTCCGTTCTTATTGCCAACATTAGTCTATGTTTTTTTTAATACTGAATTTTCTATTCCAGTATTTGATATGGTATCATTACTAGTAATATCACTGATTGTTCCTCTAGTTGGGAGTGGAATCATAAAAAGATATTTGCCTCAATTAGCAGCCACTATAAACAAGAGCTCATTGCCTTTATCTATCTTTTTAATGGATTTAATTAACTTTGCAATATTTTCTAAATTTTCAAGTTATTTCTATTTGAAACTTTCGTTTGTTATTACTACAACTATAGTTGCCTTCGTATTATTTGCGGCATTTGCAATTACAGGTTATCTCGTTTTGTACCTCATGAACAAAGATTCATCAACAAAGGACAAATTTTCTGGGCTTATAGCCCTAAGTTACGTAAATAATATTCTGGTAACTGTTTTTGCACAACAATTCTTTGGTTCGCAAGTGGCAGCACTTGCTGCATTTTACAATATGCCATACTATATAGGAATTATTTTGCTAAAAATTTTACACTCAAAATTAGTTAGGGTTAGTAGCGAGTAACGAAAATATAATATAAAAATCGGGTTCCATATCATATTAATATCCGAAGGCAGACAAACCAACTATTTTATGGATACGCATATCAAACATAAAGTGTATGTAACGAGAAAAATACCAGAACCAGGTCCATCCATATTAAAAAACCGTTTTCAATTAAAGATGAATCCCAGAGCCGACGTACTTAGGAGGGAAAATTTAATTCAAAATGTTAGAGGCGTGTACGCCCTAATGTGCATGTTAGGGGACAAAATCGATTCAAGTGTTATGGATTCGGCAGGACCGAATCTTAAAGTAATAAGCTGCTATAGTGTTGGATACGATCATGTAGATATTTGCGAAGCCATAAAAAGGAAAATTATAGTTACAAATACTCCAAATGTGCTTGCTAATACCACGGCCGATCTCACATTTTCTTTAATTCTCACAGCGGCTAGGAATTTAGTAAATGCAGATAGACATGTAAGAGGTGGAAATTGGAAATTTGGATGGACGCCTGATCTCTTTCTTGGATACGACGTGCACGGAAGTACTTTAGGTATAATCGGTCTCGGAGAAATAGGCACACTTGTAGCTAAACGTGCAAGAGGATTTGATATGAAAGTAATTTACCATAGTAAAACCCGGAAACGTGACTTAGAATCAGAACTGGATATTACTTATGTTTCACTGGAAGAATTGTTACAACGCAGCGATTTTGTCTCTATTCATGTATCATCAAACAAAGATAGTTTTCACATGATAGATAAATCAAAAATTAATTTAATGAAAAAAACCGCTTTTATTATTAATACCTCCAGGGGTAAAGTAATAAACGAGCGAGACTTGATTCGTGCCCTAAAAAATAATATTATAGCAGGTGCTGGTTTAGATGTCTATGAAAATGAGCCTATTTCCAGATCTAACCGGTTAACTCAATTACCCCAAACTGTATTGTTACCACATATTGGAAGTGCCACTTTTATGACCCGATCCAAGATGGCAGAAGTTGCAGCCAATAATATTGTAAACTTTTTTTATCAAAGAGGGATAGTTTACAAAATAAATTAGATTTAATATAATTGCATCTGATTATATTGAAACTAGCATAGCAAGTATTCAAATTTATACTCATCTACTAAAATGTATCAAAATTTAATTTTAGGATCATTATTCTTCCATTTCAGATAACAATTAATTTTTACCGAGAGTAGACGCTATTTATCATCAGGAAATAGTCCCCATCTAAGGATGCTTGTGCCTTCTATAGTCAGCCTCCTTTTCGTGCTGTTCCCTAACATGATGGAGCCTATCCTTCTCATGAATAAACTCCTTGCCACATTCTCGACATTTTATAATATGATGATGGTGAATTTGTCTCATGTGATGAATTAATTCCTCATCTGTCTTGAATTTCAAGTGATCGATTTCGCAGACAAATTCCGTATGATGAAATAAATTCAGATTTTCAGTAATATTTTGGAATACCGCGCTACCTTCTTCACTGTGTGCATCTCTTACATGTCTCTTTAACTTTTCCTTGTCCTCGAATTTCGTGTTACAATATTTACAGGACAAAAGTTTAGGCTTATTATCAGTTTCATGGTGTCCGAACCATTTCATTAGTTAATTTACAAGGCAATCCCTTCATTAAAGTTATGCCGACTTTCTAACCAGATATCTAACCATTTCTAAATTAAAACAATGCCGGTTGGTATGCGAATAGGATAGATATGAATTAGAATAATACTATTGTATTGCGGGTTTAAAGCGGCATCCAAACATAATTATGATAACAATTTTGAATATTCATGACATTCCAAAGTTACTAAGATACTTGATGAAATGCTTATCTTGTAGTTTCTCTTAGTAGTTAAATGGTAATTTTTAAATCATGACTATGCACAATACTTCAATAAATTTGTCAATAGCAACATTTGTTGGCCTATTTATATCAGTTTTGCTTGTTTACCTGCCTGCCATCAATCAGCACAATGCATACGCTGAATTATCTTCCCCTGATAATAACAAAACGTTATTGACTACAGGATCTGCCACAACGCAGGTAAAACCTGATAAGGTTACTGTATCACTAGGTGTGGAAACAACCAATACGAAGGCAAAAGCTGCACTAGACGCAAATTCTGAATTAATGAACAAGATCATCAGTGCTCTTAAAATAGCAGGTGTTAAGGAAAATGAAACGAGTACATCATCATTCACGATAACTCCAAACCGCGACTACACTATAGATAAGAACCAAGGCAAATTGATTGGATTTACCGTAAGCAATTCGATACAGATAGACAGCAACAATGTAAATAAAACATCAGAATGGATTGATACTGCAATTTCGTCAGGTGCAAACAATGTAAATAGCATTTATTTTAGTTTGTCAGATAAGAAACTTGATGATATTAAAAAGCAATTGTTAAACGAAGCTATTGAAAATGCAAATGAAAAGGCAGATATTGCTGCTTCAGCATTAGGGCTTAAAATAGTAGGAGTAAGGACAGTAACTATCGATCAACCAACGCCCATCTTTACAGGGCCAACTTCATATAGTGCTACATCGCTCAAAAATGAAGCATTTGCACCATCTACTCCAATAATGACTGGGCAACAACAAATATCCCAGAGCGTTAACATTGTTTATCTCATGGGATAATAAATTATCATATTTTTTTGGACCCTCAGTTATATAGCGTTTATAATAAAAACACAGAATTAAGCCTAGATATATATACAATATTCTATAACCCCTAATCTAGTTAAGGATGTCATACTACAGACCGCCTCGTTTTCCGATTGCTAATAAGCTGAAAATTGCAGCCGCAGTTGTTACAATAATTGTTATTATAGTCATAATGGCTGAATCAATAGTAATTGTTGAAGCAGGTCATAGGGGAGTAGTGCTTTACCTTGGAGCAGTTGAAAATAGAGTATTAGGAGAAGGTGTACATTTCATTGCTCCTTTTCTAGAACAAGTCGTTCCAATGGAGGTAAGAACACAAAAGTTCCAGGCAGAAGCAAGTGCTGCATCAAATGATTTACAAGAAGTGCAGACTGTTATTGCAGTAAACTATAGAATTGATCCAACGGAAGCAAATAAGATATATCAAACGTTGGGTGTCAACTATGGAGACCGTGTAATATCCCCAACTATTCAGGAATCGGTCAAAGCCAGCGTAGCCAAATTTAATGCAGAAGATTTAATCACAAAGAGAGAAACGGCAAAAAGTGTTATTGCTAATGCGATAAGAAGTACGCTTGCTGCAAATGATATTCAGACACAAAATGTATTTATCACTGACTTTAAATTTTCCGATGCTTTTGCTTCTCAAATAGAACAAAAAGTAGTAGCTTTTCAAAAATATCTTACTGAACTAAATAATCTAAGGTCTGTTTCGGTAGTTGCAAATCAATCCGTTGCCCAGGCTGAAGGACAAGCAAGAGCAACTGCTGCCAAGGCAACTGGTGAATCACAAGCAATAAAGATTATCA
>Ga0207647_10001305_pt1 | contig 19192 bp, 18 predicted proteins | sample KBSCornC2_FD_184295 | JGI IMG/M metagenome (GOLD analysis project Ga0207647, IMG submission 184295) | Corn rhizosphere microbial communities from Kellogg Biological Station, Michigan, USA - C2 (SPAdes) (version 2) | ecosystem: Host-associated > Plants > Roots > Rhizosphere ... | reverse complement strand
CGTGGCGGGTCACCCCGCCGATATATCAGTGTCCGCAACCGGTCATCGCACTTTGAGGCTCTCGGTGCGGGAGGTGAGGACCTGGTCGATGATGCCGTAGTCCTTGGCCTCGTCCGCCGAGAGGATCTTGTCCCGGTCGATGTCCTTGTGCACCTGCTCCGGCTCGCGGCCGGAGTGCTTGGCCAGCATCTGCTCCATCACGGTGCGCATCCGCAGGATCTCGTTGGCCTGGATCTCCAGGTCGGACAGGTCGCCGCGGCCGCCCTCGCTCCAGGGCTGGTGGATCAGGATCCGGGCGTTGGGCAGCGCCAGGCGCTTGCCCGGGGTGCCGGCGGCCAGCAGCACGGCGGCCGCGGAGGCGGCCTGGCCCATGCACACCGTCTGGATGTCGGGCTTGACCCACTGCATGGTGTCGTAGATCGCGGTGAGCGCCGTGAAAGAACCACCGGGGCTGTTGATGTAGATCGAGATGTCCCGGTCGGGGTCCATCGACTCCAGGGTGATCAGCTGGGCCATCACGTCGTTGGCCGAGGCGTCGTCGATCTGCACCCCGAGGAAGATGATCCGCTCGTCGAACAGCTTCGAGTACGGGTCCCACTCGCGGAAGCCGTAGCTGGTGCGCTCGCTGAACTTCGGGACGATGTAGCGGGCGTCGTGCTCGGGCCCGCGGTAGAGCATGTCGTTCATGGCAGGGGGTCCTCCGGGGAGAAAGCGGCCGGGTAGGGGTCAGGCGGGGCGCTGCGAGGCCTCAGGCCTGGGCGGTGCCGCCGGCGCCGGGGACGTCGTTGGCGTGCGTCATGATGTCGTCGATGAGGCCGTACTCCTTGGCCTCGGTGGCGCTGAACCAGGTGTCGCGGTCGGAGTCCAGCTCGATCTTGTCCAGCGGCTGCCCGGTGTGCGTGGCGGTGAGCTCGGCCATCCGCTTCTTGCTGCGCAGCAGGCGCTCGGCCTGGATCCGGATGTCCGCCGCCGAGCCGCCGATGCCCGCGGAGCCCTGGTGCAGCAGGATCTCGGTGTTCGGCAGCGCGAAGCGCTTGCCGGGGGTGCCGGCGGTGAGCAGGAACTGGCCCATCGAGGCCGCCATGCCCATGCCCACGGTCACGATGTCGTTGGGGATGTACATCATCGTGTCGTAGATCGCCAGGCCCGCCGAGACCGAGCCGCCGGGGCTGTTGATGTAGAAGTAGATGTCCTTCTCGCTGTCCTCGGCGGTGAGGAGCAGCAGCTGGGCGCACAGCGAGTTGGCGATGTCGTCGTCGACCTGGGTGCCCAGGAAGATGATCCGGTTGCGCAGCAGCCGGTTGTAGACCTGGTCGCTCAGGCCGAGCGGGCTGTCAACGCCCGCACGGGCCATCGGGGTCAGCGGCGTCGTCATAGGTTCACCCTGCCTGGTTCGTCGGAAGCGGAATGCGCGGACCGGCCGCGAGCAGGCACCGTCGAGCCCTGAGAAGGCCCCCGAGCCGTGATCGCGTCGGTCCTAGGACGACCCTAACGCCCCGCTCCCCCGCGACGTCGGCGCCCCGGCCCTTGTTCGCTGACGGCATACGCGAAAGCCCCGCCTCCCACGTGGGGACGGGGCTATCCCTGCGGGCCGGGCCGCCCGAGCCCGTTCGCTCAGACGGCCGAACGCGGCTCAGTCGTGCTTGTGGCCGTAGTGCTCGTCCTCCGGCGCGCGGCCGTGGCTGTCCGGGTTCTCGCCGTCGGTGTCCTCGACGTCGGGGGCGTTGATCTTCTTGACGTCCACCTCGTTGCCCGAGGCGTCCTTGACCGTGGCGGCCTCCAGGACCAGGTTCAGCGCCTTGCCCCGGCGCACCTCGCCGACCAGGGCCGGGATCTGGCCCGCGGAGGAGATCTGCTGGGCGAACTCGTCCGGGCGCATGCCGGCCTGCGACGCGCGCTGGATGAGGTGGTTGGTCAGCTCGCCCTCGTTCACCGAGATCTCCTCGGCGTTGGCCAGCTTGTCCAGGATGAACTGGGCCTTCACCCCGTCGCGCACCTCGTCGGCGAGCTCGGCGTTGTACTCGTCCTCGGTCTTCTCCTGCAGCTTGAAGAAGCCCTCGCGGGTCATGCCGCCCATCGCGATCTGGCGGTCCAGGGCCTCGTTGCGCCAGGCCAGCTCGGCGTCCACGACCGACTTGGGCAGCGGGATGTCCACGCGCTCGAGCAGGACCTCCAGCACCTTGTCCCGGGCCGAGGCGACCTGCTCGAACTGCTCGGAGCGCTCCAGCGTCTCGCGGACGTTGGTGCGGAACTCCTCCATGGTGTCGAACTCGCTGGCCAGCTGGGCGAACTCGTCGTCGAGCTCGGGCAGCTCGCGCTCCTTGACCGCGGTGACGGTGACCTCGATCGTGGCCTCCTCGCCGGCGTGCGAGCCGCCGAGCAGCTTGGAGGTGAAGGTCGCGGTCTCGCCGGCCTTCTTGCCGATGATCGCCTCGTCGGTGCCCTCGATCAGCTGGGTGGAGCCGACCTCGTAGCTCATGCCCTTGGCGGTGCCGTCCTCCAGCACCTCGCCCTCGATCGAGGCGGCCAGGTCCAGCGTGACGAAGTCGCCGTCGGCCACCTCGCGCTCGACCTCCTTCAGGGAGCCGAAGCGCTTGCGGATCTCCTCGATGCGCTCGCTCACGGCCTCGTCGGACACCGCCGCGTCCTCGACCTCGACCTCGATGTCGTCGTAGGCCGGCACGTCGAACTCGGGGCGGACGTCCACCTCGGCGGTGAACTTCAGCGCCTGGCCGGGCTCGAGCTCGGACAGGTCGACGTCGGGCTGCCCGACGACCTCGATCTTGTTCTCCTCCACGGCCTGGCCGTAGAACTGCGGGAGGGAGGAGTTGATGGCCTCCTCCAGCGCGGCGCCGCGACCGAAGCGCTGGTCGATGACCGCCGCCGGGACCTTGCCCTTGCGGAAGCCCGGGATCGAGACCTGCTCGGCGATCTTCTTGTAGGCCGCGTCGAGGCTCGGCTTGAGCTCCTCGAACGGGACCTCAACGGTGAGCCGGACCCGAGTCGGGTCCAGGGTCTCGACAGCGCTCTTCACTGCTGCTCTCCTTGCGGCGCTGCCGGCGCCGGCAGCCTCGAGTCATGGCGCGACGTCGCGCGTGGACGGGATACGAAGACCCATCGTAACCCGGAGTGCCGCCCCTGAAGGAAACGGTCCCGGAACTCGCTAGAGCTCTCTTTGGTAGCAAAGCGACAGCGGGGCGTCGGCATACGCGCCGAAGCCCGGGATGGTCACGTAACCAGCGCGCTCGTAGAGGCGGATCGCGGCAGCCTGTTCGGGACCGGTCTCCAAGCGGAGCGTTCGCCAGCCGCGCGCGACCGCTGCCTGCTCCAACGCCGACAAGACCGCGACGGAGACGCCCCGGCCGCGCCACTCGGGCACCACATACATGCGCTTTATCTCGGCGGCGCCGGGTTCCAGGGCGCGCAGCGCTCCGCAGCCGGCCGGCTGACCGGCGACGTAAGCGATGAGGAACAGCGCGATGTCCGCCGCCGACGGCGCGACGCCGGGCTCGCTGCCCGGGCCGTACATGCCGTCGATCTCGGCGCGCTGGGCGTCACGCAGAGCGACCGCCTGCGGATCGTCCCAGGGGACTTCGGTGACGGTGATGATCGGGGCGCTCACCGCGCCAGTGTGGCTCGGGCAGATGTCGCCGGTGTTTCCGGTTCAGCTGAACAACGCCTGCACCGTCATGAGCGGCATCATCACCAGCAACACCGCGCCGAGGGCGGCGAGGACCGCGAACACCGTGATGTTGAAGCGGCTCATCGGCCCGACGGCGAAGTCCGCCGTGGCCGGGCTGTAGCGCACCTCGGCGGTCGTCCCGACTTCCAGGGCGCGGCTGGAGGCGTCGGCGTGGCGGTGGGTGCTGCCGTCCGGAGTCGCGTATTCGAAGACGGGATAGGTGAAGTCGCTGTTGTGGAAGGAGACCACGGCGGCCACGGTCGCGGTGGCGTGCTCGGCGCCGGAGCGCAGACGCCAGCGCAGACGCAGTGCTTCGAGGTAGTCGGTGTGCAGCGCGGTGGCGGCCAGGAACGCGCCGAAGGTGGAGGTGACCGCGCCGATCAGGACGCTGGCATAGCCGTTGTTGGGGTCGGCGTCGGTCGCCACTATGAGGACGGATTCCACGATATATAGGAGAACTGCGGCCAGCAGTATCCGTGCGCCTCTGGACATCGCGGCCCACTTCTCCGCCATGCGCGGTCCCTCCCCAGGTTCACGAGGTCGTCGTCGGTGTCGGTCCCCCCGTGGGCGTGATATTAGCGGGCTCTCTTCTCGGGCTTTGCCCGGTGAGGCCGGCGCGGGCCTGGAGCGCCGGGAAGGGATCTGCCATGATCGGGCGGATGCGAGAACTCACCGAGTTGATCGAGGTGGACGATCCGGCGTGGCCGGAGCTCCAGACGTTGTTCGCGGGTAGTCCGATACCCCTGACCGTTTTCGCCCCCGACCCTCATGAGAGCGCACGCGGCCTGCTCCAGCTCCAGGTGACGGCCCGCTCGATGCTCGGCGGGCTGACCCTGAACTGCGGCGGCCTGCTGGTCGACGACGGCTGGGTGCGGGTGTTCGGCGGCGGTTCCGGGCAGAACGGGAGCCTGCCGAGCCTGGCGCAGGTGAACGGGTTCCCCGAGACGTTCGAGCCGGCGTGGCAGGCGGGGGCCGGGCTGGTCGTGGCACACGACGTGCTCGGCGGCGTGTTCGCGCTGAACGGGATGGACCCGGCCGCCGCGGGACGGCCCGGGCAGCCGGGGCAGATGATCTACTTCGCGCCGGACACGCTGCAGTGGGAGGCGCTGGGGATCGGACACTCGGCGTGGCTCGCGTGGCTGCTTTCCGAGCGGCTGGAAGGGTTTTACAGCGCGCTGCGCTGGGAGGGATGGCGCGAGGAGGCCGCCGCGGCGGGCCCGGCGCAGGGAATCAGCGTGTTCCCTTTCCTGTGGACCAAGGAGGCCAAGGACGTCTCCACCACCAGCCGGCGGACGGTGCCGATGGCCGGGATCCTGGGGATAGCCACGGATTTCGCCAAGCAGATCGGGGTCGAGGACCCCGGGTTCCTCGGCCTCGTGTGATCCGCTTCGTATGATCCGCCCCGTCTGATCCGCTTCGTGTGATCCGCCTTGGGATCGGCGGCGAGATCCGCGGCTGAGGACGGCGCACCGGGCCGACGTCAGAAGGTCGGCCGGCCCGGGATCGGATCAGCCGACTCGGAACTGGAGCGACTTCGTCTGCAGATACTCCTCCAGCCCGAAGCGGCCCAGTTCCCGGCCGACGCCGGAGCCCTTGTAGCCGCCGAAGGGCGCGGCGAGGTTGAAGCGGCCGCCGTTGATGTCGACCTGGCCGGTGTCCATGCGCCGGGCGAAGTCCACGGCCTCGTTGTCGTCGCGGGCCCACACCGCGCCGGCCAGACCGTACTCGGTGGCGTTGGCGATGCGCAGGGCGTCCTCGGCGTCGTGGAAGGACATCACGGAGATGACCGGGCCGAAGATCTCCTCGCGGGCCACGGCCATGTCGGTGGTGACGTCGGCCAGGATCGTCGGGCGGACGTAGAAGCCGGTGGGCAGGTCCTCCGGCACCTGCGCCCCGCCGACCACGACCCGCGCGCCCTCGCCGACGGCGTCGTTCAGGTAGCCGCGCACCCGGTCCCGCTGCTTGGCGTTGACCAGCGGGCCGACGCGGGTCTCGGGCCTGGTCGGGTCTCCGGGCGCGAACTTGGCCGCGGCCTCGGTGGCGATCGTGAGGGCCTCGGCGTAGTGCTCTTCGGGGATGAGGAGGCGAGTCCAGGCCGAGCAGGTCTGGCCGGAGTTGTTGAAGACGTTGGCGACCGCGACGTTGACCGCCTTCGCGAGGTCCGCGCCCGGCAGCACGACGCACGCGGACTTGCCGCCGAGTTCCAGCGCGACCCGCTTGATGCCGTGGGCGGCGTGCTCGGCCACCTGGCGGCCGACCGCCGTGGAGCCGGTGAAGGACAGCATGTCGACGTCGGGGTGCGCGGCCAGCGCCGCCCCGGCCGCCAGGCCGGTCCCGGTGACCAGGTTGAAGACGCCGGCCGGGAAGCCCGCCTCGTCGACCAGCCGGGCGAACAGGCGCGCGGTCAGCGGGGTGTCCTCGGCGGGCTTGAGCACCACGACGCATCCGGCCGCCAGCGCCGGCATGACCTTCGCGACGATCTGGTGCAGCGGGTAGTTCCAGGGCGTGATCGCGCCGACCACGCCGGCCGGCTCGTGGTAGACGGTCGAGTTGCCGACCTGCTCTTCGAACTCGTAGTCCGCCAGGATCCGCAGGTAGCTCTCCGCGACGCCGAGCGGCAGCGCGGCCTGCACGGCGGTGGCGAAGCCGACCGGGCAGCCGAGTTCGGCGACCACCGTCTCGACGATCTCCGGCTGGGCCTCGGCGAGCTTGGCGACCAGGCGGCCGAGGAACTCCAGGCGGTAGTCCTTGTGGCTGGCGCCCCAGGCGCGCGCGGCCGACCGGGCCGCGGCCACGGCGGCGTCGATGTCCGCGGCCCCGCCGCCGGGGATCACGGCGATGACCTCTTCAGTGGCCGGATTCAGCACGTCGACGGTCTCGGTGGACGTGGAGGGGATCCATTTGCCGCCGATGTACTGATCGGTGAGGGTGAGCACGCTCATTGGGCCGTCCCGGGGAAACTAGCGGTGCGAATTTCTGCGGACGCTAGCGCCACGATCATGGCGGCACAAGGACGGACCAGGAGGTTCCCGGCGTGTCGTTGCTCACGGGACTCGGGACTCATGGCGACGACCCCGCTGGCGACGGGTCTCCGGGGGAAGGCTCTCCTGATCCTGATGACGGCTCCGCCGGCGACGGTTCCACCCGCAGCGGACGCGCCGCCCACTTCGGCAGCACCCAGTTCCAGCGCCCGAACAGGGACACCAGCGCGGGAACGAGCAGCGCGCGGACGACGGTGGCGTCGAGCAGGATGCCGATGCCCAGGCCGGTGGCGAAGATCTTCAGGAACGTCAGCGGGGCGCTGGCCAGGGCGGCGAAGGCGAGGAAGAGAATCAGGGCGGCACTGGTGACCAGGCGTCCGGTACGGCCCAGGCCCACGACCACGGCCTCGTTCGTGCTCGCGCCGGCGTCGAACTCCTCGCGCATGCGGGACAGGATGAAGACCTCGTAGTCCATCGACAGGCCGTAGAGGAACGCGAAGACGATCATCGGGATCCAGAACGGGATGCCGCCGGTCGCCGGGATGCCCCAGATGGCGTGCGAGCCGTGGCCGTCCTGCCAGATCAGGACCATGCCGCCGTAGGCCGCGGCGACCGAGAGCAGGTTCGCCAGGACGGCTTTCGCCGGCAGGAGCAGGGAGCGGAAGGTCCGCGCCAGGACGAGGAAGGTCAGGATGGCGAGGACCGTCAGGAGCAGGGGGAACTGGCCGTACATCTTGTGGATGTTGTCGATGTCGGCCAGGGCGGTGGAGGCCACGAGGGTGCCCGGGACGGCCTGGTCGAGGGTGGTGCGGGTGAGCTTGGCGACGTGCTGGCCCTGGCTGGTGGCGGCCTCGTCGCCCGGGAGGACGACGGTGAGCGGCCAGCGGGTGGTCGGGGTCTTCTCGGTACCGGGCGGCGGGGTGGTCACCGGCACCACCGCGTAGCGGCCGTTGCCGGGTGTCAGGGTCGTGGGCTGGGTGTTCGGTGGAGTCAGGACCACGTAGGGGTTGAGCACGCCGGTGGGGATGTCGGCGGCGCGCAGGGCCACGAGGCCTTGGTGGGCCTGGCCGGACTTGGCGAGAGAGTCGGTGGTCGGATCGCCTTCGTGCATGCCGAGGGCGGCCAAGGCGAGGGGGACCAGGACGAGCAGGGCGAGGGCGGCGGCCAGCCAGCGCCGGCGGACCACCCAGCGGGCCCAGGTGGTCCAGGCGCGGCTGGGTTTGGCCTCGTGGCGCAGGTGCGGCCAGTCCAGGCGGCGGCCGAAGCCGGTGAGCGCGATCGGCAGGAGGGTCAGCGTCACGGCCACGCTGACGACGGGGATCAGCATGCCGCCGATGCCGATGGAGCGCATGAACTGGATCGGGACGACGATCAGGGACAGCAGGCCGAGCGCCACCGTCAGGCCGCTGACCAGCACGGCACGGCCCGCCGTGGTCATGGCGCGATGGACCGCGGCCTCGTTGTCGGCACCGCGCGCCACCTCCTCGCGCCAGCGGGTGACGAGCAGGAGCGAGTAGTCGATGGCCACGCCGAGGCCGATCAGGCCGACCATGTACTGCACCACGGCCTGGACCTTCATGAACTCGGTGAGCAGGAGCACGACGAGGTAGCTGGACAGGATCGAGACCGCGGCGATCATCAGGGGCAGCAGGGCGAGGAAGGATCCGAAGACGAAGGCCAGGACGATGAGCGCACCGGCGCCGCCGAGCATCGCCTCGGCGAGCACGCCGTTGCCACCGCTGCTGCCGTTGCGCGACAGCGGGGTGATGCCGGTGACGTAAACCTGGGTGCCGGGCGGGGCCTTGGCGGTGAGTTCGTGCTGGAGGAGGCGGGCGGCGTCGGTCTGCGTCCTCGCATCCTTGACCTGGTCCCCGGTCGCGGGGGTGAAGACGAGGGCGAACATGGTCCGGCCGTCGGTGCCGAGGAACTTGGGATTGCCGCTGGTGTAGTAGTCGACGACGCGGCCCGGCACCGCGGCCAGCGCGGGCTCCAGGTACGGCCGCGCGTCCTGCGGCGTCACCCCCGGCGGCAGCACGAAGACCGGGACCAGCGGATCGAAGCCGCCGCCGACGTGATACTGGGCGACGAGGGCGTCGCTCGCGACCACGCTGGGCGTCCCGGCGATGGTGAAGCTCTGGTTCAGGTGCTTGGACAGGACCGAGGAGGCCCCCACGCCGCCGAGGAACAGCACCAGCCACAGCGCGGCGATCGCGCGGCGGTGCGCCAGCACGAATCGTGAGAATCGCTCCATGGCTCCCCCGTCGCTCGCTCGGTGTCGGCCGTCGTGGCTGTTGTGGCCGGCATGGCCGTCTGGACTCGGCTGTCTCTCCACTCACTCCACGCTCATGATCAGCTACAGAACAACAGTGCACCACCGCACCACGCGCCGCAATCGGCCGAACGGGTGGCCGACTCTGCCCCGCGGCCCCCGGATGGGATAATCCTCCATATGCGCATCTACCTCGGCAGCGACCACGCCGGCTACGACCTGAAGAACCACCTCGTCTCCTGGCTGACCGCCGCCGGGCACGAAGCCGTCGACTGCGGCCCCCACACCTTCGACGCCCAGGACGACTACCCCCCGTACGTGATGCTGGCCGCCAGCAAGACCGCCGCGGACCCCGACAGCCTCGGCGTCGTCATCGGCGGCAGCGGCAACGGCGAGGCCATCGCCGCCAACAAGGTCGACGGCATCCGAGCCGCCCTCGCCTGGAGCGAGGAGACGGCACGCCTAGGCCGCGAGCACAACAACGCCAACGTCATCAGCGTCGGCGCCCGCATGCACACCGAGGAGGACGCGACGCACTTCGTCGAGGTCTTCATCGCGACCCCCTTCTCCAACGAGGAGCGCCACATCCGCCGCATCGAGCTGATGAGCGACTATGAGAAGAGCGGCGTGCTGCCGGCGCTGCCGGGCGCGGCTGCCGAGAGCTGAGGACCGGTAGGTCGCAGAAAGCTGAGATGTGGTGGGGCCGTCCGGGTCGGGCGGCCCTTTTCGGTGGCCTGGGCGAGTGGCCTTGGGAGCCACGTTCAAGGAGCGATGGTTCCGGTCGCCTTCAGGCGCGGTGTGCAAAACACGAGAGCCCAACTCCGCCGCGAGGGCCTGAGCTGGGCTCCTGAAGAAGAGCGGATGACGGGAATCGAACCCGCACAATCTGCTTGGAAGGCAGAGACTCTACCATTGAGCTACATCCGCACCCGTGACCCCGAAGAGCCGCGTGTGCGTCTATCTTGGCACACTCCGTGCCTCGTTCTCACCCCGGTTCTGGCGGACGCCGTGTGGGCTAGGTGCGCCACACCACGACGAGGGCTCGGTCGTCCTTCACGTTTGATGCCACTTCGGTGATGAGGCGGTCTGCTCCGCCGGTGAAGCTGGTGGTGAGGCGGGTTTCGGCGGCTCCCAGGAGGCGGTCTAGGCCCTCGTCGAGGTCGCGGCCGGGGCGTTCCACCAGGCCGTCGGTGAACAGGAGGAGGGCGTCGCCTCGGTCGAGGCAGCCTTCGGTGGCGGGGAATTCGGCGTCGTCGAGGATGCCCAGGAGGGGGCCTTCGGCTTCTTCGGTGGACCAGCGGCCTGTTTTGGCGGTGAGGCGGGCGATGGGTGGGTGGCCCGCGCTGTGGAAGCGGTAGTTGCCGGTTTCCAGTTCGACGACCAGGTGGACCGCTGTGGCGAAGCCCTCGTCCCAGTCCTGGCGGAGGAGGTACTTGTTCGCCGAGGCCAGGAAGTCGCGGGAGGGGACGGTGCCGAGGAGGCCGCCGAATGCGCCGGACAGCAGCAGCGCTCGGGTGCCCGCGGCCAGGCCCTTGCCGCTGACGTCGACGAGGCTGAGTTCCAGGGTCTGGCCGTGGGTCGGGGGCTCGTCGGGGTCGGCCGGGTGAGCGGTGAAGTCGGCGTCCGCGGAGGTCGGCGTGGCGGAGGCAGATGCCGCGCTCGGCATCCCGACCGGATTCGCCGCCGGCTCCGGGCGGCGCTGGCCCGGGAACACCGGCTGCGACAGTGCGGCGATGAGGAAGTCGCCCGCGAAGGACTGGCCGCCGGCGGAGCGGATCTGCATGTCCACGTGCCAGTCGGCCGGCAGCCTCGGCACCAGGCCCTGAGCCCGCAGCCGTTCGCGCAGGTCCAGCAGCATCGCCTCGCCGCGGGTGCCCTGGACGCCGAGCCGCAGGCGGGAGCGGGACGTCAATATCACCAGCGCCGCGGTGGCGAAGACGGCCAGCGCCGACCCGAAGGCCACGCCGGCGCGCTCCCGGTGCCAGGACACGCCGGCCAGGACCGCGATGCAGATCACCAGCAGCAGCAGTTGCCCGCGCAGCTTCATCAGCAGCCCGCCGGCCAGCACCGGCAGCGCCAGCATCGCCGGCGTCCAGGCCTCGGGGAACGCCACCGTCAGCATCCCGAAGCCGACCGCCACCATCCCGAGGGCGGGCAGCAGGTAGAGGTCCGAGGCCATGGCGTGGTCGGTCAGCCAGCGGCCGGCCCCGCTGTCCGCGAGCCGGCCGCCGACGAAGCGCCGGCGTCGCCCGGTGGCGGTACGCCTGCCGGAGCGCCCGTTCCCCGAGTCCGCGGTCATGCGCGAACCATATCGGGAGTACGGCCTCTTCGTCACCCTGCGATCACCGCGCGACCACGGTCCGCAGTGGACCGCAGGGTTCGAACATAAAGGGGAGAACTCAGGAGGCGGCCTTTTGGCAGGTCGGGCACCAGAACAGATTCCTGTCGCGCACTCCCGCTGTCGCCACCGGCGTTTCGCAGACCAGGCACGGCTGACCGTTTCGCCGGTATACGTACACCTCTCCGCCGTGGTCGTCCTTGCGCGGCGGTCGCCCCATCGCCTCCGGCGTGTGCTGCGGCCACACCGTGTCGATGCGCCCGATGCGCGCGCCCTCCGCCATCAGCTCGACCAGGTCGGTCCAGATCCCGTCCCACTGTTCGCGGGTGAGATCGCGGCCCTTGAGATACGGGTCCAGGCCGGCGCGGTACAGCACCTCCGCGCGGTAGACGTTGCCCACGCCCGACAGCACCGACTGCTCCATCAGCAGTTCGGCGATCGTCAGCGAGCTCGCCGAGATCTTGCGCCAGGCGAGGTCCGGGTCGGCGTCGGCACGCAGCGGGTCGGGGCCGAGGCGGCGCACCAGCGCGCTGCGCTCCTCGGGGCCGTACAGGTCGCACGCGGAGGCGCCGCGCAGGTCGGCATGTCCGCTTTTGCCCACCATCCGGAGCCGCACCTGGCCCACCACCGGACCGGGCGGCTCCTCGGCCACGTGGAACTTCCCGTACAAACCCAGGTGCACGTGGATCCAACGATCGGGGCCGAACCCGATGAACAAATGCTTCCCGTGCGCCTCGGAACCGGCATACGGAAGATCTGCCAGCAAGCGCGCACTGGCTTCGAAACGCCCCTGCGGGCTGCTGACCTCGGACAACGGCGATTCGGAGGTGTATTCGGGAGTGAAGACCGAGTCGAGTTTGCCGGCAAGACGGTGAATCACGTGACCTTCGGGCATACCTAAGGACACTACCGGTCCCCACCGACACCCGATCGCGACGAAGGCGGCAGCCTGATGACCATTGAGAGCCTCGGCCGCAAGGGCGGCCCCAAGCCCGGAGACCTCGGCGCGGCCCCGCGCCACAGCCGACGCCCGCAGCCCGAGACGCGGATCGTGCCCACGGCACGGCCCAAGCCGGCGCCGCCGCGGACGCCGCCGGGCATCGGAGAGGCACGACGGGCCGTCCCCCAGCCGCCGGCGCAACGGGTTCAGGGAGCACAGGGAACACAGGGAACACAGGGAGCGCCTGGAGACCAGAGGAATCCGGGGTCTCAAGCACCGCAAACACAACAGGCACAACAGGGGCCCCAGGCTCAGGCCCAAGCCCCAACCCAGGCCCGCGTCACCGAAGCAAAACCGGCTCGGCCCCCCGAAGCCCGGGCCCAGACCCAGACGGCCCGGGACCGAGGCCCCGCACCGAACCCCGGCCAGCAGAAAACCCGAGGTCGCGGAGACGGCAAGACCGAGAACCGCGGCGAGCGCTCGCTCTACGACGGAGGCTCCCCCTCCGCGAACCGCCTGGGTCCGGCGAAAGCAATGCGGGCCCGGGACGTTTCACGACCGCGGGACTGGTGATGGGGGAACGGAAGACGTATGCCGAAGGCCCGGGACCGTCAGGTCACCGGGCCTTCCGCGTCATGTCGGGATGACAGGATTTGAACCTGCGACATCGTGCCCCCAAAGCACGCGCGCTACCAAGCTGCGCCACATCCCGGTTCTCGCGACAGCAGGTTAGCACTGAGGTACCGGTTCAGTCCTGACGCTTTCGGCGCCGACCGGCGGGGACCGCCGCAGCGAATCCCCGCCCGCCGCCGCGTCGGCACTCAGTCGAAGATCGGGCCCTGAGTCCGGGACCGCTTCAGCTCGTAGAACCCGGGCGTGGACGCCACCAGCAGGCAGCCGTCCCACAGCTTCCCGGCGTCCTCGCCCTTCGGCGCCGGGGTCACGACCGGACCGAAGAAGGCCACGCCGTTCACCGCCACCACCGGGGTGCCGACGTCCTGGCCGACCAGGTCGATGCCCTCGGCGTGCGACTTGCGCAGCGCCTCGTCGTAGCGGTCGGACTCGGCGGCGTCGGCCAGCGAGGCCGGCAGACCGACCTCCTCCAGCGCCTCGACGAGCACCTCGCGCGTGTACTCGCGGCCGCCCGGGTGGTGGCGGGTGCCGAGCGCGGTGTAGAGCGGGAGCACGTACTCGTCGCCGTGCTCCTGCTGCGCGGCGATGACGACGCGGACCGGGCCCCAGCCGCGGTCCATCATGTCTCGGTAGTGCTGCGAAAGGTCGTCGCGGTGCTCGTTGAGCACCGACAGCGACATGACGTGCCAGCGCACGTCGACCGGGCGCGTCTTCTCCACCTCCAGCATCCAGCGGGAGGTCATCCAGGCCCAGGGGCACAGCGGGTCGAACCAGAAGTCGGCCTTGGCGCGCTCGGCGGCCTGTTCGGGGGTAGGAGAGCTCATGTGCAAGCCAACACCATCGGACCTGCGGCTAATCCCGGGAGCGTCAGCGAGGGTGATCGTGCAAGGATCGATGGCGAACACTTCGATTCGATGCGACAAGGAGCCGTGCAAGGGTGCCCGGTACTAATCTGACCCGCGAAGAAGCCCAGGGGCGCGCGGCGCTGCTGGAAGTCCAGTCCTACGAGGTGAGCCTGGACTGGTCGAACGCCTCCGACCCGGAGGCGAAGACCTTCACGTCCGCCACGACCGTGCGGTTCCGGGCGGCCACCCCCGGCGCCTCCACGTTCATCGACCTGATCGCCCCCGCTGTGCGGGAGATCACCCTGAACGGACAGCGGGTGGACCCGGCCGAGGCCTTCAAGGACAGCCGCATCGCGCTGTCGAACCTGCAGGAGGACAACGAGCTCCGCGTCGTCGCCGACTGCGCCTACATGAACACCGGCGAGGGCCTGCACCGGATGATCGACCCGGTGGACGGCGAGGCATACCTCTACACGCAGTTCGAGGTTCCGGACTCGCGGCGGGTGTTCGCGGCCTTCGAGCAGCCGGACCTGAAGGCCACTTTCGCCTTCACCATCCAGGCTCCGGAGTCCTGGCAGCTGTTCTCCTCCTCCCCCACCCCGGCCCCGCAGGCGCAGAGCGACGGCACCGCGGTGTGGGCCTTCGAGCCGACCCCGCGGATCTCCTCGTACATCACGGCTCTGGTCGCCGGGAAGTACCACGTGGCGCGCTCCGAGCACACCACGGGCCGCGGTCAGACGATCCCGATGGCCGTGGCGATCCGCGCCTCGCTGGCCGAGTACCTGCGCCCGGAGGAGATCTTCGAGATCACCCGGCAGGGCTTCGACTTCTTCACCGAGAAGTTCGACCGCGACTACCCGTTCGCGAAGTACGACCAGCTCTTCGTGCCGGAGTTCAACGCCGGCGCGATGGAGAACGCCGGCTGCGTCACCTTCCGCGAGGAGATGATCTTCCGCTCGAAGGTCACCGACGCCGCCTACGAGCAGCGCGCCGAGGTCATCCTCCACGAGATGGCGCACATGTGGTTCGGCGACCTGGTCACCATGCAGTGGTGGAACGACCTGTGGCTGAACGAGTCCTTCGCGACCTTCACCTCCTTCTACGCGATGGTCGCCGCGACCCGGTTCCGCGACGCCTGGACCACCTTCGCCAACGGCGAGAAGTCCTGGGGCTACCGCCAGGACCAGCTCCCCAGCACGCACCCGATCGTCGCGGAGATCCGCGACCTCGAGGACGTGATGGTCAACTTCGACGGCATCACCTACGCCAAGGGCGCCTCGGTCCTGAAGCAGCTGGTGGCCTGGGTCGGCGACGACCACTTCTTCGAGGGCGTGCGCGCCTACTTCAACCGCCACCAGTGGGGCAACACCACGCTGGCGGACCTGCTCGGCGCGCTGGAGGAGACCTCCGGCCGCGATCTGAAGGAGTGGGCGAAGCTCTGGCTGGAGACCGCCGGGCCGAACACTCTGCGCCCGGTCTACGAGCTCGACGACGCCGGGAACTTCACCTCCTTCGCGGTGGAGCAGGAAGCCTTCTCCGAGCAGTTCCCGACGCTGCGTCCGCACCGCTTGGCGATCGGCCTGTACAACATGGTCGACGGCGCGCTGGTCCGCACCGACCGCGTCGAGCTGGACGTCACCGGCGCCCGCACCGAGGTCGCCGACCTGGTCGGCAAGGCCCGTCCGGCGCTGGTCCTGCTCAACGACGACGACCTGACCTACGCGAAGATCCGCCTGGACGAGCACTCGATGGCGACCCTGGTGGAGCACGTCGGCGACTTCGCCGAGCCGCTGCCCCGCACCCTGTGCTGGGGCGCCGCCTGGGACATGCTGCGCAACGCCGAACTGGCCGCTCGCGACTACCTGAAGCTGGTCCTCGGCGGCATCGGCCGGGAGTCCGACATCGGCGTGGCCCAGTTGCTGCAGCGGCAGGCCAAGTCCGCGGTCGAGCTGTTCGCCGACCCGGCGTGGCGCCCGACCGGCCAGGCTCTGCTCGCCGACGCTTCCTGGGAGCACCTGAAGGCCGCCGAGCCCGGCTCGGACTTCCAGCTCGCCTGGGTCCGCTCCTTCGCCGGCACCGCGCTGACCGACGAGCAGCTGGCCTACGTCGCCGCGCTGCTGGAGGGCTCGCAGACGCTGGAGGGCCTGACCGTCGACACCGAGCTGCGCTGGACGCTGCTGATGGCCCTGGTCGTCGGCGGCAAGGCCGGCGTGCCGGAGATCGAGGCGGAGCTGGCCCGGGACAAGACCGCGACCGGCGAGCGGTACGCGCTGCAGGCGCGCGCCGCGCGGCCGACCGCCGAGGCCAAGGCCGAGGCGTGGGCGTCGGTGGTGGACGGGGACACCCTGGCCAACCACACGGTCGCCTCGGTGATCGCCGGCTTCCAGTCGGTCCCGGCCGACAAGCGCGAGGAGCTGCTCAAGCCCTACGTCGCGAAGTACTTCGCCTCGGTCGAGAGCATCTGGGACGCGCGCACGCACGAGATCGCGACGCAGATCGCGACCGGCCTGTACCCGACGTTCGTGATCGAGCAGGACACGCTGGACGCGACGGAGACGTTCCTGGACACCGCGCAGCCGGTGCCGTCGCTGCGGCGCCTGATCGTGGAGTCCGCGGACACCGTCGGACGCTGCCTGCGGGCGCAGGAGAAGGACCGCTCCGCGAGCTGAGCGAGAGCCGGAAACGCCGAAGCGGCCCGGGCAATGATCGCCCGGGCCGCTTCGCTGTGCAGTACTGGGGTGCGGCCGTAAGCGCGGCCGCGACCGGTTACGGCTGTTCGCCGTGTAGCACCGGCGCCTTCTGCGCGTGCTCCATCAGCGACCCCAGGCCGTTGACGAGCCCGCCGGCGAGGTCGCCGAGCGCGAAGGTGGAGGCCATGGCGGCCGCGGCCAGGCCGGCGGCACGGTCGTCCACGCGGCGCTTGGCGTCCACGCCGGTGACGATCCGCAGCTGGTTGCGGCGCGGGTCGACGACGACCAGCACGGCGCGGTCGGCGTCGTCGAGCTGCCGGTGCAGCCGCACGGCCTGGGCGTGCAGGTCGCCCTCGACGGAGCCGACGTAGACCGAGAACTTCAGGCCGGTCTGCTGCTCGGCGGTGGCGATCGCCTTGGCGATGTCCTGCTCCTGACGGGCGCTGAAAGCGTCACCAGCGGGCACTTGCGCCTCCCTCGGTCTGGGCCTCGGAGTAGGCCGTGAGCTCCTTCAGCGAGGTGCCGCTCAGCGCGCGCTCGGAGGAATCGCCGCGCTCGTCGCGCGGGCCGCCGAACCAGACCGGCGAGGCCCACCAGCTCAGCTGGTGCGGCCGGTACCGGTTGCCGCGGGCGATCGAGGGAGCGAGCACCAGCAGCGCGATGATGCAGAAGATCGCAGCCGGGATGCCGATGTAGACGAGGATGGTGGCGACGGCGGACATGCCGGGGCCCGGGTCGTCGCCCGCTTCCCGGTGCAGGGCGAACGCCGGGGACGCCAGCAGCAGGGGCACCGCCGCCAGCGAGCCGAGAGTCGCCGTACGCAACGCCCGGCGCGTCCGCGCTTCGGGGGTGGTCGGTGGTTTCACGTCTCCACGGTATCTGACGTGGTCTCACGCCGGAAAAGCAGGGGCCGCCCCCGGCGAACCGGGAGCGGCCTTGCGCGGTGTGCGTTCCGGTGTCCGGAGGTCAGGCGGCCGCGAAGGCGCCGTCCACTCCGTGTCCCTTCGGCTCCCCGCCGTACGCCTCCAGATAAGGCGACCAGCGCGGGTCCTGTCTTCCTGAGGACAAGATCCGCCAAGCCGAACCGGCCGGCTGTGCCGGGGCCCGGCGCATGCGCCACCCCAGGTCCGGCAGCGGACGGTCCGCCTTCACGTGGTTGCAGCGGCGGCAGGCCGAGACGACGTTGTCCCAGGCGTGCTGTCCGCCGCGCGAACGCGGGATCACATGGTCGATGCTGGTCGCGGGCGCGTCGCAGTAGACACACCGGCCGCCGTCGCGAGCGAAGATGGCACGGCGCGTCAGGGGCACCGCCCGGCGGTTCGGGACCCTGATGTAGCGGGTCAGCCGGATCACCGAGGGCGCGGGCATCGACCAGGTGGCCGCGTGGAGCAGGTCGCCGGATCCCTCAAGGGTGACGGCCTTGTCGCTGAGGATCAGAACCACTGCGCGGCGTTGGCTCACGACGCATAACGGCTCATATGAAGCGTTCAAAAGAAGTGCGTGCGGCACTGGTGGCCTCCTGACCGAGTCCGACGCGTGGCTCGCGCCGGAGCTTGCGACTCCGTTCCGCTTCCAGTGCACCCCGGCTTGCGACCGGTGCCTCAGCTGACACATCGGCGCATGTCGGAGCACGTGTCCACGGACCGGCTCACGGGTAGATCCAGTCTGTCCGCTGTTGTGGTTCCCGCGCTACCAGATTTCACGCACATCTTCAAAATCATGTGTCACGAGTGGGTTAACGCAGATCGACCACTGGACATAGTCTTCTGAGGCATGTCGTCCTTTGAATACCCGCAGGCCGAGCGCCTCCCGATCGTCGATCGCCTGCACGGCCGCGAGGTCCCCGACCCTTACCGCTGGCTGGAGGATCCGGAGGACCCGCGGACCGTCGCCTGGAGCGCGGCGCAGGAGGCGCTGTTCACTCAGGCTCGCGAAGGCTGGCCGGCGGCCCCGGCGTTCGCCGCGCGGCTGGGGGCGTTGATGGGTACCGGAGACGTCTCGGCGCCGTTCTGGCGCGGCGAGCGCCGCTTCCTGACCCGCAGGCTGCCCGGGCAGGAGCACGCGGTGCTGCTCGCGGTGGAGGCCGACGGCACCGAGCGGGTCCTGGTCGACCCGGCGAGAAGGCCGGCGACATCGCGCTGCCGGGGCTCGGCACGCTGGCGGGGATGAGCACGCGGCCGGGCGGCGGCCACGAGTTGTGGTTCGGCTACACCGACTTCACCACTCCGGTGCAGATCCACCATTTCGACGCCCGCACCGGTCAGACCGTGTTGTGGGAGAAGCCGCCGGCCGAGGTGGAGATCCCGAAGGTCCGCACTCGCGAACCTGCGCGGCGGCTCCGAGGAGGGCGAGGAATGGCACCGCGCCGGGATGATGGAGAACAAGCAGAACGTCTACGACGACTTCCACGCCGCCGGCGACTGGCTGGTCGACAACGGCGTCACCACTCGCGAACAGCTCGGGATCTACGGCGGCTCCAACGGCGGCCTGCTCGTCGGCGCGGCCCTGACTCAGTACCCTGAGAAGTACCGGGCGGTCGTCTGCCGGCCCCGCTGCTGGACATGATCCGCTGCGAGCGGTTCGGGCTCGGCGTCACATGGGACGAGGAGTACGGCACCGTCGAGGACGCCGAGCAGTTCGGCTGGCTGATCGGCTACTCGCCGTATCACAACGTGCACGAGGGCACCGCGTATCCGTCGACGCTGTTCCCGGTCTTCGAGGGCGACACCCGCGTCGACCCGCTGCACGCGCGCAAGCTGGCCGCCGCGCTCCAGCACGCCACCTCGGCGCCGATCGAGGAACGGCCGGTGCTCT
>Ga0207647_10001303_pt1 | contig 19200 bp, 10 predicted proteins | sample KBSCornC2_FD_184295 | JGI IMG/M metagenome (GOLD analysis project Ga0207647, IMG submission 184295) | Corn rhizosphere microbial communities from Kellogg Biological Station, Michigan, USA - C2 (SPAdes) (version 2) | ecosystem: Host-associated > Plants > Roots > Rhizosphere ... | reverse complement strand
CCAAAAAAACGGGGAGTTCTGCAGCTTGGACATTTGAGGGGCCCGATACATCGCAAGGCGGTTATTCCGGTATAGGGCGTATAAACGTTGTTTCCTTCCATCCTACCGACTCAAATACTTTTTGGATAGGAAGCCCCGCCGGTGGTGCATGGAAAACAACCAATAATGGCCTCAGCTGGACCTGCATGACAGATAAGCTGCCTTTGATAAGCGTTTCAGACATCGACTTTAATCCACGAAATCCTAATACAATGTACCTGTGCACAGGTGACAGGGATGGTGGTAACTATTACAGCGTAGGCGTTTTAAAATCTTTTGACGGTGGTGCTACATGGAAAAATACCGGGTTGACATGGACTTCTTCCCAATATAGGCTAGCTAATGCTTTAGTAATAAACAAGATTGATACAAACTGCCTGTTGCTGGCAACCAGTAATGGTATTTATAAATCAGTAAATGGAGGTGTAAGCTGGATAAACAGGCTGAATGGTGATTTTAAAGAGATAGTATATAATCCAGCAGATACAAATGTGCTATATGCTGCAGGGCAGGGAACGGCGACGTTAGTACCTCAAATATATAAGTCGACAAACGGAGGTAATAGCTGGACGCAGATAACAAATTTTACAGATGCACAAAGAGTGAGTATAGCAGTGACGCCTGCTAACCCTGCAATTGTAAAAGCAGTGGTGGCTTCAAACGTGACAGGGAATGAAAATGGGCTGGAAGGCATTTATGCATCTTCTGACTCCGGCAGCACATTCCGGGAAGTATATACAGGTGGCTGTGACTATGATCTGCTGGGCTATGATAAAGATGGCAAAGGCTGCGGCGGACAGGGATGGTATGACCTGTGCATAACGATAAGCCCTGTGGATAGTAATAAAGTGTATATAGGCGGCGTGAACACCTGGTATTCGGGCGATGGTGGTAGTAATTGGACGCTTGTTACCTTCTGGTATTACATATCATCTGTAATAGAAACGGCACATGCTGACAAACATTATATGGCATTTAATCCGTTAAGGCCTCATTGCCTGTATCAATGTAATGACGGCGGTGTATATATGAGCACAGATCCGACATCCGCCTCAGCATGGTCTAACAGGGTAAGCGATGGATTGGGTATTACAGAATTTTACAGGAATGCGGTAGAAAGCAATTCGGACTATGTTTTAGGTGGTTCCCAGGATAACGGGACGAAGATGATCGTTCCTATTGGCGGCAGTGGTGCATCATCTTATGATGTAGGCGGAGGCGATGGCATGAACTGTGTAATCGACTTTACAGATAATAGCACTTATTATTATTCCTTCCCGAACGGGAGTATTAATATCCATACAAGTGTAGCCGACAGCAATATTTCAGGCAATATACCAGGTACTCCGCAGGGTGCATGGGTGACGCCATTTGTCCTGATGCCATCCTGCAATACCTGCATTATAGCGGGCTATGACAAAGTATATATAAGCCGTAACCAGGGCACTACATGGAATAGTATATCTGATGTATTGCCAATATACCCTAATACTAATATAGAACGGGTAGCTGTAACCTCCGCTGATGCGAATACTGTATATGCTATTGTGGATTATTCTGATACTGTTTATTATACCCATGACCTTGGTGTGACATGGAAGAAATTGGCAATTCCTTACCAGAGTGTATCTGATGTAAAGGTGGACGTAAAAGATAAAGACCATATATGGGTAACCTTTAGCGGATATAATACCGATAAAGTAGCTGAGTACAGACCCTCTACAGGCTGGCACACCATGAATGACAGCCTGCCGAATGTGCCTGTGGCATGTATTGAACAGGATACAGCTACCAAGGCATTATATATTGGTACTGATATAGGTGTGTTTTATAGGGCAGATACGGGAACAAGCTGGCAGGCTTATAATAAAGGATTGCCTTCAGTGCGAGTGAATGACCTGGGTATAAATTATACAACAGGAGAAATATGGGCAGCCACCTTTGGACGAGGTATGTGGCGCTCTGCAAAGCAGACAATAGATACAACTCATACAGGTACAGGAGTTTCAATTGTGCCTTTTGCGCTTAATTCGATTGTGGTGTCACCTAATCCTAATGGAGGATCGTTTACTGTAACAGCTAATGATGTGGCAAATAAGCATGTGACAATAAGGTTGATCGATAACCAGGGCAGGGTAGTGTGGCAACAGCAAGAGACGTTTGATGCAAGCAGCAAATTGCATATAAACACAAATGGTGTAGCAAGAGGAAATTATATACTGGATATAAGTGGTAACCTAAATATAGGGCGACAAAAAATAGTGATATACTAAATAAGAAAGGGAGCGAATAGCTCCCTTTCTTATTTAAAATGATATTTACTTTATAGTGTTACAAGCTCTCTGGCATTTTGCATAGCGGCATCACTAGGTTTTTCTCCGCCTATCATTTGCGCTATGGCAAGTACGCGTTCATCTTTCTTTAGTATGCGCAGCCTGGTAGTAATACGACCGTTATTATCTACATCTTTATATACATAGAAATGAGTGGTGCCTTTTGCTGCTACCTGTGGCTGGTGCGTAATGCATATAACCTGGTGATAATTAGAAAGGTCGCGAAGCAGTACCGCTACCTGTCTTGCTGCTTCGCCGGAAATGCCTGTATCCACCTCATCAAAGATGAGTGTAGGCAAATGCATTGCTTTAGCAGTCAGTGATTTAATGCAAAGCATAATACGGCTCATTTCGCCGCCGGAAGCCGCCTTGTGAACGGGTAAGAACTGGCCACTTTTATTAGCATCCAGCAGGAAAGACACTATATCTATACCTGCTGCAGCAGGTTCATTATTCTTTTTCAAAGCGATCTCAAAACGCGCATTGGGCATACCAACAGCAGCAAGCAATTCATTGGTCTTAGCAGCTATTTCAGGCGCCACTTTCTTTCTTTGTGCTGATAGTTTTTCCGCTACTGCAAACAGTGTTTTGTAAATATTTTCTTTTTCCTTGGTAAGGCTTTCAATAGTATCACTTAGATCAAGCTTCGATTTTAATTCTTCCTGAAGTTTGTGCTGTAATGCAAGTAATTCATTGGTGGTAGTTACAGCATGTTTTTTCATCATTTTGTAGCCTACATCCAGACGCTCCTGCATTTGCTGCATTAGTTCTTCATCGAGCGTTACATCTCCTTCCAGACGTTCAAGCTCAGATGCAATATCCTTTAGTTCTTCGTACGCTGAACTGATACGTACCTGTAGCGGTGTGACATCAGGCATTACATCGGTGATACCCTGAAGTTGCTGATTTATTTTTTTTAACTCATTTACTAATGGTAGCTCACCTTCTTCCAATAGGTGCCTGCCTGCCTGCAACACGCTAATGATACGTTCTGCATGACTCATTTGTTTTAACTGCTGGTCGGCCTCTTCTATTTCATTTTCTTTGAAATCGAGTTGCAACAATTCGTCGAGTAAGAATTGCTTATAGTCAGATTCTTTTTGCCACTGCACTAATTGTGCAGTTTTTTCGGCAAGCTGATGCGATATCTTTTTGTATTGCTGAAAAAGAGTAGTGTATTCAGCCTTTAGAGTACCGTTTTGTGCAATAGCATCCAGCACCTCCATCTGAAAATCATCCTGCTCAATATCCATGTGGTCGAACTGCTGATGTAAGTCGACCAGTAAGGAGGTTAATTTATTCAGTATATTAAGCGTAACCGGCGTATCGTTAATAAAAGCCCTTGATTTACCATTGCTGCTTATTTCCCTGCGTATAATGCATTGTTTCTCATCATCCAGCTCTTCATCCTTTAGCGCTTTTTTGAATTGAGTGTTGCCCGCAACATTAAAATGCGCTTCCACCACACACTTTTCATCTTTGTTTATAAGCACAGAAGTATCAGCGCGTTCACCTAATATCAGAGACAGCGCACCGAGGATAATACTTTTACCAGCACCCGTTTCACCTGTTACTGTATTAAGATGCGTGTCGGGTTCCAGTACCACATTATCAATAATCGCATAATTCCGTATGATAAGTTTCTCCAGCATAATATCTTATAACCGTACAAAAATAATTAAGAATATCCTGCTTTACTATTAATAAAAATGTGATACCCGTTGGCAATCATTATTTTTGCAGCATGAGTAAGTTTTTTCTTAGAAAGAAGATTGGTGACCGTATAATAAACGGACACCCATGGATATTTGGCAATGAACTGGGCGATACTGAAGGTACTGCAGATGCAGGAGATATAGTAGAAGTATATTCTTATAATGGTTCTTTTGTTGGTAAAGGTTATTACAACCCTGCCTCCCAGATACGCATACGTCTGTTGACAAGAGACAAAAACGAGGAGATAAATGATGAATTTTTCTATAAAATGATAAAATCGGCCTGGGAATATAGACAGCAGATAGGCTACGTAGAGAATTGCCGCCTCATTTTCGGTGAAGCAGATCAATTACCGGCGCTTATCATAGATAAGTTTAACGATTATTTTGTCATTCAGACACTTGCATTAGGCATAGATAAATGGAAGGGTGCCATAGTGACTGCCCTCGAAAAAATCTTTAGTCCTAAAGGTATTTATGAAAGAAATGACGTACCGGTAAGAGAACTTGAGGGTTTGCCACAACAAAAAGGATTTCTGTCTGCGCCGTTTGATACAAATATTATCCTCAGCGAAAATGGTCTCAAATTTCATGTAGATATAGTAAACGGGCAAAAAACAGGCTATTTCCTTGATCAGCAGGATAATCGCAGAATGATACAGCACATAGTAAATGGGGCTAACGTGCTCGAGGCATTTTGCTATACCGGCACCTTTTCTATGCATGCTGCCAAGTATGGTGCAAAGAATGTGCTAGGCCTCGATATATCTGAAACTGCTGTGAATACAGCAAGACGAAATGCTGAACTGAATGGATATGAAGATATATGTAAGTTCGAAGCAGTAAATGCCTTTGACGTACTGAAAAAATGGGTGACTGAAGGTAAAAGATATGATGTAGTGATGCTGGACCCACCTGCATTTACCAAGAGCAGAGAGAATATACAAAAGGCAATAACTGGGTATAAAGAAATAAACCTAAGAGGTATGAAGCTGACCAAGCCCGGGGGCTTCCTGGTTACTGCCTCATGTACTAACCTGGTACCGCCGCAAATGTTCCTGGATATTATAGGGATGGCAGCAAAAGACGCAAAAAGAAAATTAAGGCAAGTAACCTGGCAAACACAAGCATCAGACCACCCAATATTGTGGAATATACCTTCTACCCAATATTTGAAATTTCTTATTGTGCAGGTGTTATAACCATCGATAAAGTATAAAAATAAAGGTTGCCAATTGGCAACCTTTATTTTTATGAAATGTTTTGCTGATTAAAGCTGATTATAAACTTTAGCATCAGTAGAGCGAGCTATACCGAAATACTGGAAAGTTTTGTGGTGGTAACCCTTTTTGATATAAGCGTCAGTATCGCCATCTTCCGGAATTGTAACCCAGTCATTGTGTTTGCTAACTCTCCAACGGTAAACAGGAACGTAGTTTGCGCCACGACGAGTGTATGCATAGAATTGCAGATGTTTCTGAGTGTAACCCATTTTTAACATTTGGTCATCAGTGAATTCATCTTCAGCAATACTTGCATGATCTTTTGTAACCGGATTCCACCAGCCATAAACTGCTAAGCGGCCAGGACCGGGATTACGATATGCTGTAAAGAGCATTGTCTTGTTTTTCCATTTCCAGTTAAGCATCTGTCCTTCTTGATATTCGCCATCTGCTACTGTAACGTATTCATTATCCTCAGGATTATACCAACGATAAACTCGTACAAGTTCTTCGTCTTGGGCAAAACTTTTATTAGCGGTGAAAACCGAAACTAATACAGTTGTAATGAGGATGAAGGTTCTTTTCATATTTATACGCTTTTTTTCAAATCGCTACCAAAATACATAAAAATTTTCTTGACCTGCAAGTGCTTGGCAATAATTTTTTTTTTCAGCTTAATAATCATCATATTATCCTTGGTCAAATGCGGCATTTGGCGTAGATTTGACCCCCTTGTGTGTCAGGCTGTCAGTTTTTAAAAATTGCACGTCTTTTGATACTTTAAGCGTGACAAATTATATTAAATAAGCATTCTTAGCAGTGCATTAATATACTAAATATTAACTATACTTAAGTAAACAATATAATAAGATGATTGGTTTCCTTTCAAAATTGTTTGGTGGTAGCAAGTCTGATAAAGATGTAAATCGTATCCGTCCGATTGTAACCGAGATAAACCGCGTATATGGCGAATTACAGTCTTTATCTAATGATGAACTGCGTAATAAAACCCAGGAATTCCGTCAGCGTATACGGGAATATTTAAATGATATAGATGCTGAAATAGCAGCTAAAAAGGCTTCTGCAGATGAACACCCTGAAGCAGAACTGCATACACGTGAGGCAGAATATGAAGAAATAGACAAGCTGATAAAAAAACGCGACGGCCAGATAGAAGAAATACTTGAAAAAATACTTCCTGAAGCTTTTGCCGTAATAAAAGAAACAGCGCGCCGCTTTAAAGAAAATACAGAAATAATATCTACTGCTACAGAGCTGGATAAAGAACTGGCACTGGACAGAGATCATGTACGCATAGAAGGCGATAAATCTATTTTTAAGAATAGCTGGCAGGCAGCGGGTACTACAGTTACCTGGAACATGCTGCACTATGATGTGCAGTTGATAGGTGGTATAACCCTGCATGAAGGTAAAATAGCGGAAATGGCAACGGGTGAAGGTAAAACCCTTGTTTCTACGCTGCCTTCTTACCTAAACGCTCTTCCTGGCGAGGGTGTGCACATTGTTACCGTAAACGATTACCTGGCGCGTCGTGACCAGGAATGGAACGGGCCTATATTTGAATGGCTTGGCCTGACGGTAGATTGTATAGATAAACATGAGCCAAACTCACCTGAACGCCATAAAGCATATACGGCGGATATAGTATACGGAACAAATAACGAATTTGGTTTCGATTATCTGCGTGATAACATGGTGCATCAACCGGAGGAAATGGTGCAGCGTAAGCACCATTATGCTATGGTGGATGAGGTGGATAGTGTATTGGTAGATGATGCCCGTACGCCATTAATCATTTCAGGCCCTGTGCCACGTGGCGATGAGCAGCAGTTCCACCTATTAAAGCCGCGTATTGAACGCATTTTGGAAGCCCAAAGAAAAGTAATAAACCAGAGTATAACAGAGGCTAAGAAACTGATAAGTGAGGGTAAAGCAGATAAGGATAATGGTGGTTTGCACCTTTATCGTGCTTATCGTGGCTTACCTAAGAACAGCGCCCTGATAAAATACCTAAGTGAAGAAGGGAACAGGCAGATACTGCAAAAAGCAGAACACCACTATATAGGTGAGCAACAACGCAATATGCCGAAAGTAGATAGCGAACTATATTTTGCTATTGATGAAAAAAATAACAGCGTAGATCTTACCGAGAAAGGACTTGCACTTATTACCCAGTCTGGCGAGGACCCACACTTCTTTATATTGCCGGATATAGCTACCGAGCTGGCCGCAATAGAAAAGATGGACGCGAGTGATGAAGAGAAAACACAGCGTAAAGATGCCTTACTGCAGGACTATGCAATAAAAGCCGACCGTATACACTCTGTTCAGCAATTGCTGAAGGCATATACCCTGTTTGACAAAGATGTGGAGTATGTGGTAATGGATGGCAAAGTGAAAATAGTAGATGAGCAGACCGGTCGTATACTGGATGGCCGCCGATACAGCGATGGCTTGCACCAGGCTATAGAAGCAAAAGAAAATGTACAGGTGGAAGCAGCAACACAAACATTTGCTACTATTACACTGCAGAATTACTTCCGTATGTACCATAAGCTGGCTGGTATGACCGGTACGGCGGAAACAGAAGCGGGTGAATTCTGGGAAATATACAAGCTGGATGTAGTATCAATCCCTACCAATGTACCCGTAGTTCGTAAAGATCAACAAGACCTGGTTTACAAAACCAAGCGTGAAAAATATAAGGCGGTAATAGACGAGATAGAGGCACTGCGGGGTGCTGGCCGCCCGGTGCTGGTGGGTACTACATCAGTAGAAGTATCTGAATTGCTGAGCCGTATGCTGCAGCAAAAGAAAATACCGCACAATGTACTGAACGCCAAACAGCATTCGCGCGAAGCGCAGATTGTAGCAGAAGCAGGTTTATCGGGTGCCGTAACCATCGCCACTAATATGGCCGGTCGTGGTACGGATATTAAGCTGGGTGCAGGTGTGAAGGAATCAGGTGGCTTAGCTATAATAGGTACAGAGCGTCACGAAAGCCGTCGTGTAGACAGGCAGTTGCGTGGTCGTGCAGGTCGCCAGGGCGATCCCGGCTCTTCCCAGTTCTTTGTTTCACTGGAAGATGAGCTGATGCGTCTGTTTGGTTCAGAGCGCATTGCATCGCTTATGGATAAAATGGGACACAAAGAAGGTGAAGTGCTGCAACATGGCATGATCTCTAAATCTATAGAGCGTGCGCAAAGAAAAGTAGAAGAAAACAACTTTGGAATACGTAAGCGCCTGCTGGAATATGATGATGTGATGAATGCGCAGCGTGATGTAATATATAAACGCCGTAACCATGCCTTGTTTGGCGATCGTCTTTCAATAGATCTGGATAATGCGATGTATGATGTTTGCGTGGATTTGGCACAACAGTTTGCTGACAGCCGCGATCTGGACGCATACAAACTGGAAGTAATAAAACACCTGGCAATAGAACCTGAAGTAGATGCGGCCGAGTTTAGCAAAACAGACATGGCTGTAATCGGTGATCAGCTTTACCACCAGGTTAAGGATTTTTACAACCGCAAAATGGCAGCGCTACGTGAGCAAATGACACCAACGCTGAACCAGATACTTGCTGAAAATGGTGACCGTGTAGATAATATTGTTATTCCGTTTACAGATGGCATACGCATGCTGCAACTGTATGCTGACCTGAAACAGTCGGTAGCACAGGAAGCAAGACCGGTGATACAAACACTTGAAAAGACAATAACGCTGGGAATGATAGATGAGGCATGGAAAGATCATCTACGTGCTATGGACGACCTGCGTCATTCGGTACAGATGGCCTCTTATGAGCAGAAGGACCCATTGCTTATTTATAAGTTTGAAGCATTTAACCTATTCAAGCAAATGCTGCTTGAGATCAACAGGGATATAGTATCCTTCCTGCTGCGTGCGGGTATTCCTATACAGGAAGCACCACCACAGGCAGCCCGCAGGCCACAGCCGCCAACGGATATGAGCCACCTGCAGGTAAATAAAGCAGAAATAGATGCTGCAGGACAGGATTATGCAGCAGATGAGCATGATATATATGATGGGGAAGAAACACAAGTAAAAAGAACCCCTGTACAGGCCGGGCCGAAAATAGGGCGAAATGACCTTTGCCCTTGCGGTAGCGGAAAGAAATATAAAAATTGTCATGGAAAAGGGCTTCAATAGCCCTTTTCTTTTACGCTTATCTCTTTTATTTCCTGATTCTTTACTTTTGACCTGATATGATGCAACCCGAGCGTTTCTTTGAGCTAATGCTTACCGAACTGGAGCAGCATAAAGAAATGCAGCCTTATTATAAATTTCTTGGTAAGCAATCGTCCTGGCATTTCAGAAGAAATTATTTTCTGCAGCGTCTGCGCTATATACAGCAACAGCTTGGAGATGCGCAAAATAAATCAATATGGGACTGCGGCTGTGGATATGGCACAACATGTCTTTTCCTGGCTATGAATGGCATTAAGACACATGGCACCACACTGGAGTTCTACTATGATGCCATACAGAAAAGAATGGAGTATTGGAGTCAATACGGTGATACCTCACTCTTTACCTGTACGTATGAAAATCTTTTTGACAATCACCCGCCGGCAAATAACTATGACTGGATAATAGTGCAGGATACGCTGCATCACCTGGAGCCCATAGATGACGCGTTGCAAATATTTCATGAAACGCTGAAAAAAAATGGTAAAGTATTGTCGATTGAAGAAAATGGGAATAACATTATACAGCGCATAAAGCTTTATAAATATCGTGGTAATAAACGGATAATAAGTATATGGGACGAAAAGCTGCAGAAAGATATACTAATAGGAAATGAAAATATACGTAGCCTTAAGAGTTGGAATAAACTATTTGTGAAAAACGGATTTGAGATAAAAAGTAACTCGGTACAGTATATACGTTATTATCTACCAATACATTATCGTTTATTTAATTCAGACAAGCTTTTGCATAAGGAGCAACGCATACAAAGTGGCGATGGGGTGCGTAGAGAGTACTTTTTCTTTGGCCTTAACTTCATTGCTGAAAAGAAAGGCTGATAATTTGCGCTTCTTTTTTATTTTTGCTTACGAATAACAGACAAAATGAAAAATAATAAGACAAGTATATTGCTGGCTACCGGCCTGATATTGATGGCAGGTGCGGCACGTATCATGAATCATGAGATGCATTTGTATAACCTGGCTCCTGTAGGTGCCCTGGGCCTTTTCAGCGGTGCAGTATTAAAGGATAAACGCTATGCTTATTTACTACCAATGCTGGCCTTGCTGATAGGTGATATCTACATTCAATTATTTACTTCGTGGCAAGGGTTTTATGGTATATCGCAACTGTGTGTGTATGTTGCTATGATGGTTGTTACTTTATTAGGTACAAAAATGGGCCAGCCTCGCAGCCTAAAAGTAATGGGTTACTCAATAGCAGGCTCTATAATATTTTTCCTTATCAGCAATTTTGGTGTATGGCTTAACATTGAGCTGTCTCATGTAGATCCTATGCATTATGGCAGAGGTTTTGGTGGTTTGATGACTACTTATATAATGGGTATACCGTTCTTTAAATATACATTTGCAGGTGATCTTGCAGGTAGCGTTATATTATTTGGTGCATATTATTTATTGCAGCAGGCATTCTCAAATAAGCTGCAGAAAGCATAAAAATTAAGATCATTTTTTTTATTGAACTATACGAAGCCATTCTTATGAATGGCTTTTTTATGCCCAAATTCATAGGGTATATTGTAATATGCTACGCGATAAAATTCTGATTGAATCTAATAAAAAGAGGTCTTGCGATTAGGCAAGACCTCTTTTTATTGGATTATCCTTGTGGATTTCTACAAATATTATTGAAGCACCACTATTCTTGTACGAGCCATCATGCTATTGTGTGTTACTTCTAATGTATAAGTACCTTGTGCGATACCATTTGTGCTAATGTGTAAATTGCCGCTGGCATCAAATGCTGTAGTTGACTGCCATACAGATTGACCAATATTGTTTATGAGTCGCACATTAACTTGCTTGTTTACTAAATCTGCATGAGTCGTGCTGATTGTAAAGCTTCCCTTGTTAGGATTAGGAAATACATTAAGCACATTATTGGCAAGCGGAATTATGGAAATACCGGAAGATACCGGGATATCGCGCGCCGCCTTCCACATGCCACGGCCGTAAGTACCAGCCCATAGTTCATCGGTTGTGTAGTTTATTTTAAGGTCATTCACCTGTACCACAGGTAAGTTTGTGCCATACAGAGCCCAATCTGTCATAGAAGGCTCACGGTACATTATGCCTACATCAGTGCCTATATAAATAGTATTGTTATTGCTGTCGATGGTAATACAATTAACCGGTAGTTTAGGTAAGCTGCCTGATTGCTTTGTCCATTTGTTGGACTTCAAAGAATAATCGCCAATCCTGTTAACGGTAAAACCGCTAAATGTGGCCCACAGATGTGTTTCATCTTTTGGGTCAACAGTGATGTCTGAAATAGTGCCACTTAAAGAATTTATTATTCTTGTCCAGGTAGTACCTCCATCAGTAGATGACCATATAGTGTTGGCAGCGGTAACGTAGATATAATCAGGATTAGTATAAGACAATGCAATCCTATCTATATTATTAGCGAATACTTTAGGAAATATATTCCATGACGATCCGCCGTCTGTAGATTGATATAACTGACCAAAGCCAACATAAATCGTTTGAGGGTCGGCAGGAGATAGCACAAACGGGGTAACCCAGGCACCTTGAGGGCTACCTGTAAACTTAAGGCTGGTGTTTGTTTTGCCATTGTGTTTTGTGATGGTGCCATAATAGATAGAGGTATAAAAAACAGAAGGGTTGCTGTAATCTATAGCACAGGTCATACCATCAGCGCCACCTGGTTGTGTTAGCGCTCCGCCGGAAATGCCTTTAGATCCATTGTCCTGCGCCCCTCCAAGCACTAAGCTGGTATCGCCGGCTACTGCTATGCGATAGAACTGAGTAATGCCAAGCCCATTTGTAATATTATTCCATGTAGTAAATACATCGGGGTCTGATTTGTAAATACCTCCATCATTGCATTCATACAATACGTGTGAATTTAGCGGGTTGTACTTTAGCACATGTTTGTCTGCATGTACAACCTGGATAGATGAAATAGCACCTGTCCATTGGTTAATAATGCCCCAGGTTTTGCCACCATCCGGAGAATGCCACATATTTACGCCACCAACAAATACAGAGTTGGAATCAGTCGGGCTTACTGCGATGCAGAGATCATACCAGCCCTGCCCTTTACAGCTTGTAGTTGTAAGCTTGGGGTCGAAACTCAAAATGTTATATTGACAACCTGAATCCGCATCATAAATTCTATTAAAAGTCTGTCCCGTATCCGATGAGCTATAAATGCCTCGAAGACCATAAGTGCCGTCAGTAGCTACCGCTTTTACAATGCTTGGGTTAGCGGGAGTGACAGCAATACTGATGCGCAGAGCACTGCTAAAGCCCGTGGATGCTGTCCATGTAGCTCCCCCGTCGGTGGAGCGGTACACTAAAGTATTACCTAGCAGTGGCCCACCGGCAGCATATATAATATTGGTATCAGTGGGGTGATATAAAAGTTGTATAAAATTACCGCTAAGTACCTTTGTCCAGGTTTTACTGGCATCAAGAGAACGATAAATACCATTCACTGTGGCCATTAAAAGAGTGCTGGTATCTTTAGGATTCATTACTAAAGAATTAGCTACAATTTTTGCGCTGTCCTGCCATGTGATACCTGTGGTATCCCATGTGGAACCGCCGTTATTAGATTTTATTATGCCATAACTATAATTACTGAAATCGATGGAACCATTGCCGTCCCTGTCGCCTGTTAACAGATAAACAGAGTTAGGGTTAATTGGATTAATAATAATATCCGATATGCCCGTAATAGGCAGGCTATTATCTGTCATACAGGTCCAGGTAGCGCCGTTATCGGTAGTTTTCCATGCGCCTCCTCCGGCAGTCCCTACCCAAAAAGTGTTGGTATCTGTTGGGTGAAAGCCAATGGCCGTCATGCGGCCGAGGCCGTTGCCGCCGCCAGTAAATGATGCAGGGCCCTGGAATGACCAAACTGCCGAGCCTGTTTTTTTAGCTGCATAGTTCAGCCTGTTTTGCTGGCCTTTGTACTTTAACCATTCTCTTACTGTTCTGACAGGAGATACCATATAGCCGTTGGAATCTGTATGCTGCTGCCAGTACCATAGCCAGCGGTTAAACTGGTAGTTAACCTCGGCTTCCCCTTCTTCCTCTGCCTCTTCAGCTGTTTCATTTTTAGCATGCTCAGGGTCACTTTTCCATGCATCTGCAATATCCTGCAGCTTCACAGGTTTTGAAGTATTTGCAAAATCAGTAAGCCAGGGAGCCTGCGCATTAGTAATTGTTGCAAATAGAACAGATGCTGCAACCAATAATAACTTTCTCATTTTTTACTTTAAGGCAATGCTAAGTCGGGTGCTCTTTTTATCGCTTTTACCCGCGTATAAAGCCACTTGTTTTTGGTTTGGTAAACAATAAAAATGTTTCCTTTTTTAAATAGAGAGGGGTTGATAAGTGGAGCATTTACAACCGATTGAGGGTTTAGCTCAAGCGTGTCTCCTTCTTTTATATTATTGAGGCCTATTCTTTCCTGCTCATACTCTGAGCCCCAGGGTGCAATATTGCCCTTTGGCGGAGTATAGTTTGTTTTATGAACTTTAGAAATAGTGCAAGACATCCAGTCGTTACCTGAATACCAAAAAAAGTTTTTTGGTTCTTGTGCACTTCTCCAGACAAAAATGAAACTATAACGGGTAGAAGGTGGTGTTCCTCTCTGGCCTGGTAATACTCGTTGCATAACACTTTCTATTAGCTGTACACATTGGCTTTGTGAAACCGTAATATGCCTTTTTGTTTGCGCATATGACAACTGACCGATAGAAAGAACGAATAAACAGGCTAAATAAAAACGCATCCAAATTTGTCTGAAGGGCAAAGATAATTAAAAAGAGACAGGCTATATTCATCTAATTGTAATAACTATTCGGCGTTATAATAAATAATGTAAATTTATTGAATGTAATTGTGCTGATAATTAATTAAATTAAAGTTTATGTACAGGACGCTTTATCTATTAGTTCTTGTTTGTGCAGTACAAGGAACCTGCTTTGGCCAGAAAGATCTTGCCTTTTTTGGAGAAGTGGGTTATGTACAACCCAGTATATCATCTACTGTCTTTGAAAAAGCTATAGACAATGCCACGGAGCATATGAATATGCAAACAGCAGGTGGATACACGATAGGTATAGGTATGAAGACTTTAAGAAAAGACACTCTGCAGGGCATACATTTTCAACTAAATGCATCTTTCAGCAGCTACTACCTGACTAATAATATTAAGGAATCTATTGCGAGCTATGATGCGATAACACAAACAACTAATACATACGTAAGCTACTACCGGTATATTGATAATGTGCAGTATTTTAAATTTAGTCCCGGTGTGAACGGCAATTACAGAATAACCAAGGATCTGAGCCTGGATGCAACATTAGCTTTGATTTTAAACACACCGCTTATCCGTAGCTATAACATGTATATAAGCGGAAGTGGAACTGCAGGGCTGATGTATAAAGGCATAGGCGTCTACGCTTCTTATGAGCTGCCGTTTGGAAAGCTGTTTAAAACATACCTTGATGGGCAAGGAGCATTTGCTGAATATACGCCTGACACAAAACAGTCTACGCTAATAGTAGGGTTAAGAGTATATCCTTCAATACTTTTTAAGAATGCATGCCGTACTTCTAAAAAGGAAAGTATAAAGGCGGATAAAAAATAAGGCATTTGCTCATAATCAAGCCGGATTATGAGCAAACGCATTTAGTACAATTACTTTTACTTTTTATGCGAAGGGGCTTTCTTTAATGGTGGAGCGCCAACGATTTTCATTTCTTTTAACAGCCAGCCGGCATTGCCAAATTTCTCTATAATGAATAATGTATAGCGAATATCGAGACTAATATTGCGGCAATATTCATCAGAGAAATAATAATCGCTCATAGTGCCTTCCCATGCACGATCGAAGTTTGTGCCAATAAGTTGCCCTTTAGCATTTAATACCGGGCTACCGGAATTACCGCCTGATGTATGATTGTCTGCTACAAAAGCAATTGGCACTGAGCCGTTTACACCCCAGCGGCCATAATCTTTTTTATCATGCAGTCCTTTTAGCTTTTGCGGTACTGTAAAATCGGGTGCATCAGGATTATCCAGTGCTATTGCTTCGTCCAGCGTAGTCTGGTAGGAGTAGGGGGCAGCACCTTCGGGATCAATGCCTTTTACTTTGCCGTAAGATACTCTGAGTGTGAAATTAGCATCAGGATATAGCATGGTATTGCTTTCTTTAGCCATCTGACATTTCATGTACAGCCTGTTGAAATAACTGATGCGTGTATTATACTGTGTTAAGGCCGGTGTAATACTTTGTTTCCTCACATCTGCTACTGTATGGTACAGTTGCCATGCAGGGTCGGCCATAATACGCATACTATCTTCAGCCTTTGCTTTCTGCGCAAAGTCGCTCAATTTTTGCATCGAGGTAACAAGTGATGTTTTGTAAGCATCATTCGCCCATTTTTCATAGCTGTTATTATGCACTTCATATTCTGTGCGGTAGTAAGCTGGGACTAAAACACTGCAATTGCTAAAGAATAAAGGCATTAGCGATATAAACACTTTTTTGTCGGTAGCATCATCAAAGTTTTTGTAAAAGCTATTGTATTGACTTAAAAGTGAGTTCAGAGAATCATCCAGCTTGTTATCCTGCAAACCCGCCCGGAAGCATGTCAGCAATCGGTCAAGCATTGCTCCCTGCGTTACCAGCTCTATACCATACACGGCCTCACGTATATATTCCTCTGCTTTTATAAGGCTATCTGCAGCTTCTGCGCTTGCCTGCATTCTTGCCAGTAAGCCTGCTGCATAAGGAAAGGCACTATCATGTGTTACTGCCCATGCCTGAAAGTCATGCTCATAAGCTCTTTTTTTTGCTATCACATTATTTAATTGCAAGCCGTGTACTTCTCCCTGCCACTTCTTCCAGCCATTGGCAACACCAGCGCGTTTCGAAGTGTACTTTATAAACACATCACGTGAATCAGCCATTGCTTTGTTCCAAACACCCAGCTTTAAGGTGCGGGCCTGTATGCGGATAGGGTCGGAGATAGCATATACCTGGTTTAGCTGGAAGGAAGAAATATATTCCTGGGTAATGGCCGGGAAGCCATAGACCATTGTAAAATCCCCTTCTTTATAGCCTGATGCATTAAGAATAAAAGATTGCTTAGCCTGGTAAGGAACATTGCTTTTTGAATACTCTGCAGGCTTATTGTCTTTACCTGCATACACTCTGAACAGGCTAAAGTCGCCTGTATGGCGGGGCCAACTCCAGTTTTCCACATCACCGCCAAAATAGCCTATGCCATTTGGCGGGAAGCCTACCAGGCGCACATCCCGATACGTTTCACTTATTACCGTCCAGTACTGGTTGCCATTGAAAAATGGTCGTATTGACGCATCCATGTGAGTAGTGAACTTATAGCCATTCTCCAGATTTCTTATCCTGGTTACGATGATGCTGTCCCGTGATGCATCGCTTAGTGTATCCGGAATATTGCCTATTATCCTGTCAGTAACATTTTCCATTTTGCGTATAAAGGTTACCGTAAGGCCGGGGCAGGGCATTTCTTCCTGCTGGTTCATTGCCCAGTAGCCTTTGGCGAAATAGTCGTTTTCAGTACTGCTAAGGCCCTGAACTGCTCCATAGCCACAATGATGGTTAGTAAGTATCAGGCCTTTGGACGAAATGATTTCACCGGTACACCCTCTGCCAAATAATACAACTGCATTGTTTAGCCCGGTACCATCTGTATTGTATATTTTTTCTATGGGTATTTCCAAACCCATAGCTTTCATTTCTGCTTCGCGTGCTTTTATGGTGGCGGGAACCCACATTCCCTCTTTCGCTTCAACCTTTTGCAGGCTTAATACCGTCAATAATAAGAGACTTGCCTTAGATAAATGTGACGCGAAAGAACTTAACTTTAACATAGTAATTTTTTGATTTAAAGAAATAAATATACCGTTTTGCTATAAAAGTTTTAGTCAAATAGTTATATTAGCCCAATATAAAGTGAAATTGTTTTCAGTATTATGAAAAAATGCCTACTCTTCGTAGCACTTTTAGTAGTGTCGCAGTTAGATAAACTTAAGGCTCAACCCCTATTTCAGGCACCTGATACAGTGTGTGTGAGACAGACTATACAGTTGCAGACAACTGTAGATGGTGCTTCGTCTTACTACTGGGGCTTTTGTTCAGGATATCTTAGGAACTTCCCTACTGCAATAAGTAATCTGGGCGCTGGTTTTCAGATAGATACGCCACGCGCGATGGTGCTGGAAAAAGATGGTGGCAATTACTACGGTTTTGTCGCAAACTATGCTAATTCTACACTTATAAGACTTGATTACGGGAAAAGCCTTTCTAATGTTCCTACTGTGACCAATTTTGGAACATTAGCAAATAAATTCCCCGTGCATCCTAAGTCGATGTACATGACAAAGGATACGGCATCCGGCAAATGGTTTATGTTTGTTGCCGGCGGTGACGATCCTACAAATTCTACGCTGGGACGCCTTGACTTCCTTACTTCGCTCTCAAATACACCTAACATAGTAAACTTTGGCAACCTTGGCAGTGTATTGAATGACCCGCGTGGGTTGTTTATAGCCCAGGAAGCTGGTAACTGGTATGGCTTCCTGTTTAACTACGGAACAAACAGCATGGTGCGTTTTGATATGGGTTCAAATATTTCTTTAACACCCAGCTTTAGTGATGAGGGAAATATAGGTGGCTTACTTAATGGCCCTACAGATATGGCTGCAGTATATGATGCAGGTGCCTGGTATTTCTTCGTAACAAATAATCGTAATAGCTCACTCATGCGCATAGACATGGGTAGTCTCACTAATGTTAATCCACCCTCTACATTTTTAGGTAATCCTAATCAAACAATTCACAATCCTACTGGTATAAAGCTTGTGCGTGATTGTGGTGACTTGTACGCTTTCATTACTAATTATGACAGCAGTAATATGATAGAGTTGCAAATGACATCTGTAACTGATCCTGCACCTGTAGGTATCCGGTTTGGTACTATAGGCAGCCTGCCAAGACCCGGTGCTTTAAGTCGTATAGTGCGCGACCATGATAACCTGTACATATATGTACCTGGCGATGATGGTTCACTTTCAGATGTGATTTTCCAGCAGTGTACAAATACAACTATTGCGTCATCTACCGATCAAACACCTCCTGCATTTAAATATCTTCGTACAGGTACTTATACAATATATTTCTCGTCTGACGATGGCTTGCCAACTATGCAGGCATTTTGTAAGCAAGTGTATGTGGAAGACATACCGGAGATGAAACTTACAAGTGATACGCTTATTTGCCAGGGCGATACAGTACGATTGGTGGCTTTGTCGCCGGGGGCAGATCATTATTCATGGTCTCCATATTATAACACCTCAGACTCTGTAGGTTCATTTTTGACAGTTCATCCGGAATATACACTTATGTACAACCTGGTTATTTCATATCCTGATGGTTGTATCGTTGATACCGGTATTACAATAAATGTAAGTAAAGTGAAAGCTGATGCAGGCCGTGACCGTGTTATAGCAGATGGTTCTAAAACTGTATTAGGCGGCCCGCTTACTACAATAGGCCCATTCTATACTTATACATGGACGCCTGCGGAATACATTTCTAACACTATTG
>Ga0207647_10001301_pt1 | contig 19218 bp, 14 predicted proteins | sample KBSCornC2_FD_184295 | JGI IMG/M metagenome (GOLD analysis project Ga0207647, IMG submission 184295) | Corn rhizosphere microbial communities from Kellogg Biological Station, Michigan, USA - C2 (SPAdes) (version 2) | ecosystem: Host-associated > Plants > Roots > Rhizosphere ... | reverse complement strand
GGTTCATTTCGCCGACACCATGCGCGGCGGTCAATACCTCAACAACTGGCGCATGGCGGAGTTACACGCCAAGGAAGCACCTGAGTGCGTGCGTGAGCTCGAGGGATGGGGCGCGCTCTTCGACAGGACCAAGGACGGTCGGATTCTCCAACGGAACTTCGGCGGCCACAAATATCCTCGCCTGGCCCATGTCGGCGACCGCACCGGGCTCGAAATGATTCGTACTCTTCAGGACCACGGCATTCACACCGGGATGGAAGTCCACATGGAATGCACCGTGCTCGGACTGCTGATGGATTCGGGCAGGATCGCGGGAGCGTGCGGATACGACCGGGAGAAAGGCCTCTTTCGCCTGTGGCAGGCGAACGCGGTGGTGCTGGCCACCGGCGGGATCGGACGGGCGTTCAAGATCACGAGCAACAGTTGGGAGTACACGGGCGACGGTCTTGCACTCGCGTACCGCGTAGGCGCGGAATTGCAGGATATGGAGTTTGTTCAATTCCATCCGACAGGCATGGTCTGGCCGATCAGCGTGCGCGGCATTCTGGTGACAGAAGGCGTGCGCGGCGAGGGCGGTGTTCTGCGCAACAGTGAAGGCCGCCGGTTCATGTTCGATGACATTCCTGATCTTTACAAGGAGCAGACAGCGGATTCGGAAGAAGAGGGCTGGCGGTACACGCAGGGCGACAGAAATGCCCGGCGGCCCCCTGAGCTGCTCACGCGCGATCACGTCGCACGCTGTATCAATCGCGAGGTCAAGGCAGGTCGAGGCACACCGCATGGAGGGGTCTTTCTCGATATCGCCTGGATCAAGACGCATCTTCCGAAATCTGAGGAGCATATCAAACGCAAGCTGCCCAGCATGTATCACCAGTTCAAACAGTTGGCGGATCTGGATATCACCAAGGAGCCGATGGAAGTCGGACCAACGACTCACTACATGATGGGTGGCATCCGGGTGGACGGCGATTCGCAGATGTCCTCCGTGCCAGGGTTGTTTGCCGCCGGAGAAGTGGCAGCCGGGCTGCACGGCGCAAATCGGCTGGGCGGCAATTCCCTCTCCGACCTGGTCGTCTTCGGGCGACGCGCGGGACGGTTTGCGGCGGAATTCGCCAAAAGCAATAAGGCGGCCGCGGTTGACGAGCAGCAACTTCAAGCAATTGCGAGCGCCGCGCTCGCACCCTTCGATAGGGGCCTTTCCGGAGAGAATCCGTATCAGATTCAATATGATTTGCAGGATGCGATGCAGGATCTGGTAGGCATTGTCCGCACCGAGAATGAAATGCAGCAGGCATTGGAGAGTGTCAGTCAGCTCCGTGCACGAGCAGATCGCGTGGGCATCACGGGCAACCGACAGTACAACAACGGATGGCACACTGCGATGGATCTCGACAGTCTACTGGTAGTCTCCGAGGCGGTTACGCGCGCCGCCCTGCTTCGGAAGGAGAGCCGGGGCGCGCAGTTCCGCGAGGACTTTCCGAGTAAAGACGCAGAGTGGGGTAGGTACAACATCGTCGTCAGGCGTAGTACGGATGGGGAAATGCAGGTGGAGAAGCGACCTCTTGCCCCAATACCCGATGAGTTGAAGGCCGTAATCGAGGAGATGAAATAGATGGCCCGGCAGGCGACATTCCGAATCTGGAGAGGAGATCCGGCAGGCGGCAAATTTCAGGATTACGTCACGCCGGTGGACGAGGGCATGGTGGTTCTGGACGCCGTGCACCGCATCCAGGCTCAGCAGGCATTCGATCTTGCAGTGCGATGGAACTGCAAGGCCGGCAAGTGCGGCTCGTGTTCGGCTGAAATCAACGGAATGCCGAAGCTGATGTGCATGACCCGCCTCAACAATCTCAATCTCGACATGCCGGTTATTCTCGAGCCGATGCACACATTTCCCGTGATTCGCGACCTGGTTACCGACGTCTCGTGGAACTTCCGGGCGAAGAAGACGATCAAGGAATTCAGGCCCCGTTCACCAGACCTGCCGGATGGGACGTGGCGCATGCAGCAGGCAGACGTCGAACGGGTGCAGGAATTTCGTAAGTGCATTGAATGTTTTCTCTGTCAGGATGTGTGTCACGTCCTGCGCGAACACCACAAGCATGATGAGTTCATCGGACCTCGCCTGCTGGTCCATGTCGCCGCGCTCGAAATGCATCCGCTCGATGTTGAGGATCGCGTTAGCGATTTAAGACAGAAGCACAACATCGGTTATTGCAATATCACCACGTGCTGCCGCAAGGTATGTCCGGAGTCGATCACGATAACCGAGAACGCAATCATTCCACTCAAGGAGCGAGTGGTGGACCAGTTCTTCGATCCCCTGAAGCAGCTTTTTCACATCATCTAAGCAGAAGGAGGGTCTCATGTTCGCACTTAAGCCAATTTCTCGCGACAGCGTGGACGGCGCGCTGGCCAGGGCGGAACGATACCGTCTACTCAATGAGCCGCACGAAGCCGAAAGCATCTGCCGCGACATCCTCGAAGTGGACCCGGCCAACCGGCAGGCGCGCATTAGCCTGGTCCTCGCCCTGACCGACGAGATTCCTCAGGATGCGGGCGCGTTCGCGCGAGCCATGGAGGCAATGTCCGACATGGAGACGGAATATGATCGCACCTATTACTCCGGAATCGCGTGGGAGCGGCGTGCAAAGGCGTCGTATGCTGCAGGTGGCGTAGGGACCAGCGGCTATGTCTACGATTGGACAGTCAGGGCGCTGCGCCTCTTTGGAGAAGCGGAACATCTGCGGCCGGCAGGTAATGATGACTCGATTCTACGTTGGAACGCTTGCGTTCGTTTTCTCGATCGCCATAAGGAGTTGAAGCCGAAGACGGAGGAAGCTCCAGAGCCGATACTCTCGGAGTAGTTCCTGCGCCAACCTGGCGGTGAACTGAAAGAACGGCGGACAATATCGCGTCCGGGCAAGTGTTTTTGCGTGCGGAGCCAGCTGCCAACACAAATGCTCGCCAGCGTGATGTCGAAGTTCACGATTATTGCTTATCAGCAGCGGCCTGATCAAGAGGCCCGAAAACCATCATCTGGCCGGGAGAACCTACGGATGATATCCGATCCAATTCGGCGAAGAACTCCGACACAATGAGGCTCCGAGGAGAAAACGCCTCCGCGTAAAACTCGGGGAAACGATCGTGTGTGTGCTGCCAGCCCTTCTCCGGTTTCCCGGCGTTGAGCGTTGCCTCGCAGAGGATGATTAGCGACTTGGGGTTCGCTACCCGTTTGATCTCGTTAAGTGCCTTGCCTACCAGGGCATTTGGGATATGTTGAAGGACCGTCCATGTGATCACGGTATCGAAACTGCGGTCAGGAAACGGGAGCTCCGTGGCGCTGGCCTCACAAAACGATATCTGAGGATAGAACTGGCTGGCTTCCGATACGGCCCTGGTGTTAATGTCCACCGCCATGTGTTGCTCAAAGTGCTCGGCAATGTATGGAGACAAACGACCGAAGCCACAGCCAATTTCCAGTGACCGTCCGTGGCTAACGCCCCGCTCGGCCATTAATCCCAGGCAACGCCGCAACTGCGTTACCTCATAGTAGTGCCGGCACAGGAGCCTTCCCGGATCTTTGGCCTCAACGAAACCTTCCGGTCTGAAGGTGACGAATTCTCCCTGTCGAACCACGCTCCCGTGAGGGTGAAACAACCGACGAACTGCCCGTGAGAGCAGGGATGGTCGGGATGCCGCCATCAGTTCCTCCATAATTGATCGCTACCGACTATTGAATGCGGCGGCTTCTCCGTAACGGAGCATACCATTTTCCGGAATTCGGCCAGCTACTTTGTCTCGCAAGTACGCGTACAGCACAGACTGATCGTCACTGTATCCGAGTTGTGGACTTCACTTCTTCCGGTGACATCGCACATTCAATGTTGTCTGCGTGTCCCTCTTGGTCGCCGATATCCTGATCGGGATCGTCGACCATGCATTTGCGTCGCCTCACCATTCACTCTCCTACTTCGTGAGGGCACGCAACTGTTTCGCTGTCGTTTGCCGAATCAGTTGCCTGTATGCGCTTCTATTCGCTTCATCTGCGTTTCTCTCTCGGCTGTGGTCAGACGGACCCAAAGAGATCTGGGGAAGCGAAAGCCGGATCCGCCCTCCCAATCGACGGGGCGAGAGAGACTCGCCGAGGCAACCATTTGAACCAGCGGCCGGGTGATCGCGATGGCTGCCATGCGAATCAGGTTGGCGGCCACACATGCGTGAGGGCCCGCCCCCAGGGTGAGATGTCCCGCATTGCGGCGCGCGAGATCGACATGGTTCGGATGGGAGAAGCGCTCGGGGTCACGGTTTGCCGCGATGATCCTCAGGATGACGCGCTCGCCGCTGCGAATCGAAGCGCCATTGAGGTCGATGTCTGCCGTGGCCATCCTGGAGAGGATGCGGACAAGACCGGCGTAGCGCAGCAGTTCCTCGATCGCTTGCTCTACCAGCTCCGGCTCTCGATGCAGCAAACTCCATTCTTGCGGAAATTGCAGCAGGGCGAACCACGCATTTCCCAATATGCAGGGCATGGTCTGCGAAAGCGCAACGAATCCGGATTCGCGGAGGGACTCGGGGCCGGAAGGAAAGTAGTTCCGAAGCCCAGCGCTTGCGGATTCGGCGTTGCGACGTAGAGCCGGGTCAAAAGGTTCGGCTGCAGCGGCCGATATTTCCCGGGCCCGCTCGCAGAGTTGCTCGGCATCGCTTCGGGAGATCCCTGTCACCATCGCCGCCAATGAGAGACACAGCGGCCGTGCGTATGCATCCATCAGATCCACCGGTTCTTCGATGGGCAGGCTGTCGGCCAGTACGCGAGCCGCAGGAGCGAGTTGCTCGCGCCACGCGCGCAACTGCGCGGGAGAGAGCGACTCCATTGCCTCTGCTCGCATTTTTAGCCGGGCACGCTCCCCTTCGGCACTCTCGCCGGATGGCTGCGAATTGTGGTCGCTGGCGTGACTGGCCGGGGAGAGGCTCGAAGCATGAAACGCTGCCAGAATATCCGCGTGTCTGCTGAGCACCCACGCTTTGAGAGCACCGTCAAAATAGGGAGCTTCCAGCTCGGGCGCGGAGAGAGGGTCGAGCTGATCTTCCCTCCATGCGGGTATGGAAGGATCATCTCGTCTGGTATGCATCGCAATCGCCAGAAAACATCATGCCGAGCATAACGCAGCGGTCGAAGTGAATTGTCAGCAGGGTGTCATCGCCGCTTTTGTGATGGGTACGGCTGCTGACGGTAGGTTACGACAATTCGATGACAATATTGGGACGTTAGGCTGACACGCTGGGAGGCTCAAAAGAACACATTTATGAGGAGAGTGAGCGATGCCGAAATCTTTTTCTCCTCCCCGGAAGGTGGTTTTTTTCTTCCCCTCCTTTGCGAGTTCTGAAGCAACGGCCCCACTCGGTGTTCTGGCAGTCGCGACTCCCCTGATTCGCGCCGGATATCAGGTTGTCCTCGTTGATTCGACGATCACGCCCGACTATAAGAAGCGAGTGCTCGAAGAGGTTCGCGATGCCGTTTGTCTCGGCATCTCGCTTGTCACCGGGCCAATGATTCGCGAGACGGTCGAAATTGCGCGAGCGGTGAAGGAGTGGAATCCGGAGTTTCCCATCATTCTCGGGGGGTGGCATCCTTCGCTGCTTCCCGATCAGACTTTGCAGGCTCAATGCGTGGACTACATCGTGCGCGGCCAGGGTGAAGATGCACTACTGGAACTAGTCAAGCATCTGGAAACTAGGTCCGCGCCGGATCTGATTCCAGGTATCGGCTTCAAGCGGGGCGGCAAACTCATCCTTACACCGGAGCGGCCGCTGAAGCCTTTGGTAGAGATGCCTCCGAAGGCGTATCACATCGCAGACTTCGATGCCTATGAGCGCGGTTGCGGCAAACGATGGGCGATGTACACCTCAAGCCTGGCGTGCCCATTCAACTGTGCCTATTGCACCAACGCAGGCGTCTACGGACGCAAATGGAACGCTCTGCCGCCCGAACAGTTCGTCGAAGAGACTGTCGATCTCACGAGACGCTATCGGCTCGAAATGCTCTGGGTGGTGGACGACAACTTTCTTGTCGATCTCGATCGGGCGCGCGGCATCGCAGAAGGGCTGGTGCGAGAAGGTTCCCAGTTCAAGTGGAGCATACAGGCGACGACCAATATGGTGGCGCGGCTTTCTCCGGAAGATCTCAAGCTGCTGCGCCGGGCAGGGCTGCACCAGGTATGCCAAGGCGTCGATTCAGGATCGCCGAAGATTCTGCAATTGATGAACAAGACCTTTCAGGACTTCGATCAGATTTACGAGAGCGCAGCTCGATGCCTGGCAGCCGATATCCGGCCTTCGTTCAACATCATCTTCGCCTTCCCTGGTGAAGGAGCCAAGGAACGCAGGGAGACGATCAGTTTCATGATGGATGTTTGCCGGCGTTTCCCAGGGGCCGAATTCTGGACAAACATCTTCACGCCCTATCCCGGCTCGCCGATCATGGAGCGAGCCAAGGAGATAGGCATCGAAACTCCGGAGACTCTTGAAGGGTGGGCTGATTTCTTCCCACGATATACGACACTGCCGTGGCTGCGTGGTGAAGAGCATAAGCGGCTGCAGGTGACGCGCGAATATCTTCGTATCGCCTTCGATCGAATTCCCATCGCGGCTGATACTCGCGGCCCCATTACACGGATCGCCCAGAAGACCATCTCCTTGCCCGCGCGCTGGCGCCTCGACCACGATGTGTATAAGTATCCCGTCGAGATATGGCTGAACAACCAGCTGAAAAAACGGACGGCTTCCAGTAAACCTGCCGTCGACGCGAAGAGGCTCGCCAATACACCAGCGGAGGCGGCATGCTGAAGCGGGGCAAGGTGGTTTTGTTTTATCCGCCGTACGACGGGCCTCCGCTCGGTTCACCGCTTTCGCTGCTCTCGCTCGCCGGCACGTTGCGCGAGGCCAACTTCGAGGTGGTGCTGATCGACGCCGCCATTGAGCCGCGATATCTGGAGCGCATCGTGGAGGAGTGTGAGTCGGCACTCTGCATCGGAATATCGGTACTGACAGGTCCCATGATCGGGGGAGCGATCGAAGCAGCCACTCTGGTCAAGAGTCACACACCGGAAGTATGCGTGGTGTTTGGCGGGTGGCATCCCACGCTGTGTCCCGAGTCGACCCTGCGCGAGCCCTATGTGGATATTGTGGTGCGCGGGCAGGGAGAGATCACGATCGTCGAGCTCGCCAACGCGCTCGCCAGCAAACAACCCCTGGATCTCATCGCTGGTATCTCCTGGAAGAAGCAGGGGAGGCTGATACAAAATTTTGAACGGCGCGTTCAACCCGTCGACACCTTCGCTCCGCCCGCGTTCGACATGACCGACTTCGACGCGTATGAGCGCGTTTCCGGCAAGCGTGAGCTGGCATACGCCACGAGCATCGGCTGCCCTTACGCCTGCAACTACTGCACCGATATGGTCGTGTACAAACGCCGCTTCAACGCTTACACCGCTGAGCATGTCGTCGCGGAACTGACCGGCCTCGTCACACGCTACCGCATCACGCATGTGGCCCTGCTGGACTCTAACTTTCCCGTGGATCTGAAGCGGGCAATCGCGATTGCCAGGGGCATACGCGACTCCGGCGTGAAATTCTCCTGGACCTTCCAGGCATCGACGGACTTCATCTGCCGCATGAACCAGAAGGAGGTTCAGCTGCTTGCCGACAGCGGCGTAAGTTACATGGGCTTTGGCACGGAGTCGACCTCACCGTCCGTGCTCAAGCTGATGAACAAACGTCACCAGCGTGTCGATGAGATGTACGAGACCGCGCGCAAGGCCAACCTCGCCGGCATCCGCATCAACTTCAATCTCATCCTCGGCTACCCCGGAGAAACGGAGGCTGACCGGCTTCTCACCTTCAGAACCATGAGCGACATAGGGCGCCAGTTCAACAATGTCCGTTTCTCGCCGAATATCTTCACACCGTATCCCGGCATTCCTATCTGGCCTCAGCTTCGCGAGCTTGGAGTCGTCGAGCCGCAGACCTTGGAGGACTGGATGTCGATGCCACTGGGAGCTAACCTACTGCCCTGGCTGCAAGGCCGCGAGCTTGCCCGGCTCGAGCGGATGCTCGCTTATTTTCTATTGCTGAACCAGACGCGTCGTTCGCGAAAGACTTCGTTCGCACAAAAGTTCACTAGCTTTCTTGTGCAGACACCCATCCGCTGGCGCCTTGACTCCAGCTTCTTTTCCTTCCCGTGGGAGATCTGGCTTGCACAGCTCTCCGAGCAGATCGTCAAGCGCCGCTCTCTTGTCACCGGTCAGGCATTGCCTGCGGAGCCAGCCAATGTCTGCTGAATTGTTTTCGCCTGGAGGTGACCCATGGCAGATGTACTGCTGACGCACTCCTACCACCTTGCTCGCGACGCAAAGCAATTCAGGAAGATGCAGCCGTATCCGCCGCTCGGTACGCTGTATGCAGCGACGGCGCTGCGCTCCGCTGGCATTTCGGTTGCTGTATACGACACGATGTTTGCCGAGCCGGTGCCTGGCTTTCGCGCGGCGCTCGAGGAGCATCGCCCGAAGATCGTTGTCATCCATGAGGACGACTTTAACTTTGTAACCAAGATGTGCCTGATGCACATGCGTGAGCTGGCGAACGAGCTTGCCACCATCGCTCGCGGTGCGGGGGTCAAGGTGATCGCGCACGGATCGGATGCGACCGATCATCCCCGCGAATATCTGGACGATGGTGTTGATTTCATTCTGAACGGTGAAGTGGAACAGAGCCTTGTCGATCTCTGTAGCGCACTTCTGCAGTCGCGGCGGTTGCCGGCGGTTCCCGGCCTGGTGCGCTACTCAGCCACGGATGGCAGTCTGGAGAGTCTGTCTCCTGCGCCGACTAATCCTTCCTGGGCCACACTGCCCCGAGCGGCGAGAGATCTCATCGACCTTGATCCATACCGGCGCGCATGGATCGAAGCGCATGGCTACTTCTCCACCAATGTCGTGTCCAGCCGAGGCTGTCCATATCACTGCAACTGGTGCGCGAAGCCCATCTCGGGCAATCGATTTCAGCTACGGGCGCCGGAGGAGGTTGCGGCGGAGATCCGCGAGCTCAAGACGAGTTTCGGTGTGGAGCACATCTGGTTTGGCGATGACGTGTTTGCATTGGATCGCCGCTGGGTGGAAGCTTTTGCGCACGTCGTCGAATCGCATGGTGACGTGGTTCCCTTCAAGATTCAGTCGCGTGCCGATCTGATGAGTGATGCGACAGTCTCAGCTCTGAAGCGAGCGGGCTGTGTGGAGATATGGATGGGCGTTGAATCCGGTTCACAGAAGATTCTCGATGCGATGAAGAAGGGTTTGAAGCTTTCCGCTGTGTACGCCGCACGAGAGAGGCTGGCAAGCGCCGGTATACGAGCGTGCTACTTCCTTCAGTTCGGCTATTTGGGGGAGGGCTGGGCCGAGATCTGGGAGACGGTGCAACTGGTGCGCCGCACCCGACCCGATGACATCGGCATATCACTCTCCTATCCTCTGCCTGGCACGGGCTTCTTCGATCGCGTTCAGGCGCAGTTGGGAAGAAAACGCAACTGGATCGACAGCGACGATCTCTGCGCGATTCATATCGCTAGCTACATCGACATCTTTTACCACGCGCTTCGCGATGCCTTGCATGCCGAGGTGACAGCATGGCATGCACCTTCGGGCACATCCGACCCGGCCAGCTATGAATCTCTATGGAGCCGCGTTCACCAGATGGAGCCCGTGTGCAGAAACAGGAACATACTGTCTCTGCCTGCCGAATCCTCGCATAGCGACACACACGGCGCGTTCTTGCCATTGGAAAACCTCATGGTGGGGGCCAGGAGATCCTGATGCCAGATCTGCTCCTTACGCACGGCTACTTCCTCTACGAGGACCCCAAGGAAATGCAGATCATGAAGCCGTATGCGCCTCTGGGCATCCTGTATCTCTGTTCGCACCTGCGGCGGCAGGGCTTCGATGTTGAGGTCTTCGACACAACCTTCTCCAATCGCGAGTCACTCTTCCGCCACCTGCAGACGGAGAAGCCGTCCGTACTTGGCATTTACGCCAACCTGATGACTCGCAGCAATGTGGTGGAGATCATTCGCGTGGCTCGGGAAGCGCACTGGCGCATTATCGTCGGAGGGCCGGAACCCGGCGCATACGCCCAGGAGTTTCTAGAGTCGGGCGCAGACTTCGTCGTCTTCGGCGAAGGCGAGTCCACGATGCAGGAGTTATTGACGGCTTTGCACGATGGCGCGGACACACCCGGCGATACTTGGAAGGCGAAGGTCGCCGGCACGGCATATCTCGACGACGAAGGAACATTTCATCAGAATCCTCCGCGGGCCCAGATCGCTGACCTCGATGCGCAACCTTGGCCCGCCCGCGAAGCAATCGACCTGCATCGCTATGTCGATACATGGCGAAACCATCATCAGCAAGGGTCGGTGAACTTCATCACCGCGCGCGGATGTCCCTACAAATGCCGCTGGTGCAGCCATCAGGTCTACGGCCAGACGCACAGGCGTCGTACTCCGGCCAAGGTGGTGGATGAACTGGAGTGGCTACTGACCGAGTACACGCCGGATATCGCGTGGGTGTCTGACGATGTTTTCACGATCAACCATGAATGGATACGCAAGTATGCCGCGGAGATGCGTCGCCGCAATCTTCATATTCCCTTCGAATGCATCTCTCGCGCGGACCGACTCAACGAAGAGATGCTCGACCTGCTCGCGGAGCTGGGTTGCTTCCGTATCTGGATCGGTTCTGAGAGCGGTTCCCAGAGACTGCTCGATGCGATGGATCGCGGGGTGAAGGTGGAGCAGGTGCAGCGTGCCGTCGAGATGAGCCGCGCGCGCAAGATTCAAAGCGGGATGTTTCTGATGTGGGGCTATGAAGGAGAGGAAATGGAAGACATTGAAGCCACGATCCGCCATGTCAGAACGACCAAACCTGACGTCTTCTTCACCACAGTCTCCTATCCGATCAAAGGCACTCCGTACTACCAGCAGGTTCAGAGCAAACTGGTCCAACTGCGACCCTGGGCGCAGACCTCCGATCGCGAGATCAAGATCGCAGGTCGGCATTCGCGGGCCTACTACGCGCATGCAGATAAGCTGCTTCGCGATGAGGTTGAGTTGGCAAAACTAAGAGAAGACCCGGGAGCGAACTCGGCGCTTCTGGAGGAACTTACCGTAAGCATTCGAGCGTCCCGGGACGGACTCCTAGCCACGCAGAGTGAGGTGGAGGCATGAGCGTCGAAGGAACGATTTCATTTACCAGCTGTCCGGAATCGGCGTATTCGGGATCTGCGTATCCGGGATCTGCTGCCGGTGCAGCCTTCGACCGCATCGCACATGACTACGATCGAAGCTTTACCGATTCGCTGATTGGTCGAGCGCAACGCGATGCCGTCTGGAAAGTGCTGACGAGAACCTTTCAAAAGAACGACAGGGTTCTCGAACTCAACTGTGGTACCGGCGAAGATGCCATCTATCTTGCCGGCAACGGCATCTCTGTAGTCGCTCTTGATGCTTCGCAGCAGATGATCGCCACGGCCGAGCAGCGCCTTCAGCACAAGTCGCCGCAAATTTCCGCAGTCTTCCGAGAGTTGCCCACAGAGCGCATCGGCGAGCTTCGTCCGGAAAAACAATTCGACGGCGTATTTTCGAACTTTTCCGGATTGAACTGCATTGCCGATCTTGCCGCCGTTGCCTGCTCAGTCGCGCGCCTCGTAAAGCCGGAAGGGCGCCTGGTACTGTGCTTTTCTACACGCTTCTGCCTGGTCGAAATACTGTACTACCTCGTTCTGGGGCGATGGCGGACTGCGTTGCGGCGCTGCAAGGGGTACACCGACGTAACGATCGATGGAGTGTCGTTCATGGTCTACTATCCGACCCTTCGCAAGATTCGCCGAACGTTTGCTCCGGATTTTCGGCTCTACTCCTGCACTGGGATTGGAGTTGCTGTGCCTCCTTCCTATCTTGAAGCATGGGCTCGCCAGCATCCACGCCTCTTTCGCTTGCTCCGCCGCCTGGAAGAACGATTGGCCGCGCTGCCCATTCTTCGCATCACGGGTGATCATGTCCTCCTCTGCTTCGAAAAGGTGTCCAGATGACCGCGGCGCACGTAGAGATTCTCGATAGAGCCGAAGGAGCATGCCGGAATTGGGAGGGGACACTCCTGTGCTGGCAATGCGGTGCTCCCCTGGCAGAGTTGACCCCCGATACGCGGACTGGGTCCGGAATACGTACGTGCCAACGTTGCAAGATGACAACGCAATACAAAAACGGCATCTGGCGGGCCCTTTCTCCCGACCGCGTCGACCACTTCCGGAAGTTTATTGCCGAATATGAGTTGATCCGTGCTGCCGAGGGGCGTGGTAGTGCGCAGCCGGAGTACTATCTAAGCCTGCCATTCAAAGATATCTCTGGGCGGAATAGCGACCAGTGGGCGATACGAGCACGCACTTTCCGTACAATGCGGCGATCCATTGTGGCACCTCTTGCCCGGCGCACTGGGTGTGCTCTCCGCATTCTGGACCTGGGTGCGGGCAACGGCTGGTTGAGTTATCGGCTAGCGCTTGAGGGACATCTTCCCATTGCCGTCGATCTATTGACCAATGATCGCGACGGTCTCGGGGCGGCCGTCCACTATAACTCCCACATCCATCCCCTGTTCCCTCGCGTCCAGGCGGAACTCGATCGGCTTCCATTCGTCTCATCTGTCTTCGACCTGGTCATCTTCAACGCTTCGTTTCACTACTCTGTGAACTACGAGCGAACCTTGGCGGAAGCTGTGCGGTGCACATGCCCAGGCGGCAGCGTCGTGATCGCAGATACACCGTGGTATGCAGAGGAAGAGAGCGGCAGAAGAATGGTCGAGGAGAAGCGCAAACGCTTCTTTGCAACCTACGGGTTCGCGTCTGACTCGGTCGCGAGCCTCGAATACCTCACGCCGGCTCGTCTGCAACAATTGGGACACGCGTTCAACCTGGGATGGAGGTATATAAGTCCGTTTTATGGGATTCGCTGGGCTCTTCGTCCGCTCCGTGCAAAGCTCGCCGGCAATCGTCCTCCATCGCAATTCCGCATCTATGAGGCACGTGTGGGAGCATGATCATCCTCTATCATCCGCGCGCCACGCGGCCACGCAACCGCAGGCTCCCTCTTGCTGTCCTAGCCCTTGCTGCAGTGCTAGAAGGAAAAGAGGACTACGAGATCGTGGACGGGAACCTCGAGGAGAATCCGACCGCTCGCATTCTTGAGCTCATCGATCGGCATAAGGTCGAATTACTGGGCGTCTCAGCAATGCCGGGTCCGCAGATGGTAGCGGCAATGGAGACCTCCCGTGAAGTTCGTCGTCTTCATCCGAAAGTCCCCATCTGCTGGGGCGGCTATTTCGCATCTATCTATCCCGATGCTGCGCTCAACGCCCGCTACGTGGATTTTGTCGCTCGCGGCCAGGGCGAAGATACGCTCATCGAGCTTCTCGTTGCCCTTCGCGGCAAGCGCTCGCTCGACTCGGTAAAGGGCCTCTCCTACAAGGACATGTTTGGCCTGCGTCGCGACAATGGAGAGCGGCTGATGAAAGGGCCGGATGAGTTTCCATGGTCACCGTTTCACCGTCTTCCGGTCGAAAAATATCTACGTCCTTCCTTCTTCGGAAAGCGCACGGCCGTTCATCATGCGAGCATCGGCTGTCCGTTCAACTGCAGCTTCTGCGGTGTTCACGCAGCGTATGGCAACAAGGAGAAGATGGAGTCGCCAAAGCGAACGGTCGCCATTCTGACTCATCTGGTTGAACGCTACGGCGCAGACTCGGTTCAGTTTTACGATATGAACTTTTTCCTGCGCGAGGATCACGCGCGGGAGCTCTGCGATCGCATGGCGCATTTGAATCTCCGCTGGTGGTGCGAAGCGCGCGTCGACATCATGTCCCGGTACTCGGATGAAACATTTGCCGCAATCAAACGGGCCGGGTGCGCAATGATCTTCTTCGGCGCCGAGTCCGGTTCGGACTGGGTGCTCGAGGAGATGCAAAAAGGGATCACCACACAACAGACTCTGGAAATCGCGCGGAGAACCCATCAGTTCGACATCATTCCCGAGTTCTCCTTTGTCATTGGCAATCCCAACGATCCTGAGCGCGACACACGCGAGACGATGCGATTCATTCGCCGAATCAAACGCGTCAACCCGGATTCGGAGATCATCATCCAGCACTACACCCCAACACCGCAGCCGCACGATGCCGGCGGTGCGATGTACGGCAACGTCAACGTTCCATTTCCGGATTCGCCGGCCGGATGGGCGGCAAAGGAGTGGATGAACTTTACTCTGCGAATCGATACAAACGCTCCATGGCTGAAGCGCCGGACCAAGAAGCTTATCGACAACTTCGAGATCGTCGTCGGCTCACGCTGGCCCACGGTTCAGGATATTCGTGCCCCGCGCTGGAGCCGCCGACTTCTGCAAATTCTCAGTGCGTGGCGCTATGCGTTACGTATCTATGGCTTTCCTTTCGAGCTTCATCTCGCCAACCAGTTCATCGCTCTGCGCAAGCCGAAGCGGGAGAGCCTGTGAAGTCGCTCATCGAAACCAGGGGCGTTTCGCCCGCTCAACCCGACGCCAACGTTTTCAATCGTTGGGCGCGAGTCTACGATGCACAGTGCAACCCCTTACTACAGCTGGAAGAGTGCAAAGCTGCGCCGCTTCTGCCGTCCGTTCGCGGCGGCAATGTCTTGGATGTCGGATGCGGCACCGGCCGCTGGCTTACGCACCTCGAAGCCCTTCACCCAGCTTCGCTCATGGGCATCGATTGCTCCAAGGACATGCTGAAGCACGCTCGTAAAAAAGTCCTTCCCACAACGAAGCTCGAACATGGCCACAGTTCAGCGCTGCCAGGTGAGGATGCGTGCTACAGCTTTGTCATCGCTTCGTTCCTGCTGAGCTACGTTCAGGATCTGCCGGCATTTGCTCTCGAGTGCGCTCGCGTCGTTCGACCGGGTGGGTGGCTGCTTCTCTCCGACATGCACCCCGTGACAGCGGCAGAACGAGGCTGGAAACGAAGTTTCCATGTCGATGGCACAACGGTTGATATAGCCGCTCGTTCCCGGTCTTTGCCGGAGATCATTGCTGTCTTTGAGAAGAGTGGATTCGAGGTTGGAGTTCTCATTGAGCCTCCATTTGATGAGCCTGGGCGGCGGATATTCGAGGATGCCGGGAAGCTAAGAGAGTACGAAACACTAGCTGGAGTGCCAGCAATCTATATCTTGAAGTTGCAAAAGCGACGACCGGGCACGCTGATGCAGTTTCCTGCCCGGAACAAGACACTTCAACTTACGAATGCGCGCATCGGCACGGGCCCCGCTACCTGGAGAGATGGCGTCATCTCGATAGACAATGGGCGCATTGCCGGCATCCATGATGATGCTGACGTAACAGCGCAGGCACTCAATCTGCAGGATTATGTGCTTCTCCCAGGCTTGATCAATTCGCACGAGCATCTTGAGTTCGGACTATTTCCAAAACTCGGACGCCTCGCCGACGCTCCCTCTTATCGAAGCTCGATAGAGTGGGCGAAGGAGATCCATCGGCTTCACTCCAGCGTCATCGCGCAATACCGGCAAATCCCGAAAAAGAGTCAACTTTGGTGGGGAGCTATACGCAATCTTCTGTGCGGCGTCACAACGGTTTGTCATCATAATCCGCTCCACCAGGAGCTGACGCGTCCCGATTTTCCGGTGCGCGTTCTCTCGCGCTTTGGGTGGTCCCACTCGCTTGCATTCGATCCGGATCTGAAGGGCAAATTTGATCGTACGCCGAAGCAACATCCGTTCATCCTTCACGCGGCCGAGGGCACGGATGAAGAGAGCAGGGACGAAGTTTCCCGGCTTGACCAGATGCAGGTGCTGGATGAACGCACCGTGCTGGTGCATGGGCTGGCGTGCTCTGCAAGCGAGATATCGCTGATCAATCGACGTGGCGCTTCGCTGGTCGTCTGCCCGACATCGAACCGCTTCCTTTTTGGAAGAACCCTCCCGCGCAGACTACTGACTCTGGTCGAGCGGCTCGCACTTGGCAGTGACTCGCCGATCACGGCTGCGGGCGATCTGCTTCATGAGATCGACTATCTTAACGCGCAAGCCGGTCTCAGCCCGGACGTGATCTACCGCATGGTCACAACCAATCCTTCGGAGATGTTTCATCTCAATGATGACCAGGGCCGCATCGCGGAGTCCGGCGTTGCCGATCTGATCGCGGTGCGCGGCAACTACGATACTCCCGCGCGTGCCGTCTCTGAGCTTACGGTCGGTGACGTGGAGTTCGTTTTGCTCGCGGGTCGAGCTCAGATCGCATCGCCTTCTATCTACGCACGCTTGCCATACGATCTGCGTTCCGGCATGGAACTCATCGAGGTGGCAGGTCTTCAACGCTGGATTCGCGCGCCCCTGCGGGCCCTCTTCGCGTCTGCGGAGAGCGTTCTGGGCCGGCAAAAACTGCTGCTCGCGGGGAGGGAGGTGCGTTATCTCGGTACTCTATGAAATTCAACCTGCGGCGCCGGCGCATCTAGGTAGATCGCGGATTACAGCGCTTCCCATTCTGCTGCTCAACATCCACAGTCAATGCAATTGCCGCTGTGTGATGTGCGACATCTGGAAGCGGAAGGACGGACGCGAGTTCCATGCCGCCGATCTCGAACGGCATCGCGAATCGATACGAACGCTCGGAGTGAAGCACGTTGTGCTGACTGGCGGCGAGCCTCTGCTCAATCGCGAGCTGGACGCGATCTGCGAGTTCTTTCGCGATCTAGGCCTTCGCGTCACACTCCTCACCACCGGGCTCCTCCTACAGAAGAAGGCAGATCTCGTTGCCCGTGGCTTCGACGACATCATTATCTCTATCGATGGGCCGCCAGAGATACATGATCGAATTCGTCGCGTCTCCGGGGCTTTTCAGACTATTCAAAAGGGAGTGATGGAGGTTCGCGCTCGTCGGCCACGGATACCTATATCGTGCAGAACCACAGTGCAGAAACTGAACCATATACATCTTCGCGCTACCGTCTCCGCCGCCAGATTTCTTGGACTCAACGGTATTTCCTTCCTCGCGGCGGACATCTCGTCAACAGCTTTCAACCGGGAGGAGCGCTGGCCACCCGAGCGTCAGAGCGAAATTGCACTTAGCCGCGCCGAGGTGAGCGGACTGGAAGAAGAAATCGAGCTTCTGATCCAGATGCACCAGGAAGACATTGATCGGGGCTTCATTGTTGAAAGCAACGCGAAGCTACGAAAGATTGGGACGCGCTTTCGAGAACACATCGACGGCACAGCGCCAAAGGCTCCCATCTGCAATGCCCCATGGGTTTCGACCGTAATCGAAGTGGATGGGAGTGTTCGCCCCTGCTTCTTCCATCCTTCCGTCAGCAATGCACATCAACTCACATTGGAAGAGGCAATCAATAGCGAGACTGCCCTCTCGTTCAGAAGCCGCCTTAAAGTTGCCAGCAACCCCATCTGCCAGCGTTGCGTTTGCTCCCTGAACTACGCTCGATGAGTGGAGTCGCCTGCGGGAGAGGTAAGTTCATCGAAAATATCCCCATAACTCTGATAGTCGAGGACTGATGTTTGTCGGCTTTGCTGGTGATCTCCCTCACGCCGCCACCACAAGTATGGAGAAGCGGCTCATCCGCCGACAGAGCGAATGCCGCAGTATCACCACCGCTATTCCATCTCGAAGGCAATGTATTGATTTACGCCGCGCCGCTCCACCTCAAGCGCAACCACGTCTCCAGGTTTAAAGCCGGCGATATCCTCTCGCAGATGCTCCGCATCGACCACCGGCTTGCCGTTAACCGAGGTAATCACGTCTCCAGCGCGGAGATCCGCCAAGGTGGCCGGCTCTCCGCCGAGTACTCCAGCCACGATAGCACCGGATTGAGCACGAGTCCCCATGGCATCCGCCAAGTCGCGCTTGAGATCCACCACAAAGATGCCGAGAGATCCAACGAGATCCGTCCTAGGGTTGATCAGGTCAGAAAGGTTCTCAATCGTCTGGGGCGCCGGAACGGGCATGACGGATGCTGAGACATCTTTGCCATCGCGCAGTACCTTCATTTCCATCCGCCGCCCGCGCGGATGCAGGTAGAGAAACGCTGTATATTTGGGCAACGAGTCAATCGGCACCCTATCGATAGAGAGAACCAGGTCCTTGGGTTGAAGCCCTGCAGCCGCGGCCGGCCCGTTTGCTTCCACGTCAGATAGCATCACACCCCAGTCCCGAGGCAGCTTGAGTGCGGCAGCCAGCGCCAGCGTAACGGTCTGCGCGTGAGCTCCGATGGTAGAGGCGGGGATAGTGCCGAACTCCTTGAGCTGCATGTATGCGTACCGGACAATTGGCTCCGGGATCGCAAAGCCAAGTCCTTCACTTCCCCCGCCGGAACTGTAGATAAAGGTGTTGATCCCGACCAGGCTTCCGTTGCGATCCACAAGAGGGCCGCCGCTGTTGCCTGGATTGATTGGTGCATCGGTTTGCACGTACACCATGGGACGGTCAGCTTCCGGCTGCCGGCCAAGCGCACTGACAATTCCCTTCGTTACGGTATGGGCAAGCCCCTCCGGCGACCCGATCGCGATCACAGTCTGTCCTAACCGCACTTCGTAGTTCTCCAGAAGCGGAATGAAGGGCAGATTCTTCTCGTCGATCTTGATTACTGCGAGATCAGCATAGCGATTGGTACCGATGAGCGTCGCGTTGTAGACATGTTCCTCGTGGGATAGAACGGTGCGGCCGACCGCCAATTCAACAGTCGCCGGCGCAAGCGTTACGCGGATACGCAGGGCCCCGGAAACAACGTGGTTGTTGGTGACTATGTATCCATTCGGATCAACAATCACACCCGAACCCAGCGCACGCTGGCGCTGAAAGTTCTGCGAATCGTCATTTTGGCCATGTTCGGGCACGCTGTAACTGGTAACGTCGATCTGAACTACGGACTGCATTGCGCGCTCCGCAATCTCATCGAGCGATTGATCGTACTCCTGCAAAATAGAGGACCCTACGCTATGTGGCGTCGGGGACTCCCGCTTCTGCTGTCCTCCAACTGATAGCGGAAGCAGAGCTACGACGATCGCAAGCGCGCACTGCATTCGATATTTCATCTTCCCGTCCCTCACCAAGACCGAAATGCCTAATTCTCG
>Ga0207647_10001298_pt1 | contig 19233 bp, 14 predicted proteins | sample KBSCornC2_FD_184295 | JGI IMG/M metagenome (GOLD analysis project Ga0207647, IMG submission 184295) | Corn rhizosphere microbial communities from Kellogg Biological Station, Michigan, USA - C2 (SPAdes) (version 2) | ecosystem: Host-associated > Plants > Roots > Rhizosphere ... | reverse complement strand
TGGCCGGCATCGTGCGCGCGTGGGAAGCGGCGAAGGAAACCGGCGTCCGCCTGATCGTCGGCACCGAGGTGCGGGTCGAAGCCGGCATGAAACTCGTCATCCTCGCTGCCGATCAAGGCGGCTATTCCGATATCTGCCGCCTGATCACCAGCGGCCGCCGGCGCAGCGCCAAGGGCGAATACCGGCTGACGCGAACCGATGTCGAACAACTAGGCAGCGGCGTGCGCGTGTTGTGGTCGCCGGGCGCGCTGGCGAATGCGGATGCGACGGCGCTCGACGTAATCGCAAAGTGGATAATGCAGCATTTTGCGCAACGCGCCTGGCTCGCCGTCGAACTGCACCGCGGTCCGGATGATGCCGCCGAACTCGAACGCGTACGGAACCTGGGCGCACGCCACGGCCTGCCGCTCGTTGCCACTGGCGACGTCCACATGCATGTGCGCCGGCGGCGCGCGCTGCAAGACGTGATGAGCGCAATTCGTCTGGGCTGCACGATCGCCAAAGCCGGACATGCGCTGTTTCCGAATGGCGAGCGCCACCTGCGCCGGATCGAGGATCTGCAGCGCCTTTATCCGCCCGAGCTGCTCGCCGAAACGCTGCGCATCGCCGAGCAATGCCAGTTCACGCTGCGGGATTTGAACTACCAATATCCGAATGAAATCGTCCCGCGTGAATTCCATGGCGATGCCAGCGCCTATCTGCGCCAGATCACCTATGCCGGCGCCGAGCAGCGCCTTGCGCAAGGCGTTACGGCCGCCATTCGCGGGACGCTGGAGAAGGAGCTCGCGCTGATCAAGCGCAAGGAATTCGAGGCGTTCTTTCTCACCGTTTACGAAATCGTGAAATGGGCGCGCGAGCAGATTCCGCCGATCCTGTGTCAGGGTCGCGGCTCGTCAGCGAATTCCGCGGTGTGCTTCTGTCTTGGCATCACCGCAGTCAACCCGGAAAAGGATCATCTGCTGTTCGAGCGTTTCCTGTCCGATGAACGCGACGAGCCACCCGACATCGACGTCGACTTCGAGCACGAACGTCGCGAGGAAGTGATCCAGCACATTTTCGCGAAATACGGCCGCGAACGCGCGGCGATCGCCGCCACCGTAATCAGCTACCGGCACAAAAGCGCGGTGCGCGATGTCGGCCGCGCGCTCGGTCTTGCCGACGTTCAACTCGATCAGCTCAGTACGATCGCCTCGCGCGTGCCGAGCGCGCATACGCGCGATGAGGCGCTGCGCGAACGCGGCTTCGATCCGGGCAGTCGCGTGATCAGGCAACTCGTCGCGCTGGTCGAGGAACTCATCGGTTTCCCGCGTCATCTATCGCAACATGTCGGCGGTTTCGTGATCTCGGAAAAACCATTGCATCATCTCGTGCCGGTCGAAAACGCGGCGATGCCGGAGCGCACGATCATCCAGTGGGACAAGGACGATCTGGAAACGATGCAGTTGCTCAAGGTCGATGTGCTTGCGCTCGGCATGCTCACGGCGCTGCGCAAATGCCTTGATCTGCTGCATGAGCATGGCCAGTGGACACTGCCTTGCACCGATTCCCGGCCAGCATTGCACGATATTCCGCAGGACGACGATGCACGGGTTTACGACATGATCTGCCAGGCCGACACCGTCGGCGTGTTCCAGATCGAATCGCGCGCGCAGATGTCGATGCTGCCGCGCCTGCGGCCGCGACGCTTTTACGATCTCGTCGTCGAAGTGGCGATCGTGCGGCCCGGGCCGATCCAGGGCCAGATGGTGCATCCGTACCTGATGCATCGCAAGCATCCGGATACGGTCAAATATCCGCAGTCGCGCTTCGAACGCGCAGCGAACTCGCAAGACTCGCGCGTACGCGACGTGCTCGGGCGCACGCTCGGCGTGCCGATTTTCCAGGAACAGGTCATGGAGCTGCTGCGGGTCACCGCCGATTTCACACCGGGCGAAGCGGACCAATTGCGCCGTTCGATGGCAGCGTGGCGGCGTCGCGGCGGCCTGGAACATTTCGAACAGCGCATTTTCAGCGGCATGGATCGAAACGGCTACGATCGCGAATTCGCCCAACAGATATTCGAGCAAATCCAGGGCTTCGGCGAATATGGCTTTCCCGAATCGCACGCCACGAGTTTCGCCCTGCTCGCCTGGGCCTCGAGCTGGCTCAAGCATTATCATCCGGCCGCGTTTACCTGCGCGCTGCTCAATTCGCAGCCGATGGGTTTTTATCAGCCGTCGCAACTGATCCAGGATGCGCAACGGCATGGCGTGCGCGTGCTGCCGGCCGACGCCATGATCAGCGGATGGGACTGTACGCTGGAATCCGGTGCCCTGCGCCTTGGCTTGCGTCAGATCAAGGGATTCGCCCAAGCTGCTGCCGATCGCATCGTCGCCGCGCGTGCACTCATGCCGTTTCGCCACGTTGCCGATCTGACCGAGCGAGCGCGCTTGAATGCGGGCGAACGCGCACTGCTCGCCAACGCCGGCGCGCTGCGAACCTTGAGTGGACATCGTTATCGCGCGCGCTGGGATTCCGCCGGCGCGGAATTGCCATTGCCGGTGCTGGCCGGTTCGACATCGCGCGAAGCGCAAGTAGCTCTGCGCGCGCCAGCGCTGCGCGAAGACGTAATGACCGATTACGCTACGCAAGGGCTTTCGCTCACGTTGCACCCACTCGCGCTGATTCGTCCCGCACTCGCGCGCCGCCGCGTCGTGCCCGCGCGTGTGACTACGCATGTGGAGAATCACGGCCGTCGCTTGCGTTGTGCTGGCCTCGTCACCGTGCGCCAGCATCCAGGCACGGCCAAAGGCGTCACCTTCGTCACGCTCGAAGATGAAACCGGAATCGTCAATGTCGTGGTCTGGCAACGACTCGCCGAAAAGCAGCATCGCGTGCTGGTCGAATCGGCAGTGATGGCGGTGGATGGCAAACTCGAAGCGGTCGATGGCGTGCATCATCTGATCGCCGACCGGTTGCATGATTACAGCGCACTACTGCCGGAATTCGCTTTCTCGTCGCGGGACTTTCATTGAAGCAGACGCGATTCGTCCAACTGATAAATGCTCTTTCAAGCAACTGTTGCCGCTGTTCTGCGCCAGTTCGCAGCCGGCATGGCGCGGCGCAACATCTTCCTGTATACTTCGCCCCGTTGTGGCCGGCAAACGGCCAAAACAGCGTCGACCATCCGTTTTCCCTTTAGCCTTCGGTGCCTGCTTGATGCAGACCGACTGGCCCGCACCACTCGGCCCGACGCCCATCCGAAATTGCCCAGCATTGGGCAGCTAGGCTATATGCCTGCGGCGCGGTTCAACGGGAACGCTCCGGGTTTTTGATTCACTTGGAGCTAAAACATGTCTTTTGATTCCCTCGGGCTTTCGCCCGTGTTGTTGCGCGCGCTCGCCGACCAAGGCTATACCGCGCCCACTCCGATCCAGTCGGCCGCGATTCCGGTCGCGTTGACTGGCCGCGATCTGCTCGCCGGCGCGCAAACCGGCACTGGCAAGACCGCCGCGTTCGTTCTGCCGCTACTGGAACGCCTGTTCGCTGCAAATGCGGCGGCACCTTCCAATGGCAAGAAAAAGCCGCGCGCGCTGATCCTCACACCCACGCGCGAACTCGCCGCCCAGGTGCACGAGAGCCTGCGCGCCTACGGCAAGCACGTGCGCATGTTCAGCGCGACGATCTTCGGCGGCGTCAGCATGGGTCCGCAGATGGATGCCCTGCGCCGCGGCGTCGACGTGCTCGTCGCCACGCCAGGCCGCCTGATCGACCATATGGAACGCCGTACGGTCGATCTTTCCGGCATCGAGATCCTCGTCCTCGACGAAGCCGACCGCATGCTCGACATGGGCTTCCTGCCGGCGATCAAACGCATTCTCGGCACACTGCCTAAACAGAATCGCCAGACGCTGCTGTTCTCGGCGACGTTCGCCGACGAGATCAAGCAGATCGCCAATCAATTCATGCGCGATCCGCACGAAATCCAGATCGCCGCGCGCAACAGCGTGGTCGCGACGATCACGCATCGCGTGCATCCGGTCGATGCTGCGCGCAAGCGCGATCTGCTGCTGCACCTGCTTGCCGCCGACAGTCGCCGCCAGACGCTCGTCTTCAGCCGCACCAAGCATGGCGCCGACAAGCTGTGCAAGTTCCTCGACGCTTCCGGTCTGCGCACGGCTGCAATCCACGGCAACAAGAGCCAGAACGCGCGCACCAAGGCGCTCAAGGACTTCAAGGGCAACAAGATCACGGTACTCGTGGCCACCGATATCGCCGCGCGCGGTCTCGACATCGACCAGCTGTCACTGGTCGTCAACTTCGATCTGCCGATGGTCGCCGAGGATTACGTGCACCGGATCGGCCGCACCGGCCGCGCCGGCGCCGAAGGCCTCGCCGTTTCGCTCGTCGCGCCGGAAGAAGGTCCTCTGCTGCGCGACATCAAGCGCATGCTCAAGCAGGAAATCGCGGTCGAGAACATCGTCGGTTACGAGCCGAGCCGTCCGCTGAACCTGGACGGTCCGCGTCCGAGCAACGGCAAGCCGCGCAATCCGAACCACGCCCGCCGTCCGCATGCGAATGGGCCGAAGAAGCCGCACGCAGCGGGCAACAAGCAACACAAACCCTGGCGTGGCCAGCGCGATCAGCGCAAGGCCTGACGCAACAGCGTTGTCCTGGTAACCGCGGCTGCGGCATCATCGCAAGATGGATGCCGCAGCCGTTCTTCGTTTCTGGTTCGACGAAATCTCGCCGGCGCAATGGTGGCGCCGGGATTCGGCATTCGATCAGGCGCTAGCTGCGCGCTTCGGCGGGTTGCATCGCGCCGCGAGCAAGGCCGAGCTGTGGGCGTGGCGCGAAAGCGCCAGCGGCCGCCTCGCCGAAATCATTGTCCTCGATCAATTCTCGCGCAACCTCTATCGCGACGACGCTCGCGCTTTCGCATGCGACGCGCTCGCGCTCGGCCTCGCACAGGAGGCCGTGCACAGCGGAGCGGATCTGCAAATTGCCGCCGAGCGCCGCGCCTTCGTCTACATGCCTTACATGCATAGCGAGTCGCCGCTGATTCATGCGGCAGCCGTGCAGCTTTTTCGCGAGCATGCTCCGGGAAATATCGATTACGAGTTGCGCCACAAGGCGATCATCGACCGCTTCGGTCGCTTTCCGCATCGCAATGCCATGCTCGGTCGCGCGTCCAGTGCGGAAGAGCTGGCCTTCCTCGCAACGCCGGGTTCCTCGTTCTAATGATCGGCTAAAACAGCGCTGGCGCTTCCAGCGCAGCGACGCTTTCGACCAGCCGCTGCGCGAGGTAGCAATGCGAGCCGAGAGCGGTCAGCCCGGCCTCGGCGAAAGTGCTCAGATACCATTTGGCTGTGCGGTGGTGGAAGCCGTGGCGATCGCCTTCGGGTTCGTCGCTCGTGGTGAACAGTTCCAGGAAGGCGACGCCAGCGAGCATCTCGCCAATGCCGCGCAGGCCGCGGCGCAACTCGTTGGTCGGCACGTAATGCAGCACGTCGGAACAAACGATCAGGTCGAATTCGCGATCGAAACGCAATTCGCCAAGCTGTCCGAACTCGGCGAGCCGGATGTTGCGCGAAACGCCATAACGCGCAACGACGTATTCGCTGCTGTCCAGCCCGAGATATTCAATCTGCGGTCGCAGTTCGCGCAGCGGCTTGCGCCAGACACCTTCGCCGCAGCCCACGTCGAGCACGTTGCGTACTTCATGGCCGAGATAATATTCGGCCGTCGCTACCGCGAGCGCGACCTTGCGCCGCAGCGTTGGCGCGGACGTGACCGCATGTTTCGGATCGCGATACCACTTCTCGAAGTAGTCGCGGTCATAGTTTTTCTGAATCACCGTCGAGCCAGCTTCTTGAACACGGATCATTCGAAACCATCGCGGAACAACGACACGCTGACGACAGACTCGCTGGCGTTATCGGCCGGCTCGCTCTCGACCTCTCCGTAACCCGGCGTGGCGCTCGCGTAAATGGAAAACATTTCCGCCGAGAATGACGGAGCAACCGTTGCGGAAAACCACAAGCCGATCTCTTCACCCGGCATGATCAGGTTGGATTTCCATGCGAGCGGGATCTGCGCCGGACACAGTACCGGCCGCGACGCGACGCACGTCAAGTCAGAGACCGTCGCGCCGCCCGTGTTCACATTGAAATAGGGTATGGCCGCCGCTGGTCCGTTGTTGCGCAGGCTGACGTGGCAGTGCAGCGCCGCGCCGCGCATCACGTACGATCGATCGCACGTCACATTTGCGCCGAGATCCACACCCGCTTCGATCGGCATGTGCAACACCACCGACTCATTCCCGGGCGCCAGCTCCGCATCGTCGGATACAGCCGCAACGGTCACATCCAGGTAACCGCGCGCGAGCGGCGAGATCGCCATTGACATCAGGTAATCCGCCGATCCGCTCGCCGGCAAAGGTGACGACAGGGTGCAGTCCGGAAACCCCGAAGAATCCTCCAGACATCCGCTGGTGCCCGTGACAGCCGCGATGCCTTCGATCGTCGTATGCGTGCGCGGGCTATGCGCATCGTCCGGTCCGGCGTTGGCGATGCTGACGAGGAAATCGAGACTCGAGCCGGCGCGTGCTATCGGCGCGCTTGGCTGCGCGCTCAATTGCAGATCGACGTTTCCGTAATAGCTCTGTGCCTTCAGCGTCGTTGCCCAGTCAGGCATCAATGCCGCGGCTGCGCTGGCTGCGAGCAGAGCGCCCACGGCGCCGAGCCGGAACAGACGTGGCAGCAAATCGATCTTCATTTTCCTGGTTTCCGTAAACGCGCGAGTCAACGACCAGCAACGCGCAGAGCACTGCAGCGACCAGCCATACCCATTGACGCAGCAGGCTGGCTTCGGTCAGGGCGAGCAACGTCAGGCCGAAAAATCCGGAAAAAACGGCACGATGCAATGGAGTAGATGTCGTCCGGCCTAGAACCATTCCCCGCCGTATGACACAACTGACCAGATAGAGGCCCGCAATCAGTCCAATTAGACCGCATTCCGCCGCGATTTCCAACACCAGGTTGTGCGGCCAAGGCGTCGTGCGCGGATCGACCAGTTCGACAGACGAAGGCAGATACTGTCGATAGACGAGCACGAAATTATGCAAACCGACGCCCGTCCATGGATGGTCGAGAAACATCGACCATGCTGCGTGCCACAACTGCCATCGCGCGCGCATCGATGCCGCGCCGAATGCCATTGCGACCGCAGCCGCCGCGCTGCCGAATGCGATCATCATTGTCAACTGCAGATTGCGCAGCCACGGGCGCGGGATTGACAAGGCAACGAACGAAAGTGCAACCGCGATCGCAACGATGACTGCGGTTCGTGAATGCACGACGAGACACAGTTCGGCAAACGCAACGAGCAGCAAGAGCAAGGCCTTGCCGGTATGGCGGCCTGCGGCGATTGCCAGAAGCGGCAGCAAACAAGCCATCCACGCAATGTCATTGGGGACGACGAGCCATGCGGCTCCTGCATCTGCGACCCACTCGCCAGGCGTCGCAAATGGATGTCGCAGCGTGGCGAGCGCCAGCAGCGCGGATTGCGTCAACGCGGCGGCCAGGAGTCCGACAGCAACGGCCGGGTATACCAGTGCATATCGGCCGCGCGCGATCAACATGCAGATAAGCACGCTCGCCAGGATCGGGACACTGAGCATCAGCGAACGTCGCGGATCAACGCCCAATGCCATGCTCAGGGCGCACGCCGCAAGAAAGCATCCAATAGCCTTCTCAACGTCCGAGAGTGGTCTTTGCAAGTCGAGCATGCCGAATGCCACGGCCAGCAATCCACCCAACGTCAGCAGCGCCCACGCGATCGCCAATGTGTGATCCGCGCCTTGCAGCGCAAGGAACAATGCGAGAGTGGCCGGAACGATGAATCGCTCAAGCACGGAAAACGGTCGCACGCGCACAGAACGCTGCGACGATCGGCTAGCGCAACGACGCGTTGATCTTTGCCAATGTCGACGCGCCCGGACTCAGGTCCTTCGCGTCGAGCCGATTGAACGGCGTGTCCGACGTGTTCAGATGCCCGTGCAGATCGTGCGCTTCAGCATCGACGTACAAGAGACCAGTCACCACTTCACCTTTCGCCTGGCGCTCATGCAGATAGGTCATTGCCGCGACGCGGTCGTACGGGCTGTAACTGGCATGCAGCTTGCGCAGGCGCAGCACGCTACCATCATGCTGGGTGACGTCGACGAGTTCGCCAGCGGCGTAATCGACGACGATTTCCGCGCGTACATCGATGAAATCGAGCTTGTTCGCTGCTTCATTGTGCTCGCGCACATATTCGTAGCTCTTCGTGCTGCCCGGATGATTGTTGAACGCGACGCACGGGCTGACGACATCGAGGAACGCAGCGCCGCGATGCTTGATTGCCGCCTTGATCAGCGGCACGAGCTGCGCCTTGTCGCCGGAGAAACTGCGCGCGACGAACGTCGCGCCGAGTTGCAGCGCGAGGCCGACCATATCGAGCGGATTGTCGGTGTTGGTCACGCCTTTTTTCGATTTCGAGCCGAGATCGGCCGTGGCGGAGAACTGGCCCTTGGTCAAGCCATAAACGCCATTGTTCTCGACGATGTAGACCATGTTCACGCCGCGCCGGATCGCGTGCACAAACTGGCCGATGCCGATCGACGCGGAATCGCCGTCACCGGACACGCCGAGGTACAACAATTCCTTGTTCGCGAGATTCGCGCCGGTCAAGACCGACGGCATGCGTCCGTGCACGGTGTTGAATCCGTGCGACTGGCCGAGGAAATAATCCGGCGTCTTGCTGCTGCAACCGATGCCGGACAGCTTCGCCACGCGATGCGGTTCGATGTCCAGTTCCCAACACGCCTGGATGATCGCCGCGGATATCGAATCGTGGCCGCAGCCCGCGCACAGCGTCGAGATCTTGCCTTCGTAATCGCGACGCGTGAAACCAATCGCATTGCAGGCGAGCGTCGGATGATGCAGTTTGGGCTTGGCGATGTAAGTCATGTTTTTACGACTCGCTGAGAAGCTTCGTATTCCGTCCATGCATGGCCGGCCAGGCCGATCGCGAAAACCAGTGCTCCGAGCGGCCAAACAAGGCGCACAGCCGGAAATTGCGTAAACACATCCGGGACGAATACCAGCAAACGGCACAACACGGAAACAGCCTGCCCGGCCAACGCCAGCAACACCCACAATGTCTTGCTGCGCAACCACAACAACGCGCATGCGCCGAGCACAAGCAGACTCGTGGCCACCGAGATCAGGTTGGCAATGTCGAAAGGAATATTCATGCGACTTTGTCCTTGCCGATCGATGCGACTTTCGCAGCGTCCATGCGCTCGCCGATAGCGCCGGCAATGAAGCGCGCCGTAATGGGCGTGCCATCGTAATGCAGAACAGCAATCAGCTTGGCTGGATCGATACCGAACTCGTTGACAACAAGCGCGCGCAGCTGACCGTCGCGGTTCTGTTCGACGATGAACACGAAGTCGTGGGAGGCGATAAATGTGGCCACGCTTTCGGGGAACGGGAATGCGCGCACCCGCATCGTGTCGAGGTGCAGCTCGTCCGCTTCGAGCGCCGCAATCGCCTCGTCCATCGCCGGGCTCGTCGAGCCGAAATAGATCGCGCCAAAGCGCGTCTTCTGTTTCGCTTCGCGGGCGATCGGCTGCGGCACGAGCGCTTTGGCGCTGTCGAATTTCCGCAACAGGCGTTGCATGTTGTAGACATAATCGGGGCCGCGCTCGGAGTAGCGCGCATACGGATCGCGCGACGTGCCGCGGGTGAAATACGCGCCTTTGTCCGGATGCGTACCCGGATAGGTACGCCACGGAATGCCGTCGCCGTCGACGTCCTTGTAGCGACCAAAATCCTTGCCTGCTTCCAGATCCGCCGCGGTCATTACCTTGCCGCGGTCGTAGACGCGCGCATCGTCCCAGGCGAATGGCGCGCACAAGCGCTGATTCATGCCGATGTCCAGGTCCGTCATCACGAAGATCGGCGTCTGCAGGCGGTCGGCGAGATCAAGAGCCTGCGCAGAAAACTCGAAACACTCATGCGGATCCTGCGGGAACAACAACACATGCTTGGTATCGCCGTGTGAGGCGTACGCGCACGCGAGCACGTCCGACTGCTGCGTGCGCGTCGGCATACCGGTCGAAGGCCCGCCGCGTTGCACGTCGATGATCGTGATCGGAATCTCGGCGAAATACGCGAGACCGATGAATTCGTTCATCAGCGAAATGCCGGGGCCGGACGTCGTGGTGAACGCGCGCGCGCCGTTCCAGCCAGCGCCGACGACCATGCCGATCGAGGCGATCTCGTCCTCGGCCTGCACGATCGCAAACTTGTTTTCCTGCGTCTCCGGATCGACGCGGTACTTCATGCAGTATTTCTGGAATGCTTCCGCGAGCGACGAGGACGGTGTGATCGGATACCACGCACACACGGTCGCGCCGCCATAAACGCAACCAAGCGCCGCTGCTGCGTTGCCCTCGACGAAAATGCGATCGCCGATCGCATCCGCACGCTGCACACGGATGCCGAGCGGATGTTGCAAGTGTTCCTTCGCGTAGTCGCGGCCGAGATGCAGCGCCTTGATGTTGGAATCGAGCAGCTTCTCCTTGCCTTTGTATTGCTCGGAAAACAGCTGCTCGATCACTTTCGGATCGATCTCGAGCAACATCGACAATGCACCGACGTACATGATGTTCTTGAACAGCTGCCGCTGGCGCGCGTCCGCATAGGTGCGATTGCAGATCGCGGTCAGCGGCATGCCGATCACATTGACGTCGTCGCGGAACTTCGACGGCGGCAGCGGCCGCGTGTTGTCGTAGAACAGATAGCCGCCCGGCTCGATCTCCTTGAGATCGGCGTCCCAGGTCTGCGGATTCATCGCCACCATCAGGTCGATGCCGCCGCGCCGCCCGAGCCAACCTTTTTCGGTCACGCGCACTTCGTACCAGGTCGGCAAACCCTGAATGTTCGACGGAAAAATGTTGCGCGGACTGACCGGCACACCCATGCGCAGGATCGCTTTGGCGAACAGCTCATTCGCCGAAGCCGAACCCGAACCATTGACGTTCGCAAACTTGATGACGAAGTCGTTCGTGGCGGTGATCGGCGTCATTCGCAGATCCCGATAGGGAAATCGGCAATGGGAAATCGGCAATCGGAGCAGCGTGTCCGCTTCCGATTTCCGATTGAGCGCGTGCAACGCGCGTCCGGTTTCCGATTTCCGAACATCACGCCGCCTCCCGCTTCGCATGCTTGTGGCAGCCCGGCCCCGCATGCGTCATGTCGAGCAGAAACTTGCGCATGTCCCACGCGCCAGTCGGACAACGTTCAGCGCACAACCCGCAGTGCAGACATACGTCTTCGTCCTTGACCATGACCCTGCCCGTCTTCAGGGTATCGGACACGTATAACGCTTGCGTCAGGTTCAACGCCGGCGCAGTCAGGTGCGTGCGCAAATCCGCTTCGTCGCCGTTGGCGGTGAAGCTGATGCAATCCATTGGGCAAATGTCGACGCACGCGTCGCATTCGATGCATACGTCTTTGGTGAACACCGTCTGCACATCGCAATTCAGGCAGCGCTGCGCTTCGTTGAACGCGGTTGCCGTGTCGAAACCAAGCTCGACCTCCACCTTGATGCTTTTGAGCGTCTGCGCTTTCTCGCGCCACGGCACGGCGTAGCGCAGGTCATTGGAGATGTCGTTGTCGTAACTCCACTCGTGGATGCCCATCTTCTGCGAGATCAGACTCACGCCAGGTTCCGGGCGCTCGTGGATATTCTCGCCATTGAGTTGCTTGTCGATCGAGACCGCCGCGTCGTGGCCGTGGGCGACAGCCCAGATGATGTTCTTCGGCCCGAACGCCGCGTCGCCGCCGAAAAATACTTTCGGATTCGACGATTGCATCGTGACCTTGTCGACGACCGGCATATGCCATTCGTCGAACGCGATGCCGGCATCGTTTTCGATCCAGGGGAACGCGTTTTCCTGGCCGATCGCGATCAGCACGTCGTCGCATTCGACGAATTGATCGGGTTCGCCGCTCGGCACGAGTTGGCGTCTGCCCTTGGCGTCGCGCTCGGCGCGCACCTTCTCAAACGTCATGCCGACGAGTTTTCCGTCGCGGTGCTCGAATGTCTTCGGCACAAGGTAATTGAGAATCGGAATGCCCTCGTGCATTGCGTCTTCTTTTTCCCACGGCGAGGCTTTCATCTCCTCGAAGCCGGAACGCACGATGACCTTGACGTCCTCGCCGCCGAGCCTGCGCGACGAGCGGCAGCAGTCCATCGCCGTGTTGCCGCCGCCAAGCACGATGACGCGCTTGCCGATCGACTTCACGTGTTCGAAGTACACCGAAGCCAGCCAATCCAGGCCGATATGGATGTTCGCCGCGGCTTCTTTGCGCCCCGGAATTTCGAGATCGCGCCCACGCGGTGCACCGCTGCCGACGAATATCGCGTCGAAGTCTTGCGTGAGCAAACTCTTCATCGACTCGATGCGCTGACCGCCACGAAATTCGACGCCGAGATCGAGGATATAACCGACTTCCTCGTCGATGACTGCTTCCGGCAGTCGAAAGCGCGGCACCTGCGTGCGCATGAAACCACCGCCCTTCTGATCCGCCTCGAACACGACGACGTGATAGCCGAGCGGCGCCAGATCGCGCGCGACCGTCAGCGATGCCGGTCCGGCGCCCACGCAGGCGATCCGCCTGCCGTTCTGGTGCGCGGCCGGTTTCGGCATTTGCGCGCGCACCGCGGCCGCATCCTTGTTGTCGGCGGCGACGCGCTTGAGCCGGCAGATCGCGACCGGTTCGGGCTTTTCGCCATTGCTCTCTTCCACGCGTCCCCGCCGGCATGCGGGCTCACACGGGCGATCACAGGTGCGGCCGAGGATTCCCGGAAACACATTCGATTTCCAATTCACCATGTAAGCGTCGGAATGACGCCCGGCGGCGATCAAACGGATGTATTCGGGAACCGGCGTGTGCGCGGGACAAGCCCATTGGCAATCGACGACTTTGTGGAAGTAGTCGGGAACGCGAATATCGGTTGGCTTCACTAGCTCTCCGGGCAGCGCCGTCGAGTCGAGTCTACTCGCCGATCCCGCGGCTGAGAAGCACGATCAGCCGCGCAACGCGACGCACTCGATTTCGACGCGCGCGCCCATTGCCAGGCCGTTGCAGCCGAATGCACTGCGCGCCGGCAAATGCTCCTTGAACGATTTCACGTATTCCGCGTTCATCGCGTGCCACTCGCCCATGTCAGCGAGCATCACCGTTACCTTGATGACGCGCGAAAGCGACGAACCATGTCGCGCCAGCACCGCGCCGATGTTGGCGAGTGCCTGGCGCGTTTCCGCCGCAATTCCGCCGATGACGACTTTGCCTTCCGCACCGGATCCGATCTGTCCGGAAAGAAAGAGCAGTTCGCCAACCTCGACCGCCTCGGAAAACGGCAAACCCGGAATGGCAAGAAATGGATGGTAAGTGGCCTTCGAAGGTGTGACGGCATTCACGCTTTTATCTCCCGACTCTTGCAAATGTCGCACTGCATCACAAAATCACGCACAATGCGGTAAACGTTTTCATCATCTTGCGGGATTAGCGATGCTCTATCAATTGCACGAATTCAACCGCGCCATGCTCAATCCGCTGGTGGCGTGGTCGGATGCCGCCGCTCGCATGCTTTCCTCCCCCGATAGCTGGCTTTCCCACCTGCCCGGCGCGCAGCGCACGGCGGCGAATTGCGAGCTGTTGTACCGCATCGGCAAGGAATACGAAAAACCCGAGTTCAACATCGGCGCCGTCCAGGTGCGCGGACGTGCCGTGCCGATCCAGGAACAGGTCGCGCTGGCCAAACCGTTCTGCAACCTGTTGCGCTTCAAGCGCTTCAGCGACGAACTCGAGACGCTCAAGCAGCTCAAGGACGACCCGGTCGTGCTGGTGGTGGCGCCGCTGTCGGGGCACCACTCCACGCTGCTGCGCGATACGGTGCGCACTTTGTTACAAGATCACAAAGTATACATAACCGACTGGATCGACGCACGCATGGTGCCGGCGTCTGCCGGGCCATTCCACCTCAACGATTACGTCGCGTACATCCAGGAGTTCATCCGCCACATCGGCGCCAGGGATCTGCACGTAATCAGCGTGTGCCAGCCGACCGTGCCGGTGCTGGCGGCGATTTCTCTCATGGCGTCCAGCGGCGAAACGACTCCGCGCACGATGACGATGATGGGCGGGCCGATCGACACGCGCCTGTCGCCCACGCGCGTAAGCGATCTTGCCACGACGCAGCCGTTGTCGTGGTTCGAGGCGAACGTCATTCACGACGTGCCGCCGAACTATCCCGGCTCCGGCCGCCGCGTATATCCGGGATTCCTGCAGCACGCCGGCTTCATGGCGATGAACCCGAGCCGCCACTTCCAGTCGCACTGGGATTTCTACGAAGACCTGCTGCGCGGCGATCTCGAAGACGCGCAATCGCATCGCAAGTTCTACGATGAATACAACGCCGTGCTCGACATGCCGGCCGAGTACTATCTGGATACGGTCAAGACCGTGTTTCAGGAACACGCCCTCCCGCGCGGCACCTGGCATGTCGCCGGCCAACGTGTCGCGCCCGAAGACATCAAGACCGGTACGTTGTTCACGATCGAAGGCGAGCTTGACGATATCTCCGGCCTCGGCCAGACCCAGGCCGCTCACGATTTGTGTACAGGGTTGCCGAAGAACGCGAAGCGCCATCTGACCGTGAAGGGCGCCGGCCACTATGGAATTTTCAGCGGGCGCCGCTGGCGCGACGTGGTGTATCCGGAAGTGCGCGAGTTCATCCGCGCGCACGCGAAGGAGCCGAAAGCTACTTCGCGGTCGCGCCGATAAGGCGCGCCGGAACCGGCACGCTGCACACGTCGATGTAGCCCGCCGGCACCTTGTACCACTCGTCGCGCCGATTGCGCCGTGATTCCACGAGGGCCGTGAAAGTTGGCGTGTCGGTGCGCAGCACTTCGAGATTCGTGCGTTCCTTTTCCGGCACATCCGCGGCAAGTCGGATCGACTTCACCTGAACGCGCTGCTCGGGTTTCTCGTAGAAGCCGAGGGCACCGGTGCCGCGCGGCAGCGTCGACAGCAATTCCATGCCTTGCACGACGCGTCCGGCGACCGTGATGTTGCGGTCGAGCCAGCGCGGCGATGCGCCGATCACGACGTAGAGTTCCGCGCCGCTGCCGGAGTCCACATCCAGGTCGCGGCCGACGCCGAGTGTGCCGTAGCAATGCGTCATCCATGCGACGTTCGCCTTGGCATCGCGCGCCGCGGGAAAATCGCCGGAGAAACCCGTCTGCGGCGCATAACCGTCACGGTCCGGCAGGAGTGTAAAAGGCAAATCCTTGTTTAGTGGAATTGTGAACTCGGCCTTGAGTTTTTCCTGCGCGCTGCCGAAAGAACGCTTCTTCGCCTTGTCGTCGCTGTCCGGATCGCCCCACTGCACGACGTAGTTGTCCTGCGAGCGCAGGATCGCCAGACCGTCGAAATATTTTTCATGCACGAGCGTTTTGATATTTGCGACGTGCTTCGGCGCGAACGTGGGCGCAAGTTCGATTACGACCCGCCCGCTCGCCAATTCCAGATACAACGTGTTCTGCGGGTCCAGCGCATGCCAGTCCGATGGTTTCGAAGCGGCGATCACATCAGCCATGGTCGGCGCTTTTGTCGGTGCGGGATCGGCATGCGCGGCTGCGCACATGCCCAGACTCATCAGCGTACACGCTGCAATGCGATTCATCTCTCCTCCGGCTCTCAGTGTTCCAGCGTACCCAGGCGCACGATGCGCTCGATCGTCGTGCCATCGCGGCGAATGGACAAGGTTACGCGCTGCCCCATGTGCTGCTCGAGCAGAGCCTGGAAAGACGGCTTGTCCAGTACCGGCTGACGGTTGAACTTGAGCACGAAATCGCCTTCGAGCAGATTCGCTTTCGCGGCCGGCGTGCCGCCGACGACTTCGCCGATCTGCACGCCGGGAGCATTGAGCTGGTCGCGTTCTTCGGCGGTCAGGTCACGGAAATTTGCGCCGAACGGCAAGTGCAAGCGCACGAAGTAAGTCGCCACCAAGGCCGAGTCGTCATTCGGTGCATAGATGATCACCTTGTCGGCGCCGACCTCGCGGCCTTTGCGTTCGGCCTGCTCGCGCGCACGCGCGAGATCGCGTTCGACAAAATGACCGACGCCGATCTGCACATAGCCTTGTCCACGCAGGATCGCCTCGTCACCCTGGCGGGAATGGCCTTCGCTTATTTCCGCCTGCTCTGGCGCGGGCGCTGCGCGCAAGCGCGCGACAAGCTGCGCATTGCGGCCTTGCACGATTTCGTAATGCGTCGTCGGTGCCCGCGGCGCCGGCGGTTCGGACGGGTATCTGATCGGCGCACAGCCGGCGAGCAGAATCGCGGCGGCGATCACCCAACGACTGACGCTGCGCGCATCCATGCTGGCGCCCGTTCAGCGCAGCGCGGGTGGCGCGACCACGGGCGGCGGTGCCGGGCGCTTCGGTACCTGCTCGGCATCGAGCAGGCGTTCGATGCGCGCGAACACTTCCGAGCGCGAAAACGGCTTCTTCATGAAATCGTCTGCACCGATGCGTTGCGCGTAGAACTGCTCGGTCGCCTGTTCGTTGCCGCTGATCATGATGATCGGAATCTCGCGCGTCACCGGATCGCGGCGCAGCTGGCGCAGGGCGGCGAACCCGTTCATGCCCGGCAACACGATGTCGAGGAAAATCATGTCGGGGCGTTCCGCACGTGCTATTTCGATACCCGACTCGGCATCGCCGGCCTCCAGCGTCGGGTAGCCATTCTGCTGCAGGAATTTACGCAGCATCGCGACGATGGTCGGCGAGTCGTCGATGATCAGCACGCGCGTGCCTTCCTTGGCGTTGACGCGCAGTTTTTCGCGGCGTTCAGAGCCGCCGCCGCCACCGAACAGACGCTTGAACAAGTCGAATTGAGCCACGGGCACCATCCAGAGCTGGAAACGTAAAGTTTCGTGCTTGTTGCGGGCGCTGACAAGCCCAGGCCACTTTGTGACGCTGTTGGGCACTCCGGCAACGTGCAGAATGCCTGATTCAGCAGGCATTTCCGCGTCCAACTGGAATGCCATTTATGTGATCAAGATCACAATTCAATGGCACGAAATGTGCTTCACGCCCCTGTGATTTGCGTCACAGTTTTTTGGGCGGACATCCGCTAGCAGCCGATGTCCGGGGCTTGGGATCTCAGGGGTTATTTGTATGCAAAGCACTGGTTATTCACTAGTGACGGCTATCTACGCTGTCGGAAATCAATCGAGCCGGCTCTACCGCATGACCTTGTTTGCGGCGCTATCTGTTGCGGGCGCCGCATTGCAGCCGGCTATCGCGCTGGCCGCTACTGAAGACGTTGAGCTGATCAGCTTGGTCAGCCCACTACCCCCCGCCGCCGCCAATGGCGGTACCGCCGTCTCGATATCCAACGGCACGGCCGTGGTCGGGGCGCCGTCCCAGAATTCGGCATACGTCTATACCTATGACGGCGTGACCAATACCTGGACGTATCAGACGACGCTGACCGGTGGCGCCAGCACTGACCAGTTCGGCGCCTCCATCAGTATTTCCGCCGACAACGTCGCCATCGGCGCGCCCGGGGCGAGCAGCAATGCCGGTGCCGTTTACATCTTCAATGGCAACGGTGCGAGCTGGACGCAGAGCGCGATGTTGACGGAACCCGGCGCGGCCGCCGGCGACAAGTTCGGCTACGCCGTCGGCATGGATGGCCTGCGGCTCGTCATCGGCGCGCCGAACAAGAATTTCAACGCGAAGACCGAAGTCGGCACAGCTTATCTGTACAGTTCGGACGGCACGAACTGGAACCTGAACACCAATATCAGCCTGCCGCCCGGACAACAGCATGACGGTTCACACATCGGCGCGGCGGTAGCATTGTCGGGCGCGAATCTGCTGGTCGGCGCGCCGGATGATTCCAAGGGCAGCCATACCCTGGCGGGCAATGTCTTCGATTTCGTCTGCAACGGCACCAACTGCACGCGCGCCCAGCGGCTCGCGCCCACCCCAATCGACAATGCCCACCTGGGCTCGTCGTTGACAATTCTCAACAATACGGCGCTGGTCGGCGCGCGCGGCGATGCCACGACGCTCGGCCATGTCTATGTGTTCACACTCGCTGGCAACTGGTCGCTCAGCCAGACGCTCAATGGTGCGGCAACCGGCGACTTGTTCGGCAGCAGTGTCGCGCTCGGTGGTCAACAGGCCGTGGTCGGTGCGTCAGGAACGGCGGGCGGTGGTACTTCCTATCTGTACGGAATCAGCGGCGGCAGTTTCACGCAACTGGATCAGCTCACCGGTTCCAACACCGCGACAGGCGACGCTTTCGGCACCAGCATTACGCTTGGCGGCGGTGAAGCGGTAGTCGGTGCGCCGTTCGCAACGAATCCGACGGGCAGCAATGCCCAGGACGGCGGTGCGTACGCGTACAAGACGGCGAAGACCTCGATCACGGCGATCACGAGCGTCGACCCCACTTCGAGCGTCACCAACGAGAGCTACACCGTGTATGTCCAGGTGAGCAATGGTTCCGGTGGCCCGGCGATACCGACGGGCTCGGTGGTGTTGGCGGACGATATCGATTCCACCGCGACGTGCACTGTGACGACGCTCGATGGTACGGGTGCGGGCAACTGTCAGATGATTTCCGCGTCCTTGGGTCAAACTACCCACAACATCGAAGCCAACTACAGCGGCGACGGCACCTTCGGCAATTCGAGCGCCCAACAATCGTATGAAGTCGACGCGGCCGATACCGCAACCGCCATCACGCTGCAAAGCGCCAATCCGTCACAGGTCAACCAGAACGTGACGTTCACGGTAAGCGTGACGCCCGCGTTCACGGGCCCGGCCGTACCCACTGGCGCAGTCACGATCACCGATGGCACGAATACATTGTGCACGGTTCCCGATATTTCGCTCGGCGCAACCTGTTCTTATGCTTTCCCCGCCGCTGCTACTACCGGTCTTGTCGCCACATATGCCGGCGACCAGAACTTCAACGGCTCGTTGGACAGTTCAGCCAGCCATGAGACCGATGCGGCGACCACCACGACGAGCGTCTCGGCGGCTCCGGAGCCATCCGTGGTCGGTGAACTGGTCACGTTCACAGTGACGATCACGCCAGCCTTCGGCGGCACACCG
>Ga0207647_10001290_pt1 | contig 19271 bp, 18 predicted proteins | sample KBSCornC2_FD_184295 | JGI IMG/M metagenome (GOLD analysis project Ga0207647, IMG submission 184295) | Corn rhizosphere microbial communities from Kellogg Biological Station, Michigan, USA - C2 (SPAdes) (version 2) | ecosystem: Host-associated > Plants > Roots > Rhizosphere ... | reverse complement strand
CGCAGTTACGGGATCGTCTTGCGCGGGTTGCGCGCGCGCTGGGGCGCGAGCATCAAGCCGCGCCCGTGATTGCCGCGCTTCAGAATATCTGAACAAGCTGCTGCGCTCGACATCTCGCGACGCTTGTTCAGAAATTTCTTACGCCATCTGGCTAGCCGCGAACTCCCAGTTCGCCAGATTCCAGAATGCCTCGACGTACTTCGGCCGCGCATTGCGGTAGTCGATGTAGTACGCGTGTTCCCACACGTCGCAGGTCAGCAACGGGCGGTCGCTGCCGGTGATCGGGGTTGCCGCATTGGAAGTGCTGACGATGGCGAGGCCGCCGTCGGCGCGCTGCACGAGCCAGGCCCAACCGGAGCCGAACGTGCCTACCGCGGCTTTGCTGAAATCTTCCTTGAACTGGGCGAAGCCGCCGAAACTTTTCTTTAACGCATCGGCGAGTTTGCCGGAAGGCTCGCCGCCGCCCTTGGGCGTCAGGCTGTTCCAGTAGAACGTGTGGTTCCACACCTGTGCGGCGTTGTTGAACATGCCGCCCTGAGCCTTCTTGACGATCGCGACGAGATCGAGGCCCTCGAACTCGGTGCCTTTGATCTGGTTGTTGAGGTTGGTGACGTAGGTTTGATGGTGCTTTCCGTAGTGGTAATCGATCGTCTCGGCGGAAATGTGCGGGGCCAGCGCGTCGCGCGCCCACGGCAGGGCAGGAAGTTCGATCGCCATGAGGTTCTCCTTGTTGGTTTGACTTGGAATCCCAAGTATAAGGCCAGTCGCACTGGTACAATGTGCGTTCTCCGGCGCACGCGCCAACTGCCTTCGGCGAAAGATCATGGACACATTGGAACGCATCAAGCAGACCGTCACTTCCCAACCGATCGTGCTTTTCATGAAAGGCACGCCGCAGTTCCCGATGTGCGGGTTCTCCAGCCGCGCGTCGCAAGCGCTCAAGGCGGTCGGCGCCGAGTTCGCGTCGGTCAACGTGCTCGAGGATCCGGAAGTGCGTGCGAATCTGCCGCGCTATTCGAACTGGCCGACGTTCCCGCAGCTGTTCATCAACGGCGAACTGATCGGCGGTTGCGACATCACGCTCGAACTCTACGAAAGCGGCGAGTTGGAGCGGATGGTCAAAGAAGCCCGCAAGAACTGAACCAGTGTCCGCCGCTCACCACGCGCGCCTGCCGGCAGGCTGGAGCGCCAGTCCGCGTGCGTTGATCGATCGCGTGGTGCTGATCACCGGCGCGACCGGCGGCCTCGGCCGCGCGAGCGCGCTGGCCGCCACGCGCGCCGGCGCAAGCGTGATTCTGCTCGGACGCAAAGTCAGAGCGTTGGAAAAAGTATACGACGAGGTCGCCGCGCTGCGGTTCGCACAGCCAGCGATTTATCCGCTCGATCTGGCCGGCGCCACGCCGAATGATTATGCCGAAATGGCGGCGACGATCGAACGAGAATTCAAACGCCTCGACGGCATCGTCCACGCCGCCGCGCATTTCAGCGGGCTGCAGCCTGCGTCGAACATTGCTCCCGACGAATGGCTGCGCGCGCTGCACGTGAATCTATCGGCACCGTTCCTGCTGATGCAAGCGTGTCTGCCGCTGCTGCGCGACGCGCCGGACGCGAGCGTCGTATTCGTGCTCGACGACACCGAGCGCATGGGCCGCGCGCATTGGGGCGGCTACGGCGTGGCCAAACAGGGACTGGCGGGACTCGCCTCGATCCTGGGCGACGAACTGGAAAATACCTCCATTCGCGTGCACGCACTGCTGCCGGCGCCGATGCGCACGGCGTTGCGTCGCGCCGCGTATTACGGCGAGAACACATTGGCGTTGCCGTTGCCGGAAATTGCTGCAGATGCCGTGGTGTATCTGCTCGGCGAAGGTGCGGCGGCACGCGGGAAAGTCCTGGACCTGCGAGTCTGAAATGGACCACAGCCTGACCACGTTGTCCGCCGGCATCCTGCTGTTCCTGATCATGGACCCGCTCGGCAACATTCCGCTGTTCCTGAGCCTGCTCAAGAATGTGGCTCCGGAACGGCGGCGCCGCGTGCTCGTGCGCGAACTGATCATCGCCTTGGTCGCGCTGTTCGCATTCCTGCTCGGCGGCGGTTTCGTGCTCAAGGCGCTGCAGTTGCGGCCGGAATCGATCAGCATCGCTGGCGGGATAATCCTGTTCCTGATCGGCGTGAAAATGATCTTTCCGCCGCGCGAAGGCATCTTTGGCGGTACGCCGAATACCGAGCCATTCATCGTGCCGATGGCGATTCCCGGCGTCGCCGGCCCTTCGGCGATGGCCGCGCTGATGTTGATGACGAATTCGCAGCCAGGCCGCACCGCCGACTGGAGCATCGCGTTGTTTTGTGCCTGGCTGGCGACCGCGCTGATCCTGTTCTCGTCGACCTATCTGTTCCGCTGGCTCGGCACCAGCGTGCTCACCGCGATCGAACGCCTGATGGGGATGCTGCTCGTAGCGTTGTCGGTGCAGATGTTTCTCGACGGTGTGGCGGCATACCTGGCCAGCTAGCGATTTGGCACCTGAACGGGCCGGTTCGAGCCCGCTGGCGCAAGCGTGAATCCCGGGGGCCGAGATTTTCATCCAACGTCACGGAGCTGACACAAATTTCCTGTTAAACTATTGTTACGCATTCCGTAGCGGCGTGTTAGCGTCCGATTCGCGGCAATCGCGTAATCCGCAGCAACCATGGCCGATAAACCCATCGGGGTTGGGCGGCTGTTGATCGACAAATTGGGACTCACGACGATGAATAAACGATTCGGTACGCAAATCCTGTTTTGGCTGTTGGCTTGCCTCATCGGCATGTCGGCGGCGCAGGCGCAGAACACTTCTTCGGCCCTGACCGGCCGCGTTACTGACCCTGCCGGCAATCCGGTCGCGGGTGCCACGGTGGAAATCGTGCACGTGCCGAGCAATACGGTGCGTACGGAAACCACGAACTCGGAAGGCCGTTATTCGGCTCAGGGTTTGCGCGTAGGGGGTCCGTTCAAGGTCACGGTGAGCAGCGGTTCGCAGAAGGCCGAGAAGGACGACGTGTATCTGCAGTTGGCGCAGGAAGCCACGGTCAACCTGGCACTCGGCCAGGGCACGACCGAACTCAACGCGATCACGGTTACCGCCAGCTCCGTCGCGCAGACGTTCCAGCCCGACAACAAGGGCGTGAGCATGAACATCAGCAGCCGCGAACTGCAGGTGGTGCCGAATCCGGACCGCTCGATCCAGCAGATCGCGCGCATGGATCCATTCATCACGTTGACCAACAACAATGCGGCCGGCGGCTTCGCCCAGATCAGCGCGCTCGGTCAGAACAATCGCTACAACAACATCACGATCGACGCGGTGCCGACGAACGATTCATTCGGTCTGGAGGCCAACGGTCTGCCTTCGCAGAACCAGCCGCTGTCGTACGACGCGATCGAGGAATACAACATCTCGACCGCCAATTACGATGTCACCAACAAGCGTGCGGTCGGCGCGGCGATCAACATCGTCACCAAGAGCGGCACGAACGATTTCCACGGGTCGGCCTACTACGCCTACACGAATGCGAATGACCTTACCGGCAACGGCCGCAACGACACCGATTTCCGCGGTTATTCGCAGAAGTGGACGGGTGGCTTCTCGCTCGGCGGTCCGATCATCAAGGACACGCTGTTCTTCTTCCTGGACGTCGAAGAGTCCAAGCTCGATGCACCGGCGCCGAGCTTCGGTCCGAGCGGTTCGGGTCGCGACAATATCGTGCCGATCACGCAGGCCCAGTTGACGCAGATCATCGACATCGCCAAGAACTACGGCATGCAGCCGGGCGACATCAATGCCGCTGCGCCGAACCAGGACGAAAAGCGTGTGCTGGCGAAGATCGACTGGAACATCTCCGACGGCCACCGCATGAGTTTCCGCTACGACCAGACCAAGGGTTCGCAGCCGATCATCCAGGGCAACTTCGTCGGCAGTGCACCGCAGCTGGGTCTTTCCAGCTACTGGTATACCCAGAATCGCAAGCTGCAACAGGGCGTGCTGAACTTCTACGACGACTGGTCCAGCAACTTCTCGACCGAGACCTCGGTCTCATTCGCCAAGTACCGCTCGGCGCCGACGACGTTGGCGGACCAGCCGCAGGTGATCGTCTTTGTCGACAAGGCCGATCCAGCAACGCAGAACTCCGCTGTCGAATTCGGCGAAGACCAATTCCGCCACTACAACCTGCTCAAGGTCGACACGACGAACGCGTTCTTCGCCGGCACGTACACCACCGGTGACCATGCGATCAAGGGCGGGTTCGATTTCCAGCGCGACGATTTCTACAACCTGTTCGGCCGCACCGAATTCGGCGCCTACACGTTCAACAGCATCGCTGATTTCCAGTCGGGCAAATACGCGTCGTACCAGCTGTACTACCCGGCGCCGGGTTATCAGCTTCCGGATATCGCTGCGGACTGGAGCCTGAATCAGGTCGGTGTGTTCCTGCAGGATACCTGGCAGGCGACGCAGAACCTGTCGCTGCAGTTCGGTCTGCGTTATGACATGCCGCAGGCTGACGGCAAGCCGATCTACAACGCCGCATTCACGAGCGCGTTCGGCATGCGCAACAACGCCACGCTCGGCACCGGTGTCTGGGAACCGCGCTTCTCGTTCAACTATCAATTCGATACCGACCTGAAAACTCAGCTGCGCGGCGGCATGGGCATCTCCGAAGGCGTCACCCCGGGCGTGTGGTTGTCGAATCCGTACACGAACAACGGCGTCACGCTGTACACGACGACGTCGACCACCGGTACGCCGGGCGCCTTCAATCCGAATCCGCACACGCAGCAGCCGCCGCCCGGCTCGCCGCCGGCGCCGGAAGTCGACCTGCTCAGCGGCAACCTGAAGCTGCCGACAGTGTTCAAGGCCAATCTCGGCTTCGACCGCGAACTGCCGTGGTGGGGCCTGGTGTTTACCGCCGACGCCCAATTCTTGAAGAACGAGAACGCGATCCAGTACGAGAACCTCAATCTCGGCAACGGCGTGACCGGCGTCCTGCCGGATGGCCGCCTGAGCTACTGGAAGAATCCGTACTACGACTTCGCCGCCAAAAAGAACGCCAGCGGCACGCGCAACGGCGCCAATCCGCACTTCGGCAACGTCTATCTGCTGACCAACAGCAGCAACGGCGACGCGAAGTTCCTGTCGCTGCAATTGAGCAAGGCGCTGACGGAAGAGTTGTCAGGCCGCTTTGGCGTCGTCGTGGGCAAGGCTACCGACATCAACTCGGGTACTTCTTCGCAAGCCGGTTCGAACTTCTACAGCCGCGCGGCGTTCAACCAGAACGAAGATGTGGCCAGCCCGAGCAACTACGACGTCCGCGATCGCATTATCTCGTCGTTGACTTGGCAGCATCATTTCTTCGGCGATTACCGCACCAGTATCTCGGCGTTCTACGACGGTCACACCGGTCAGCCGTACAGCTGGACGTTCAATGGCGACGTGCAGGGCGTCTGCTTCGCCAATCCGGTCACTTCTTCGAGCGCCGGCTGCCAGCCGGGCCTGATCTACATCCCGAAAGGACCGAGCGATGTCGAGTTCGCCAGCGGCACGAGCGACGTGGCCAAGCAGCAGTTCTTCGACTACATCGCGCACAACAGCTATCTGCGCAATCATCTCGGCGAAGTTGCCGGTCGCAATGCTGCGCACGCGTCCTGGGTCAATCAGCTCAACCTGAGCTTCACGCAACAGGTTCCCGGAATCTGGGGCAAGGGCGAAGTCAAGTTCGACATCTTCAACTTCGCCAATCTGCTCAACAAGAAGTGGGGCGAGGTCTACGACATCGACTTCCCGTACAGCCGCGCGCTCGCCAACTTCTCGGGCATCGACCAGGCGACCGGCAAGTACGTGTACTCGCTGCCCACCGACAAGAACGGCAACTACGCGCCGGGCGCACTGAAGTTCGAAGACCAGTTCGCGCAGTCGCGCTGGTTCATGCAGGTAACGCTGCGTTACGAGTTCTAAGCAGCGGTTGCCGTAATCCTTCAAAGCCGGCGTTCGCAAGGACGCCGGCTTTTTTTATGCGTTAAACTGTTCGGATGAATCGAGAAAACAAGCAAGGGCGGGAAACGGTCAATGCGCGCATCGCGCCGGTGGCCGGAATGGATGTGCTGTCGCGCAACGAAGTCACGCGTCTGCGCGACGCCACGCAGGGAGGATTGCATGCGCTGCTGCGGCGCTGCGCACTGGCCGTGCTCACATCCGGCAGCGAGAACGACGATGCGCGAGGCATCTTTGCGCGCTATCCGGATTTCGACATCCAGGTGCTGCAGCAGGATCGCGGCATCAAACTGGAATTGAAGCATGCGCCGGCCAGCGCGTTCGTCGAGGGCCGCATCATCCGCGGCATCAACGAGCTGTTGTTCGCCGTGGTACGCGACATCGTCTATGTCGCCACACAAATGCAGACTGGACGATTCGAGCTGGAAAATTCGCACGGCATCACGCACGCCGTGTTCGACATCCTGCGAAATGCGCGCATGCTCAAGCCGAACGTCGAACCCAACCTGGCCGTGTGCTGGGGTGGACATTCGATCTCGCGCCTGGAGTACGACTACACCAAGACCGTCGGCTACGAACTCGGCCTGCGCGGCTTCGATATCTGCACCGGTTGCGGCCCGGGAGCGATGAAGGGGCCGATGAAAGGCGCGGCAATCGCTCACGCCAAGCAGCGCCTGCGTTCGCGGCGCTACATCGGCATCAGCGAACCCGGCATCATTGCCGCCGAATCGCCGAACGCGATCGTGAACAATTTGATCATCATGCCGGACATCGAAAAGCGACTGGAAGCGTTCGTACGCGCCGGTCACGGCATCGTCGTGTTCCCCGGCGGCGTCGGCACCGCGGAAGAGATTCTGTACCTGCTCGGTATACTTTTACATCCGGCCAATGCCGGCATTCCGTTTCCGCTGATCTTTTCCGGCCCGCGCGAGTCGGCGGCGTATTTCGAACAGATCGACGCTTTTCTCAAGCTTGCACTCGGCGACGACGTCGCACAGTACTATCGCATTGTCGTTGGCGCGCCAGCCGATACCGCGCGCGCGATCGCCGCGGGCGTGGAGAAAGTGCGCACATACCGCCTCGACAACAAGGACGCGTTCTTTTTCAATTGGGCGCTGACGATCGAACACCCGTTCCAGCAACCGTTCCGGCCGACCCACGAAAACATGTCCGGCCTGAACCTGCAGCGCAACCAGCCCAAACATCTGCTCGCCGCCGATCTGCGCCGCGCGTTCTCCGGCATCGTTGCCGGCAACGTCAAGGAAGATGGGTTGCGCGCGATTGCCGCGCACGGCCCGTTCGTGATCGACGGCGACCCGGAAATCATGCGCGCACTTGACCGGCTGCTGGCCAGCTTCGTCGTGCAGCAGCGCATGAAGCTGCCGGGGAGTGCATACGTGCCCTGTTATCGGATCAAGACCTGATCGGAGAACGCCTCTCCCGCCGGCGGGAGAGGCCGTAGCCGCATAGCGGTTTCGAGTGGGAGTGGCGCTATTGTCCGGCCCTCACTTGCGCCGTCCCCGGCGCTCGCCTTCGGGCCGCTGTTCGCGCGCCGCTTCCGGCGCGCGCAGTCGGGATACCTTCTCTCGCCAGCGGAGAACAGAAATCACGCCAGACGCTGGGCGTCTTCGCGATGATGATCGGTAAGTTTTTCCTTGTGCTTCTTGACTTGCCGATCGAGCTTGTCGGCGAGCGCATCAATGGCCGCGTACAAATCGGCGGCTTGCGCTTCAGCATGAATGGTCTTGCTGGCCGCGCAATGCACCGTGGCTTCCGCTTTCTGGAAAAGCTTTTCCACGCTGAGCGTGACGGTGACGTCGTGCAGATGTTCGAAGTGGCGGACGATGCGCTCCAACTTGCCGGTCACGTAATTGTTCAGTGCGCTGGTGACGGCGACTTGATGACCACTGACGGTGATCTGCATAACGACCTCCTGAAGCTGATTTTGTGAAACCCGCGCTCGAAGCGGGTGCATGTACCTTTGGACCTCTTGGCTGGTTGACTGGTTCCAGCGACTTCTCCTTCAGCCGAGCCGGCTGCGTTCGTTGGACGAGGGAATGTGCAGCGCTTCCCGGTACTTGGCGACTGTGCGTCGCGCCACTTCGATGCCGCGCCGGTTCAGTTCCACGGCGAGCGCCTGATCGGACATCGGCCGCGCGGCTTTTTCATCGCCGATCAGCTTCTTGATCATCGCCTGGATCGCGGTGGCTGACGCCGCTCCTCCGTCGATCGTGGACACTCCGGACGAGAAGAAATACTTGAACTCGAACGTGCCGCGCGGTGTATGCAGGTACTTGCGTGTGGTTACGCGCGAGACGGTGGATTCATGCATGCCGATTTCCTCGGCGATGTCGCGCAAAACGAGCGGACGCATCGCCTCGGCGCCGTAATCAAGAAAGCCGCTCTGTGCGCGCACGATGGCGTTGGCGACCTTGAGCAACGTGTCGGCGCGCGTTTCCAGGCTCTTGATCAGCCAGCGCGCTTCCTGCAGCTGCCCGCGCAGGTAGCTGGCGTCGTCTCGGCGCGCACGTGCGATCAGCGACGCGTACTGCTGATTGATCGCCAGTTTCGGCTGGCAATTCGGGCTCAAGCTGACGACCCAGCGACCGTTGTGTTTGAACGCATAGGCATCCGGCGAAACGAACTCGGCGTTGCCGGGGCTGACCGCCGCGCCGGGCTTTGGATCGAGCGAGCGGATCAGCGAGATGGCAGCGTCCAGGTCGTCCGGCTCGGTATGCAGCTGTCGGCACAGGCGCGCGCGATCGTTGCGCGCGAGCTCTTCCAGATGCTCGCTCGCCAGCGCACGCGCGGTCGCCAAACCGGGTACGGTCGGATCGAACGCGTCGAGCTGCACGCACAGACATTCGCTCAAGCTGCGGCTGGCGACGCCGAGTGGATCGAAGCGCTGGATGCAATGCCGCACCGCTTCGATCTCGTCGATTTCCACGTGATACAGCGTCGCCAGATTCTGTTGCAGTATTTCGTTGCTTTCGTGCAGGTAACCGTCGTCATCGATGGCTTCGATGATGGTCACGCCGATTGCGCGGTCGCGTGCCGACAGCGGAGTCAGATTGAGCTGCCACAGCAGATGATCGCGCAGGTCTTCCGGTTCCTGGTCCTGCGATTCAAAACCTTCGCCGTCGTCGTACGCCGGGCCGGCGCTGTAGTCGGACCGTTCCAGGCCAAAATCCATCGGCTCGGCGTAATCGAGTTCCTCGCGGTTCGGCGTTTCGGCCTCGGTGCTGCTGGCTGCGGCCTCGGCCGGGGATTCGGAGTCGCTGGCTTCCGCGCTCTCGTTGGCCGCGCCATTGAGTTCGCTCAGTTCCAGCAGCGGATTGGTCTCGAGCGCCTCGCGCAGTTCCATCTCCAGTTCGATGCTGGATAACTGCAGTAGCCGTATGGCCTGCTGCAACTGCGGCGTCAGCGCCAGTTGCTGGTTGATGCGAAGGTGTAGACCTGGCTTCACTGGGTTGGGCTTCCGATCCCGGGCAAGACGTCACTCGGGACTGAAGGATAGCGCCGTAGCGGGGTTTGAAGTCAACCGGGAAAAAAGAGCTATACTGCAGGGGTTGCTGTTTGTCGCATCCACTGCAACTGCTACATCCGGAATTCTTTTCCGAGATAGACCTCGCGCACCTGATCGTTTGCCAGCACGTCGGCTGGCGCGCCTTTGGCGAGTACGGCGCCTTCGCTCATGATGTAGGCGCGGTCGCATATGCCGAGCGTTTCGCGCACGTTGTGATCGGTGATCAGAATGCCGATGCCGCGCGCTTTCAGCTGACGCACGATGCGTTGGATCTCCACGACCGAAATCGGATCGATGCCGGCGAATGGCTCGTCGAGCAGCATGAAGCGCGGCTTTGCGGCGAGGGCGCGCGTGATCTCCACGCGCCGACGTTCGCCGCCGGACAGGCTCTGGCCCTTGCTGTCGGAGATATGCGCAATCTGCAGTTCGTCGAGCAGCGATTCGAGTTCCATACGCCGCCCGGCGGCGTCGAGATCCTCGCGCAATTCCAATATCGCAAGCACGTTCTCGGCGACCGTCAGGCGCCGGAATACCGAAGGTTCCTGCGGCAGATAGCCTACGCCCAGGCGCGCACGCGCGTGCATCGGCATCTGCGTGATGTCGTGCTTGTCGAGCGTAATGCGGCCCGCATCGGCGCCGATCAGGCCAACCACCATGTAGAACGTCGTGGTCTTGCCGGCGCCGTTGGGCCCAAGCAGGCCGACCACCTCGCCTTGGGCGAGATCGAAATCGAAATCGCGGACGACGGCACGTCCGCGAAAGCTTTTTTGCAGACCGACCGCTCTGAGCATCAGTGCTTTTCTTCGGCGGCGGATTTCTTTGCCTTGGCCTTGCCGGCCGGGTAACCGCAGTTGGTCGCGGTGTCCGCCGCTGGCTGTTCGCTCTTGGGTTCCATCACGATGTGCACGCGGCTCGTCGAAGAGACGTCGCCGCTCTCCATCTCGCCGGTGTTGGTGTTGTAGACCATGCGCTCGCCGTGGAATTCGCCCTTGCCTTTCTGCACCATGACGACGCCACCGGTGAGCGTGGCGATGCCGGACTCATTGAGGTAATCGATCTTGTCGGCGTCCGCGGTGACCAGGCCGCAATCGCCGTCGTGCACCTGCTGCAGGTGCGCCTGTTTGCCGACGAGCACGACGCGCGTGATGCCGCCGGCGTTGCCCTTCTTGTCGGCCACGCCGCTCGGATTCTTGTAGATCGTGGCGTGATCGGCATGCGACTTCATCGAGCCTTGCGTGACCACGACGTTGCCGTCGAGCTGCGTAATGTCCGGGTCACCGGCCTTGCCGGTCTTGCTCTGCGTGGACTTCTGATAGTTGGCGTCGATCAGCATCGGCTGATTGCGATCGCTGCTCAGCGCGAACGCATGACTGGCGAACACGAAGCTGCAAACTAGGACTGTCTTGTTCATGGATTCGCGGTTTCGGTGGCGGGATTGGCCGTCCAGTGTACGTCGGACAGCAGTTCGACAACCTTCATGCCCATATCGGCTTTCATGCCGACTCCGTGCACGACGTGGCCGGGGTCGGTGATGGTCGCGAGTTCGGCGGTTTCCAGGGTTTTTTTCGGCGGCGACGTGCTCTTGTCCGAGGTGACCGTGAGGTCGGACGTTTTCAGCTCCACCGGCGTGACCGTCGCCGTAGGTTCGCGGCGCATCTGCACCTGGCCTTCGAATTTCATGATCGAACCGTCCTTGTTCACCCAGGCCGAGTCGGCATGCCCTTTCCAGAGGTTGTGGCTATTGTCGATGATTTCATATTTCGGCGTAGCAACGAAGATGGAGCCATCTTCGGCGCGACGCGTCAGGCGTGGTCCGGCGATACTGAAGGCATGTTGGCCGTCGACGTCGAGCGCGTCGACCGTGAAATTCGTCAACGTGTAATCCGAGCGCGGCGGGCCGACGAACGCCAGCGACGGATTGCGCGCCGCGTATACCCAGACCAGCACCTGGGTGACCAGCGCGAGCGCGGCCAGCAGGGCGATCGTGAAGACGAGCTTGCGTTCCATCAGGTAAATCGCGCGAGTTCTTCATCGGCCTTGCCGTGCGCGGCGAGCAGCAGGTCGCAGACCTCGCGCACCGCACCTTCGCCGCCGCGCAGCTGCGTGCGCCAGCGTGCGCGTTCACGCACCCACGCGTGCGCGTTGGCGACCGCGATTGACAGGCCGACACGCTGCATGACCGGCAGATCCGGCAGGTCGTCGCCGCAGTAACAGCACTGTTCGGGCGCCAGCTTCAGCGCGTGGATCAGCTGCTCGTAACAGGCGAGCTTGTTTTCCTGCCCTTGGTAGACGTGCGCGATACCCAGCTCCGCGGTGCGCTCGGTGACCATGTGGCTCATGCGCGTGGTAATCACGGCGACTTCGATGCCATTGGCGATCAACCGTTTCAGACCGAGACCGTCGTGCACATGAAACGCCTTGAGCTCGCGGCCGTCGTCGGTGAAACCCAACCTGCCGTCGGTCAGCACGCCGTCGACATCGAACATCGCCAGCTTCACGCGCGCGGCGCGCTCGCGAATGTCGGTGGGCAAGTCGTTGAGGTGGGAGTAGGGCATTGGCAGCCGGGTTGGAGTCTCGGGATTCGGGATTCGGCGGAAACAGGATATCGGAGTGCTGTTACGAATCTCCAATCCCGAATGTTGAAACCCCGCGCTCAGACCACGCGTGCACGCAGCAGATCGTGAATGTTCAACGCGCCGATCACACGATTTTCCGTATCGACGACGAGCAGTGCATGAATCTTGTGCGCTTCCATGAGGCCCGCGGCCTCGATCGCAAGCTTGTCGCCGGTGATCGTCTTCGGATGCTGCGTCATCAGCGTGGTGACGGGCGTCGTGCGCAAGTCGATTTTCTTGTTGTCCACGGCCCGGCGCAGATCACCGTCAGTGAACACTCCGAGCAGGCGTTGCTCGGTGTCGACGATCGCCGTCATGCCCAGACCCTTGCGCGTCATTTCCATCAGCGCCGCGGAAAGGCTCGCATCGGCGCCGATGCAGGGAATCTTCTCGCCGGTGTGCATGATGTCGCTGATATGCAGCAGCAGGCGGCGGCCGAGGTGACCGGCCGGATGCGAGCGCGCGAAATCCTCGTCGGTGAAGCCGCGCGCTTCGAGCAGCGCAATCGCCAGTGCGTCGCCCATCACCAGCGCCGCCGTCGTGCTCGCCGTCGGGGCGAGACCGAGCGGGCAGGCTTCGGCCGGCACGCTCACGTCCAGGTGTACGTCGCCCATTGTCGCTAGCGAGGAATTGGCATTGCCGGTCATGACGATCAGCGGTACGCCCTGACGCTTGATCACCGGCAGGATGGTCAGCAGCTCATCGGTTTCACCGGAATTGGACAGCGCGAGCACGACGTCTTTCTGCGTGATCATGCCGAGATCGCCATGGCTGGCTTCACCCGGATGCACGAAAAAAGCGGGCGTTCCGGTGGAGGCGAGCGTCGCCGCAATCTTGCGCGCGATATGTCCGGACTTGCCCATGCCCGAGACAACGACGCGGCCCGTGCACGCGAACATGAGCTGACAGGCTTGCAGGAAATTGGCGTCGATACGTGCCTTGAGCCCTTCGATCGCACGCGCTTCGGTATCGACTACGGTCAGCGCACTGCGTTTGAGCGCGGCTACATCGAGCTTCGCGCCCGGTTGCGTGGTACCGGAAATGGACTGGATCAAGGCGTTCATCAGAATGGGATTGAGCAGTGAAATCGCGGTCTCAACAGGTTCTGTGGCCATTTTGTTGTTCGGAATCCGCTTCCGCGATGGGTGCGCATATTGTACCCTGTCCGCCCTTTCGGAACCTCTGGGCAAGCTGCTGCGCTTCGCTCGCGACGCTTGCCCAGAGGTTCCTTGCAGGAATGCCGACGCCTGGATCGAGCCGTCGCCCTGCCTCTCGCCTGCCACAATCACGCCTTTCGATGGACACTCGCACAATCCAAACTTTGATCGAACAAGGCCTGCCCGGCGCGCGCGCGCAGGTGCAGGGAGCCGACGGCGTGCACTTCGAGGCGACCGTGATCTGCGCCGCATTCGCCGGTAAAGCGCCGCTGGCCCGCCATCGCATGGTTTACGCCACGCTCGGCGAGCGCATGGGCGGCGAGATTCATGCGCTATCCCTGAAAACCATGACGCCCGAGGAGGCGAAGAGCCGGGGTTAGGGATTCGGGATTCGGGATGCTCACACCGAATCTCGAATCCTTAATCTCGAATCTCGGAACAAAATGGCAAAAATCGTAATTAGCGGGGGCGAACCCCTCAACGGCGACGTATGGATTTCCGGTGCCAAGAACGCCGTATTGCCGATACTGGCGGCGACGTTGCTCGCCGACGAACCGGTATCAATCGCCAACGTACCGCATCTGCATGATGTGACGACGACGATGGAAGTGCTCGGCCAGATGGGCGTGCAGCTCACCATCGACGAGCGCATGAAAATCCACGTCGACCCGCGCCCGGCGAATCGCTATTTCGCGCCGTACGACCTGGTCAAGACCATGCGCGCGTCGATCCTCGTGCTCGGCCCGCTGGTCGCGCGCTTCGGCGAAGCTGACGTGTCACTGCCCGGCGGTTGCGCGATCGGTTCGCGCCCGGTGGATCAGCACATCAGGGGCCTGGAAGCGCTCGGCGCGACCATCTCGGTCGAAAACGGCTACATCAAGGCGCGCGCGAAGCGCCTGAAAGGCGCGCGCATCGTCATGGACATGGTCACCGTCACCGGCACCGAGAACATCATGATGGCCGCGGCGCTGGCCGCTGGCACCACCGTGATCGAAAACGCGGCGCAGGAACCGGAAGTCGTCGATTTGGCGAACTGCTTGAACTCGATGGGCGCGCAAGTCAGCGGCGCCGGCACCAGCACGATCGTCATCGACGGCGTCGAACGTCTGCACGGCACGGATTACGAGGTGCTGCCCGATCGCATCGAAACCGGCACCTTCCTCGTCGCGGGCGCGATCACCGGCGGCCGCGTGATGACCAAGCGCGCGCGTCCCGAAACACTCGATGCGGTACTCGTCAAGCTCGAGGAAGCCGGGGCGCAAGTCAACACCGGTTCGGATTGGATCGAAGTAAACATGAATGGCAAGCGCCCGCGCGCAGTCGATGTGAACACGGCGCCGTATCCCGCGTTTCCGACCGACATGCAGGCTCAATTCACCGCGCTCAATGCGGTCGCCGACGGCGTCGGCACGATCACCGAGAACGTGTTCGAAAACCGCTTCATGCACGTGCACGAGCTCGAACGCCTCGGTGCCAATATCCGCATCGAAGGCAACACCGCCGTGATCCGCGGCGTCGAATCGATGTCCGGAGCGCCGCTGATGGCGACTGACCTGCGCGCTTCGGCGTGTTTGGTACTCGCCGGACTCGTCGCCAAAGGTGACACCACGGTCGATCGCATTTATCACATCGATCGTGGTTACGAGAACATCGAGGAAAAGCTCGGCACGTTGGGCGCGAAGATACGGCGCCTGCCTTCGTGACACTCTAGTCTCGACGGGCGTATAGTTCATCACGAATGCATCTTGCGGATAGACGATGGACACCAGACTCTTCCGGCAGCGAAAACATCTGTCGTCGGCGATCGGCACACAGGTGCCGCGATTTCCCGACCCGCTAAGTCATTCGGTATTCGCGTTGGCGAGCAGGGCCGCGTCGCTGGCGCTCGCAAGCAGTGTCGTGTCGATCGGAGCCGGACTGACCTGCTCGTCGCCTGCGTTTGCAACGACGTATATCGTCGACACGACAGGTGATCCGGGGCCAGCCGGAACCTTGAGTCTTCGCCAGGCGATCCAGAACGCCAGTTATTACACGGGCGATACCATCCAGTTCGCCCCAGCTTTGAACGGCAGTACGATCACGTTGCAGGCGGGGCAACTGGTCGTTCCGTCCTCGATGACAATACAAGGCCCCGGCTCAGGCAAGCTGACGATCAGCGCCAACAATGCCTCGCGCATTTTCCAGATTTATACATTAGGTGCGACTCCACTTGCGGTAACCATATCGGGGCTGACATTGACGGGTGGCAATACCGGCGGCAACGGCGGCGCGATCTACGCCGAAAATATCGACCTGAATCTGCAGAATGTCGTTCTCAGCGGCAATTCCGCCCACTTTGGCGGCGCCGTCTATGGCAAGAACGGCAATGCGGGGGCCACTACGACGTTTACGAATGCCATGATTCAAGGAAATAGCGCGAGTTATGGTGGCGGCCTCTTTATGTCCGGTGGAACCAGCACGACGATCACCAGCAGCATCATCAGCGGCAACAACGCAACGACCTGCTGCGGTGGCGGCCTTATCCAAAATTCGGGTTCAGCGACGCTCAGCCACTCAACAATCGGCGCCAACAACGTGTCCGTGGCCTCGCCTTCCGGAAACGGTGGCGGCCTGGCGCTCGATAACATCGGTACACCGGTGCAAATCAGTTATAGCGCGATTACCGGGAACGTTACGCCAAACGGCCGTGGCGGTGGTTTGTGGATCAGTAACTCCGACGCCAACATCGTCGCGTCGAACATAACCGGCAATATCGGGTACGACGGCGGTGGTGTCTATTCGCACGACAACCGCCCGACGGCACAGGCGATCATTTCGCTGCGTGGGACCACGCTCAGCGGCAACACAGCGCAGTTTTTTGGCGGTGGCCTCGACGTCAATCGCGCCAATACTCTCACTGTCGGCTATTCGCTGATCAGCGATAATCGTGCAACGAACGGCGTCAATTCTCTGGGCGGCGGCATCGCGTTGCGTTCAACGCTCGCCAGCGCGCATATCTACGATTCGACCGTTTACGGCAATCATGCGTACGGGAAAGGTGGCGGAATAGGAATAACCGCAGCGGCCACTGGTAACGTAACCACGCTGACCAGCCTTACGATCGTCGGCAACTCGACCAATGCGGCCGGATCGGTGGGCGCCGGAGTTTTCGGCGCGGGCATGCCACAACTGGATAGCTGCATTGCCGCGAACAATTATTCCGGCGCCAACCTGCAGGATCTGAATGGCAGTTTCACGGCAAATTTCAGCGCGATAAAAACCCGGGGAACGGCAACGATTACCGGCAGCAACAATCTGGCTGACGGAACCGATCCGAATCTTGGGCCGCTGACGGTGAACGGCGGTCCCACGCTCAGCATGCTGCCCAACATCGGCAGCCCGGTGCTCGCAACCGGTGACCCGGGAGTGACACAAACCAGCGATCAGCGTGGGCTTCCGCGCAAGACCGGCGGGTTCGTCGACATCGGTGCTGTCGAGCGCCATGGTGTGGAAGACGTCATCTTCCGCAACGGATTCGAAGCACCCTGATCAGCGCTGCTTCAGCTCCATGACGATCGTCGAGCCGTCGCCCTGCAACTGCTCGACGCGGATCGGCAACGTCGTCACATTCGGCGCATACCAAGAGCGTGCCTTGCCGGCGACGTCGGTACGTTCGACACGCACGGCGTCGAAACTGCCGGCGGGAACGTTGATCTTCTCTTCGCCGCGCGTGGCGAACGTCTGTTGCTCGACGTGGTCTTTCGCCGCGACCGGCAGCGTCGCGTCGCGCGCGCCCGCGGCGATCGCCTGCCCGAGCGCAACCGCAACGGTGCTGCGGTCGATCGTGCCTTGTGGAATCGCATAGGCGAAATCCTTGCCGTTGTCCCGCACGCGCGCCTGGTTCTCGCGCCAGTCGAAGTCGATCTCGCGGCGCTTGCTCTTGATCGCGGCGTCCTGCTTGTAATCGTAGTGCAGGCCTTGCGGCTTGCCGTCCTGCCAGCGGAACGTCGACTCCTCGTGTACGTCGAGGCCGAGCAGTTTCGCCATTCCGGCGCTGCCCTTCGTGACACTGCGCAGCGTCCAGCTGCCATCCTTGTTGGCGACCAGCGAATAGCTCGCATCGCCGAGCGGCTTGCCGTTGCGCACGACGGCATAGGTCGCGCTCATCGGCTTGAGCGCAGCGGCGTGCGCGTTGCCGATGAGTGCGGCGACGACAAGCATCGCCAGAGAGGAAAAGTTATTGCCCATGATTTCACACAGTCTTGTCGCGAAGTTGTCGAGTCTGCCGACGAACATCTGAACCCAATCCGTATAGGCGGCACTACAGCATTGCTGGTTCATCGCGGCGCGCGTATGCCCAACCGCCCATTCCCGTCGAGCATCAACGGTTCGGCGAGCCCTGCACCGTCGAATTCCACTGCGCTGCTGCCGAGCATGATGCATCGTGTTGCGATGAGTCCTACAGTGGCGACAAGCAGCTGATGTTCGAGTTGCAGCAGGCGCGCCGCGATTGATTCCGGGGTGTCGCCGGCGACGATCGGCAATTCCACCTGCGAAATCACCGGTCCGCCATCGAGTTCGGCCGTGACATAGTGCACGCTCGCGCCGTGCACGGCGTCGCCTGCTTCGAGCGCGCGTGCGTGTGTGTGCAAGCCGGGATACTTGGGCAGCAGCGACGGATGAATATTGATCACCTTGCCGCGCCATGCTTCGACGACGGCGCTGTCGATCACGCGCATGTAGCCGGCCAGCACGATCAGGTCCGGCGCAAATTCCGCCGCGCGTGCGAACAGTGCACTGTCGAAAGCGGCGCGATCGGAAAATTCGCGCTGCGCCAACGCGATCGCTTGCACGCCCGCGTTTTCGGCCAGCAGCAACGCCGGTGCGGTACGCTTGTCCGAAAGCAACGCACGAATGTCAATCGGCAGTTCGCCGCGATTCTGCGCCGCGATCAATGCGGCGAAATTGCTGCCGCGTCCTGAAGCGAGAACGACGACGCGTAAAGGCCGGGATTCGGGATTCGGGATTTGGGATTCGGACAAGCGGATCAGCCGATATGCACGCGCTCGTCGCCGCGCGCCGGTACGATCTCGCCGATCGTGCGCGCGGCCAAGCCGAGTTTGGTCAGCGCGTCAATCGTCGATTCCGCTGCAGCGCGGGCGACGATCACGGTATAGCCGATGCCGCAATTGAACGTGCGCCACATTTCCTGTTGCGGCACGTTGCCTTCACGCTGCAGCCAGTCGAAAACCGCGGGCAGTTTCCAGCTGGAGGAGTCGAGCGCGAGGCCGAGTGCATCCGGTACCACGCGGATGATGTTTCCCGTCAAGCCACCGCCAGTGATGTGCGCCATGCCGTGCACCGGCTGTTGCGCCAACAATTGCAGAACCGGCTTGACGTAGATCGTGGTCGGCGCAAGCAGCGCATCGGCGAGCTTGACGCCGCCGAGATCGAGATCGAACGGATTGCCGGCGCGAGCGACAATCTTGCGGACCAGCGAATAACCGTTCGAGTGCGGGCCGCTGGAATCGATGCCGACGATGACATCGCCGGGCTTGATCGCGGTGCCGTCGATGAGTTTCGATTTCTCCACGGCACCGACACAGAAACCGGCCAGGTCGTATTCGCCGGGCGGATACATGTCCGGCATCTCGGCCGTCTCGCCGCCGATCAGCGCGCAGCCAGCGAGCTCGCAGCCCTTGGCGATGCCGCCGATCACGCTGACGGTGGTGTCGACATCGAGCTTGCCGGTCGCGAAGTAATCTAGGAAGAACAGCGATTCGGCGCCTTGCACGAGCACGTCGTTGACGCACATCGCGACGAGGTCGATGCCGATCGTGTCGTGACGGTTCAACATCTGCGCGAGCTTGAGCTTGGTGCCGACGCCGTCAGTGCCGGATACGAGCACGGGCTCCTGGTAACGCCCGGCCAGCTCGAACAGCGCGCCGAAACCGCCGAGTCCGGCCA
>Ga0207647_10001289_pt1 | contig 19277 bp, 18 predicted proteins | sample KBSCornC2_FD_184295 | JGI IMG/M metagenome (GOLD analysis project Ga0207647, IMG submission 184295) | Corn rhizosphere microbial communities from Kellogg Biological Station, Michigan, USA - C2 (SPAdes) (version 2) | ecosystem: Host-associated > Plants > Roots > Rhizosphere ... | reverse complement strand
CTGTAAATTTCAGTTCGTCAAAGAAACCTCTCAGGAATGTAAGATTAAGCACTAATAAAGTGCCGGGGTGCTGAAACCCATTGTATATGCTATTGTCTTTTGTATACCACGCATATGTGAACGTAGCAAGCGTGAGCAAAAAATACATGGGGTAAATACGTGCAATCCTGTTCTTCATATAGCGCCCGAACCAGGGCCAGGATAGCTGGATATTATCATAATAGCGGAAGCAAATAAGAAAGCCACTCAATACAAAGAACAGGCTAACCCCAATATGAAACTCATTGAATAACCTGAATATCGGGTAGGGAAAATCTCCTTTATTGTAATGATGAAAGAAAACCAGCCATGCTGCCACAGCGCGCACGCCCGTTAGGGCCGGTATATATGATTTATCTTTCAAGAGTATGGAGAAAAAATTTATGCAAGATAAACAGAGAAAATGCCCGTGTTAAAAAAATTAAAAAACATAATTTGTCTATCTTGACAAAATCAATAGAAGATTAAATTTGCGTTCGTTCTAAACAATACCATGCTTCGTTTTCAACATATATCTTATTTATTTGCCCTCGGCTTGCTACCAGTCCTTATAATTCTGTTTCTATGGATGCTCTATTGGCGCAGAAGTAAACTGAAAAAACTGGGTGAGGCAAGATTGGTATCTGAGCAGATGCTCGGCTTTATACCTGGCAGAAGTACTATGCGCTTTATATTATTATGTATAGCCTTCTGCTGCATAGTAATAGGCTGGGCAAATCTGCAAACAGGTGATAAAACAGAAAAGGTGCAGCGCAAAGGAGTGGATGTGGTAATAGCGCTGGATATAAGTAAAAGCATGTTGGCCCGCGACATACAGCCGGACAGGCTAACGCGCGCAAAGCAACTGATAAACCGCATGATAGACCGTATGCAGAACGACCGTGTAGCACTGGTAGTGTTTGCAGGCAGGGCCTATCTGCAGGTGCCACTCACAGTGGACTATAGTGCGGTGAAGATGATGCTGCAAAACGTAACGCCGGATATAGTGCCTACACAAGGCACCGTGATAGGTGATGCTATTGATATGTCACTGCAGTCATTCTCGCAGAAGGAGAAGAAATACAAATCGCTTGTCATCATATCAGACGGAGAGGACCATGATGAGCATGCACTGGAAAAAGCAAGAGAAGCTGCCGACCAGGGCGTTATAGTGCATACAGTAGGTATAGGCTCGCCGCAAGGGGCCACACTTTATGATCCTGATACGAAGGCAGTGAAGCTGGACGATAAAGGCAACCCTGTAATAAGCAAACTGAATGAAGATGAGCTGCGCTCTATAGCCGCAGCAGGGCATGGCACCTATAGCCTGCTAAACAATACAGATGAAGTAGCAGATAAGCTGATGGATGAGCTAAGTGGTATGGAACAGAAAAGCCTGGGTGCTGTAGTGTTTACAGATTTCACAAGCTATTTCCAGTACTTCCTCATTGTGGGATTTCTGATATTGATTATTGAATGGATATTGCCGGGAGCAAATAAAAAGATGAAAGCAAAAACAGTATGAGCAAGGGACTTTACATAACAGCTATTCTTGCTTGCATGGCGACGCTAAGCCATGCACAGACAAATAATAGCCTTATACTAAAAGGGAATAAGCTGTATGAGGAGAAGAAGTATAAAGAAGCCTCGCAGGAATATGAAAAAGCGTTGCAGAAGAACCCCAATAATCTGCCAGGCATTTTCAACCTTGGCAACTCACTATACCAGCAGGGGCAACTCGATGCATCCAGAAAAGTGCTTGCAGCAGCAGCCAAGACGGCCAACAACAAAGATGCAAAGGGACAGGCTAACTATAATATAGGTAATACCTACATGCAGGAAAAGAAATGGGAAGACGCGGTAGATTATTACAAGCAGGCTCTGCGCAACAATCCGCAGGATGCAGATGCAAAATACAATCTCTCCTATGCTATGGAGATGATGAAGAAGCAAAACGGTGGCGGTGGTAAGAACAATAAGGACCAAAAGAATAAAGACCAACAGAATAAGGATAAACAGAATCAGCAGAACAAAGACAACAAGAATAAGGATCAACAAAATAAGGATCAGCAGAATAAAGATCAGAAGGACAAAGGAGATCAGAACAAAGACCAGCAAAACAAAGATCAGCAGGATAAAAATGATCAGCAGCATCCGCAGTCGCAGCCAAGCAAGCTGTCTGAAAAACAAGCCGACCAATTATTAAATGCATTGCAGCAGGAAGAAAAAAAGCTGCAGGATAAAAAGCAAAAAGAGAAAGGCGTGCCTGTGAGAATGGAGAAAGACTGGTAAGATTTTTTATAGGATAATGACATTTATACAGTCGCTATAAAATACTAAATGCTCTTTTTAATTTTTTTATCGCTTTATAAGTTGTCAACACCTTTTCAACATCTCAAAAAAAAAGTGTAAAGAATTTTTTTAGTCGTGAAATTATTTTTAATATTGTGTAAGGATTGTACTTACTAACCCATCCTTTATACGAGTCCGGAAGTCCCACAACACTTCCGGACTTTTTTTATTCCCTCTTGAAAACCTTTACTATAGCAAGTTTCAGCCGATACATTTTTTTAGCATGCTGCAGTACTACATTTTTTATAAACCATTTCAGGTATTATCACAGTTCTCGCGCGAAGGAGAAAAAGAGACCTTAGCCGAATATTTGAAGAATATTGGGAAAGATATTTACCCCGTAGGCAGATTGGACTATGACAGTGAAGGGCTGCTTTTGTTAACAAATGATAAGCCGCTCACTCATCAATTGCTCGATCCGTCATTTGCGCATCAACGTACATATTGGGTACAGGTAGAAGGAATGATAAATGAGGAAGCAATAAAAAAACTGCAGCAAGGGGTAATGATAAATGTGAATGGTAAGATGTATAAAACAAAACCGGCTATCGCGAAAATTTTTGAAGAGGAGCCAAAAGTACCTCAGCGAAATCCGCCGATAAGATTTAGAAAAGATATTCCTACTTCATGGATATCACTCACTATATCCGAAGGTAAAAACAGGCAGGTAAGACGCATGACTGCCGCTGTAGGTTTTCCTACCTTGCGACTAATAAGAAACAGTATCGGGAACGTAAATATTAATGACATGCTGCCGGGTAGCTTCAAATTGGCAGATGCAGGTATCAAAGAAGTGCTTTTCAAAAAGTAATGCTAAAATACATAGCAGGAATATTTTGTTATTTAAAAATTTGATAACTTTAGGATAATACTGGTTTAGATTAGCAAATTATATATAAGATGGTGAGAGTCTTTTTTATATCCCTTGTAATGAGGATTTGCCGTGTGAGGCTGTAATGTGCGGATGTTTGCTTCTTAACTGAATCACCCTTTTTCATAGATAAAGGGCAGGGTTTTTATCCCCCGGATAGCTAATTATATCATTGCCAAATGAGGCAATAACTTAATCTTCTCATAGTTTTCATTGTTAATTCATACAGTTGGCTATTTTTGTGACGTTAAATTTATTTTTCTAATTATGTTTAATCTGATTTTATTTGGTCCTCCGGGCAGTGGTAAGGGCACGCAATCTGAAAATATTGTAAAAACTTACCAGTTAGAACATATCTCTACCGGGGATCTGTTGCGTGATGAAGTGAGCCGCCATACCCCGCTGGGCGTGGAAGCTAAAAAATATATGGACCAGGGTCTGCTGGTGCCTGATGAAGTGGTAATAGGCATGATAAGCAGCAAGATAGATGAAAGACCTGATGCACGCGGATTCATATTCGATGGTTTCCCGCGTACTAAAGCACAGGCTGAAGCGCTGGATAAGCTGCTGGAGTTTAAGAATACGCAAATACATCTGGTATTATCTCTGGAAGTGCCTGCCGAGGAGTTAATGAAACGCCTGCTCAATCGCGGCACTACATCCGGTCGCAGCGACGACAATGAAGAAGTGATAGGCAAGCGTGTAAAGGAATATCAGACTAAAACGGAGCCTGTGGCAACATATTACAATCACCACGGTAAGCTGGAACGTGTGAAAGGTGACAATACTATTGAAGACACTTTCAAAATACTTTCAAGGCATATTGATAAATACCTCCTGCCGGCCTAGTGGAAAAAGGAAACTTTGTAGATTATATAAGAATCTTCTGCCGCTCGGGTAAGGGTGGCGCCGGTAGTGCGCATTTTGCACGCACTAAGTTCAATCCTAATGCAGGCCCCGATGGTGGTGATGGCGGTCGTGGTGGCCATATTATACTTCGTGGCAACAAGCAGCTATGGACGCTGTTGCATTTACGCTATCACAAAAATGTACTTGCAGAAAATGGTGAAGGTGGCAGTAAAGACAACTGCTCCGGTCGCCAGGGCGAGGATATCATATTAGAAGTGCCATTGGGTACAGTTGCCATAGATGAAGAAACAGAAGAGATAGAGGCAGAAATACTGGAAGATGGCCAGGAAGTGGTATGGGTACCGGGCGGCCGTGGTGGCTTGGGTAACACCAACTTTAAAAGTGCGACTAACCAGGCCCCGGAATATGCACAGCCCGGCGAAATGGGCCATGAAGGCTGGAAGGTACTGGAACTGAAAATACTTGCTGACGTGGGCCTTGTGGGCTTCCCGAATGCAGGTAAATCTACTTTACTGTCAGTAGTGAGCGCTGCAAAGCCTAAAATTGCTAATTATGCATTTACTACCCTGGTACCGCAACTGGGCATAGTACAATACAAAGACAATAAATCCTTCTGCATAGCCGATCTTCCGGGGATAATAGAAGGGGCTGCGGAAGGCAAAGGCCTTGGCCATCGCTTTCTAAGGCATATAGAGCGCAATTCTGTTCTCCTATTCCTGATACCTGCCGATAGTGCCGACCATGCTAAGGAATTTAAAATTCTGCTCAACGAGCTCGAAGAGTATAATCCTGAATTGCTGGATAAGCAGATCATCATAGCCATAAGCAAAAGCGATATGCTGGATGAGGAGCTGAAAGAAGCAATAGCAGAGACATTACCCACTGATGTTCCCCATTTATTTATCTCTGCAGTTACCAACCAGGGCATCAGTGCATTGAAAGATATACTATGGAAGGCACTGAATGATAAGGACTAATGCTGGCATAACCTTTATTGCTATACAAATTATGTATAGCTTTATTGTTTATAGGCATTATGAATATTTCAACTAATAGAGTAGAGTCATTTAGCGATGGGGTCATTTCCATTATCATTACCATAATGGTATTTGATATAAAATTCAGCCATGTAATAAGCAAGGATAATCTTACTGAGCTGGTAGTAACAAAGCAATTGGTGAACCTGGTTCCCAAACTTATGGCTTATGTTTTCAGCTTTCTGATCATTGGTATTGTTTGGTTAAACCACCACCATTTGTATCATTTGCTGCAAAAGGTAGATGAGAAACTGCTTTGGCTTAACCTGCATTTATTGTTTTGGCTTAGCCTCATACCATTCCCCACTTCTATGTTGGGTGGCAATCCATTTCTACCCGCATCTACCGCTATATATGGCTCCGTGCTGTTTATGACAACATTTGCGTTCTCCATCTTGCGGGGTTATGCCATTAAGCACGATATGATGCATAAAGATGATATACAGGTAAGGCGGGAAATTGAAAAGCTGAACAAACGCGTAAGGATAAAAAACTATATAGGCATGGCGGCTTATATCATTTCCATTCCTATGGCTTATGTGTCTGTATATATTTCTTTTGTCTGCTTTACGGTTATGCCTATTCTCTTTTTTATACCTGATGGTATAGATAATGAAGAATTGGTAGAAAAAATAATAGATAAAAATCAATCTGCAGGAGAAGATATATCTGCCTAATTTTACCATTCATAATTCCCAATACTCATGCAACAGGTAAGTGCCGAAGAACTGCAAAGCTGGATAAAAGCAAATAGAGATATTACACTCATAGACATCCGCGAAGACTGGGAGCGTAATGACTACAATATTGGGGGCATCCACATACCTCTTGGCGAGCTGATGAACAGGATCAGCGAGATACCCAAAGAAGGTGATGTAGTTCTTTATTGTGAAAAAGGCATTCGCAGTGTGCTGGCCATACAAAGGCTCGAGGCTGCAGGGTATGACAATCTTATTAATCTTTCCGGCGGCATGAAAGCATGGAAGGCTACGCTGTAAATTATTTCAGCAGCTCAAGATATCCGCCACTTTCTGTGACCGTTAGTTTATGTTGCATACCCAGGCATAGTGTATAGTTAATGTCCTGGTGTCCCGCAGGAAAGTTAAAACATACAGGATAGTTGTATTCTTTCACCTTATCCCATATTATTTCTTCCACCGTTTGCCCGAAAGGCCGTTCGGTATCTTCCAGTTGTGTAAAGCCCCCCACTATCAGCGCATTCAGGCTATCAAGTTTGCCTGCACGCTTCAGGTTCAGCATCAGGCGGTCTATATTATACAGGTGTTCGCCAATGTCTTCAATAAAAAGAATTTTGCCTTTAGTATCAGCTTCCGATACAGAGCCCGTAAGATGGGCAAGTATAGCAAGGTTCCCCCCGGTTAATATGCCGCTCGCATCCCCCTCTCTGTTAAAAGGCGACGCAGGAGTATTGTATTGCAATGCTGCTCCTGTCAATGCAGCATAAAAGCTTTTTAAATGGTTGGCATGCTCTGTTTCAGGAATGAAAGCCCCACACATAGGACTATGCATAGTAGGTATTTGCAGGGTTGCATGTACATGGTTATGCAGCACTACTATATCACTAAAGCCGCATATCCACTTAGGCCTTTGCTTAAAGATCGTAAAATCAAGTTTGTCAATTATCCTGCTCATACCATAGCCACCGCGGCCCATTAGTATGGCATCTACTTCCGGGTCGTCCAGCATGGCTTGCAGGTCCTGCAGGCGTTCTTCATCATTACCAGCAAAGTAGAATTGCCCTGCACCTATAGTATTGCCCGGCTTTACTCTAAAGCCCCAATCCTGCAACACATCTATGGCTCCGGCCACACGTTCATTTGAAACATAGCCCGAAGGACAGGTTATACCTATTAAAGAACCACGCTTAAGATATGGAGGATGATTGATGGACACTTTCTTTATTCGTTTTTAAATTTGCCTGCTAAGATAGCAAGCCTATATAGATATCGTCGTCTTTTACTTCTACCGGATAGGTAAATAATTTGTAACCCTCGCCACTTGTATTGCGCCCATTCTTTGGGTCAAAGCGATATTTGTGTACGGGGCATACTATACGGCCAAACATATCCAGCCAGCCATCACATAAGTTTCCGCCGGCGTGAGGGCACAAGCGGGAAAAAGCATATATGGCGTGCTTATGTTTTAGCAGTCCTATACTTTTTTCTCCGGCCTTTGCTTCAGTAAGCTTGTCGGTTGCCAGCGTGGAGACATTAATATCCTGTACTTTTATCCAGTTGTACATCGCTTATCTTCTTTCTGCAAAAAAAGCACGCATCAGTTGCGCGCATTCCTCAGCCAGCACACCTTCTGTCAATGTTGCTTTTTGGTGAAAAGGCCAGTTAGTGCCCGTTGTTCTCTTAAAGCCGTTCTTCACATCAGGAGCGCCATACACTATGCGGTGAAGTTTCGACCAGTACATAGCACCACAGCACATAAGGCAGGGCTCTACTGTTACATATAGCGTTGCCTCAGGCAGGTATTTACTTCCTATGGTATTGAAAGCAGATGTGAGCGCTATCATTTCAGCATGTGCCGTACTGTCGTTTAGTTGCTCTACCTGGTTATGCCCTCTGGCTATTATTTTATTGTCCCACACTACCACAGCGCCCACAGGTACTTCCCTGGCTTCGTATGCCAGCCTGGCTTGTTTCAGGGCTTCACGCATAAAATAGTCATCATCAAATATCATATTCTAAGCTACTCTTTATTCTGTGTATCCATTAATATAGTAACCGGTCCGTCATTTATCAGCGCCACCTTCATATCGGCGCCAAAGGTACCGCTGTAAACAGGTTTATCAAGCAACTCAGCTGTTTGCTTTATAAAGTACTCATACAAAGGGATAGCTTGCTCAGGTCTCGCTGCACGAATAAAAGATGGTCGGTTCCCCTTCTTGTAAGAAGCATGCAAGGTAAACTGGCTCACCACCAGTATATCGCCATCTGCTTCTTTTATGTCTTTGTTCATTAGCCCAGCCTCATCTGCAAATACCCTTAGCTGTACTATCTTTTTCGCAAGCCATTCCGCATCCTCATTGGTATCTGCTGCCTCTATCCCCAAAAGTATAAGAAAACCATTGCCAATGGCCGATTTCATATCTCCGTTTATAGTAACGCTTGCCGTAGAAACTCTTTGAATAACTGCCCGCATATGCTGGATTAACTGATATGCAAAAGTGCTGATAATAAGGCAAATGGACAATTGCATTTTATTAAGATGCTTTTGCATTTTTACTTTTTACTTTTGCATTGTAATGTATTCAATAAATGAGACAATTGTTGCCCTGGCAACACCACCGGGCGAGGGCGCTATAGGCATCATACGCCTCAGCGGCAAAGAGGCTATAGCTATAGCAGACAAAATATTTAAAGGGAAGCGACTGGTAGCACAGCAGTCGCACACTATCCATTTCGGTAAGATTATAGACGGAGATAAAATAATAGATGAGGTAGTTGTAAGCCTCTACAAAGGCCCAAAGAGCTATACCGGTGAGGATGTAGTAGAAATAAGCTGCCATGGGTCACAATATGTACTTCAGCAGGTAATAGACCTTTGTGTAAAGGATGGGGCCCAAATGGCCAAGCCAGGAGAATTTACACAACGTGCTTTCCTGAATGGCAAGCTCGACCTCACGCAGGCCGAAGCAGTGGCAGACCTCATAGCCAGCCAGTCAGGTGCAGCTCACCAGGCTGCTATGCACAATCTTCGCGGTGGCTTCAGCGAAGAGCTGAAAGATATGCGCGAACAACTCATAAAGTTCAGCGCACTCATAGAGCTTGAATTAGATTTCAGTCAGGAAGATGTAGAGTTTGCAGACCGCACGCAGCTCTATGGCTTAATAGATAGAATGACAATTGCCACGAGCCGTCTTGTTAATTCCTTTAGTCTTGGCAATGTTATACGTAACGGTGTAAGCGTAGCAATAGTAGGAAAACCCAATGCCGGTAAAAGCACATTGCTCAATTCCCTGCTGAATGAAGAACGTGCCATAGTAAGTGATATCCCCGGCACCACCCGCGATACAATAGAAGAAACATTGAATATAAATGGTGTATTGTTTAGACTCATCGATACCGCCGGTATTCGCGAGCACAGCACGGACACCATAGAAAACATAGGCATAGAGCGCAGCAAAAGTGCCATGAACCGTGCCGATATAGTAGTCTATCTCTACGATGTACAACAAAACGATGCTGCTGAAATAAAAGCGCAGGAAGAAATATTAATAAACGCCGGCATAAAGTATTTGCTAGTAGGTAACAAGGTCGATGAAATAGGCCAGTATGCAGCGAGAGAAAAATTTGCAATAGTAGATGGGCCTGCATTATTCATATCCGCACGCGACAAAGAAAATATCCATCAGCTAAAAGATGCGCTATATAATATCATAGCAGAAGGCAAGGTGCAGCGCGAAGGTACTATAGTCACTAATGCCCGCCACTACGCCGCCTTACAAGAAGTGCTAAAATCTTTAGAAGATATAAAAGCCGCCATGGACAGCAACCTCCCCGGCGACCTCATAGCGCTCGACATCCGCCGCTGTCTCTACTTCCTCGGCGAGATAACAGGCGAAGTTACCACAGAAGACAAGCTGGATTATATCTTCTCAAAATTCTGTATCGGAAAGTAATGATGAATAAATAGCGAGCGCTTAAACATATTGCAGATTACCCGGCCCCTGGCTAAATTGCATAGCTACCGATCTTTTAAATTCAGTAAAATTCATACCGGAAACGTTTTTGAAGTATTTACTAAAATGGTAGATGTCGTCAAAGCCGAGGTTGTAAGCCACTTCTTTCATGGTCATTTCTGCATACGCAGCTTTACGTTTAGCCTCAATAATAACTCGTTGTTGTATATGATATCTCGCAGAGAAGCCTGTCACTTTTTTTATGATCTCATTTAGATAGTTTGATGTGATTGATAACTCTCTCGCGTAGTCCGCAACCATCTTCCAGTGTATAAAGTTTTTTTCAAGCAACACGAAGAATTTCTTTACAATGCTTGTATTGCCCGGGTTGTCACATTGCCGTTTATCACTTTTTTCTGTTTGGCGATGTATATACAGGAGGAATATTTTTAGTAGTCCACGTAATATTTCATTTCTGCCCATGCTTGTGCCTGCAAATTCTTGCATCATTTTTCCTGCAAGATTATTCAGTTCCGTACATGCCTCTTCGGTAATAGGTATGATCATCGCTTTGGAAAATGAATAAAAGATATCTCCGTTCACACTGAAGTTATTTGAATCCTCATAAGTACATAAGAAATTCTGTGAGAAGGATAATACATACCCATCTATGTCTTTCCCGGGAGTAACTAAGAGCATTTGCCCGGGATTAGCACAGTATAGCGTGTTCGCCGTAATTGGGTATTTATCAATATCCGCCATATAAGTACCACTTCCTTTATTTACCAATACTATTGTAAACGCAGATTGCCGGGCAGCGGTACCTGCATCAAAATTCCGCTCCCGTATTTGCTGAATTGTTTGAATGCTAAAAGCCTGTGTATGTAATGGTATTCCCATTAATACATTCTGGGGAGTCTGGTAGAGATTGTTGATGTAGCTCATGTTATTCGGTTTGTATAACAGCTATCCACAAATGTACCAGCTTGCGAAAAATTCACTGGATAGTTTAGGATGAATTGATAATCAAACAATTAGCAAAACAGCTAAAACATCATTAATAAATACAGAAATAAAAAAACTCCGAAAAATTCGGAGTTGATAATATAAGCCTCCGAAATCTTCGGAGCGTTTCGGAGGTTGGAGGCTACATCACTTAAAATCTTCTCTTTTAATCCCCAGCTTTGCAATCCTTGATTCAAGAGTAGTGGGTTTTTGATTGAGCAATTCCGCAGCCCCGCCATCCCCCCTGATGCGACCACCTGTTTTTTTAAGTACAGAGATGATATATGTTCTTTCGTTTTCCTGTTGCAATTGCTTTATGTCCGTTAATGTCTTTATTCCGGTATCAGTATTTCCTCTGGTATCATTCGCTGTTCCAATATGTTCCAGTTTACGTTTTAAAACCAGGGGCGATACACCATCGTTTAATATTGCTGCCTGCTCGATAACATTTTCAAGCTCCCTGATATTACCCGGCCATTGGTATTCCTCCAGTTCTTCAAGCATTTTGGCGCTAATGCCCTGAAACTGTTTGTTCATTTTTCGGAAGCATTGTTTCGCAAAATGGGTAGCGAGCTGTTCTATATCTTCTTTCCTTTCTCTTAGCGATGGCAGCGTTATAGGAAAAACATTCAGCCTGTAAAATAGGTCTAACCTGAAGCGGCCTTCTCCAACTTCTTTTTCCAAGTTGCGGTTGGTGGCCGCAATAACACGTACATCTATCTTTATCGGCTGTTTGCCACCTATTCGTTCTATCTCCCGCTCTTGCAATACCCGTAGCAGCTTCGCCTGGTGATCGAGTGGGAGTTCACCTATTTCATCAAGAAAAATAGTCCCCCCCGATGCGAGCTCAAATTTACCAATCTTTTTATCTACAGCACCGGTGAACGCTCCCTTTTCATGTCCGAATAGTTCCGACTCTATCAGGGAGTGGGGTAAAGCTGCGCAATTTATCTTTACCATTGGTTTGCCCTTGCGTGCAGACAGGTTGTGAATACAATCTGCTATACGCTCCTTCCCGGTACCGCTTTCGCCTAATATTAATACTGATGTATCTAATGGTGCTACCTGTGTTACCAGGTCCAGTACATAAAGCAGTGAAGAGCTGTTGCCAACAACATCTTTAAAAGTTGGATCAACAGTTTGCCTGTCATTGTATTCCTTTTTTCCATCTACTATCGCTTCTTTGTAAAGCGCTTTCTTTTCTACCACCGGCATAAGCTCAGCTATTGCAGATAAGGTGTGTTGCAAACGAAGCAATAGCGCCAGGTACTCTGAATTATAAGTAGCTGGTTTGCGACTAAAGAAACAAAAAGTAAATACGTTCCCATCTGGCATAAACACCGGGAATGCAAGTTCAGACTGCAACTGAAAAGTATCTGCATACATTTTCTTTAGGGGATTCCTGCTGCAATTATCTTCAAATTCTTTTTCATTATACAGGGCTGCCATGCGTTGCGCAGGGGCATTCAGCAATAGTTCATACAACTTCTCCTGAGGCTTTCCCGTAACTACAGATAGTTCCTTCGCCCCAAGTACCTGGTACTCATTAAATCCTATTCTTAAGAAACTACATCCATTGATAAATGGTTCTTCCACAGATCTCATGCACATGCTCAAATAATCAAAAGGTATGTACGACTGCAGTGCGTTCGCTGTTTTCAATAATTTCTCCTGCCACTCTATAGGATCATTGATAATATTTTTAAGCGCTGCTTCCAGTAGTGATTCTTGTTTTAATTTCGATTCCTGGCTATGTGTATGCCGGTAACGGGCAATGTCGAGTGTCACCAGCACATCTTTTTCCCTGTACGGTTTCACCAGGAAGCCATAAGGCTGGGTTGCTTTGGCTTCTTCCAGTATGCTTTGGTTAGCGTTAGCTGAAAGGTATACAAAAGCGATATTCTCTTCTCTTAATTGCCGCGCGAGATCAATGCCGGTCAGTTTTCCTTTCAGATGTATATCCAGCAATACAAGGTCAATAGCGTGGTCTTTGATAATGGCTCTGGCCTCATCCACCGAGGCTGCAATGCCAACTACTGTATAGTCCGCCTGTTGCAATACCAGGCGCAGGTTGTTTGCTACTATAAACTCATCTTCTACAATTAATATTCGCTCACTCATTTTATATGATTATTTGCATCTTTAATATATGGAAACTCAAGCTTTATTTTTACTCCATTGTTATTCCTGATTGTGTATGTGCTGCCCAACTGGCTGGCGAGTCCGGATATTAGACTCAACCCCATAGAACCACTTTTACCAATAGATTCGTTTGCGGGAAGGCCTACGCCATTATCTTCAATTTGCAACACAATATTCCCATCTGGCCCGATAAGCATTTTAATGTTAATCATACCGGTATTACCTGGGAAAGCATATTTTATCGAATTGGTAATTGCTTCATTCAGGATAAGGCCAATAGGTATTGCCTGTGCCACATCAAGCTCTATAGCATTAATATGTTTTTCAAAGTGAATTGCAGGGCTTGCGTTAAGGCTCTCTTTTAGGTAGTCTATCAGCTCGTTGACATATGTCTGCATATTTATCATTGTTGAATTATCAGACTGATATAGCTTCTGGTGTATCATCGATATGGTATGCAAACGTTGCTGACTTTCTTTTATAGCTGATTGTGCCGCTTCATTGTCGAGATATAACGATTGTGTATTAAGCAGGCTTATTATGATCTGCAGATTATTCTTTACACGATGATGCATTTCTTTAACAAGCCACTCTTTTTCTTTGACCAACTGGTTCAGCGATTCGTTTTTCTTATTTATTTCTTCCTGCTTGGCTTGCAACTCTTTATTGCTGCGCTGTTTTAACCGGTAGCGATTATAGCCCAGCCCTAATAGCAATGCAAGCAATCCTGCACTTCCGAATAGCAGGTTTTTTGTCAATTTTGTTTGCCTTAGTTGTGTATTCTGTAGCTGCGTTTGCCGGGTGAGTAACTGAATATTCTGTTCTTTTTTTTCCGTTTCGTATTGTATTTGCAGTTGTGCTATTTCCTTTGTTTTAGCCTCATTATACAGCGAGTCGTTTATGCTTACATGCATTTGGTAGTGTGATAGTGCTGCAGCATAGTGCCCTTGTGCTGAATCTGCAATACTCCATTGCAGATAATTTTTGGAAGAGCCCTTTATATAACCATACTTTCTGCAAAACCTGTCATTGTGCAGGCAGTAGTTAGCTGCTTCCAGGTATTTTTTTGTAATTAAACAGTATTCTATCAGATGGCTGTATACATATACTTGCAGCGGATCATCGTCAGGCCTTGTATTATATATGGCCAGTAACTCTCGATGATACTTTTCTGCCAGATCATATCTCTTTAGCTCCAGATAGCAAATCGCGGCGATGCCAACGAACCTTATACGGTCACTTATGTCGACAGGCTTATATTCTCTTTCCACCAGTTCCAGCTCATCCACTGATCTTGCAGGTTGCCCGCTCATCCGGTAAGAAGACATCAGGTTCGGCATAATAGTAAATATTGATCTCCTGTCGTTATATTTCATTGCCACGGAAATAGCTCTCTTATAATATGGAATAGCCTGTTCTGGCTGTTTGATATTATCGTATGCTATTCCCATGCGGTTATAAATGGTGCAGGTACTTAAAGAAGTATCTTTTGTTTTTTCAGTGGCTTGTACGGCGAGTTGACAATTCTTTATCTCCATAGTGTAATTTCCCATGCTGCCATATATTGCGCCTGTCAGGTCATACAGGTATTGCACACTGGCATTGTTGGTCTCATGATAGATACTAAGGACTTTCTGAATGGTATCAAGCGATTTGGAATATGCGCGCTCCATCATATACAGATCGCAGAGGGTATATAATACTTCTGCATATTTTCCTTTTTCGTTTGCTAAGTCAAAAAAGTGTGCTGACTGCTCTATATACCAAATCCGCTTATCAAATTGATCACCTCCAAGATATGGGTTATAATAATTAGCCAGCTCATAGTAAGCATACCCCAGGTCTGCCTTCGTTCCATACTTTGATATTATTGCAATTGCATTATTTATAAATTCCTTGCCTTTGCTTGTGTCATTGTGCTCTCTTGATATTATGGAGTATTGCAGGAGGCTCTTTCCTTCCCATCGCTGCTGCTTTAAAGATTTGCTTAAGACCATAGCCCGGTTAGTGAAAAATATAGCGCTATCTATGTCTCTGGGGGCAGCACCGGGTTTATATACATACCACAGGCCAATTTCCAGCAACAGGCTTACACGGCCTGTATCTTCCTGGCTTTTTTTTAATAGATGCGTTAGCTCATTTATTGGTCTTGGCTCACCGGCCAGCGCGGGATAAGTGCAAAGGAAGCAAACGGAAAGACATACAACGGACATATATATACGCATAGGCAGCTGAGTTTTAGCTAACGGTTATTCCTTTGGCGTCGGAAAATACAACCTCTATGCGGAACCCGCGATCATTCGTTTTCGTTATCATGCCGCCGAGTTGGCTCGCAAGTCCGTCCATAAGGTTCATGCCCAAAGATTCTATTTTGTTAGCGATATTATCACTAAGGCCTATGCCATTATCTTTAATGACAAGTGAAATATTATGCATTTTATCGCGGGTTATGGTTACTGTTACCACGCCCTTTTGGTTATTCGGGAAGGCATACTTGATTGCATTTGTAATTGCTTCATTAAGTATCAGCCCCACCGGTATCGCTTCAGCCACATCCAGCTCTAAATTTTCTATATTCTTTTCAAAATGAATTCTCGCAGCCCCATCAAGACTTTCAGCCAGGTAGTCTATAAGCTCGCTAACATATGCAGGCATACTTACCATTGCAGAATTATCAGATTGGTATAACTTCTGATGAATGAGCGATATCGTGTGCATGCGATGCTGGCTTTCCTTTATGGCTGCCTGTGCTGCACTGTTTTCAAGATACATTGATTGTGTATTGAGCAAGCTCATTACCACCTGCAGGTTGTTTTTTACCCTATGATGCATTTCTTTAACGAGCCATTCTTTCTCTTTAACTAATTGGTTCAGTGACTCGTTTTTCTTATTTATCTCTTCCTGTTTGGTTTGTAATTTTCTATTGCTACGCTGTTTTAACCGGTAACGGTTATAGCCCAGCCCCAGTAGCATTGCGAGCATTCCCGCACTTCCGAAAAGTAGATTTTTTGTCAATTTTGTTTTCTGCAATTGTGTATTTTGAAGCAGTGCTTGTTTGGTGAGCAATTCAATATTTTGTTCTTTTTTCTCCGTTTCATATTTTATCTTAAGCTCATTAAGTTGTTTTCTGCTCTCCCCATTAAAAAGTGTGTCATTTATCTTTTTTTCTTTCCCAAGATGATCGAAGGCCGCTTTGAAATGTCCAAGTCCTGAATCTGCTGAGGCCCACCATCCATAGTTGCTGGATATGATTCTTGGTATTTTATAGAAGTGTGTAAAGGTGTCATTGACTATACAATATTTTTCGGCGTTCCGGTATTGATTTAAATGCAGGTAATATATGATAAGGTAATTATACACATAGGCCTGGGACTGATCTAGTTTTCCGTGCTTGGCCGAATACTTTAGTAGCCTGGCAAGATACGGTTTAGCATACTCTTGTTTGCCTGTCACTGTATAACAAATTAGTGCAATGCCTGTCACAGGTATTAACGCATCTGTATTTGATGACGTGTAGTTTTTTTCTATTTGTGCCAGTACTTCAATCGCTTTGTTATATTCGTGGGATAGGTAGTAAGCACTCATTATTGCTTGTGCAACATCCAATAGGCCGGTTATGTCTTTATTTTTTTTATCAATAGTAAATGCCTTTTGTAAGTATGGGATCGATTGGCTGTATTGTTTCGTGTTATAATAAAATACCCCCAGATTATCATAGAGTTGCCCTACGCCGTCACTGGTATCATTGTATTTTTCCGCGGTATTTACAGCACGCGTTCCAAAGTCAATAGCTTGCGCGAAGGTTCCGTCTTTTGCATATTGTAGCGCCATAGCATTATATGCATATTGGCTGCCGCGGCCTCCCTTATAGATAGAAAGTGCTTTTTTTAGGGTATCAATAATTTTCTGCGTGCTGTCTAATCCTCTCATGTTATACAGAGTACCCATCTGGCATAATGCCGCAGCATATTTCTCACTGTCACCGGCCTGGCTAAAAAGCATACCTGCGCGTTCTATCAGTCCTATTTGAGTTGCAACGTTACTATCGGTATAATCGGCATTATTAAGATAATATGCCTTCTCAAGAAGTGCGTCCCCAAAATCTACTTTGGTACCATATTTCTCCAGTCCGGTAAGGGCCTTTTGAAGGCTGTCATAACCTTGTGCAACTTCTTGTTTACTTCTGTACAGACGGGAAAATACAAGCTGTGTTTTTCCCAGCCAGCGTTTATCATTGAGTGCTTTGCTTAGCTTATAAGCCTTGCTTGCCCAGTATAATGCACTGTCTGCATTGAGAATATTACTTGCTTTGTTTAATAATAAGCTAATGCGGCCCGTGTCATTAGGAGACAACACAGATGGGGCCGCAGACTTATTATTGCAGGACATCAAAAGCACCAATAAAATGCCTGTGATATATAGTACTCTAGGCATAAATACGTTTAAACAAATATATCGATTTTATTTTAATGTATTTAGCTGACCGGTAAATATAAACTTGCCATAAACTGATATTTCCTTCCTCCTGTATCACAGCTGCGGAGGCATGTTTAAGCCGACGCCAATCCGATTCCAGGCGTTGATGGTAATAATAGCCATTAGTATTTGCGCTGTCTTTTCTTCTCCGAACAAGGCAATTGATTTCTCATACAACTCATCACTAAGGCCATGCTGATGTATAAGGGTCACTTCCTCCGTCATAGCAAGCAGCAATTTTTCCTCTTCGGTAAAAATATCGCCTGCTTCTCGCCACACGCTCATCAGGTAAATTCGCTTCTCTGACTCCCCAAGTGCTCTTGCCACACCCGTATGCTCGTTCACGCAATAAGCGCAGCCATTGATCTGTGAAGCCCGGATCTTTATCATCTCCCTGTGCAAAAGGTCTATGCCCGATTCTTTGTTATACTGGTCCAGTGCAAATAGCGCGTGGTAAGCTTTCGGCTGCACCTTAGACATGCTTAGTCTTGCTTTCATAATTTAAAAATATATTTAGAACAATAATATTTTTACCTGAAATTAATTATTTCATAAAAAAGTCCAGGAGTAGTTGCTGCACTTCTTCGGTTTTTTCCTGTACTAGCCAGTGCTTGACACCTTTTATCTCGATCGCCTGCACATTTGTTGCCACAAGTTTTACCTGGTCTCCCAACCCCGACCCTGCTGCAAATTCCCCGCCCATCACCAGTACCGGCATGCTCAGTTTATGTTTCATAAACTCTTTATTATCTATAGCATCCTGATTAAATGTGGCATACCATTGAAAGCTGGAAGCTAATGCATCTGGCATCTGGTATATGCGCATCACCTCATTACGCTCTTCTTTGGTGAATACATCTTTCCTATAGCTTTTGTCATCCTGGAATTGTGTGAAAAACAAACGTTCCTTTCCTTTTACCAGCTCAGGAGCAATAGGCCAGCTAAAAAAGCCAAACCACCATGCATTTGCAGTTACTTGGCTCCAGTAAGGTTCTACCCCCGGCAGTACCGCTTCCATTAGCGCCAGTTTGTGCACCTCCACACCATATTGCGCGGCATAGGCATAAGCAACCATCAGCCCTACATCATGCCCCGCTATGGATATAGTTTTATATCCAAGTTTTTGCACGAGTTCATGTATATCCTTTGCCATGGTCTTTTTATCATAGCCCGTTTTCGGCTTGTCTGATTCTCCTATGCCTCTAAGGTCAGGAGCTATTACAGTAAAATGTTTCGAAAGCTCCGGGAGAATTCGGTTCCAGGAATACCAGTTCTCGCCAAAACCGTGCAGTAATACCAGTGGTTGTCCTGTACCGCCTATTACGTAGTGTATATGTACGCCATTCACTTCTGCGCTTTGGTGTTTGAAATTTGCCGGTGGCTGTGCCGCCTGTATAGTGTCTGCTGAGCTGTGATTTGACATATTAACTGCGTCTTTATCTTGGTGAATAGAAGTGCAACTACCCAGTAGTAGCGGTATGATTACAAAGTGTTTTATTGTGTTTCTTAACATGAAACTTTTCAACGCTGTGAATGATCTGTATATGAAGTGTATCATTGCTTTAAATTTTATTTTTGGCTCCGGAATGATCATTTTCTGCTTATATCCAGCAAGGTGCTTGTTACAAGATCAGGCATAGAAAGAAATGGACAATGGCCGCTATTTAAGGAATATGTTTTGGTAATATGTGCCGCAGTTACCATTCTGTTTTGTAGGTCCAATCCTATTGCATGATCCTGTGTAGTATGTATATAATACTTGTCTACACTCCCAAAATTGGCATCTGTAAGTGTCACTTTATTTGAGAACGGAATCGTTGGCTCGACTCTGAATTTGGAGGATATTAAGCTCTGC
>Ga0207647_10001285_pt1 | contig 19289 bp, 20 predicted proteins | sample KBSCornC2_FD_184295 | JGI IMG/M metagenome (GOLD analysis project Ga0207647, IMG submission 184295) | Corn rhizosphere microbial communities from Kellogg Biological Station, Michigan, USA - C2 (SPAdes) (version 2) | ecosystem: Host-associated > Plants > Roots > Rhizosphere ... | reverse complement strand
CCCAGCCGATGGCCGAAGCAAGCCTATCGCTGGAGTATCGCGTCGGGCGCCGCTGCGGCTCTGCTCTATCTGCCGCTGACGCGTGCGATCATCGGGCACGCCTTCAACCCTGCCTTCCTCCCGCTGGCGGACGTGCTCACGCTGCTCCTGCGCCCGTTTCTAGCCCTGGCTTACGCTTCTGCGCTGATCCTGATGATGGAAGCTGGCTTCGCCAATTGGCTGACGGGCCGCTTCGCCGCTGCGGGGCGAATGGCCTTTTCCAATTATCTCGGCACCAGCCTGGTCATGACGACGATCTTCTACGGCTATGGCTTCGGCCTGTTCGGTGAGCTTCATCGCGCACAGCTCTGCCTGTTAGTGCTGGGCCAATGGGTGCTGATCCTAGGCTGGAGCAAGCCGTGGCTGCGGTATTTCCGCTACGGTCCGTTTGAATATGTCTGGCGCAGCCTGTCACGGGGTCGCTTGGTAAGCTTTCGTCAAGCTATTGCGAGTTAATCGCAGTAGCGTTACATAGCGCGTATCAAGGAGTCGTCGATGGTCGTCTGCCACTGCAATGCGATTCGTGAGCGTGATGTACGAGAGGCCGCCCGATCGGGGGCCCAGTGTCCGGTGAGTGCTTATGCGACGCTCGGCCGGCGGCCCCGCTGCGGCCAATGCATCCCCTTCGCACGCGAACTGATCGCCGAGGAACAGCAGGCGGCCGCCTGATCGCTTTCTGAGAATCACTCGCGCGAGTCGTTCGCGCTTCAAATCCGCCGTCGGTTGGGGTTATCGGCATTCCCGAAAGGGAGCCGTGCCATGAAAGGCGACGAGAAAGTCATCGAATTCCTGAACGCGGCGCTCAAGAATGAGCTGACGGCGATCAATCAATATTGGCTGCATTATCGGCTGCTCGATCATTGGGGCATCGCCCGGCTCGCCGAATATGAGCGGCACGAGTCGATCGACGAGATGAAGCATGCCGACATGCTGTCGGAGCGGATCCTGTTCCTCGACGGCCTGCCCAATTTCCAGGTGCTGGGCCGGCTGCGCATCGGCGAAACGGTGGAAGAGGTGCTGCGTGCCGATCTCGCGATCGAGGGTGAGGCAATCCCTCTCCTGCGCGACGCCATCGCGCATTGCGAAGCGGTTCGCGATTATGTCAGCCGCGATCTGTTCCGCCGGATCCTCGACAATGAGGAGGAACATGTCGACTTCCTGGAGCGCCAATTCGACATGATCGAGCGGATGGGGCTCCAGAATTACGTCCAGCTTCAATCGAAGCCTTCCGAAGGCTGACCCCTTGCGTCGTGCCGACGGAGGCCGACACCGCAGGCGCAAATGCGAGACCAATGAGGCTGGCGAACGCTAAAAGAGGCGACTGTTCCGGGTCAAAGGTGGGACAGGGCTTCGACAAGCTCAGCCCGAACGGAAGAGGTAAGCCCCTTTCAGGCAGTCGCCGATCGCCAGCCTTCCAATCTCCCGGCCTTGACCGGGAAGGAAGCGTATCAGCCGACCTTGCGTCCGAAACCGCCCATGGGACGGCGGATCAGCCCGGGCTGGGGCGCCGGCCTGGCTTCACGCTGAAGCGCGGCGAGCGCTTCCGTGTAGAGGGAGCGTAGCCGATTGGCGGGCTCCACCACGTCGGCAGGGAAAGCGCGCGCTTCGACCCCCGCACGCGCAGCTTTTTCGACGAACTCGGCAGCATAGCCCAGTTCCTCGGCGCCAAACTGCAGCGATTCGCCCTTGAGCGTATGCGCGGGGCGCACCAGCGCGACCGCGTCGCGATTGCGCACGGCTTCCTCGATCGCATCGAGCGATTTGACCCCATCCTCAGCAAAATAGCTCAGGATGCGCGGAAAATGGGCGCCCAGCTCCGTGCGGATCGCCTGTAACGTTTCATGATTGATCTGCGGGTATCCGCTCACGATAAACCTCTCCGCATGCCCGGCGGCGGAGGCTCTTTTAGCGCCCACGCGTAAATCAATTCTTATTGCGGGCGATCTCGTTTGACGAAAATTCCTCCATCCTGGTGAAGAATCGTCCAGCCCTGCGCAGCGGCAAGCGCCGCAATCTCTCCGGGTGCAGCAGGATCATCCGCCAAAATGGTTGCGCTGTCGGCCGAGCGCATTGCACGCGCGAGCCGGAGGACGGGCCACGGGCAGCGCATGCCGCGCGCATCCACCGTCACGCTCATTTGCTGCCGAAAGGATTCTTGGGCGCGCGCAGATTGAGCCGCACGGGTACCGCGCCGAAGCCGAGCTCGCGACGGATCCCGTTGACGAGGTAGCGGCGATAGCTTTCGGGCAGCTGATCGACACGCGTCCCGAACAGGACAAAGGTCGGCGGCCGCGTGCGCGCCTGGGTGATATAGCGCAGTTTGATACGCTTGCCGCCCGGCGCGGGCGGCGGATTGGCCTCGATCGCGCGTTCGAACCAGCGATTGAGCTCTCCGGTACCGACGCGGCGCGACCAGGCTTCGCGCGTTGCGAAGGCGGCTTCGATCAGTTGATCGACGCCGCGCCCGGTGAAGCCGGACACGGTGATGAGCGGCAGCCCCTTAACCTGGGCCAGTCCCTCGTCGAGCGCAGCCCTTATGCCTTGGAACAGGCTCGGCGCATTTTCCGCCACGTCCCATTTGCTGACCGCGATGATCAATGCGCGGCCTTCGTCGATGACTTGGCTGGCGATACGCAGATCCTGCGCCTCGAGCCCGCGCGTTGCGTCCAGCAGCAGCACGACCACTTCGGCAAAATCGATCGCGCGCTGGGTATCGGCGGCGGACAGGCGCTCGAGCTTGTCCTCGACCTTGGCGCGGCGACGCAGCCCGGCGGTGTCGATCAGCCGAACGGGGCGGCCCTGCCATTCCCACTCAATCGCGATGGAGTCGCGCGTAATCCCGGCTTCGGGCCCCGTGATCATGCGATCTTCGCCCAGCATTTGATTGACGAGGGTCGATTTACCCGCGTTGGGACGGCCGACGATGGCGAGCTTTAGCGGGCCCTCACCGTCTTCGCTTTCCTCTTCCTGCTCATCCTCTTCGCGCTCGATATAGGGGCGCAGGGCCTCGAACAGGTCCACCAGGCCTTCACCGTGCTCGGCGGAAAAGGGGATCGGATCGCCGAGTCCAAGCCCATAGGCCTCCAATAGCCCCGCCTCGCCCGCTTTGCCTTCGGCCTTGTTGCCGACCAGGATGATCGGCGTATCGCTGTTGCGCAGCCACTGTGCGATCTCTTCGTCGAGCGACACGACGCCCGCGCGCGCGTCAAACAGAAACAAAGCTGCATCGGCCTCCTCGACCGCCGCCTCGGTCTGCTTGCGCATCCGGCCAGGCAGCGTCTGCGGATCGTCGGTCTCGAAGCCGGCGGTATCGATGATGCGAAAATCGAGCCCGAGCAGGGTCGCGTCACCTTCGCGCCGGTCGCGCGTCACACCCGGCCGATCATCGACCAGCGCGAGCTTCTTGCCGACGAGACGGTTGAACAAGGTGGATTTGCCGACATTGGGTCGGCCGACGATGGCAACGGTGGGAAGGGGCATGGCAGTCCCTTAGGGAGATGCCCTCGAATTTACGAGTCTGCGATCGCCCTGCCCCGGACCTCCCAACAAGCGCGGGAGTCCGAAGCGGAGCGCTCGACGCATTACCGCCAGGTCGAGATACGCCCCTTGTCGTCGACCAGATAGAGCGTGTTGTTGGCGACCACCGGCGGCAGGTAGAAACTCTTGCCCGCCTTGACCTGCGTACCAACCGCGCCGTCCGCGACCGCGACATTGACCAGGCGGCCATTGTCGCTGACCACCAGCAGACGTCCTCCCGCAAGCACCGGGCCGTACCAGCTGATCGGCTTGTTCTTGCTCTTTGGGTCGCGATAGCGCGGGAGCTGCGAGATCCAGCGGATCTTGCCCGTCGTGCGCGCCACGCAGATCAGCTTGGCTTCGTCGGTCAGCACGAACAGCCACTCGCCCGCGAGCCAAGGCGTGTTGATGCCGCCGATCGTGAGCTCCCAGAGGCGCTGGCCGGTCACCAGATCCATCGCGACCATGCGACCGCCCTTGCCGATCGCATAGACCTTGCCCTGGTCCACCACGGGCGAGGCGTCGATATCCGAGATCACCGACACCGAGGTCGAGATCGAGGTGCGCGACAATTGGTCCTGCCACACGATGCGGCCGTTTTCGTAGCGCAGCGCCGACAATTCACCCGAGGAGAAGCCGGCCACCACCGTACCCTGCGCGATCGCGGGTGCGGCGACGCCGAACAGGCCCGACGTCTGCAGCGTCGCGGAGACGGTCCACAGCGTCTCACCCGTTTCGGGCTTGAGCGCGAAAATCTGATTGTCCTGGGTCAGGACGTAGACGTTCCCCGCACCGATCGCCGGCGCGCCACGCAGTGGACCGCCCGGACGCACTTTCCAAAGCAATTTGCCCGTGGCGGCATCCAACGCCGCCGCATCGCCCCGGCCAGTCGTCGCATAAACCTTGCCGCTATCGACGCTGGCGCCGCCACCGAACAGTACGATCTTGTCGCGCTTCTGGGTATCGAGCGCGGTCTGCCACAGGCGCGCGCCGGTGGTGGCATTGAAGGCGTGGACCACTGCATCGGCATCGACGATGAACAATTTGCCGTCGGCGATCGCCGGAGTCGCACCGAGCCGCTGCCGGATGTCGCCACCGGGCACGCGGGCCGACCAGCCGGGGTGGAGCGCGAGCGGGAGGGCAAGATTGCCCATCGATTTGGTCGCGTTGCCGCCCGGTTGCGTCCAACTATTGTTGGCAGCCGCTTCGGGCACGACCACGGGTACGTCCGCGAGGCTGGGGTCGGCGACCGAATCGCTGCCCGTATTGAGAACGGAGACGCGATTGCCGATCACTGCCGTCTTGGGACCGCGATCGGTATGATGTCGGAATATTCCGCAGCCGCCGAGCGTGGCAAGCAGAGCCAGCGCGACAGCCAGACGGGTGCCGTGCGAACGCAGGGTCATGATCATTCCTTGAGAGCGCCCGCGGGCGTAATGACGGTCACGGTCTGGCCGAGTGCGGTGGCCATGCCGGCGGCACGGCCACGCAGCCCCACCGGCGCATCCGTATCGCGCGCGATCGCGGCGAAGAGGGGCCCGGCCAGGTCCTTACGGTTCATCTTGAGATAAGCCATCGCGGTGAGTTCGCCCGCGCTGCCGAACCAGGGGCTGTTGGCGACGGCGAGCGGCTTCAACCGCGCGACCACATCCGCCGGGGGAAGCGTATCGAACTGCAAAGTCACAGCGCGGATCAATGCCAGATCGCGTGTCGCCTGGGGCAGGTCCTTGTCATCGGCAACCGCCTGATAGGTCTTCGCGGCGGCCGCGGGATCGACATGCGCGGTGATCCCCGCCTGCGTCAGCCGCGCCATCGCGCGATATCCGTCACGCGGCGAACCAGCGAGCGCGACGAGACGCGGGTCGTTGGCCTGGACCTGTCCGGCTTCGGCCTCACGCAGCACCTGGGCGAGTTGCTCGCCCTCCTGTCCGGCCTGCTCGGCGCGGTGATTCTGCCACCACAGAAAGGCGGCAAGCGCGAGCAGGAAGATGCCGACGAGGATCGCGACGACCTTGCCCCACTTCCGAGCGAGACCGGTCATCTGATCGCGGCGGAGGTTTTCGTCGACTTCGCGTAGAAACGCTTCATTCTCGGTGGGCGTCAGCGCCAAGCGGCCTCTCCTGGAAAGCCGCTCTGATGCGGCCGAACCGCCTCTCTAGCGCCTACTCATGCTGAACGAAAGCTGTGCGAACGGCCAGTGCGTCTGCGGTTTCACCGCCGGGCAATCAGCTTCAGCCAAGGCGCGGAATGGAACGCGCTCATCAGCACGTACATCGGCACCATTCCGCCGAGCGCCGATGCGCTGTGGGCGGTCGAGCACATCATATCCATATCTCCACCCGACAGGCCGATCAGAAGCGCCATCGCCGCAAATGTCGGTGCGGCGGCGAAACTGAGCCAGCCACCGGGCTCGGGCGCCGCAGTGTGGCCGCGGCGCCCGTTCATATTTCCTGCCCTGCTCATCACGCCGCCTGGGCGTAGCGATCGTGATGCCGCCACCAGACACCCTGCTCATTCCGGCCCTTGGGCGCGCGATCGAGCCACTGATACATGCCCCAGATCCCGTCCAGTCCACGGGCATAGGCCGAATAGGTGTGGTAGACGACGCCATCCTCTAGCACGAAGGCGCTGAGGCCGGGGCGCTCGCGCACATAGGCGATGGGTTCCACTCCCGACTTCTCCGCGATTTCGCCGACTATCGGCGGCAAGACCGCTTGGGTGACCGCATGACCGCGGCCGTAATTATATTCGTTATTGCCGGTGCGCTGTTGCTCTTCGGTGATGGAAACGTTGAAATCATAGTTGAAATCGCTGCCCTGCGCCGATGCCCAGGGGAAGCTCCATCCCATACGCTGCTTGAACGCCTGCAGCTTCTGCAACGGAGCTCGTGATACAGCCCACAGCATCACGTCATGATTGGCGAGATGGACCGCGACGCCGTTGAAGCCGTCCGCGATCGACGAGCAGGAAATGCAGCCCGCTTCATAATCGGGTCCGAACATGAAGTGATAGACGAGGAGCTGCGAACGCCCCTGGAACAGTTCCGCCAGCCGAACCTCCCCTTCGCCGGTATCGAACCGATAGTCCTTGTCGACGCGTACCCAGGGGAGATCCTGGCGCCTCTGCGCGATTTCATCGCTCTGCCGGGTCAGCGCCTTTTCGGCATCCAGTAGCTCCAGCCGCTCGGCCAGCCATTCTTCGCGTGTTCCGGTCCTGTGCAGGGTCATCGTGATTCTCCGTTGTCTTGATTGGCACCACGCAGACTAGAATCGCGGCCAGGAGCGCTGGGAGTTACAAGTGTGACGGGATTTCGATGGACTCGCTGATCACGGCAGCGGCACGCGCGTTGGCGACGGGCGATCCGCTTGGTGCACTGAACCGGGTCGCACTCCGCGATGACGCCCCGGCGCTCGCGCTTCGCGGGATTGCCATGGCTCAGCTCGGCGATCTCGATCGGGCCAAGGCGCTGGTGCGGCGGGCAGCCCGAGCCTTTGGCGCGAAAGAGGCGGTGGCGCGCGCGCGGTGCATTGTCGCAGAGGCTGAAATTGCGCTTGCCTCGCGCGACCTTGGCTGGCCCGAAAAGATGCTGGCCACTGCGGCGGCTACGCTCGATGCGCATGGCGACCGACCTAACGCTGCGCACGCTCGCCTCCTCGAGTCCCGGCGGCTATTGCTGATCGGCCAACTCGACGAGGCCGAACGCAAGCTCGCGGAGATCGACCTGCCGGCGCTCACCCCGGCGCTCAGAACTCTGCACGAGCTCGCCACCGCCGGCATTTCGATGCGTCGTGTCCGGGCTACGGCGGCACAGGCGGCGATCGCCCGCGCCGAGGAAGCCGCGCGCTGGGCGCACATTCCCGCGCTGGCGGCCGAGGTCGATCAGGCTCTCGCCACGCTCGAGGCGCCCGCGGCCCGGTTAATCAGCCGCGGAGAGGAGCGCCCGCTCCTGCTGGGGGAGGTCGAGGCATTGTTTGCGTCAGACGCACTCATCATCGACGCCTGCCGCAATCTGGTGAGGGCGCGGGATGTGCTCATCCCGCTCGCAACAAGGCCTGTACTCTTCACGTTGGCCCGTGCACTGGGCGAAGCCTGGCCAGACGACGTGCCCCGCGACCTACTGCTCGCCCGCGCGTTCGGAGCCAGACACGTCGATGAATCGCACCGTGCTCGCCTGCGGGTCGAAATCGGGCGACTTCGCGGACTGTTGCAGGGCGTTGCCAAGGTGAGCGCGACCAGTCGAGGTTTCGCCCTCTCCGCCACGAGCGCTGGCGAAGTTTTCGTCCTCGCTCGCCCCATGGAGGAAGAGCATGCTTCGGTGCTCGCCTTTCTTGCCGATGGCATATCCTGGTCGAGTTCCGCGCTCGCGCTTGCGCTCGGAACGAGCCAGCGAACGGTCCAGCGAGCACTCGACATGTTGGCCGCATGCGGCAAGGTCCAAGCCCTCGGCCGCGGCCGCGCGCGGCGCTGGACCACGCCGCCCTTTCCGGGATTCGCGACGACGTTGTTACTCTCGGCGCCGCTTGCAATCGGTTAGGGCTGAGGAATGAAGATATCCAAGGCAGAGATCGTTCGCGAGTACGGCCCCTTTCCCGAGGCCGAGCAGGTCCATGGCGTCTCGTTCGACGGCAAGAATGTCTGGTTCGCTGCGGGCGACCGGCTGACCAGCTTCAATCCTGAAAGCGGCGATACTGTCCGCTCGATCGACGTGGCCGGGCACGCCGGCACCGCCTTTGACGGCGAACATCTGTTCCAGATTGCCGAAGATCGCATCCTCAAGATCGACCCGAAGGCCGGACGCGTGATCGCCTCCATCCCTGCCCCAGGGGGCGGAGGCGATTCGGGGCTCGCCTGGGCCGAGGGAAGCCTATGGGTCGGTGAGTATCGGGAGCGGAAGATCCATCAGATCGATTGCGAAACGGGCAAGGTGCTGCGCACGATCGAGTCCAACCGCTTCGTGACGGGCGTAACCTGGGTCGATGGCGAACTGTGGCATGGCACCTGGGAGGGAGATGAAAGCGACCTCCGCCGCATCGACCTGCGGACCGGCCATGTCATTGAACGGATCGAGATGCCCGACGACGTCGTGGTGTCCGGACTCGAATCCGACGGCCGGGATCTCTTCTTCTGCGGCGGGGGCAATAGCGGCAAGGTACGCGCGGTGCGGCGGCCCGGCTGAGCGCGCCTACTCTCCGAACAGGGCCGCGTAACGTTCCGGCCTGAAGCCGATTTCCAACGCGCCGCTCGTTTCGAGAACCGGCCGTTTGATCATCGAGGGACTGGCGATCATCAGCGCGATTGCCTTGTCTCGCGTCAGGTCTTGCTGGTCCGCCTCCGGCAATTTGCGGAAGGTCGTGCCGGCGCGGTTCAGCAGCTTCTCCCAGCCTGCCGCGCCGCTCCAGCGGCTGAGTTCAGCCTCGCTCACACCGAGCTTCTTATAGTCGTGAAAGTCATAAGCAACGCCATGCGCGTCGAGCCAGGCGAACGCCTTTTTCATCGTGTCGCAATTCTTGATGCCGTAAATTTTGACGTTCGCGGTCATGCTTTCTCCATCTGCGATTTCCGGCGCAAAATCGACTTAGGCCGTGAACCCATAAACAGGGATGAGTTGACTTAGCCGGGACGCTCCGACCGATTGGCTATTCGCGAAGCCACGGAAGTTCCGCAATCGCATCGGCCTCCACTGCTTCCACAGACTCGTAGAGCCCGGAGAAAGCATGGATCGTCCATTCGGGCGGTGCCTGAAAATCCGGGTCGTCCCGGTAACGATCATCGACGGTAACGTAACGGTACAAGCCACCGGGACTTACCTTAATGTCGAGGCGGTGCTTGCCATCCTTGCTGATGATCTTCTTGATCGTCTCCACGGGCCGATATTCGCAGGAGATTGAGAGGGTGTCGAGGCTGACCTAGGGCGCCGAAAAGCCGATTGCGACGGCACCGAGCTGAGCCCAGCATCAAGGTGGATCGTTGATCCAAGCGGCGATCATGGCACAGTGTTGCCATGGTCCGATCCGTTTCCCCGAGCGTGACGCCTCCACTCCGCTTCCGGTCGAAGATCGAAATCAACGGAATAAACCCGTTCTTGCTCGTGGATGCGAACTGCGCAACCCGGCTCAAGTCGGGTTGGCGCAAGCCGCTTCCGGTGAAGTTTCGCGTCAACGGAACGCCCGACATACCCTGGCGCATCAACCTGATGCCGAGAGGCGACGGCAGCTTCTACCTCTACCTCCACGAACAGGTCCGAAAGGCCTCCGACACGAAGGTTGGAGACGTCGTCGACATCGAGATCCAATTCGATGACGACTATAAGGCCGGCCCGACGGACCCGATGCCGCCATGGTTCAGTGAAGCGCTGGAGCGCGACGATCGCGCAAGGCGGGGCTGGGAAACACTGATCCCGAGCCGGCAGAAGGAATTGCTGCGTTATCTGGCTCGGCTGAAATCGCCTGAGGCGCAGGAACGCAACCTTGCGCAGGCGCTCCACGTGCTGGCGGGTGGGAAGGCCCGCTTCATGGCGAGGGAGTGGAACGCCGACCGCATGCCATAGGCCCAGGCGTGCGCGTGCGGACCGGCCGCTATCGCGCGTCATTCACCTGCGTGAAGATCACCTGCCAGCGCCCTTGGCGCTTGGCCCAGACGTCGACAAAGCGCGCATGGGTCGACGTCGGCTTGCCATGATCCGTGCCGCGCGCGTCGACGATCCCGCCCAGCACCGCACCTTCGGGCCAATATCGGCTCACCTGTTTCGACAATGTGACCCAGGTGGTGCTGTGCCCCGGTGCGGTCATCTCCGCGACCAGTTGAGCCTTGCTCTGACTGCTGCCGTCCGGGGTCAGCAGGACATAATCATCGGACAGCCAGCGCCGGAGCCCCGCGCCGTCCGATCGGGATTGCGCGATGTCAAAGGCGGTGGCGGCCGCCGCCAGATCGGACGGCAGCCCGCGATAGTCGCCGATCTCTTTCCCAGCATAAGCGGGCGTGGCGATCAGAGTGCCGATAATGACCCAGGTCCGAATGACAGACGGCATGCCCCTCTCCCGTGCGACGATGCGTGGAGGGGATGGCCCTCACCGGGCCGCCAGGCAATGACCTCGCAGGTCAAGCCGGAACACCGGACACTGCCGCATAGCGTTCGGCTTGAACCCGATCGATCGGGCGTCGTCCTATGCCGCCTGCCGGCTCGGCGCGTCCAACAAGTCCATGTTCAGGAGCTCTGCGACGGGATGATCCCCGGCAAAGCTGCGATTTGATCGCTGAGAAAGTCGATGAGGAGCCCGTAGTGTTTCTCTGTAGAGAATTTTGTGCGTTCATGCGACAATCTTCATCGCGCGTTGGTGGGCTGAATGATGGCCGAGCGCACGCAACCGTGTCGGGAAAATTGTCCCGTCATGGGACATTGCGATCGGGGGGCAGCAGGATGTCGATCACCTTCAGCTTCACAGATCATGGCACGATTGAAATCAGCTGCGGAACGGAGACCATCGAGGTCCTTCTTCCTCACGTCGCGGCAACGACGTCCAACACCAAGCCAAACAGTCCCGAAAATCCCGCGCAAAGCGCCTCTCCGGATCCGTCCGGCACAGCGCCCATGGGACAGAAGCCCGAGCGCATTCCGGTTCGCGGCGGCTATGGCGGCGTAATCATTCCCCGGACGATGCTGATCGTGGCAAACGGGAAATTGCCGACGGACGACGATGTCTTTCCGGAAAGCGCGCCCGACTCCGCGCTGGACCTGGCGGATATTCTGAAGAAATCCAACGACGATATTCTTGCGAGCACGAACACGATTGCAGGGCTTGAGATCCTGGACCTGCGGGTCGACCAACCCATGAACACCGGCTCGCCCGCGATCCGGAACCTGATGGATTTGGTCAATGATCGCGGGAAAAAGCTCGATGCGCTGCGGATCTGGCACAAGTAGCGATCGGGCCGGCCATGACGGAGGACCCCTACGCCACGTCGAAAGCCAATCTGCGGGACAATGTCAAAACCCTGATCACGATGTTCGGCGGGGCCACCGCCGTCCTTCTCGCTGGAACCCCCTTCACAGGCTTCGCCACCATTCGGCAGACCAATCGCTGGTTCTGGGGCGCCGCTGTCGCGCTCGTGATCGCTCTCATTCTCCTGCTCGGCGCAGTTCAGCTGCTTCTCTACATCTTGCGCCCCGACCCCTCGAGCCTGGGCATGCTCGACGAGGCAGATCCGAATAGGGAAATAAAAGCGGTCCAGGAGAAATTTAAAAGCGCCCACAGAGACCTGCTTCCCGTAGATGAAAATGGCAACCCGGTCGCCGTCACGCAGATGGTGGCGGAAATGCATGCGACGCTGGAGGACTACACGCGTTCGGTCAACAATGCCCGGGACGCATTCGACCTGTCTTTTGCAGACATTCACAAGCAGAGATTCGATAGGATCAAGGCGGACCTCGATACCGTCGTATTCTGGATCAGCTTTATCCGCCTGCATCGCCGGGTCCAGATCGGTGTCTGGCAGGTGATGGGCATCGGCGTTGCGGCGCTTATCGCCATCGCAGCCTTCGTTATCGCCTCAAGCTGGGCCGCGCATCCGGATACACCGCCGTCGCCATCTATCTACGTGGTCACGCCATCCAGCGCCGAGCCGCCCCAGGCCGCCACGCCCGCGCCAGCATGTCTGGGTCTCAAGCCCGTACTTTTCGCAACCGGCCAGCCCCGTCTGACGAAGGAAGCCGTGGCCCTCGTCGGCATCGCGCGCAAATGTTTGCTCAAGCAGCCGACCACGGGAATTCTGATCTTCGCCAACACCGACACCGTCGGTGGCGAGAAGGTAAATGAGAGCCTGGCATACCGGCGCGCCGACAACGTGGCGAAACTTCTTAGAACGTCGGGCGACATCAGCAGCTCGCGGATATTCGTGACGCCGCTCGCGAAGAAGGATCTGCCCGCATTCACCGGACAAGGTACTGAGAGCGAGAGCAATCGTTCCGTGCAGATGATCTTGGTCCCGCTGACCGTCCGACACCCCTGAAACGGGCTTGCAATTGTCGGAACGGTGGCTCTCTCCCGCGTGGCGGTGGGGTCGGCCCGCACCGCAACGGTGAAGGTCATGACTGGCGCTCCCTTGCCCCGATCGATCTCCATGCCAGGCGCGCAAGGATCCGTGGCTGGATAGCGGCAAGGCGCCGACTTGGTGTCGTTCTTCGTCAGTCGATACACCGTCCGGATCGGCCCGCTTGAGGTTGTTTAGCGCCGCCCGGCGACAAGCCCCCGAAGGCGTCGGCATCCTCGGCCTTGCCAAAGGGATACTGCGCCAGACTACGCTCCCGTCATTCCCACTCGATCGTGCCGGGCGGCTTGGACGTGTAGTCGTACACCACGCGATTGATCCCCTGCACCTCATTCACGATGCGTGTCGCGACACGGGCGAGGAAGGCGGAATCGAAGGGGTAGATATCCGCGGTCATGCCATCGGTAGAGGTAACCGCACGCAGCGCGCAGACGCTGTCATAGGTGCGGTAATCGCCCATCACGCCGACGGTGCGGACGGGCAGCAAAACCGCAAACGCCTGCCAGATCGCATCGTAGAGCCCGGCGCGACGAATCTCGTCGAGGTAGATAGCGTCGGCTTTGCGCAGGATGTCGCAGCGTTCTTTGGTCACCTCGCCCGGAATACGGATCGCGAGGCCCGGACCAGGGAAAGGATGGCGGCCGACAAAGGCATCCGGCAGCCCGAGCTCGCGGCCGAGCTCGCGCACCTCGTCCTTGAACAGCTCCCGCAGCGGCTCGACCAGCTGCATCTTCATCCGCTCAGGCAGGCCGCCGACATTGTGGTGGCTCTTGATCGTGACCGACGGGCCGCCGGTGAAGCTGACGCTCTCGATCACATCGGGATAGAGCGTGCCCTGCGCCAGGAAATCCGCACCGCCGATCTTGGCCGCCTCGGCATCGAAGATGTCGATGAAGGTCTTGCCGATGAACTTACGCTTGGCCTCGGGGTCGGTCAGCCCGGCCAGTCCGCTCAGGAAGGCCTGTTCGGCGTCCACATGGACGAGCGGGATGCCATAATGTTCGCGAAACAGGCTGACGACCTGCTGCGCTTCGCCCAGCCGCATCAGCCCGTGATCGACGAAGACGCAGGTCAGCTGATCGCCGATCGCCTCATGGATCAGCACTGCCGCGACCGCGCTGTCCACGCCGCCGGACAGGCCGCAGATCACGCGTCTGTCGCCAACTTGGGCGCGGATGTCGGCAATCTTGGCGGCGCGGAATTCGGCCATCGTCCAATCGCCCGCTAGACCACAGACATGACGCGCGAAATTGGCGATGAGCTTGCCGCCATCGGGCGTGTGCACCACCTCCGGGTGGAACATCATCGAATAGAAGCGGCGCGCCTCGTCGGTGGCGATCGCATAGGGGGCGCCTTCGGAGCGGGCGACGACCTTGAACCCATCGGGCAGCGCCTCAACACGATCGCCGTGGCTCATCCAGACCTGGTGGCTCTCGCCGACCTTCCACAGGCCATCGAACAAGGCCGATTCGCCGACCACATCGATGAAGGCGCGGCCGAATTCGCGATTGTCGGACGGGGCGACGCGCCCGCCGAGTTGATGCGCCATCGTTTGCTGGCCATAACAGATCGCAAGGATCGGCAGTCCGCGATCGAAAAAATGCTGCGGCGCGCGGGGGCTGTCCTCCCACATTACCGACGAAGGCCCGCCGGAGAAGATGATGCCCTTCGGCTGCAGCCGTTCGAAAGCGGCATCGGCGGCGTTGAAGGGAGCGATTTCACTATAGACGCCGGCCTCGCGCACCCGCCTGGCGATCAATTGGGTGACCTGGCTGCCGAAGTCGACGATCAGGATACAGTCTGTGGGGGCGACACTCATGGCCGGCCGATAAGGAGGCGGGCAAAGCTTGTCCAGCGGTCAGCGATATCTTGCTGCACTGCAGTAACGGTGAGAGAGTATTAACCAATTTCGGCGATGCCCTGCCCGTCCCTTGGAGCGCCTGAATGCCGCGTAGAATCAGAACCTTACTGTCTATGCTCAGCGACGACGTAAAGCATTATGCGGCCGACAATGAGCGGATAGCGACACGCACAAATCTGCTCGCGCTGAATGCCACGATCGAAGCTGCGAGATCGGGCGAGGCGGGACGGGGCTTTTCGATCGTCGCACAGGAAGTGAAGGCGCTCGCCAGCCAGGCGCGCAACTCCGCCGTCTCTTTCCGCGAAGGCGTGCTCGACCGGCTCGCCCTTGGTGCGCGTTTCGCGGATGAAATGCTGGCCGAGATCGAAGGCGCACGCCTGGTCGATCTGGCGCAATCGATCATGCAGAGCATTACCCGCACCTTGGCCACTCGAGGATCGCATCTTTGCCTTTTGGCGAGCGATCCCCTCATCATGGAAGCCACCTGCAATCCCACGCCGGACAATAATGCCCGCGCGGTCGAGCGGCTGCGCGTGCTGCGTCGTGTATCCGGTCAGTATCTGAACGCGTTCGTCGTATCGGCGGACGGCCGCGCCCTCTTCTCTGAAGATCCGCGCGCGGCGGTTCTGGTCAACGATTTCTCCAGCGCGATGCAGTTCAACCGCGCAATGCGCAGCACCGCGGAGGACGAATGGTTCACCGACGAGGTGTGGCTCAACCCGTGGTCAAATAATCGCGCGGTGATGGTGTTCGTGAAGGCGATCAATCCGGGTCACGGCCATCGCCCGGACGGCGTGCTTTATCTGGAGTTCGACTGGGAAGCGCTGATGGCCGACGTGCTTCATGCGCCTGAGTGGCATAGCCCCGGCGAAAATACCGAACTCAAGATCAGCATCGTCGACCCACAGGGCCTGTTGGTCGGCTCATCCTGGGGTGGCCAGTTCGGCACCCCCGTCTCCATTCCTCCAGGCGAGCAGCAGGGCATCGAAACGCGTGCAGATTCGGTCGCAGTATTCGCGACCGCACGGCCGGTTCATGGCTTTGACGGCCTTAAGCTGCGCTGCGTCATCGAGCAACCAATGCCCAGCGAGGAAGAGATCCAGCGCGCGGTCGGCGGCGGACGACGGGCTAGCGCCGTTTAGGCGGACTTCCAGGCGGAGCTCAGAGTTCCCATAACTCCAATTGGCGCTGTTTTACGCACCTGCCGCTTCTCACTTGAGCAGCCCATTCCAACCCCTGATCGCGCCGCCGCGACGCAGAGCAGAGCCGAGAGCGGCAAAGCCGCAGATCATCAAGAGCCTGCGAGATGGGCTAGACCTTCCGAGATTGGCGCGATCCACTTCTACGATTCCATTGCCGTCATCGAGAAGATCAGCGGGCACCGCCCGGGGCACTTTATCACCTCGGACTGACAAGCAGGTTCTTCGATGGCAATAGCCGTGCGCAAGCTGTCGCCATTGCAATATAGGCCCCAGCTTTGGCGGGGTTCGCGATATCTTGGCTGAAACGCGCCAATCAGCGCGTTGGCGGCCCTGCTACCCCCGGCCCTGGGAGCGATCCGTCACAACCCGGGGGGTGGCGGCGGAAAGGCCAATGGGGCGACGGTAGCACCCGCCGATCCGGCGGTAACGGTATGGTACAGGGCCGCGCCGACGGGGCTGTAGGTGACGGCTTCGGTCACCAGCAGCGACCCAACGATCGTCGCAATTCCCCATCCCCAGGCGGGGTGGGCGGTGCCGGCGCGCCGAATGTCGGACCAGACGCCGACCGCGGGGAAAATCAGCAGGACGACGATCATGATCTCATATGCGTAGGGCACAAGGAACGGCATTGGCAGCAATCGTCCGAACGCCGGTCCGAGCAGCAGCGACATGCCGCAATAATGGAGCCTGCGGTGCCAATCCGTCCGGCGCCGCATTACGACCGCGGCCCACGTCAGGCCGGCGAACGACAGCAATGTGACCGGATCGAAGACCAGGAATTGCAGCGGCGTGAAGAAGAAGGGCACTCCGCCACGGCGCACCATTGCAACCGTGACAAGCCAGCCGAGCACGATCATCGCCGCGATCCAGGCTGTGGCGATCCAGCCCAACGGTCGATGCAGGTTCATCCTGCCGGTCGCGGCGAAGATGTTCTGAAGCAGGTAGATGAACACCCAGCCCATGAAGGTTACCGCATGCGCATGCAGCAGGAGCGGCGAGTGAAACGTCGATCGCCCCAGTGCAAGGTCGAGGGAAAAGCCGGCGACGACAATGACCGTCATCGCAATTGCAGCGCGTAGGAAGAAGCGCTCGTCCCCGGTCGATGATGTGAATGTACGATCCGCCAAAGTCGCCATTGTCCGCCCCCTAAACCCCGTAACAAGCTCTGCCACGTTGAAGACGGTGTCAATGCGCGAAGGTGCAGCGTCGGGGGCTTGATGTCTGCGTCATCTGGCCGTGCCCAAGAAGGCGGAAGCATTAAATACAGCCGGGGCCTGCTGCCACAGACTGTCCAACGGGTATGCGTGATGGGAATGACAAGCTGAACGCGCGCCTAAGACAGCTATTCGCGTTCAGCTATTGAACGCCGTAATTTTCAACCTTCCAGCCCGAAGCCTCGTGGGCGAGGAGCACAATCTCTATCGCGCCGCTCTTTGTCGCGAAATTGGTTTGAAACATCAGGAGCTCATATTCCCCGTCCGGCGCATTCGGGAGCGAACTCATCTTGGTGACGCGCTGTAAGGCGCGTGATGCGACGGCACCCAGCGGTACTCGAAACTTTTGATTGGCTGCGGTCCAGGCAGGCATCGGCATCTGGCCTTTGAAGATCGCTCCGGCGCTGCTCCAGCTCTGATCCCACTTCCCGGAATCGACCAGGCCGAGCCAGGCTTTGGCCGCGACCATGTCGGCACCGTTCGGGTCGACTGCGGCTGCGGGGATGGTGATCGGAAACTTGCCGCTCAACGGGTCCTTGCTCGCTATCGCCGTGCCGTCGGCCGCAAAATCCATGATCGGGTCAGCCGCGCGGGCATAGCGCGGCCAGTTGGGAAGGCCCTGGCCGTTGGGGTCGCCGGTCCTGGCGAAATTGACGATATAGGCGCTGATCGTCCGGCCCATCGCGCGGTCGCGATCGCTGGTCTTGTCCCCATATTTGATCGCCTGGGTATCAAAGAAGAAGGGGATGTCGCTGGCGTGCTGGGCGCCCGGCTTACCGATCGAACTGGCGACGTAGGAGAAACGATATTCGAAGACGGGCGCGCCCGCCGCGCTGAGCGTGCCGGCCAGATCGTGCGCGCCCGCGACCATGTAACCCGCCGGCCCGCCGATATCGTCGCTGGTGGCGCCGATCATGATGGGTACGTGCGCAAATTGGCCGCGCGCAAAGGCCGCGGCCGGATCGACGGCGAGTTGGCCGTCGACGAACGGTCCGGGAGGAGGCAAGGCGCCCTGGCAAGGAGTCCAGCCACAGGCGAGGTTCCACTTGTCCACCACCGCGTCCCCGGAAAGCGCGCGGAGTTTCGCCAACGCCAGGGGATCCTCGGCGGGAATGCCCTCGGCAGCCGCGAAGGCGAGGCTTGCCGCCTCCGCCCGTTTACGGCTGTCGTCTCCCCCGGCCTCTCCGTTCCCGCCGGACATCACGACCGCGCGATGGAACAGCCCCTGCACCATAGGCGAGGTGAGCATAGTGTTGACCGAGGCGCCGCCGGCGCTTTCTCCGATCAGCGTGACATTATCGGGATCGCCCCCGAATGCCGCGATGTTGCGCTTGATCCACTTGAGCGCGGCGAGCTGATCCATGTATCCATAATTGCCCGCCGCGCGATTACCGGGATCCTCCGCGACAAGCTGCGGAAGCAGGAAGGCGCCGAAGCGGCCGACGCGATAGTTGAAGCTGACGAACAGCACGCCTTTGCGGGCCAGACTCTCGCCTGAATAAGTGGGTGGCGAGGAACCGCCATTGACGAAGCCGCCGCCATAGATCCACGCGATCACCGGGAGCTTTGCGCCCTTCGCGGCTTTGTCCGGCGCCCAAATGTTGAGGACCAGGCAATCTTCCGAAGGCTGGGTGCCGAGCGGCGCGGCATCGCCCCCGAAGGGCAGCTGCATGCAGTCATGCCCATATTGGGTCGCATCGCGGACCCCTTGCCATTTGGGCGAGGGCTGCGGTGGGCGCCAGCGGTTAGCGCCGGCGGTCGTCGCCGCGAAAGGAATCCCCTTCCAAGCCTTCACGCCATCGCTGATCATCCCCCCGACCAGACCGCTCTCCGTCGGCGCAATCGCGGGCGCCGACGCAACGCTTGCTGTTGCGAGTGCGCTTTGTACCAGCACGGTGGTGATCAGCTTCAGCCCCATGCTCGCCTCCCTTTCATGATCCATCTCGCGGCCGGTCCGCTCACGGGGATCATTTTTCGCGATTGCCGTCTCGCGGTGGCCGTCGCCGCCACAGATCGGCGAGTGTACTCGGCTTCACTCCGTTCGTCCTATAATTTTGCCACCACTTCGGCGGTCATGGCAGCCATATCATTGGGGGACATCACTGATCCTGGATTTGCCGATTATCAGAACCTGCCCTTTTACTATGCTGGAAAAGGTAGCGGCTTGCGCTCGTCGGTCTCCGAAACGTGCCGCCGTCAATGGCCAATCCCGATCCGCGGTTCGGCAGAGCGATCCTCGATTTTAAAAATGGTCCACCGCTCCGAATGCCTGGGCGTCGGCCGCAAGTTGCCATTCACCGTGTCAATGCGGCGTCTACAGTCACCCAAACAGAAAAGGCCCCGGCTTTCGCCGAGGCCACTCTAATCCTTTGCTTAAGCGCGCCGATCAGGCGGCTTCGGCTTCTTCCGTGT
>Ga0207647_10001283_pt1 | contig 19317 bp, 10 predicted proteins | sample KBSCornC2_FD_184295 | JGI IMG/M metagenome (GOLD analysis project Ga0207647, IMG submission 184295) | Corn rhizosphere microbial communities from Kellogg Biological Station, Michigan, USA - C2 (SPAdes) (version 2) | ecosystem: Host-associated > Plants > Roots > Rhizosphere ... | reverse complement strand
CGATGTCCGACAACACGATCAACGCGGCCCTGCGCGCGATCGGCTATGCCGGCAATGAGAAGCCTGCGCACGGCTTCCGCTCGATGGCCGACGGCCTGCTCAACGAGACCGGGCTGTTCAATCCCGACGCGATCGAACGACAGCTTGCGCACAAGCAGAAGAAAAGCATGCGCCGCATCCACATGCGCGACGAATTCTGGGCCGAGCGCGTTCGCATAATGCAATTCTGGTCCGACTACCTCGAGCAGTTGCGTGACCACATACCATCGGCGCGCAACCGATCGCACGCGGCCGCCGGGCGACCGAAGTTCGGACAGGCGTCGCCCCAGCCGCGCTACCGTCGCGAGGCACAAGACCGAAATCTGGATGCTGCGCGGTGCCGAGTTCTTGAGAGACGATACGCGATTTCCTACCTCGCCTTTGTACTGCCCCTTGGGACGTTCGGGAGCCACATATTTCCACTGCCGGAACCGGAAGCGCATATGCTGACGATCTGCCTGCTTGTCGGTTATTGCGCGGGCGTTGCAGTGGGTGCCGGACTCCGACCGAAGATCGCGATCCCTGCCATGATCCTGGCACTCGGCCCCGCCATCGCGATCTCGCATTTGCGCCATGAAGCGATCTATGTCGGAATGGGAGTGATCGCCGCCGCGCTGCTCGCCGGCGGCATCCACAGCGCTGTCTCGCGCCATCGCATTGCGAAGTTGGAGATCGGCAAGCGCATATCCTTGGGTCGATCGCCCGCTCCGACGGGTTGACCGAATTGCCGAACCGGCTCGCGCTTCGGGAATAGTTCGACGAAAAAGTCACGCTGGCACCGGAGGCGGGAAATCATATGCCTTGCAGCCAGCCGCCTCACCGCCGGTCAGAACGAAGATGATCGGTCGTCCGAGGGTGTCAGCCAGGCAGTGAATCTTACTGGTGAACCCGCCCCGCGAGCGGCCAAGATCGCGTCGATGAGTCCCCGTTTTCCGCCCGCTGCCGAGACGTCGGCGCGGACTGTGGTGCTGTCGATGCTGTAGTGGCCCGTGTCCGCCATGATCTCGGCCAGCGTCACAGCGACAGTCTCCCAGACCCCGGCCTCACTCCATCGGCGGAAGCGACGATAAATGGTGTACCAGCTTCCATATTTAGGCGGCACATCGCGCCACGGAGCGCCGCAACGGAGCCGCCAGAGTATGCCGTTGATGATCGAACGGTTCTGCTCGGGGCGGACGGCCTCGACCACGGTTTTCAGGCTCGATGGACAGCAAGGCCTTCAGAACGCGCCATTCTGCTTCTGTCAGATCGCCCCGGCTCCAATCTGCCTCCAAAAAGCAGCCTTGAATCAACCGTTGCGTTCGGCGTCAACCGTAACCCGTCTGGCTGCGGCGGTCAGATGCAGTTACGATCCACTGCGATATGACCACGACAGCGAACAAGGACGACGATCATTGTGACTGCGAGGTGCATGGGCATCAGCCCATCACATTCGTCTGCACCCACATCGTGGGTCGAACATCGCCAGACACAGCCGGGTTTGTCTCCTTCCCGCCAGAGGGATGACGATGATCTCAGGGATGCATGGTGTGAGGCTTGCGACGCCTACCTGCAAAGCAACGGGGGCGAGTGGATCGAAGACACCGTGGAGGTAGCTGGCGGCATCACGATCATATGTGCCGAGTGCTATCGCCAGCGCGAAGCTGATGCCCGCTTAGCGGGGCAAAGGACGATCCGACACGGCTGAATTTGTCCACGCCGCCTAGTATGCTGGCTTGAGCGCCGCGGCGGCACGAAAGATGACTACGCCTTCCCGAGCCGCGTCGATCATGCCGGTCATTTGAGCGGGAGGCAATATGCCCGATTAGTCTTGGCAGAGCGCACAGAAATCTGATCTAAGTCGGCCCTCAAGGCCACCGGAGGGGCGTTCCCCACGGGCGACGATGCGCCCTCATTCCGGCGATCCACGGGGCATCGCAAGCTCCCTGAAAGCCGCCGCGTCGTCGATGCCGCCAAGTACCGCCGGACTCCAATGCCCGGCGGACGCCGATGCCGCGGCAGTGTTCGTAGCCATGCATTTTAGTCATCTTCTCAGAGCGTTGTGCCAATATTGTCAGGCGCCCCGCTGGACATCCCATTTCCCGATGTGCAAGGTGAGCAAATCGCCAAGGGGGCGATAAGGGGGATACGATACCGATGTACGACAAGCGTCCGGCGCGATTGCGCCGGTGGTCTTTTGCGCTCGGCGCAAGCCTGGTCGCGATGGCGGCCGCAGCCCCCGCCTCGGCCGAGTGCGCGCCGGATCCGACAACCGCGAATGGCATCACCAATTGCAACGAAACCGATGACGACGGGCTGACGGTCAACACGTCGAACACGCAGGTCGTGGTGGCGAGTGACGCCATCGTTCGGCCGGGAAGCGCCGTCGCGGCGATAAACGTGACCTCGACCTATGACAGCATCACCGTGAACGGCTTGGTGGATGGCATGGGCAAGCCGGGCATAGCCGTCACCGCGGGGCCTCCGGTGAGCGTGCCGTGCGATCCCTATGCCGGCGCTAGCGTGGGCTTCTGCACCCCCGGCAGCACCATGCCCTCTTATCCATCGGTGAGCGCCACGATCAACGTCGCCGCGGGCGGCACGGTTATCGGCACGCAAGCGCTCCTGATTTCGCGCGATCCGTCCAACACCAACGGATACGAAGCCGTGTCGCTGACCAATGCCGGAACGATGACCGGGACCGGCGGGCCCGCAATTATAGCCAATACAGGAACCACCGGCTCGCTGATCGTTGGCAATCTCGCGGGCGGGTGGATCGGCGGCATGTCCGGAACAATCGGCTCGGTCGCCAATGCCGGCACGATCGATGGCGGCGCCAATGCGGCCATCGCCACCACCGTGTCGGGTGCCTTCATCAGCAATACCGGTCGGATTGTCTCGAACGGTCCCGCCGCGACGATCAGCGGCACGGACGCGCTGTTCATCACCAATGCCGCGGGCGCGACGCTGGGTGGCAGCACCATCGCGATCAGCGCGGGTGGAGCGCTCACGCTCACCAATGACGGCACGATCAACGGATCGGTCGTCTCGACCGCGGGCGCGGGGCAGAGCAGCCTGATCGACACCCGCAACGGCGTGATCAACGGCAATCTGACGCTTGGCGCGGGCGACGATACCGTACGCGCGCTGTTCGACATGGCGAGTGGGACAACGTCGTCGGTCACGGGAACGATCGACGGTGGCGCCGGCACCGACACGCTGGCGATCGGCGTGGCCGGAGACGCCACGCTCGGCGGCGTCACCCTGCCGACCAATTTCGAGCTGCTCGGCCTCGATCTCTCGAACAACGCGACCGTTACGCTTGCTCCCGGTTTCACCTCTGACGCGGGCATCGCGCTGAGCGGTTATGGCAGCCTGATCAACAAGGCGAACCTGGTGACCGGCGGTCCCGCGGTGAAGGCCACCGCCACGGGTTGGCCGCTGTCCTTCACCAATGCCGGCAGCATCACCGCGACGCTGAGCTCCGGCCAAACCGCCGTCGACACGCCGACGGATGTGATCAACAGCGGCACGATCACCGCCAATGGCGGGGCAGGCGTCCGCGCGGGCTCCGCGCTCACTAACAGCGGCGTTATCACGGCCACCGGGACGGCAGTGAACATCGTCTATGGGACGCTCGCCAATAGCGGCACGATCCAGTCGCTCGCCGGCACCGGCGTCACCATCTCGAGCCCGGCGAGCTATACGATCTCCACCAATGACGGAACGATCAGCGGCCCGGTCGCTGTCGCCCTGGACAGCGGCACGCTGGTCAACAACGGCACGATCAGCGGCGGCATCACCGGCGTGGATCTCGGCTATTCGGCAACGCTGGTGAATGCCGTGGGCGGCACGGTCACTGGCGGCACCGATGGCGTGCACAACGCCGGGCTGAACGTAGGCGTCGTCAACGCTGGGACGATCAACGGAAACGTCACTCTGGCCCGTACCACGGGGTACGATTCCTCGAACGACATCTTCGTGGATGCCGGCGGCACCGTGAACGGCATGATCCTGCTCGGCGGCGGCGACGATCAGCTGGTGGTCGATCTTGCCGGGACAGCGGGGCGCCCTCTGGCCGGCGCAACCAGCGGTGTCGATCCCGGTGCCGGCTATGACACTTTGCGCTTTCGCGTGAATGCCGATGCCAGCACCACGCTGGCGCTGCAGAACGGGTTCGAGGGATACGCATACGAGCTCGACAACAATGCCGCGCTGGCGCTGAACGTGGCGAGCCCGCTCACGGCCACCGTCGGGCTGACCGGCAACGGCACGGTGACGCTGAACGGCACCCTCTCAACCAGCGATCGCACCCTGATCGACGCGACGATCCGCACGGCGGACCAGCTGACCGTCGGCACCGCGGGGCCGGCGCAGGCGCTGTCGATCGTCAACGACGGTACGCTCACGCTAACGACCACCCAGCCCTACGGCTACACCACCCTCTATGCGATCAACGCCGGGACCGCCGACGTCACCAACAACGGCGCGATCACGGTAGATAGCGCGCCGGGAAGCTATTTCCCTGGGATCGCGATCTTCAACGGCGACACCGTTACCAACGCCGGAACGATCACGCTCACGGCCGGCGGCACGGCGATCGCCAACGCGCAGCATGTCGTCAATTCCGGCACGATCCTCGGAAATGCCGGCACAAGCGCGACGGGCGTCTCGTTCTTCACCAGCCTGGACAATAGCGGAACGATCCGCGTCGACGGCAACGCCGTCCAGGTCGGCTACGGTGGGTCGAGCATCCTCAACAGCGGCGTGATCCAGAGCCGCACCGCCGCCGCGGTGACGCTCGGCAGCAATTCGTCGCTGGTCAATGCCGCTGGGGGCACGATCACGGGTGTCACGGCGGTGGACATCACGGGCGGGGGCACAGTGATCAACCGCGGCACGATCATCGGCGATGTCGCGTCCTATCCCTATTCTTATGGTCGTTCGGTCTATGTCGCCGATGGCGGCACGCTCGCCGGCAATGTCACCTTCGGCGCGGCGGGCGACCTGTTCATCGAGACTGGCGCGGGCAACGGCGTCTCGGGGACGATCGACGGCGGCGACGGACGGGACGTATTCGGCCATGTGGTGAGCACCAGCGCGAACATCGCATTGGATGATCCGCACGTCGTCAAATTCGAAGACGCGCTGATCCTCGCGAATGCGGGCGGCATCGCGACCCTGACCGCGGCCGCACCCTTAGCGGGCTCGCTTCATGTCGGCGGTGACGGGGCCGTGATCAACACGGCCGTGATCGCGGGTGGAGTGACCACCGACATTCCGTCCTTCGCTGGCTCGGCGCTGCCCAATTCCCCTGCGTCGATCGCCGCATTCGAGAACCGGGGCACGATCGAAGGCGGCGTTTCGGGCTCGGTGGCCAGCTTCGCCAATAGCGGCCAGGTCGACGACAGCGTCATGCTGTTCGGGGGCGGTGCGCTGTCGCTCACCAACAGCGGAACGATCGCCGCCGCCACCGATTCCTCTGATGTCCTGCCGGCGCTGCTGCTCGACTCTCATGGCGCGGGCGGGGCCTCCGCCACTGTCGCCAACAGCGGCACAATCGGAGCGGTCCAGCGTAATGGCATCGGCATGTACGCCGGCAATTTCGCGCTCACGCTCGACAATAGCGGCGTGATCAACGGCGGCACGGTCAACGCCGAAGGGACGTTGGAGGGCGCGGCGATCCTCGCGAATGTCGGCCTCGCCAACACGATCCGCAACAGCGGCACACTGGCCGGCGCGGTGGTGCTCGGCGACGGCGACGATCGGCTGGAGAATAGCGGCACGATCACCGGGCCTGTCCTGCTGGGCGGTGGCAACGATGTATTCGTCCAACATGCAGGCTCGACGCTCGGCGGCACCATCGACGGTGGCGAAGGAAGCGATGTCTATCTGTTCGACAGCGCCGGCAGCGGGTCGCTTGCGGCGGACCGGATCAGCGGCTTCGAGCAGCTGGCGAGCCAGGGCAGCGGCAAGTTCACCCTGACCGACGGCGCGTTCGCGTTCGACCGAGTGACCGTGGCGAGCAACTTCACGATCGCAGCCAATGCTTCGCTCGCCACGCCGATGCTCTCCTTCGGCGCGGCAGGCGGCAATCTCACGATCGCGGGCGGATTTGCCGGCTCGGTGACGGGCGGTGCCGGTGTCGACAGCATCGACATTTCGGGCGGCAGCGTCGACGCGCCTGTCGCGTTCACCGCGATCTCCGACGTCGATGCGCTCCGCATGAGCGCCGGACTCGCCACTATCACGGGCTCGGCCAGGCTCGGCGCGATCAGCCTGAGCGGCGGCCGCTTGATCGGGCTGGCCGGCTCGACCATCGCGGCTCCCACGATCACCGTCGGCTCGGGCGCGATTTTCGGATCGGCGGGCACGGTCAACGGCAATATCGTGGTGAACGGGACGCTGAGCCCCGGCGCGTCGCCGGGTACGATGACGGTGAATGGCAACGTCACGCTAGCAAGCTCCTCGGTGTCGCTATTCGAGATCACGCCGACCGTCTCCGACAAGCTGCTGATCAATGGCAGCCTTTCCATCGCGCAGGGCGCCACATTGCAGCTCGCCGGCACCCCGACGGTGAAGCCCGGCCAGACGCTCGACCTGATCTCGGCCACCGGCGGCATCACGGGCAGCTTCACCAATATCTTGCGTTCGGAGTCGCTGTTCGGCGTGGTGATCCAAGAAGGGACGTCGATCTCGCTGCTCGGCGAATTCCGCAACGATCCCGCCCTGGCGCCGCAGGTCCAGCGCTCGATTGCCTATGTGAACGGGTTGCTGATGGGCGGCCAGGCCTCTTCGGGCCTGCTCGCCGGTGCCTCCCTGCTCGCGACAACGCCACGCGCGTCGAGCGAGACGGCCTTTGCGCAGCTGACGCCGGAAGCCTATGCCTCGGCGGGCCAGATCACCGTCGAGCGCGGGCTCGCGCTGGCGGATGCCGGGCGCGGCGATGATTTTGCGGCGCATCGCGAGAGCGCGGGAGCATTCACTTTCGCGAGCGCGCTCGCCAGCACCAGCACGCTCGACGGCAGCGCTGAGGGTGCGGCGCGCACCCGGGTCAACAGCTACGGCTTCCTGGGCGGGATCGGCTGGGGCAGCAGCAACGGCTCGATCGGTGGCTTCGTCGGCTATCTCGACAGCCACCAGACGCTGGGATCGCTTGGCGCGCGGACCGATGCCGACGGCGTGATCATCGGCATTCATGGCCGCTGGAACAGCGGGAATCTCGGGCTCAAGGCAACGATTGCCTATGACGGCAGCAACGCCAAGACGCGGCGCGCCCTCCCCGGCGGGTCGGCCGTGGGCGACTATGACCTCCACGGTTGGACCGCCGATGCCAGAATCGACTATGCGATGCGGGTGGGCAGCAACTGGGTCGTGCTGCCGAGCCTTGGCGCGACCGCAATCCGGGTCTCGCGCGATGGCGTCGTCGAGACCGGCGGCAGCGCGTTCGCGCTCGACGTGTCGCGTCGGCGCGACGACGCGCTGTTCTTGGACGGTACGGTGACCTTCCGCGGCGGCATGCGCGACGGAGCGACCATCCGGCCCTATCTGTCGGTCGGCGTCCGCTACCAGGCGGACGGGCGGACGCCCTATGCGCTCGCGGCGCTGGACGGCGGCGGCTATGGGCTGCTCGCCGCGGGCGCGCCGCATACGCCGGCGCTCGCCACGGGCGCGCTTGGTTCCGATTTTGTGCTGTCGAAGCGGCTCGTGCTGTTCGGTGGAGTCAGCGGCGCGATTGGCAACGCCGATCGACGCGCGAGCGCTCGTGCGGGCCTGCGATTGGCGTTCTAGCGCTAGCGGAAGCCGGAGCGTTGCATTGGGCAGGTTCGATCGATGGGGATTGATAAAATTTCCCCATGTCTTACCACGCTCTCGCGCCCGCTCGGGCTCCAAAGCCGCCGCTTTAGGGAAGCGATAGCACCCTAGCGGACGTTCAAGCGTTCTTTGCTGCCGCTGGAGTCTTGCCTGGCACCGACCCGATCCAAGAGCGAGGCCACGCCCGCTCTTGAATACCGTCGGGTCCGTTACCGTGGCTACGCACGCTCCGGCGACCAGAGGGCCGACGCCCGGAATCTTTCGCGATGTCGGCCATCGTGACATCTTCCATCATTGCTCTCCTCCCAGCTCCGCACGTTAGTACGGGAGGTTGGAGAGCCGTCCACGACAACTGCGGACTGTCAGTCTGCTCTTGATGCTGTGGACGGCTCTCCACCCCTCCCGCGATAGTACCTCGGGGTTGATCTGGAAAAGAGAGTCCCGATGGATAAGGTTGCGACGATCGGCCTGGATATCGCGAAGTTGGTGTTCCAGGTGCATGGAGTTGCAGCAGATGGCGAGGTTCTGATCCGCCGCCGGCTGACACGCGCGAGGATGTTGCCGTTCTTCGAAGCTGCCACCGTGCCTCGTCGGCATCGAGGCCTGCAACAACTCGCATTATTGGGCGTGCGAGTTAATTGCGCTCGGCCACGACGTAAGGCTGATTCCGGCGCAGTACATGAAGCCCTACGTCAAGCACGGAAAAAAGACGCTGCCGATGCCGAGTCGATCTGCGAGGCAGTGACTAGGCGCACCCCGGGCCTTGCGAGCCGCTCCGCCCCCCGTCATGCTGGGTCATTCGAGACGAGCCTCCCACCCTCGCGGTCATGCGAGAGTCCCCTAAGCGAGACCCGCGACCGGGATCGATTGGCGCCGGAATTGGCCCGTCGCCGCGCACGCGCCGCCGCTGGAGCGCGCGCCCCGACCTCTTGCGATAGGCCGCGGCCAGGTCGGTATTGCGGAAAAGCGGACCGCGCTTGGCGCGGTTGGCGCGGCCGATCACATCGCCACTGTCCATCGGACGCTCTCCGGCGGGGTGCCGATCCGCAGCGGGTCGCCCGGGCCGGTGGGTGCCCCGGAGCGTCGAAAACCCAGCATGCCCGACCACGACACGGGCGGGGAAAGCGGCGTGGGTGAGGCCGGGACGCACCGGGCAAGCCCCGTGCGACGGAAAGCGGACACAGGCAGACGCCCCCGCCTGCAAGGTCCCTCGCGAGCTATGGCAAATCCGGCGCGCCGCTTGGCCCCGCGCGCCGTCACGCGCGGGGCATGTCCGGGTCAGCGCGACCAGATCAGCCGGTGCTCGCCAGCTTTCTCGCCCTGGACGAGATTGGCGAAGATCGGCGCCGGCAGCGACGGATCGTCGAGCTTGAGCGAGAGATAATCGCTGCCATTCTCGCGCGCTTCCTTGCTCCAGCCCGCACCGATTTCGACCGCGCCGGCATAGACACGATGGTCGGGCGCGTTGTCGGTCGGCTTGTCGCAGGGCCGGACGGTTGCCTTGACGTTGAGCGTGAGGGTCCGGATCGCGCCGTTGAAGACGCCGGTCTCGTCGCGGGTGAATGCGCCAATCTGTGCCATGATAAGTCTCCTGTCGGATCGAACGCCGCCCGAGTGCGGCCTCGATGGCAGTCGATGGGCGAAGGACCGCCGCCCCGCACCGCAGGCCGCAGCGAAAGCGAAGGACGGCCCGAAGCCGGCTTTCTTGCTGCGCGAGGAGGCTGCGCAGCGGCCGGGGAAGAAAGTCGGCGAAGCCGTTGCGGGGACAAGACGGGCCTGCGCCAGACGCCATCACCCGAGGCCCTGATCGGGCGGATCGCAACCGTTCTGGAGGCGCCTTGTGCACGATCCGGGCTCCCAACGCGGCGCAGCCGCGTGCGGGCGTGCGCGGGGAATCATGTGGCATCCAACGACCGAGCCCATCAATCCAGCCTGCTCGGCCGGTTGCGATGGCCCGCCGCGCGGCGCATTGGGCGTGCCGCATGGGCGGGCAGATGACGATATTGGAGCAGGTCCGCAAACTGGTCAACGCCTCGCACCAGATCCGATCTGTGACGATTGCATAACCGAGAAACTTGGACTGAGCGTGCGCCAGCACGCCAATCACAAAACGCGCGAGCTCGCGTTCCTCGCGGGGCGCCACGCGGGGGGTCGTTTGCGGGGATTCCGAACGAACGGCAGCTACGGGATCAAGGGCGCAACCCTGAACGGCGAACCTTGGGCGCCAAGCAGACGTCAGGTGACAACGACGTATTGTGTGATTGTGATTGACCGTATTTTTCCAGGCTCTTCTGTGGTCCCGTCAGCGTCAATCGTGAGTTCTTCAGACGTATCAAAGCTGATGTTGTAGCAAATCTGCCCCTTCTCGGCTGCGCATTTCTCCACCGATCGTACGCGAGCCAAATCGCCTGCGGCGGTCAGCCTTGCCTGGCAGTTCTCGCTAGGATCACACTTTGGGGCCGGCCCCACACCCGCCGTCGCCTGCTTTACTGCACTCTTGAGAAAAAGCAGTCCGCGTAGCGCCGTTTCCGCGTCCGGCGCGGCGAACCAGACCGCTTCCCCACTCACCTTATCACAAGCGGGCTGACGTCCAATGCGCGCGGAGTCGGGCTCCACCCCCGATCCACGTGGAAGATGCAGGAGGTGAAAGCTGTGAGACACCTCCAAGCCATAAGGCAGCACAGGTAGATTCCTGTCGGCCTTGCCATCGCGCGCCGGGCGATAGGCTAGCGAGAGCGTGTCCGCTTGGCACAAGCCCGCATATTCTGTGCCAAACGGGCGACCTTCGATTGCGACCCCGTGCAACGTCCGAAACATGCCAGAGGACACCTTTGACACCGGCTGAAGAATAGAAAGCAGATCCTGTTTGACCTGCCGATCGGTCTGCCGCGGCGTGAGCTGCTCCATCTGTCGCGTCGTCAGTGGCCGCTGCGCGCCCGAACTCGCCGAGACTGCAATCAGGGGCCAGATTGCCAGCCAACCAGGATCAGGCCGCCATTGCCCCATTGGAACCTCGTCTGAGCCCTTAAGTGATCGGATGAAGAGACTGCAGCGAGCACTTAGCATATCTAGGCCCTGGCCATAGCGCCCGCTTTCAGGATGAGCCGTGGCGCCGCGAGCCGCGCTTCTGGGTCGCCAAGCGGACATTCAGCGAGAAAACTTAACGAACGACCACTTTTGCGATCAGCGCTAATGCCCCCGAAAGGGCCAAGCCCCATGGCCAGCTGCTTTGATCCCCGGCGGGCGAAACATTTCGCCTGCGGGCATGGTCGCAGCGACCACGCCATCCGGCGCCTCGCTAGCTCATGATCGCCCGCCCCGGCGTCGCTGCGCCTCGGCGCTGGGTGCGAGTTCGGCGGTGTGCAAAGCGCCCCGCTGATCCCGCGCGACCTTGACGTGTCCGTTATGAACGGTAGCGGCACGTTGGTGCAGTCGAGGTAACGCGTTCCCGTCCCGTCGGCGATAAACAGGTGATGGCGCCGGGCCGCTGGGCGACGTCCACATATTTCCTGAGTTGCATGAAACCTTCGGTGCCAATTCAGGCGTGACCCAGCCGACGCGAATTTTTTCCGGCTGTTTCGAGGGCCGGCGCATGGTTCGGTGAGGCAAGAATGGGCCGCACCTTACGCGACCGCCCTTGGCACAGTCCCGTATATTACGCGAAAGTCAGGTTGGTACGGCGCCGGCGCGCAATTGCCCCAATCAGGCCGAAGCCCAGCAGCATCGACAGCCACGTCGCTGCTTCTGGAACAGGCGCCACCGTAACCGTCGTGTTGCCGCCGAACTGCGCATTGCCAAAGGAATGCCCCATGATTGTCAGAAGATAGGAGCCCGCAGCCAGTGGGCCGGTGAAGACGGCACTGTCGGTCAGCCCATCGACACTGTCATTGTTCTTGATGCTGAACATGTGGGGGCCGCCGGCTCCTGTCAGCACCACGCTTGAAAAATCCAGATCGCCCGATTTACCGAGGCGGGTGGCCGCGCTTGTCAGGCTGGCGCTAAAGTCGCCACCTTCGGCGAGAGTGAAGGCGAGGGTATCCGTGAAATTGCCCTTTTTGATGTGGGCATCACCGAAGGATCCCGAGGTCACGTCCCCCACGGTGTAGACCAACGACGTCGCGCTCGCCACACTTCCGCAGCCGATCGCAATAGCAGTAGCGGCTACGATGCCCGCAATTTTCTTGCCCATTGGTTCCTCCACTCGATGCGCTCGATCTATTAGCCTGCCCCACGATGCCCTCTCGGACGCCGGGCCGCTAAACGGGACAAGGTGGTTTTGGTTCCGAGCGCACCGACAATTTCACCGGCCACCGCCAGGATAATTCGGAATAACATAAGCTTAAACCATGTTAACCCAGCGCTGTTCGGCGAATACCCCGTCCATTCTATACCAAAATAGGACTACTTGCGACCGTGGCTTGAAGGTTCTCATGCTAGATCAAGATACTGACAATACTGCATATATTGTATCGAATAATCCGTTCTGGCGCGGAAAATTTGTCAAATGGATTATGGTCGGATAGATATTCTGCCATAGACCAGCACTCACGACGGCAAGCTTGGCGCTCCATTCGTCATCGCGACGGCAACCGCCGCCAGCAACGCAACACCTTCCAATCCAGCCTGTGTCCACCCGATCTCAGCTTGGGTTCCCGCGGCGCTAGATGGGTCCAGCGCCGCTTGGGCGCGGCCCGCCATATCCGGATCAGCGATAGCGCAGTGCCGCGGATCGTCGGGCCGCAGCCCCGAAAGATTAACGGACAGCGCCCCGCCCCGGTCATTGGATCGTGCCAGTGTTGGCTGGGTAACCAGGACCGTGCTTCCACTGCGTACCGGCACCCTTCTTTAGCGCATCCGCAGGACTGTCTCCGGCGATAACCAGGCCGGGAGGAGTCTGCACCCTCACTCCCGGCCCTAACCTCAACGCGAAGGGACGCGTCATGGCCGCTGAAATTGTTACCACATCTCGCCGCGGTATGCTCGCCATTTTAAGTCGCCGCACCTGCACTGCCGATCGCGGTCTCGTCTATCCCAACGGCGGCTATCTTGGTCTCGGCGCCGATAACGGGAACAGCCGATGGCGAGCCTGCCTCTGCTCCCGAACCCGCCTCATGGGCGATGATGCTCGCCGACTTTAGAGCAGTTCGTAGCGCGCTACGAGCTCGCCGCAGAACTAGCGTAAACTTCGCCTGACAAGAAGACCGCCTACTTAGAGCGCCGCCGAGCCTCAAACGCGGCGGCGCGTCTCTTTCTGCTCAATCACAGCGTCATTCGCGCCTTCCCGCCGCAGCGCAACGATTTCTAAACCGCAGGTCGGGAGTTCGGTCAGCTCAGCGGCTCACCCCCCTTCTAGAGACGCATCCACCGCGCGCTTCCAATCTTCCTCGCCGATCCCGCTTCTCCAATATCTTCGGCCTGGGCTCGGGCAGAGCACGAAGACTGGGGAGGGCCTGGACCTAGCAGACCTGCCATCCGAGCCTCGCGTTCCGACCGCTGCACCCGCTCCATGAATCACCGTCAGGGATCGCCGTAACCCCGGTCACAAAGAGCGCGAGCAATGCGCTCGATCATAGAGACCACAGCATTTCTCCTGTTCATCTCCATTCGTCTCAATTCCGCTCCCGCGGCTCTTTCCAGCGCCTTTTTGTCATTGGAATGATACAGAATTTCGGTAATCGCCAGGTGGCGGCCGCTGACGTGCAGGTACATCCGGCGGCGGTCGTCACCCTACGTGCAGATTTGCTACTCAGACTGGCGCGACAGCTCGCGCCTCATGGAGCGGCCAGCGTGGCCACTTCCTTCTTCTCATAGTCTTTCTGGTGTTCCGCAAAGCTTTCCTGGTCGACGATCTGAAGGTCGGCGCGACCGGTCATGAAGCCGGGCTTGATGGTGCAGCGAACATAGCTCGTGCCTCCTGGATCGACGGTGACATCGACGCTGCCGGTCTTATTGGTCAGGATGTAATGTCCCTGGGGCACCGACCATTCGGCAAACTTGCCGCGGCCGAGTTCAACCAACTCTTGTCCTTTGAACCGGATCGGACAAGCAACCGCGTATCCCATGATGCTCGAGGGGCGGTACATTACGATTTTGCCGGTTGGCGCAGCCGCGACGGCGGCTTCAGCTGGTGCAGCTGGTTCGGGAGGGGCCTGCGCAACGACAGGCATAGAGATGGCTACGGCGCACAGCGCCAGCGTACGACAGATCATATTCAGGTATCCCCCGTTGAGGTCGCTCCCCAGCGACCGCTCACGAAAATGGCTCACCGCTGGCGACGTGACAACTCGCGTGATGGGAATTTCACCAAAATGGTGGAAATTAGTGGAAAAGATCTCCAGCGTTGGTCAGTGGCGATCTGCTGCGGGTGGGGGTACGCAGGCGAGCGCCGGAAATCGGAGAGGCCCAAGTGATGACGGCGGTTGGACGACGCTAGCGGTTCTAGCCGCATTCTCCGCCATCGGGTGTGGCGAGCCCAAAACTCAGCACGCTTCGGGAAGCAATTTCCTCTCTGTTGATTCTATTCACGCCCTGAAGGCGCGTTTGCAAACTACATAATCGCGCTAGATCCTCAGGCCACGATTTTCGCCCTAGCCGCCTGAACCGTGCTGGCCGACAAGGCCTATGACGCCTAAACCCTATGCGACCCGATCGAGAACCAGGGCGCCACGCCCAACATCCCACCCAAAAACAACCGTGGACGCCGTGCTTCAGCAGGCGCTCTACCGCGAGCGCAACCTGATCGAGCGGTTCTGCTACAAGCTGAAGCACCACCGCCGCGTTGCCACCCCGCTCTGACAAGCTCGCCGCCAACTTCCTCGCCACGGTCCAATTCGCATCAATGCCGCTGTGATCGGCCGAACATGTTCGAAGAGGCGCGGGCCCGCTTCATGGTGCTTTGAAGACGCCATTGGATCGATGCCGAGGATATAGGAACACTGCGCCGCACCGCACCTGAATTGGGCTTTCCTCGGGCTTTATAGGGACTCATGGGCAGCGAGAGTCCCTCCCCAGCCTCCTATCCGTGATTGCTCGTCAGTGTCGGCTATGGATGAAGAAAGCGCAGATATACGAGACTTTTTGGGTCTGAACGGCCGCCCTCTGCGTATGGACGCTCGCATAAATCCCGCATAGAAAACGGGATCGGCATTGGGGTTCGGAAGGGACGTGGCATGGCGATGCGAACGCTAAACAAGCCGGCCCCGCGCACGGCGACGACAATCAAGACTCCGCGGCGGCATAGGGACGTCGGCGGTTTGCATCTGTCGATCGCTCTCGAGGACAGGCTACGCTGGGCGTTCATTGAAACACCGCAAGGCAAGCTGGCAGAGCTTAATCTTGACCAGCGACGTGATCTTCCGCTGGCCAATGCGCCCAAGGAAGCCGGCACGCTATGAACGATCCTCGCCCGCAGCAGCGATCCCCGTTCCGCTGGGGACGGGCAGGGAGGCAAAGGTTTGATGAAGTCGCGGACGTTCGTGTCGAAGCCATGACGCCCGCCTCGCGCAACGCTAAGCACGCAGGGAAATGGGATAGGAAGCTTGCCGACTATGCGGCGCCGATCCGGCCGCGGACCGCCGCGAGGGACTGCATGATCGACATTCTCGACTGCAACGGCCGTGGCAGCGGACGCTCAAAACGGTGGAATGCCTGCGCCGCCGGATCGAGAACGTACTGGGCGAGGCCAAGATGAAGGAACGGCGATCGGGCGAGAACCCGGCCCGCTGGTGCGGCCACCTCGATCAGCTCTTGCCAAAGGGGGAGCGAATATCGCACAGCCATGATACCCCTCTGCCCGACGCGGACCTGCCGGTCTTCATCGCTGATCCAAGCAGCCGGGGGCGGGCAACCGCGGCACTGGACGCTGGTACGTTGCGACGCTCACCGCCGCCCTCGCCGGCGAGGCTGCTTAGGCGCCATGGGTGAAAATGGACCTGGATGGGGCCGTGCGGGCTATTCCCGCCACACGAAGGCAAGCTAGGAGTGGGGCGCGCCCTTCTGGTCAACAGAAAATAGCCTATAGAGCGCATACCTTTTGGGGTGTGAAATCGGAAATCGATCCAAATCGATGAATAATGCTACCCCCCATGTTCGGGTGCTCAATTAGCGCGGAAATTTTAAGAATTGTTTTTGAAGGCTATGTAGGAGGTTTTACGTGCACGTTAGTTACTCTGGTTGGCGCGAAGACATAATGCTTCTCCGGGCATTGCGCGGAGTCAGCCATGAGGAGGCTTTTTACATTGATGCTGGCGCCAATAGTCCGGTCGAGGATTCCGTTACAAAGTTGTTTTATGACCATGGCTGGCACGGTATCAATATTGAGGCGTCTCCACACTGGTTCTCAAAACTGAAAGCCGAACGACCGCGAGACATCAATATCCATGCTGCGGTATCCGACAAGCCGGGCACGTTGACGTTGTACGATCAACCGGAAGGAGGATTGGGGACATTGGTAGAGGAGTTTGCTGATCGTCACGAAAAGGAATATGCGGTCGTCAAACGCCCGGTTGAGGTCGAGGCCGTTACTTTAACGAGTCTCTGCGAGCAGTACGCTCCTGCTATTATCCACTTCCTTAAGATTGATGTCGAGGGTTTTGAAGAGCGGGCTATTAGAGGTATGGACTTCGGACGCTTTCGCCCCTGGATTCTGTGCATCGAGGCGACGGAACCAAACCGACTAGATGTACCGACCCACGCAGGCTGGGAACCTCTGCTGATCCAGGCCGAATACACCTTTGTACAGTCAGATGGGCAGAACAGATGGTATGTCGCAAATGAAAAACCTGATCGAATGCCAGCCTTTCAATACCCCGTTGAGGAGTACATCCACCACTCTTATCCAAGGCGAGTAGCGCAACTGGAAGCGCGCAATCGACAACTCGAAGATGCACTTAGTCAGGCCAGACAGGCACTCTCCGCCGTGTAACGCGAAATAGCGGCTGCCACGCCCCCTAACGTGATTAGCATTTCGAACGGCCTCGTTCGATGGCATGGCTGCCGGAGCGGAGAGCGTGGATCGGCCGCTTCGACTGCGCGTTCGGAACGGCCACGCGCTGCGGGCTCGACCTTGGCGGTAAGCATGCTAGCGGGTTCGATCTTTAGCCTCGTTGAGGACAGTCGATCCGCACGGATCACTTATATCGCGGCGGCATCGTCCATCGAAAGATGGATCCATTTTCCGATCGCGACGACGACCGCCAACGAATGTACCTGCACATAGGCGGTCGTCGCCTTAGTGATATTCGGCAATCGTCAATGAATACAGATCGATCGTCAGCAAAGGTCGGCTCACCGCATTTTAGCGGACTTCATTTTGAGGTCGGCGTCTAGCGGTTTTGGCCGAAAAAGCTGGCGCTAGATGTCTCTGACCGCGAGAAATTGCCTGCTCGAACTGGCGGATACCCCAAAGGATAAGCCGCTAATCCAAAGGGCCGTAATTGCGAGTTTATTCGCAAGGCATGAGATGCTGGTCGAAAAGGAGCCGCTTTGTAACCGTTCGGCGGAGCAGTGCCACCGCCCGGCAGCGGCTGACCGAACGGCTCGCCTTTGGCGATGTCAAAGATAGCGAATCTCCAGGCACTTAGAGTCCCGCCTGGGGATTGTAGCGGGGCTCCCACGGACCTCGCTCGGTTGAAAATCTGCCGCCCGCACCCACGAAAATCCATCGCGCGAGGAGGGGGATCCTGGTCGTTAGCTCTCGCCGAGGGCATCCATCCCCCTGGAGTGGACCAACGGCCGAGAGCGGCACCCGTCGGATGCGCAATCGACCGCACCGGCGCTGAATATCTGGCAAATTCGCTCCCCTGCTCTGCCTGTCGACGGCGATGGCCATGGTTTGGCGTAGCTTTACGGTCTGCCTGGCCAATGGAGACGATAGGTTCTCGTGGCCGCTTGCACTGGCGACGTGCCTTGCACGCGGTGGGCGGACCTAATTAATCAGTTTACGTCCGCGTGCGAGTGGATGCCGCTTCGATTGACCAATTCGCGCATTGTCCGGAATGGCTGCGATTTTCAACCCCAGATGAATTGCCCGATCCAAGCGATGAATCCCGGAACAAATGGCAAGGTGGGAGTCCGCCTTTTCATCAACTTGGCTATAAGAGCAGCCACATGGGGAACCGATTAAATCGAGGGACGGTGCGTGACATTAACTGGAGTTAACTTGGCATCGGTCAGTTATTTCTCGACTGAAGAGCCTTTCATCGATCGTTTCCATATGTCCAGCAGCTGGACTGCAAGGGATTCTTCGGGGTCGAACGTCACCTCCTCGCTGACATTCACCAGTGACGGCGATCCGATCTATTCGTCGGGCGTGACGACGTTGCAGGTCGCGGTCGCGGTCGATCCCAAATCGGCCGCGCCGACCGACCAATATGTGCTGACCTATGACGGCGCCGCCGGCAGCGTCTCGGTCGCCAATGCCACGGTCGTCAGCCAGTCGGCCGGCAAGGTGGTGTTCAATTACACCGGCGGCGACAGCAACCCCAACGTCTACGTCACCTTCAAGTCGGTCAATTCGACCGATCCGATCAACGAAGTGCATGTCGTGCGCGCCGACCAGGTCGACCTGTTCAACGCGGGCGAGATCTTCAACCCCGCCTTCATCGACAAGGTGTCGCAATGGGGCGTGGTGCGCTTCATGGATTGGAGCAACATCAACGATTCCGACGCGGTCAGCTGGGCGACCCGCACCACGCTCGACGATGGCACCTGGTCCAAGCTCAACCCCGACGGCGTGCCGCTCGAGGCCTTGGTCAAGCTCGCCAACGAAGCGCATGTCGACATGTGGTACAATGTGCCGACCAAGGCGGATAACACCTATGTCACCAATGCGCTGACCTACATCCGCGACCATCTCGACCCCACCCTCAAGGTCCATGTCGAATGGTCGAACGAGGTGTGGAACACGAGCTTCATCGCCAACTCCTATGCGCAGAGCAAGGCCAATGCGCTGTGGGGCAATGGCACCACCGTCAGCCATGGCGCCAACATCTATTATGGCTATCGCTCGGCCCAGATCGCCGACATCGCGCATGATGTGTTCACCGGCACGCATGCCGGCCAGCTGATCAACGTGCTCGCGGGGCAAGCCGCCAATTCGGGGCTGATGACCTATATGCTGCAGGGCGTGGCCAAGGCCGGGCTCGGTTCGGCCGCCACCTTGTTCAACGAATATGCGGTCGCGCCCTATTTCGGCGCCGAGATGGGCCAGGCGGTCCAGGCCGAGGATGAAGCCACCATCCTCAACTGGGCGCAATCGGGTTCGGCCGGGCTCGATGCCGCGTTCCACGAACTGCAATATGGCGGCACGCTCCATTCCGATCAGAGCCTGGCGGTGGTCGCCAACTGGATCACCAAATCGGGCCAGGTCGCGGCCGCCAACGGCCTCCAGCTCTCGGCCTATGAAGGCGGCATCTCGCTCGGCACGATCCGGTTCGACACCTCGGTCAAGGCGACGATCCAGGATTTCTACAACCGCCTGCTCGC
>Ga0207647_10001282_pt1 | contig 19326 bp, 15 predicted proteins | sample KBSCornC2_FD_184295 | JGI IMG/M metagenome (GOLD analysis project Ga0207647, IMG submission 184295) | Corn rhizosphere microbial communities from Kellogg Biological Station, Michigan, USA - C2 (SPAdes) (version 2) | ecosystem: Host-associated > Plants > Roots > Rhizosphere ... | reverse complement strand
AACAACCACACCAACCACACCAGCCACACCCACGGAGTAACCCGCCCATACCAGCCGCGGCCGTCCTGCATCGCCATGCACAGCGTCGAATCGGGAGCAGCCAGGAGTTTCAATGCATCACCTCGGCACAGATGATAAGCCTTGCCGCCTCGCAGGGCTCACCACACATGGGGAACGAACCTTTTGGTGCGCAGCATGTAATCGCGATACGGCTGGCCAAGGTCGGCGCACAGCGCCCGTTCCTCGACCCGCACACGGTAGGCGTAACCGATTCCCGCGCCGGCCATGATTGCAAGCAGCGCGGCCCAGTTGGTCATCGCGATCCCCATGCCTAGGAACATCAGGAGTGACCCTGAATAGGACGGGTGCCGGATCAACCGGTACGGCCCGGTTTCGACAACGTACTGGCCGGCGCGCGTCGCCACGGTCCGGGTGAAGAATTTCCCGAGCACACGGATTGCGTACCATCGGAACGCAAGGCCAACGGCCATCAGGGCGATGCCGATCCAGAATTGCAGGCGCTGGCCGCGCGCCAGCGTCGTGCCCGGAAAATTGGCGTTGACGAGGAAGAACCCTGCCACGACACCCATGCCCACCGCCAGGAAAATCCATACATGCGACCCGCGGTCGCGCACCCGGGCGCCCTTTTCCACACGCTGGAAGAACGCGCCGAGCCACTCCGGCGCGAAACACACGAACAGCGCGGCGTAAAACATGGCGAGATGAAAGTGCGATTGTGCGATCAAGGGCTGCATGCCCTGTTCCCATCACAACGGTGCGGCCAGCATGCCGGAAAGTGCGGCCTGCCGCCAAGACGCGCCCGTCAAACGTCGCGGCTGACAACCGTCATGCGGCCGGTGCGGGGTTACGCCGGATCGGGCCGCCTGCTAGAATCAAAGCACGTTTTCTTTTCCGCGTTAATCACTTACGGGCGACGCCGCACTGGCGACGCCGAGGCTGGAGGCTCCCATGAAACCGATCGACATGCTGCGCGCGCTGCGCAACCAGGGCGGCCAGGTCCGCACCCACGGGCTGGACGATGCCACCATCGAGCGCTTCGCCGGACAGGACGCCGATCTCGCGGGTGCCATCGCCGATGCGCACGCTTCTTTCGTGCAATTGAAGGCGGCCCACCCGGAAGTGCTGGGGCTGGACGAGGACGCGCAGCTGCACGCGCTGCAATCCGGCTTCGTCAACTTCTATCCCGACGATGCGGTGTGCCCGTTCGTGCCGCTGGCCGCGCGCGGCGCGTGGATCGTCACGCTGAAAGGCGCCGTGCTGTACGACTGCGGCGGCTACGGCATGCTCGGCTTCGGCCACAATCCGCCGGCGGTGATGAAGGCGCTGGCGAAGCCGCAGGCGATGGCCAACGTGATGACGCCCTCGCTGGCGCAGCACGCCTTCACCGAAGCGCTGCGCAAAGAGATCGGGCATCGCGCCGGCAAGCACCCGTTCGCGAAGTTCATGTGTCTCAACTCGGGTTCGGAATCGGTGACGCTGGCCGCGCGCATCGCCGACGTCAACGCCAAGCTGATGACCGATCCGGGCGCGAAGTACGCCGGCCGCGCGATCAAGCGCCTCGTCGTGAAGGGCGCCTTCCACGGCCGCACCGAGCGCCCGGCGCTGTATTCGGATTCCTCGCGCAAGGCGTACGTCAACAACCTCGCCAGCTTCCGCGATGAGCATTCGGTGATCGCGGTCCAGCCCTACGACGTGGCCGCGCTGCGCCGCGCGTTCGACGAAGCCGAAAAGAACGGCTGGTTCTTCGAGGCGATGTTCCTTGAACCCGTGATGGGCGAAGGTGATCCGGGCCGCGCCGTCAGCACCGAGTTCTACGCCGCCGCGCGCGAACTGACGCAGGCGCACGGCTCGCTGCTGCTGGTCGATTCCATCCAGGCCGGCCTGCGCGCGCAGGGCGTGCTCTCGATCGTCGACTACCCCGGCTTCGAAAAGCTGCCGGCGCCGGACATGGAAACCTATTCCAAGGCGCTCAACGGCGGCCAGTTCCCGCTGTCGGTGCTGGCCGTGAACGAACGCGCCGCGGGCCTTTACAAGAAGGGCATCTACGGCAACACCATGACGGGCAATCCGCGCGCGCTCGACATTGCTTGCGCGGTGCTGGCCGAGATCACCCCCGAGCTGCGCGCAAACATCCGCGAACGCGGCGCGGAAGTGGTGAAGAAGCTGGGTGCGCTCAAGGACGAACTGGGCGGCCTGATCACGAAGGTGCAGGGCACCGGCCTGTTGTTCTCGTGCGAACTGGCGCCGCAGTTCAAGTGCTTCGGCGCGGACTCGATCGAGGAATACATGCGCGAGCGCGGCATCAATGTGATCCACGGCGGCGCCAACTCGCTGCGCTTCACCCCGCACTTCAGCATCAATGAAGCCGAGGTGGACCTGCTGGTCGCGCACGTGCGCGAAGCGCTCAAGCACGGGCCGCGGCAGGAAGTCGAAGCCAACCGGGCCGCGGCGTAACGCCCGGCTAACACGACGCCTACCGGCACCTGAACCGGCTTGCGCGTTTCGGGTTCGGTAGGCGCGCATATAGCTCCCGCACCGCGGAGGCGGGGGTATAGTCCGCAGCGCCGGCAAGACCGCCGGTACCGATTTCCACCAGGAGAGAAATCATGCGGATCCGTACCTCGATGTTGGCGCTGGGCCTGAGCCTCGGTGCGCTGGCGGCTGCCCCGGCTTTCGCGGCCGGCGCCCAGACCGCCAGCACGCACAAGACCATGACTGCACAGCAGACCAAGATGGCCACCTGCAGCCATGAGTCCAAGGGCATGAAGGGCGACGCGCACAAGAAGTTCATGAGTGATTGCCTGCACGGCAAGTCCACCGCCGCCGCGACCCCGATGAAGTCCGGCAAGACCGCCCAGCAGGAAAAGATGAAGACCTGCAACGCCGACGCCAAGACCAAGGCGCTCAAGGGTGCCGCGCGCAAGAGCTTCATGAGCACCTGCCTCAAGGGCTGAGCATCGCCAGCTGACGCACCAAACGAACGCCCGGCGCGAGCCGGGCGTTTTTTCACGCGCGCGAAGCCTACGCAGACAATCAGTGCAGCCACCACCACAGCAGCAGCGCGACCACGATCGCGACGACCACCCAGCCCGCGGTTTCGATGTGTTTGTGCAGCGCCTTCTCGGCGCGCTCGCCACCCAACCGGATCACGCCGGCGACCAGGAACACGCGCTTGCCGCGGCCCACGGCGATACCACCGAGGAATGGCAGGATCGGCATGCCGACGATGCCGCAGGCCCAGCTCGCCACTTTCATGGGAATCGGCACGAAACCCGCGGCGACGAGCAGCCAGAACGCCTTCCACGGGTGTGCTTTCGCGTCCGCGCCCAGTGTGTGCACCAGCGTTTCAAGATGCGGCAACCAGCCGATCTGCGCGAGCACGGGCTTCACCGCGTCGAACGCGTAGTGTCCCAACGCGTAACCGACCAGCGAACCCAGCAGCGAGAAGAACAGGCTCAGCGAAGCGAACTGCCACCACCTGCGCGGGCGCGCCAACGTCATCGGCGCCAGCATGATTTCCGGCGCAACCGGAAAGATGAAAGCCTCGACGAAACTCAGCAACCCGAGGCCGACATCCGCGCGCGGCTTTGCGGCCCACTCGATGGCTTTTTCGTACAGCGGCCGGAAAAATTTCATGCCGGATGCACGCCCGTCGTGTGGAATGGTGATTTCACGAACACCTTCAAAGCCCCGTCATCCCGGCGCAAGCCGGACTGCGGAGGCAGAGCCTGTCCCGGACTTGATCCGGGAACGCCGTAACGAACATCGGCGCAGCCGATGGCCCGAAGGGCGCGCCGCACGAGCGGCGCGCAATCCATTTTGATCTCTCGAAAAGGGTGGCTTCCGGCCTGTGCCGGATTGACGATCAGGAGCAGTGGCGCTCGGCGCGTATTCAACCCAGGCCGCCCAACAGCGGAACGAAGCTCACGGGTTCCAGTTCTTCCTCGTGCCATTCATCGCCCTCGCGCCGGAAGCGCGTCAGTCGTTGCGAGCCAGCGGGCCCCAACGGCGCGACCAGCACACCGCCGTCCGCCAATTGATCCTTCAAGGCGCGCGGCAACGATTCGCCCGCGGCGGTCAACACGATCGCATCGAACGGTGCTTCCGCAGGCCAACCGATGTTGCCGTCGTCGTGGCGCGAACGAATGTTCTCGATCTTCATGTTGCGGAACAGGCGGCGGGCCTTGCGCAGCAATTCCTCGATGCGCTCGACGGTGTAAACCGTGTCCACCAGTTGCGCCAGCACCGCCGCCTGGTAACCGGAGCCGGTGCCGATTTCCAGCACACGCTTCGGCGTGCCCAACTCGATCAACAGCTCGGTCATGCGCGCGACCACCCACGGCTGCGAGATGGTCTGGCCGAGCCCGATCGGCAACGCGTTGTTTTCGTAAGCACGCGCGGACAGCGCCTCGTCGAGAAACAGGTGGCGCGGCATGGTACGGATCACGTCCAGCACGCGCGCATCCTTGATGCCTTCCGCGCGCAGCGTCGTGACCAGCCGGTCGCGCGCGCGTTGCGAGGTCAAGCCATGTCCGCGCGCGGACGCCGCAGCGGCGCCGAAAAGATGCGTCATGCGGCCTGCTCTCCCTGCAATTGCGCGGTCAGGCCGCCGATCCAGTTCGACACTTTCTCCAGCGCCTGGAAACGCGTCAGGTCCACGTGGATCGGCGTGACCGACACGAAGCCGCGGCGCACCGCGTCGAAATCCGTACCGGGGCCGGCGTCATCGGCATCGCCCGCGGCGCCGATCCACCACACCGTGCGTCCGCGCGGGTCGCGCTGCGCGATGCACGGCGACGCGCGGTGGCGCCTGCCCAGGCGCGTCACCTCGAAACCTTCGATTTCGGTCCACGGACGGTCCGGCACATTGACGTTGAGGATGGTGTCGGCCGGCAGCGGATCGACCAGCAGACGCCGCATCAGCAACGAAACCGCACGCGCGCCGGAGTCGAAATGATGCCCACTGCCGTCGTGGTGTTCGCCGGCCCCGGCCAGCGAAACCGCGATCGCGGGCAATCCGAGGAAGCGCCCTTCCATCGCCGCCGAAACGGTACCGGAATAGATCACGTCGTCGCCGAGGTTGGCGGAATTGTTGATGCCCGAAACCACGATGTCGGGTTCGTCTTCCAGCAACCCGGACAGCGCGAGGTGTACGCAATCCGTCGGCGTGCCCGCGACACGATAGCGGCCATCCTCGAGGCGCACGACGCGCACGGGCTGGTCGAGCGTGAGGGAATTGCTGGCGCCGGAGCGGTCGCGGTCGGGTGCCACCACCGTCACATCCCCGAGTTCAGCCAAACGTTCGGCGAGCACAAGGATGCCGGGCGCATCCACACCATCGTCATTGCTCAGCAAAACCCGCATGCCACCGAACCCCGAAAAATATCCTGCACAGCACGCAAGTTTAGCCGATCAACCCCGTGCCACGCGGGGATCAATCGCTGGAAACGGGCGCGGCAATGGAAGATGCCGGCGCCGGTGCAACGCTTGAAGCCGGGGACGTCGTGCTGCTCGCTGCTGCGGCGGGCCCGTTGACGACCTGATAGAAAACCTCGCCGGGCTTGATCAGGCCGAGCTGCGAACGCGCGCGGGCCTCCACGGCGTCCTGGCCATGTTTCAAATCTTCGACATCGGCGTGCAGCGCGTCATTGCGCTGCTTCAGCTTGGCGTTCTGCGCCTGCTGCTCGGCCACGCGCGCACGAATCGCACGCAGGTCGCGCATGCCGCCGTCACCGACCCACAGCTTGATCTGCAGGCCGATCAACAAGGCAATCAGGATCAGCGCAAGCCATCTAAGCATTGCGATCATCCATGATCGCGGCGTTGGCCAATGGAAAAGCAAGCGAACCCGCTTTCGGTCCACACACACCAGAACGGGCATCCATGCCATGACTTTTCACAAAAGCCGTTCCGCACGTGACTCACTGTTTTCTCAGCCGGGAAGTGCCTTGAGATTCGGGTACGCACGGCGGCCAGCATACTTCGCCGCGGCGCCGAGTTGTTCCTCGATGCGCAGCAACTGGTTGTACTTGGCGATGCGGTCGGAGCGGCACAACGACCCCGTCTTGATCTGGGTGGCCGTGGTCGCGACCGCGAGGTCGGCGATGGTGGTGTCCTCGGTTTCGCCGGAACGGTGCGAGATCACCGCGGCGTAGTGCGCCTTGCCGGCCATCGCGACGGCTTCCAGCGTTTCGCTGAGCGTACCGATCTGGTTCACCTTGACCAGGATCGCATTGGCGATGTGGTTGACGATGCCCTCGCGGAAGATCGCCGGATTGGTGACGAACAGATCGTCGCCGACCAACTGGATTTTCTTCCCAAGTTTTTCGGTGATCAGCTTCCAGCCGGCCTGGTCGCCTTCGGCCAGGCCATCCTCGATGCTGATGATCGGGTACTTCGCGCACCAGTCGGCGTACAGATCGACCATGCCGGCCGCGTCGAGCTTGCGGTTCTCGCCCTTGAGGTCATACACACCGTTGTCGAAAAATTCCGACGATGCGGGATCGAGCGCGATCCAGATCTGCTTGCCGGGTTCGTAACCAGCCGCGTTGACGGCTTCGAGGATCACTTCGATCGCTTCTTCGTGCGTGCGCAGCGCCGGCGCGAAACCACCCTCGTCGCCGACCGCGGTGTTCATGCCACGTTTCTTCAGTTGCGTCTTCAGCGCATGGAAGCATTCGACGCCCGCGCGCAATGCGTCCGAGAATTTGTCGAAGCCCGCCGGCATCACCATGAACTCCTGCATGTCCAGCGGGTTGTCGGCATGCACGCCGCCGTTGATGACGTTCATCATGGGAACGGGCAACACCGGCGAGCGATCGCCAGCGAGGTATTTCCACAACGGTTGTTTGCGCGAGGCCGCGACCGCGTGCGCGGCCGCGAGCGACACGCCAAGCGTGGCGTTGGCACCGAGGCGCGATTTGTTCGGCGTGCCGTCCAGCGCGATCAGCTTGCCGTCCAGTCCCATCTGGTCCGCGGCGTCGAAACCGGCCAGCGCCTTCGCGATTTCGCCGTTGACGTTGGCGACGGCCTTCAGCACGCCCTTGCCGAGATAGCGCGACTTGTCGCCATCGCGCAGTTCCACGGCTTCGCGCGTGCCGGTCGATGCGCCCGACGGCACGATCGCGCGGCCGAATGCGCCATCGGCCAGCGTGACCTCGGCTTCGAGGGTCGGGTTGCCGCGGCTGTCCAGCACTTCGCGGGCGTGAATGGATTGGATCGTCGTAGTCATGCGTGAGTCGCCATGGTTGCCAAGAGCATTCGACACGGATCGAATCTGACGAACACGGATAGAACCACACCACGTCGCCCTATCGCGGATTGATCAGATTTGATCAGTTGTAATCCGTGTCAAGAATCTTTTTCTGCCGATGTTTCGAGAAATCCTGCTCGTTTGGTGACGGCATCGAGTTCCTTCAATGTCGCGAGCAGCACTTCCATCTTGCCGAGCGGCCACGCATTCGGACCATCCGACAACGCCTTGTCGGGATCGGGATGGGTTTCCATGAACACGCCCGATACGCCGACCGCGACCGCAGCGCGTGCCAGCACCGGCACGAATTCGCGCTGGCCGCCGGACTTCGTGCCCTGCCCACCCGGCAACTGCACCGAATGCGTGGCATCGAACACCACCGGGCAATTGGTTTCGCGCATCACCGCCAGCGAACGCATGTCGGACACGAGGTTGTTGTAGCCGAAGCTCGCGCCGCGTTCGCATACCAGGATTTGCCCGTTGCCGACCGCACGCGCCTTCTCGACCACGTTCTTCATGTCCCACGGCGACAGGAACTGGCCCTTCTTGATGTTGACCGGCTTGCCCGCCTCCGCGACCTTCTGGATGAAGTCTGTCTGCCGGCACAGGAACGCCGGCGTCTGCAGCACGTCGACCACTTCGGCCACTTCACCGAACGGCGTGTATTCGTGCACGTCGGTGAGCACCGGTACGCCGATTTGTTGCTTCACTTCGCCGAGGATGCGCAAGCCCTCTTCCATCCCGAGTCCCCGGAAGCTCTTGCCCGAGGTGCGGTTGGCCTTGTCGAAGCTGGACTTGAAGATGAAGTTGATTCCGAGTTTGCCCGTGATTTCCTTCAGCGTACCGGCTGTGTCCAGCTGCAACTGCTCCGACTCGACCACGCACGGGCCGGCGATCAGGAAGAATGGCCGGTCGAGGCCGACTTCGAAGCCACACAATTTCATGCCAAACCCCTCGCCCCTCGGGAGAGGCGGCGCGCAGCGCCGAGCGCGCAGCGCTGGGGTGAGGATCCGGTTACCCGAACAGGCAAAAGTCTGCGAAGAATGTCATTCATGCAAGTTTGAAAATTCCGTTCCATTCGTACCCTCACCCGCCCTGCGGGCACCCTCTCCCCGAGGGAGAGGGAAAAACCTCATCCCGCCGCTTCCTTCGCAAGCCGCGGCTCATCGCGCACCGCCTTGTACTCGCGCGCTGCACGCACGAAGCCGTTGAACAGCGGGTGGCCGTCGCGCGGGGTCGAAGTGAACTCCGGATGGAACTGGCAGGCGAGGAACCACGGATGCTTTTGCTGCGACAACTCCACGATTTCCACCAGGTCGTCCACCGACACGCCGGCGATCACGAGACCGGCTTTTTCGAGGCGTTCACGGTAGCGATTGTTGAATTCGTAGCGATGGCGATGGCGCTCGCGGATGGTGTCGGCGCCATACAGCTCGCGGGCAATCGTTCCCGCCTTCAGCAGGCATTCCTGCGCACCGAGGCGCATGGTGCCGCCGAGGTCGGAATGTTCGTCGCGGTGCTGCACTTCGCCCGCGCCTTGCGTCCATTCAGTGATCAACGCGATCACGGGATCGGCGCACTCTTGATCGTTTTCGGTCGAACCCGCACCGGCGATGCCGGCGACGCCGCGCGCGAATTCGACCACCGCCGTTTGCATGCCGTAGCAGATGCCGAAGTACGGAATGCCGCGCTCACGCGCGTATTTCACCGTCTGGATCTTGCCCTCGAAACCGCGCTTGCCGAAACCGCCCGGCACCAGGATCGCGTCGGCATCCCGCAGCACCGCGTCGGCGCCGCGCGTTTCGATGTTTTCCGAATCCATCCATTCAAGATTCACACGCGTCGCGTTGTGGATGCCGCCGTGGCGCAACGCTTCGCCCAGCGATTTGTAGGCATCCTTGTGTTCGACGTACTTGCCGACGATGTAGATCTTGACTTCGTCCCGGGGATTCTCGACCGCATCGACGGTGCGTTGCCATTGCGACAGGTCGGCCGGCTTGGCGTCGAGGCGCAGGCGCTCGACCACGATGTCGTCCAGGCCTTCCTTGTGCAGCCACAACGGCAATTTGTAGATCGTGTCGGCATCGGCGGCGCTGATCACCGCGTTTTCCGGCACGTTGGTGAAGAGCGCGATCTTGCGGCGCTCGTTCTCGGGTAGCGGCTCCTCGCAGCGGCACACCAGGATGTCGGGCTGGATGCCGAGCGCACGCAACTCCTTCACCGAATGTTGGGTCGGCTTGGTCTTGATCTCGCCGGCTGCCTTGATGTACGGCACCAGCGTCAGGTGCATGAACAGCACCTTGTCGGCGCCGCGCTCGATGCGCAATTGGCGCGCGGCTTCCAGGAACGGCTGCGATTCGATGTCGCCCACGGTGCCGCCGATCTCGACCAGCGCCACGTCGAAACCGCGCGTGGCCTCGTCGATCGCATGCTTGATCTGGTTGGTGATGTGCGGGATCACCTGTACCGTCGCGCCGAGATAATCGCCGCGCCGTTCCTTGCGGATCACGGCCTCGTAGATCTTGCCGGTGGTGATGGAATTCTTGCCGGAAAGGCGGGTGCGCACGAAGCGCTCGTAATGGCCGAGGTCCAGGTCGGTTTCGGCGCCGTCGTCGGTGACGTACACCTCGCCGTGCTGGAAGGGGCTCATCGTGCCTGGATCGACGTTGATGTACGGATCCAGTTTCATCAGGGTGACGCTGAGGCCGCGGGCCTCGAGAATGGACGCCAGCGACGCCGATGCGATGCCCTTGCCGAGCGAGGACACCACGCCGCCGGTGACGAAAATCAGGGAGGTCATGGTCGGACCGTGTGTGGAAAGTGACATTCTAACGGCGACGGCTGGCTTCCGCGAGCCCGCGCCGCGTGCGGCCTGCTGCCCAGCGTATCCTGCAAATCGCGCCGCAACCCCCGATTGGATACACTCTCGCACGGAGGCCGGGCCGTACCCGGCGGGAAACGTCATCGCGACGTGGCGGTTCGTCCATCCTTCTTCGCGGAACTGAAACGCCGCAACGTGCTGCGCGCGGCAGTGTTGTACGCAGGCGCGGCGTGGGCATTCGGCCAAGGTCTGTCGCAATTCAGTCCGGCACTGAACTTGCCGGATTACGCCACCCGCTGGTTCCTGATCGCGGCAGTGATCGGCTTTCCGTTCTGGGTCGGGTTCGCGTGGTTCTACGAATTCACGCCGCAGGGTTTCAAGCGCGACGAAGACGTTGCGGCGGACGCGCCTGCCCGGCATTCCAATTCGCGCAAGCTGGATGTCGCGATCATCGGCGTATTGATCGTCGCGGTGGTGCTGCTGGGTTCCGGATATTTCGTGCGGCGCGGTGCGTCTGCCGATACGAAAACTTCGACCGTTGCGTCGGCTGCTTTCCATCCACCCACCGGCACCATCGTGGTGCTGCCATTCGCCAACCTCGGCGGCGATCCGAAGCAGCAGTATTTCAGCGACGGCATCACCGAGGAATTGACCAACGCGCTCGGCCAGAACACCGGCCTGCGCGTGATCGCCTGGGACACGGCTTCCAAATACCGCGACAGCAAGCAATCGGCCACCGACATCGGCAAGGCGCTCGACGTCGCCAGCGTGCTCACCGGCAAGATCGAGCGGCAGGGCGACAACGTGCGGGTGATCGTGGAGCTGGTGAACGCGGCCAATGGCTATCAGCTGTGGTCGGACCATTACGACGATCAGCTCAAGAACATCTTCGCGGTGCAGGACAAGATTTCGGCGGCGATCTCGGGCGCACTCAAGGTGAAGCTCGCCGCCACACGCACGGTGCACAGCGTGAACCCGCAGGCCTACGATCTGGTGTTAAAGGCCCGCGCGCTGACGAATCGTGGCCGCACCGCCGCGCCCTTCGAGCGGGCCCGCGCGCTGCTCGAACAGGCCATCGCGCTCGACCCCGACTATGCCGAGGCACACGCCGCGCTCGCATTCGTCTGGTTCGACCTGACCCAGCTCTCCACGCTGCCGCTCAAGGACGCGTTGCCCAAGGCGCGCGCGGAAGCGAACCGGGCCTTGGTACTCGAACCCGACAATGTCAGTGCGATCGTCGCGCTCGCCATCACCGATGTGACCGAAGGCAAGCGGGCCGAGGCCAGGGCCGGCTACCAGCGCGCCATCGAGCTCGACCCCAGCAACGCCACCGCGCATTGGAATTACGCGGTCATGTTGCCGATGCAGCAGGCGTTGGCCGAGACCCTGGAAGCGGTGCAGCTCGATCCCGGCAACGCCACCGCGCAGAACGACCTGGCGGTGGGCTACCTCGATCTCGGCGAGTACGCGCAGGCTTTGCCGCACATACAGGCCCTGCTGCGGCTCGACCCGCACAGCGCCGACAGCGCCTTGACGCTTGCCCTGACCCATGCGCTGCTGCACCGCAACGCCGAAGCGGTCCAAGCCTTCGATCTCGTCCAGCCGGAGACGCCGCTCGGGAAGGCGCTGGTCGCGGCGGGCCGGCTTGCCTACCAATCCATGATCGACCCCGCGCGGCACGCGCAGGCGGTGGCCGCGGTGGAGGCACTCGGCCGGCGCGCCGATCTCGACCCGGGCTCGCTCGGCGACGTGATCGAGCTTGATCTCGTGCTGGGCGAAAAGCACGGCGCGCTCGCACGGCTGCCGGGCTTGTGCGCAAGTGCGTCGGTCATTTGCAGCGACCTTAGCGTCAATCCGGTCTGGCTGCCGCTGCGCGGCGATCCCGGGTTCGAGGAGCTGGTGAAGCAGTACGACATCGTTTCGAAACCCGCCGCGGCGGCATCCGCGTCACCTTGACGCGTATGCACCCCCTTCGGCACGAAGGGGGTCGATGCTGCCTGCGCGCAGGCAGCATCGGGGGCATGCGTTCCCGCGCTTCAAAAGCAAAAACCATCCCCCTCCCCCGCTGCGCGGGCATTCGCTTACGCGCACCGTCCCTGGCGCGCACCCCGCGGGCCGGCTGACGCCGTTCACTGCCGATCCAGTCGGCCGTAGTCGCTCCGCCCTTCTCAAGCGAAGGGGGGAGCGAAGCACGAAACCTTCCACCGCGTTCGCTGCCCGGATTTCCCCTTGACGCCCACATTCGCCACAATGGTGCTTTGCATCGCCGGACACCACCATGAGCCTCGCCACCGTCCCCGAGCGCATCGCCGCACTGCGCGGCGTGATGCAGCAGCGCGGCATCGCCGCCTGCATCGTGCCCACCGCCGATCCGCATCTTTCCGAGTACCTGCCGGAACACTGGACCGCGCGCGAATGGCTTTCGGGTTTCACGGGCTCGGCCGGCACGCTGGTGGTGACCGCCGATTTCGCAGGGGTGTGGACGGACTCGCGCTATTTCTCGCAGGCCGAACGCCAGCTCGCCGGCAGCGGCGTTGAACTGGTGAAGTTGAACGTGCCGCATACGCCCGAGCACGTGGAATGGTTGTCCCGTCGCGTGAAGCCGGGCGACAAGGTCGCCTGTGCCGCGGACATGCTTTCGCTGGCGACAGAGCGTTCGCTGCGCAAACAACTGGCGGAACACGGCGCGGAACTGGTCGAGGATGACCTTTTCGCGGCGATCTGGAACGGTCGTCCGCCGCTGCCGCACGCGCCGGTGTACGAACACCCGCTGGAGTACGCCATCCACGGCCGTGCCGAAAAACTCGCAAACGTGCGCGAGGCGATGAAGCAGGCCGGCGCAAGCCACCACATCGTGTCCGCGCTGGACGAAATTGCGTGGGTGCTGAACCTGCGCGGGAGCGACGTCGAATACAACCCGGTGTTCCTGTCGCACCTGTTGATCGATGGCAACGGCGCGACGCTGTTCGTCGAATCTTCCAAACTCGATGTCGCGCTGCGGAACGCACTGCAAGCCGAAGGCATCCGCATCGCGCCCTACGGCGCGATCGGCGGTGCGCTCGGCCAATTGCCACAGGACGCGAGGTTGCTGCTGGCTTCAGGCGCGATTTCAGCCGCCGTGGCGCACGCCATTCCGAAACACGTCGCGTTGATCGAGGCACCCGGCCCGATCAGCGCGGCCAAGTCGCGCAAACACGGCAAGGAAATGGAGCACGTGCGCGAAGCGATGCGCCGCGACGGCGTGGCGCTGGTGCGCGGTGCGCGCTGGCTGGAGCAGTCGCTGCGCAACGGCACGCGCCTGACCGAACTCGACGTGGACGAAAAGCTGCGCGAGCTGCGATCGCAGCAGCCCGGGTTCGTCAGCGAGAGTTTTTCGACCATCGCCGGTTACCAGGCGAACGCCGCGCTGCCGCATTACCGCGCCACGCCCGAATCGCATTCGGAACTGAAGCCGCACGGCATGTTGCTGATCGACTCCGGCGCACAATACCTCGGCGGCACCACCGACATCACCCGCATGTGGGCGCTGGGCGAGACGACGCCCGAGCAACGCCGCGACGTGACGTTGGTGCTGAAGGGCGTGATCGCGCTGTCGCGCGCGAAATTTCCGCGCGGCACCTCGGGCCAGCAGCTGGACGCGTTGGCGCGCGCGCCGATCTGGGCCGCGGGCGTCGATTACGGCCATGGCACCGGCCACGGCGTCGGTTATTGCCTCAACGTTCACGAGGGCCCGCAATCGATACGCCCGCCGCGCTCGGGCCAGCATCTGGAGGCGATGGATGTCGGCATGATCACCTCGATCGAACCCGGCATCTACAAACCCGGTCGGCACGGCGTGCGAATCGAAAACCTGGCCGCGACGATCCCTGCGGGCAATGGCGAATTCGGTGAATTCCTCGCCTTCGAAACCGTGACCCTGTGTCCGATCGACACGCGCCTGCTGGAGCCATCGCTGCTGGATGCAGCCGAAACGACGTGGCTCGACGGCTACCACGCTACGGTGCGCGAACGGCTCGCGTCACTGCTTGACGACGCCGCCGACCGTGCATGGCTGGATGCGCGCTGCGCACCGCTGGGCATCGCAAAAGCCGCCTGAACAGGCAACCCGACCGTCTCAACAGAAAGGGCGAGTTCTGCTAGCTTACGCGGGTTCATTCGCAAGGATCCTTCCCGTGCCGCGCCGATCGATGCCGTTGACCCCGCGTGCACTGGCTTTCGCGATCACGCTGGCGGTCGCGCCCGGCATGGCGCTGGCGCAGTCGAGCGCGGATATCTGCCCGCTCGGCGCGTTCGTCTGTCCGGTGGTGAAGAATGACTTCGCGCTGTGCAAGAAGAATGACCTGCTGAATTTCTATGAACCGGGCCTGCCCAGCGAGGGCGACCGCGACGCCAGTCCGTCACAGGTTTACGGCGATCGTTTCTCAAGTCCCGACAGCAATATCTTTCATCTTTCGGGCAACACCTCGCTGCAGCGGCTCGACCAGTTGCTGCGCGCGGACGACCTCACTTACAACGCAGACACCACCGCGTACGACGCCGAAGGCCACGTGCGCTACCAGGAACGCGGGATGCTGTTCTCGGCGGACAACATGAAGGGCACCACCAACCCCGAATACGGCGTCGCCAACCACGTGCAATACCAGTTGCTGACCTCGCGCGGCAACGGCGTCGCCAGCCAGGCGATCATGCTGGACCAGGATCGCGACAAGCTGCACGACGTCACTTATTCGACCTGCGACCTGCACCATCGGGTGTGGGAAGTCGATGCAAAAACCATGACCATGAATCGCGACGAGGGCGTCGGCCGCGCCCACAACGTGACCATGCGCCTGAAGGGCGTGCCGTTCCTGTGGCTTCCCTACCTGCGCTTCCCGATCGACAAACAGCGCCAGACCGGTTTCCTGTATCCGTCGTTCGGCAGCCGCAGCCGGGCCGGCTTCTTCGCGTCGATTCCGTTCTACTGGAACATCGCGCCCAACTACGACGCCACCTTCACGCCCACCTGGTTTGCCGACCGCGGCGGCATGCTGGACAGCCAGTTCCGCTACCTCACCGGTTTCGGCAACGGCGAGATCAACTTCAACTACATGCCCGATGACAAGGTGGTGGACCACAGCCGCTGGTACCTGACACTTTCCAACCAGACCACCTTGCCGCTGGGCATGCAGTGGAACACAACCATCAGGCGTGCCAGCGACGACGCGTGGTTCCAGGATTTCGGCCAGAACCTGACAACTTCAACCGCCACGTTGTTGGGTTCCTCGTCCTACGTCACCAAGGCGACCGACTGGTGGAACGCCGGCGTCGGCGCCGACTGGTACCAGATCGTCACGCCAGGCATTTCGCAAAACGCCGCACCTTATCGCCGGATGCCGCGGCTGTTCTTCAACGCCGGCCGTCCGATCGGCGGCCCGGGAGGACCCGAGTGGGGCGTCAATGCGGAGGCGGTGCGATTCGTCAAACCGGAAGCCGTGGGTGGCGACCGCTTCGATTTCTATCCCTATCTGGCCTGGCCGTTGCAGGGCGCGGCGTGGTTCCTGCGCCCGGAAGTCGGCGTGCGCTACACCGCCTACAATCTGCCGCAGCCGGTCGCGGGCAGCGATACGGCCCATCCGACGCGCACCACGCCAATCTTCGACGTCGATGCCGGGTTGATCTTCGAACGCGACGTGCACCTGTTCGGCAGCGACTACACGCAGACGCTGGAACCACGCATCTATTACCTGCGGGTGCCGTACCGCAACCAGAACGACATTCCGCTCTTCGACACCCAGCCGCTCACCTTCGACTTCTGGCAGTTGTTCACCACCAACAGTTTCAGTGGTGCGGATCGCCAGATGAACGCCAACGACCTTTCGATGGCGCTGACCACCCGGCTGCTGGATTCGGACGGCGTGGAACGCGTTTCCGCCAGCATCGGCCAGATCCGCTATTTCGATCCGCAGAAGGTCACGTTGTACCCGGGCGGCAAGGCGGTCGATTACTCCGGTTCGAACTACGTCGCCAACCTCACGATCTCCCTCAACGACAACTGGCGCCTGACCTCGTCGCAACAATGGAACCCCAACACCGACGAAACCGACGTGTCCACCGTGGGCCTGCAGCGCCGCCTGTGGGGCGACGGCATCGTCAATTTCGATTACCGCTACCGGCGCGGCCTGCTGGAACAGGCCGACATGTCGGCGGAAGTGCCGGTCGGCGCGGCCTGGAAGCTGGTCGGCGGCTACACCTATTCGCTGCGCGACAAGCGTGCGATCGACACCTTCGCCGGCATCGAATGGGACAGCTGCTGCACGGCGGTGCGCCTGCTCAGCCGCCACTACGTGTACGACTACAAGGGCGATACCAACGACGCCATCATGTTGGAAATCGAGTTCAAGGGCCTCGGCGCCTACGGTGAGCGCACCGGCACATTCCTGCGCGATGCTATTCTTGGCTATCAATAGCCTCGAGGAATCGCTGAACAACCGGCGGCGCTCGCCCGCTTGCGACGGTTTTCAGAGGTTCCATCAGGACGTTCAGTTCAGACTTTCGCTACCCAAATCCAACTTTCGGGCAGCTCGTGCTGTCCAAGCCAGCGGCCGCCCGGGCAATCTGTCCGGCATGCCGCCATCCGAACCCCGGCACCCATGACGAAAATGAAACCATTGCATCTTGCCAGCCTGGTCCTGACATTCGCGGCTGCGGCGCTCGCCCTGCCCGCTTCCGCGCAACTGCTCAGCCCCAACGCACCCCCCGCCACCAGCGCGCAACCCGCCTCGTTGCTGGGTTCGCAGGCGCCCGCATCAAATGGCGTCCAGCCGCTGGACCGGATCGTCGCGGTGGTCAATGACGGCGTGATCCTGCAAAGCCAGCTCAACCAGACCATGGGCACCGTCGCGCGCCAGATTCAGCAATCGGGCGGCCAGTTGCCGTCCACGGACGTGCTGGCCAAACAGGTGCTGCAACGGTTGATCCTCAACCAGTTGCTGGTACAGAAGGCACACGACGGTGGTATCCGCGTGTCCGACGACCAGGTCGATGCCGCGGTCGCCAATATCGCGCAACAGAACAAGATGAGCGTGCCGCAGATGCAGGCGGCCATGCAGCAGGAAGGCGTGGACTACGGCGCGTTCCGGGACCAGTTGCGCGATCAGCTGCTGGTGCAAGCGCTGCAGCAGCAAGTGACGCAGCAATCCTCGCAGGTGTCCGATACGGAAATCGACAACCTCATTGCAAGCCCGGCTTTCAAGCAGGGCGAAATGCATCTGGGGCGCATCCTGGTCGGGCTGCCGGAAGGCGCCGACGCCAAGCAAATCGCCGCCGCGCAGGCCAAGGCCAACCAGATCGAGAGTGATCTGAAAGCCGGCAAGGATTTCGCCACACTGGCCGTCAGCGATTCCAGCGCACCCGAAGCCCTGGACGGCGGCGACTTGGGTTGGCGACGCGTGGACGAATTGCCGCCGGCGGTCCAGCAGATCGTCAATTCGCTGCAACCGGGCGGCATCACCGAGCCGCTGCGCGACGCGTCGGGCTTCACCATCCTCAAGCTGGAAGGCAGGCGCGAACCCGGAGACAAGCAAATCGTCACCGAATTCCATGCCCAGCATCTGATGATCAAGCCGACCGCCGTACTGAGCGAGCAAGGCGCGAAGGACAAGATCGAGAAGCTCTACAACGAAATCGTCAATCAGCATGCCGACTTCACCAAGCTGGCCAAGCAGGATTCCGATGACCCGACCACCGCCAACGCTGGCGGCGACATGGGCTGGTTCGCGCAGGGCGACTGGGGTTCGGAGATCGGCAAGATGCTCGCGAGCATGCAGCCCGGGCAGGTCACGCAGCCATTCAAGAGCCCGGATGGTGCCTGGCACATCATCAAGCTGCTCGGCACCCGCCAGGCCGACAAGACGAAAGACATCGAACGCGCGCAGGCGCGCCAGGCCATCGCCGAGCGCAAGGGCCGGCAGGCTTATGAACAGTTCCTGCGCGACATGGAATCCTCGGCCTACATCAACATTCGGGTTCCGGAACTGGCCGACGCCAATCCGTACTCGGCCAGCGACACGGCCAAATGAGCGCCGGGCCGGCCACACGCCGGTCCACACGTCTTCCGCGCCTCGCCGTCACCAGTGGCGACCCCGCGGGGGTCGGCCCGGAACTGGTCGTGCGGCTGGCGGCCTCGCCGCTCGCCGCCGACCTGATCGCGATCAGCGATGCCGGCCTGCTGGAACGCGCCGCGCGCCGCTGCGGCATCACCCTGAAACTCGAAGCCGACGATGGCCAATCGCGCAACCTGCGCGCGGCGGGAAGCTTGCGCCTGGTGGAAGTGCCGTTGCGCGCCGAGGAAGTTCCCGGTCGGCTCGACCCGCGCAATGCCTTCCACGTGCTGAATACGCTCGCGCAGGCCGCTGACGGTTGCATCAGTGGTGCGTTCGCCGGCGTGGTGACGGCGCCGGTGCAGAAATCCGTGATCAACGATGCCGGCGAACACTTCACCGGCCACACCGAACTCTTCGCGCAACGCGCGGGCTGCGAGGTGGTGATGATGCTGGCGTCGCCCGAATTGCGCGTCGCGCTGGCCACCACGCACCTGCCGCTCGCGCACGTTCCGGCTGCGATTACGCGCGAATCATTGACGCGTACCTTGCGCATCGTGCATGCGGAGTTGATCGCGAAGTTCGGAATCGCCGACCCGGGCATCGCGGTGCTGGGCCTGAACCCGCACGCGGGCGAAGGTGGCCACCTCGGCCGCGAGGAAATCGACACGATCATTCCCGCGCTGGATGCGCTGCGCAGCGAGGGCATGCAACTACTGGGGCCATTGCCGGCCGACACCGCATTCGTGCCGGCCATGCGCGTCCATTACGACGCGGTGCTCGCGATGTATCACGACCAGGCCCTGCCGGTGCTGAAATCCGAAGCGTTCGATCGCACCGTCAACATCACGCTTGGATTGCCATTCATCCGCACTTCGGTCGATCATGGCACCGCGCTCGACCTGGCCGGCACGGGCCGCGCCGACCCGGCCAGCATGTTCGCGGCCGCCGACATGGCCTTGCAGCTCGCAACCCGGAACAAAAGCAAAAACTTTGACACGGATCAAAGTTGATCAAAGGTGATAAGAAGCCAAGCACGATCTGCTCTGACCGCTTTTATCCGTGTTGATCCGTGTCAAAGGCTCATCTTCAGGCACCCGAAGCCATCCAGGAACTGCGTTGTCGCGCCCCAAAAAACATTACGGCCAGCACTT
>Ga0207647_10001281_pt1 | contig 19328 bp, 23 predicted proteins | sample KBSCornC2_FD_184295 | JGI IMG/M metagenome (GOLD analysis project Ga0207647, IMG submission 184295) | Corn rhizosphere microbial communities from Kellogg Biological Station, Michigan, USA - C2 (SPAdes) (version 2) | ecosystem: Host-associated > Plants > Roots > Rhizosphere ... | reverse complement strand
TGCTTTCGGCGCAGGCGACTGACGCCAGCGTCAACGTTGCGACCAAGCCTCTGTTCGAGCACGTAAAAACACCGCAAGACATGGTCGATCTCGGCGAAGAGCGGCTGCGCGAGGCGATCAAAACCATCGGATTGTTCAACACCAAGGCCAGGAACGTCATCACCCTCTCACAGGCGCTGATCGACAAATATGGCGGCGGGGTGCCTCGTACCCGTGAACAACTGCAGGAGCTTCCCGGCGTCGGCCGCAAGACCGCCAACGTCGTTCTCAACACGGCTTTCGGCGAGGAGACGTTCGCGGTCGACACGCACGTCTTCCGGGTCTGCAACCGCACCGGCCTCGCTCCGGGAAAGAACGTCGATGAGGTCGAACCGAAGCTCGAGAAGATTGTCCCTCAGCCCTTCCGGCGCGACGCTCACCACTGGCTGATCCTGCACGGGCGCTACATCTGCAAGGCGCGGCTGCCCGAATGCTGGCGCTGCCCGGTGATCGATCTCTGCCGCTACGAACCGAAGACGCTGGCGCCTAACGCCAAACCCGCTCGAACCGCGACCCGAGCGTCGTCAAAAGCTCGTACTGCGAAAGCCCGGACTGCTTCGAAGCCGAAGGCAAGTCGTAGTCGATCTCGACCCAGTCGCCTTCGCTGAGGCCCGGCGCGGCGCCGCAACCGACCGCGACCAGGTCCATCGACACCCGCCCGAGCACCGGCAGGGCAAACTCGCCGGAAAATGCCGAGCCGTGCGAGGAAAAGCCGCGCAAATATCCGTCAGCATAGCCGATGTTGAGGATCGCCGCCTCGGTGTCCTCTTTGGCAACGAACGTCGCGCCATACCCGCAGCTTTCGCCCGCCGGGATGGTGCGCCGCTGGACGATCTGCGCCTCGACCCGCGCGACCTGGCGGATGTTGCCTTCTGCTTCCACCCTCGGGACACCGCCGTAGAGCGCCAGGCCCGGACGAACGAGATCGAAGCTATAGTCGCGGCCGAGGCAGATGCCGGCCGAATTGGCGAGACTGTAGCGCCGGGCGGGAACCGTGGAGGCCACGGCCCGAAATCGCTCGAGCTGCATCGCGTTCAGCGGACTGTCTTCATCGGCGCAGGCGAGGTGGCTGTGGAGCGTGTCGATGGCGAGTCCGTCGAGGAGATCGATATCCGTCGGCCTCAGGCCCAGCCGGTTGATCCCGGTATCCACCATGATGTCGCACGGAAGACCCGGTGCGATTTCCTTCCACCGCGCGACCTGCTCAGCGGTGTTGAGGCACGGACGCGCCGGGGAAGCGAGCGCGGCGTCAGCATCATTCGGCCCGACCCCATGCAGGACGATCAGGTCGATGCCTTCCGGTAGCTGGCCCAGCTCCGCGGCTTCGGCCCAGGTCGAGACGAAGAAATCGCGGCAACCGGCTTCGATCAACGCGTCGGTCGCCTGACGCGCGCCAAGTCCGTAGCCGTCGGCCTTGACCGCCGCGCCCGCCGGCACCTCCGCCCGATCCTGTAGCCAACGCCAGTTGGACTGGATCGCGGAACGGTCGATCGTCAGCCGCAGTGGTCGATGCACCGACTAGACCTGCTCGGCTCTATGGGCTGCAGCGAGCTCCTCGAGCGAAATGAAGCGGAAATCGAGGTGCGGCATGGGATCGGGAAGCACCGTGGCGCCTCCGCCCTGCTTGTCGTGCCGACGGTCGATCCAGGCGGAAGCGATGCCCATGTGATTGGCCGGCACATGGTCGTGGAAGAGGCTCTGAGCAACGTGGAGGAGTTTGTCTTTCGGGATGCCCGCCTCGTCGAGGTGCGCGACCAGATATTCGAAATTGCGCAGGTCCGGCTTGTACGATCCGATGTCCTGCGCGGTGAAGATGAAGTCGAATTCGACCCCGAGCCTGCGGTTGCTTCCGGCGAAGCTCCGCCGGTCGACGTTTGACAGGATGACCAGCTTGAAATGCTGATTGAGGTAGCGGAGCGCATCAGGGCTATCCGAAAAAGCGGGCCAGTCGCCGACGGAGGCGCCCAATTTCACGGCTTCCAACTCGTCCTCCGCAACTCCGAGGCGGCGGCAAAGGCCTCCGTGAACTTTCTCGAGAAGCTGCGAATAGGCGAGACCCGGAAACTCCTGCTCAACCTCATATTCGACCACGCCATAGGCTTCGAGCAACTCGCCATCGGCGACGCGGCTGCGTTTCCGGAGAGGCTCCAGTGCCGCGAGGAGTCCTGACTCCCAGTCGATCAAGGTTCCGTAGCAGTCGAAGCTCAGCGCTTTGAAATCGGATAGCCGCATGCCGCGCCGCTAATGCCGCGCCACGCGCAACACAAGAAGAAGGGCGCCGCAATGACGGCCGCCGGTGACCGTCATTCAGTCGACGTAATGGGGACCGGGGCGCTCGTGAAGCTCTTCGTAATGCACCAGGACCGGCCGCGGCCCGAACGGCATCGGCTTGCCGTCGCGAAAAGCCCATTCGCCGCGGTCGCAATCGGCGGCACGGACGTAGCCGTTGATGTAAAACCGCCGCTTATGACTGGAGCGGTTCGTGCCCGACCCGTGCACGAGATAAGGGCTCCACAGCGCGAGATCGCCCGGTTCGAGCAACAGATCGACGGCATCCGTTTCCGACAGGCCCACCGCGCCGAGCGCACCGGCCGTCATCGACATTCCCAACGCTTTCCTCGAACAGTCCATGCCGAGATCGCCGCGCAGGTGGCTGCGCGGAATGAATCGCAGGCAGCCGGACTCCGGCGTGTGCGGATCGATCGCCAGGCCGGTCTGCACGTAGGCGGTCGCGAGGTTGCGATAGGCCGAGGCGGGCCGTCGCGAGCGGCTGTCCTGGTGCCAGGCGAAATCGCCAAGCGAGCCCGGCGCCTTCCAATGGACCTGATTGATGATCTGCTTGAGGTGCCGGCCGATCAACGGTTCGAGCAGCCGCGCGATGCGCATGTCGAGCCGGACGCGGTTCAGTAGCGGTTGATGGTAGGACGGCCACTGGGCCATCCGGACGAAGGGTTCACTGTCCGACTGAGCGGCGACATTGTAGAACAGGTTGCCGTGGCGGAAGCTGCGGCCGTGCGCGGCGCCTTCGGCGTAGATCTCGTCGGTCGCAGCGGCGATTCGTTCGATTTCGTCGGGTGCGAACAACCCGCGAATGATCGCATATCCGTCGTTCCAATAGCGCTGGGTATGCTCACGCTCGCCGAAGCCGTCAGCGACCCGAAGTGGCTGCGCGCCACGCATAGTCCATCCCTCCCCGCCGCTGAGAAAGATACATCAAGTATCTGACTTTTCCATGAATCTTCGCTCCGCCCCGGACAAAATGAAGGCCGCCGGGGGACCGGCGGCCTTCACGTGAGTCCAGGGGAGTGGACTGCGGGGGCTTATCTCGCGGCGATGGTGATCGCGGCTCCGCGGCTTGCCAACTGATCGCCCTTCGCGCGGGCATCGGTGAGCACGTTCTCGCGGCAGGCGCGAACCTTGTTCTGGCCGGCAAGGTCGACATCCGACGCGGTTCCGCAGACTTCGCGGGCGGCGTGCACTAGCCGGTGATCCAGGGCCTTGCGGCCGGCCTGGGTCGAGAGGTCGAGATCCGCGGTGCGGACGATGCTGACATTGACGTCCTGGGCTGCGACCGGCTCGGCCAGGGCCGGAGCCGCCTTGATCGCTGCCGTGGTGATCAGGGCCGATGCGATGATGATCCGAATGGCGCTCATGGTCGCCTCCTCCTGTTTGAGTGCGACCCCTTAATTAGTCCCATTTTGCAACTTACGTGAGCAACGATGTCGTGCTATCATTCTGCAAAATTGCAGAACACGCGCGAGACCCGCGGGAGCTAATTGTGGCCCGGATGCTGGACTGGAATGATCTGAGATACTTCCTCGCTGTTGCGCGCGAAGGCAGCACGCTGGCGGGGGCAAAGACGCTTGGCACCAGCCAGACCACCGTTGCCCGCCGCATCGCTGCGCTCGAGGAAGTGCTCGGCATTCGATTGTTCGAGAAAAGGCAGGCCGGTTACGTGCTCACGCCGGCCGGACAGGAGCTGCTGGACAAGGCCAGGCGAGTCGAAGTGTCGGCCGAGGCCTTCACCGAGGCCGCCTCGGCGCGAACCCGCGACCTCACCGGCAGCGTCAGGATTACGTCCGAAGAAATCTATGCCCTCTCACTGATTTCGCCGCTTCTCAGGGATCTTCACGATCTCCACCCGGAAATCATGGTCGAGCTGGACACGTCGAGCGGCCTTCGCGACCTCGGCGCAGGTGAAGCCGACATTGCGCTTCGCAGCAGCTCGTCAGAGCAGCCGGCGGGGCTCGTCGGGCGGCGTCTCGGGGTTGACGATTGGACGCTCTACTGCAGCCGCGACTATGCCGAGCGGCACGGACGGCCGACCTCGATCAAGGAGCTGAAACGCCATGCGATCGTGGGCGGCGGCGGGGCCAAGCTCTGGGAGCATTATCAGGCCTGGCTCCGCAGCATGGACCTGGAAGACCGGGTCGCCATGCATCACGCAAGCTCGACGGGATTGCTTTCGGCCATTCGCTCGGGATTTGGAGTGGCGGTGCTGCCGTGCGTGGTCGGCGATGCCGACCCTGACCTCATCCGCTGCATCCCGCCGCGCGACGGCCATGGGCGCGTGCTCTGGCTCCTGACTCACGAGCGCGTCCGGCACGAGCCGCGGATCAGGACCGTGATCGACTTTCTTTACGAGCGGCTCAGCCGGCATGTCCGAGAGCTCGAGACGAAGCAGCAGGTGGCCGCCTAGCCGACAGGTCCTCCCCGCCACTCGGGCATTGGCCTTTCGCCGACGGCAACATCGACCGCTGCGGCGGCAAGAAGGCGCGTCGAATCGAGGGTCGGCAGGGGCGATACGTCCGGCGTGATCAGCAACGGTATTTCCGTGCAGACGAGCGCCACGGAGTCGCAGCCTTCATCCGCCAGCTTTTCGATGATTCGGACATAGGCAGCGCGAGATTCGTCCGTGAATATGCCCAGGCACAGCTCATCGAAGATGATCCGATTGACGAGGTCGCGGTCTCCTTCGGACGGCACTGCCCAATCCAGCCCACGCCGGCCGAGCGCGCCGGGATAAACCGGCCCGGTCATCGTATATTTGGTGCCGAGGATTCCGACCTTCCGTCTGCCCTCACGGAGCGCTTGCTCGGCAACCACTTCACCGATGTGGAGACCTGGAATCGGGAATGGCTCCCCGGGACCCTCGAGGGCGATATGCGCGGTGTTGTCCGGGCAAACGAAGAAGTCCGCGCCCGCAGCCGCCAGCTTTTCCGAATCCTTTCGGAAGAAGGTGCGAAGCTCGGCGTTGTCGCCGCGTTCCCACGCGTCGAGCACCAGCGCCATCGGACTGCACGTCATCGTGATTTCGGGATGCATGTGCGCTCCGAGGCGCTTCACGCCCTCGAGGCAGGCGGTGTGGAAGCACAAGGTCGCGCCCTCGAAGCTGTGGGCGAGAATTCCGATGTGCTTCATTCGACCGTCACACTCTTGGCGAGGTTGCGCGGCTGGTCGACGTCCGTGCCCTTCAGAACCGCGACGTGATAGGCGAGCAGCTGCACCGGCACGGCATAGACCAACGGCGCAATCAGCGGGTGGACCTCCGGCATTTCGATCGTCGCCATGCATCCCTCGCCCGCCTGGGCGATGCCCCTTGCATCGCTGATCAGCACGATCTTGCCGCCGCGCGCGCGGACTTCCTGCATGTTGCTGACGGTCTTGTCGAAGAGAGGCCCGGATGGCGCGAGGACGATGACCGGGACTTCGTCGTCGATCAGCGCGATCGGGCCATGCTTCATCTCGCCCGCGGCATAGCCTTCGGCATGGATGTAGCTGATTTCCTTGAGTTTCAGCGCGCCTTCGAGCGCCATCGGAAAGTCGGGTCCGCGGCCGAGGTAGAGCACGTCGCGCGCCGGGGCGATGAGGTGCGCCATCGCGGCGATGTCTTCGTCATGATTCAGCGCCGCGTTGAGCGCCGCGGGAGCCTCCTGCAGGTGAGCGACGATGTCCTGCTCTTCCTCGCGGCTAAGGCGGCCGTTTGCGCGCGCGAGATTGGCCGCCAGCGCAGCAAGCACGGCGAGCTGGCACGTGAAGGCCTTGGTCGAAGCGACACCGATCTCCGGCCCGGCATGGGTCGGCAGAAGCAGGTCCGCCTCGCGCGCCATCGAGCTGGTCGGGACGTTGACGACGACGGCGATGCGCTGTTGTTCAGCGCGCGCATGGCGGAGCGCGGCGAGCGTGTCGGCGGTTTCGCCCGATTGCGAGATGAACAGCGCGAGTCCACCCGGCTCGAGCACGGGCTGCCGATAGCGAAATTCGCTGGCCACATCGATGTCGACGGGGACCCGCGCGAACTGCTCGACCCAATATTTGGCGACGAGGCCGGCATAGTAACTGGTTCCGCAGGCGACGATCGTCAGCCGATCGACGCTCTCCAGGTCGGCATCGGCGACCGGAAGCGCGACCTCGCCTTCGAAAGGCCGAACGTAGCTCTGGAGAGTCTGGGCGACCACGATCGGCTGCTCGAAAATCTCCTTCTGCATGTAGTGGGCGTAATTGCCCTTCTCGATCGGTGCCGAGGACGCTCCGGATTCGACGATCTCGCGCTCCACAGGGCCATTATTCCGGTCGAAGATCTCGATCCTATCGCGGCGGACGACCGCCCAGTCGCCCTCCTCCAGATAGGCGATGCGCTGAGTCCAGGGCGCTACTGCAATCGCGTCGGAGCCGAGGTAATTCTCACCCTCGCCATAGCCGACCGTCAGCGGCGCACCCATGCGCGCCCCGATGATCAAGTCGGGATGTTCGCGGAACAGGAAAGCGATGGCGAACGCGCCATGGAGCCGTGGAAGCACCGCCGCGACCGCGTCTTGAGGACTCGCCCCGCGTTCGACTTCGCGCGCAACCAAATGCCCGACGACCTCGGTGTCGGTCTCGCTCTCGAATGTCCGCCCTTCGGCAATGAGCTCGTCGCGGAGCGGCTTGAAGTTCTCGATGATGCCGTTGTGGACGAGCGCGACCTCGCCAACGATGTGCGGGTGCGCATTGCCGACGGTCGGCGCGCCGTGAGTCGCCCAGCGCGTGTGGGCGATTCCGGTGACACCGTGCAATGGATTGGCTGCAAGCTCGCGCGCGAGATTATCGAGCTTGCCCTCGGCGCGGCGGCGGACGAGCTGGCTATCCTCGATCGTGCAGATGCCGGCCGAGTCATAGCCGCGATATTCGAGCCGCTTCAGGCCATCGAACAGCCGCTGCGCAACGTCCGTTTTTCCGACGATCCCGACAATTCCACACATGTTACTCGGCCAGTCCTTTGAACGGTTCCGCCGCGGCGCTATGCATCATTGCGCGCCGCCGCAATAGGAGGCGCAAGGAGGGGGGCCGCGATGCGTCGACCCATGACTGGGCTTGCGAGCGCAGCACTGATCCTGATCGCCGGCTGCCGGTACTCGGAAAACACGAAAGGCGATGGACCGCCCGCCTCTTATTTCGACAATGCCGGCCACCCCGACGCGTGGGCCGGCGGCGCCCGCAAGATCACGATCACGACACCCAAGGGGCCGCACCAGGTTTGGATCAAGCGCGTCGGCAGCAACCCGAGGCTCAAACTCCTGCTGCTCACCGGAGGGCCCGGATTTTCACACGCCTACCTCGAAGTGATGGACAGCTATCTGCCCGCCGAGGGCGTGGAATATTATCACTACGACCAGCTCGAAACCGGCGAGAGCGACAAGCCCAACGACCCCGATCTTTGGACCCTGCCGCGGTACGTCGACGAGGTTGACCAGGTGCGCCGGGCGATTGGCGGCACGAGGGACAATTTCTGCCTGCTCGGACATAGCTGGGGCGGAGTCCTGGCGATTGAGTATGCGCTGGCGCACCAGGACCAGCTCAAGTGCCTCGTCATATCGAACATGATGGCCTCGATCCCGGCCTACAACGCCTATGCGAAGAACGTCCTGGAGCCGCAGATGAACCAGGCGGCGCTCAAGGAAATCCTGGACATGGAGGCGTCGGGTAAGACCGAGCAGCCGCGCTACATGGAAGTGCTTATTCCGAACTGGTACGAGCACCATATCCTGCGACGCCCGTTTGCTGAGTGGCCGGAGCCGCTGACGCGGGACTTACCGAAGCTGAATCAACGCTTCTACGCAACGATGCAGGGTCCGAGCGAAATGGGTGCGAGCGGGCGGCTGTTGAATTGGGACCGCTTCGCAGACCTGAAGCGAATTACGGTGCCGGCGCTCGTGATTTCAGGAAAATACGACACGATGGACCCGCGCTACATGGCGGCCATGGCGAAGCAGCTGCCTCACGGCGAGCTCGCGGCAACCAATGGCAGCCATATGGACATGTACGATGACCAGCCGACCTACTTCAGCAAGCTGATCGCCTTCCTGACGAAGTTCAAATAGCGGCAATCATTCGGCTACTTTTCGAGTCATCCGCTCGCGGAAGCGGCGGGCCCAGCCGGCTATGCCCTTTTGTTCCGTTCGCTCGACGGCGAGACTGTCGGCCTCGACGTCCTGCGTGATTACCGACCCGGCGCCTACAACGGCACCGTCGCCGATCGTAACGGGAGCAACCAAAGCGGTGTTTGACCCGATGAATGCGCCAGCCCCGATCACAGTCCGGTACTTGCCGAACCCGTCGTAATTGCAGGTGATCGTGCCCGCGCCGATGTTGGCGCGCTCGCCGACCGACGCGTCGCCGACATACGAGAGATGGTTGACCTTCGCGCCCTCACCGATGGTCGCCTTTTTCAGCTCCACGAAATTCCCAACCTTGGTCTTGTCGGCGAGACGAGTCCCCGGGCGGATCCGGGCGAACGGGCCGATGCTCGCCTTGGCCCCGATGATCGCCCCCTCGATGTGGCTGAAGGCGTGGATCGTCGCTCCATCCGCGACCTCGACCCCGGGTCCGAAGACGACGTGCGGTTCGACCGTCACGTCGCGGCCGAGCTTGGTATCGTAAGCGAACCAGACGCTTTCGGGGTCGATCAGGGTCGCGCCCTCGTCAAGCGCCTGTTCCCGCCGCCTGCGCTGCCATTCCAGCTCGAGATGGGCCAGCTCCGCACGGCTGTTGACCCCAGCGGTCTCGTAAGAATCCCCTTCGATCACGACCGCCTCACGGCCCTCGGCGGCGGCGATGTTGACGATGTCCGGGAGGTAAAATTCCTTGGCCGCATTATCGTTGCCGACCTGGCCGAGCCACCGGAAGAGGTCGGACGCGCGCACCGCCATCATGCCGGAGTTGCACAGGCGCACCGCCCGCTCCTCTTCCGTCGCATCGCGGAACTCGACCATCTTGGCGATATGGTCGCCTTCGCCAAGGATGATACGACCGTATTTTGCGGGGTCGGCCGGGCAGGAGGCGAGGACGACCACGCCGGGACCACCGTCGCCGTCGAGGCGGTCGAGCATGCGTTGCAAGGTGTCCGTCTCGACGAACGGTGTGTCGCCATAGAGGATCAAGACAGGGCCGACGTAACCGGCGAGGGCGTCCGCGGCCTGCTGCACGGCGTGCCCGGTGCCCTTCTGCTCGGCTTGGTGGGCGACGATGACGTCCCGACCCTTGAGCGCAATTTCGACCTGGTCACGGCCCTTGCCGACGACCACCACCCTTTTGTCGGCGCCGAGCTGGTCGACCTGCTCGAGCAGATGCAACAGAAGCGGGCGGCTCGCGATCGGGTGAAGCACCTTGTGCGTATCCGAGCGCATGCGAGTCCCCTGCCCCGCGGCAAGAATCACGACGGCAAAGCGGCGGGTCTCGGTCATCGCGGCGAGCAATGGCATGGCGTCTTGGGAATCGCCAGTGCCGACGCGCGGCCGCTACCAGTTGGCGTAAGCCTCGTTGCCGACGAAACCGAACTTCTTGATATCCGCTCGCTTGATGTCGGCAAGGACGCGGTCGACGACCTCGTAACGCGCCTCGGCATCCGGCCGGAGATGCAGCTCTGGGGCTGGGCGCATGCGCCGGATCAAAGCGAGCTCATAGCGCAGCCCATCCTCGCCGACCTCTTGGCCGTTCCACAGGATCGCGCCGCCCCGGGTGATCGCAACTTCGTTCTTGATGGCGTCGGGCTTCGGGCAATTGTTGCAGGTCGGAACGTCGAACTTCACCGCGTGTGTTTGGATGGGAATGGTGATGATCAACATTATGAGGAGAACCAGCATGACGTCGATCAGCGGCGTGGTGTTCAATTCGATTATTGGGCGCGGTTCTGGAACTGAGATCACACGTGCCATGAGTGCTCTCCAGTGAAGTGTTACAAGATATCATTACCTATACCCCGCGTCAAAGGGTCAAAAAGAAAGGGCGGCTCCCCGAAGGGAACCGCCCGTCCTTTCCCGGCGGAAGATCCGCCTAGAAGATGTTCATATAATATTCGTTGCCGACGAAGCCCATTTTCTGGACGTGCGCGCGCTTGGTGATTGCTAGCACCTGGTCGACCAACTCGTATCGCGCCGTGGAGTCGGGCTGCAGATGAAGTTCCGGAATCGGGTTCATCTGCTGCGTGACGTCGAGATACTGGCGCAGCTGCGGCTGAGTGACCGGAGTTCCGTTCCACAGGATCTCGCCGTTGGCCGAAACGACAACCGTGTTCTTCACCGGCTGGATCGGCGGCGGCGGCTGGTTCGGCTGGTTGACCGGAAGGTCCAGCTTCACCGCGTGAGTTTGGATCGGAATCGTGATGATGAACATGATGAGAAGAACCAGCATGACGTCGATGAGCGGCGTCACGTTCATGTCGATCATAGGTTCGCCGGATTCATTGTCGCCGGTGGTCTGCATTGACATGGCGAAAAACTCCTATTCGGCGCGATAGCCGGTCAGCGGCGGCGGCTCGGAAATGAAGCCGACACGCTGGAATCCAGCCTGCTGCATGGTGATGATCGCTGCGCCGATGCACTTGTACTGCGTGCTCACGTCACCGCGGATATGCGCCTCTGGCATATTCTCCTCGGTAACGTTCTGAACGCCGCCGACATCTCGGATCAGCTTTTCAAGCTTCTGGACCGCTCGTTGCAGCAGCTGCTGCTGGGTGACCTTCTGAATGCCCCAATAAACCTCGCACGTGGCGCCCGGTCCGTTGCGAACGGTGAGCGACACATTTTCCGGCTTGGTCATCGTCGGTTCGAAGCGAACATTGGGCAGGCTCACCGGGACTGCCTGCTTGATGACCTGCGTGGTGATCAGGAAGACGATCAGCAGCACCAGCATCACGTCGGTCAGCGGGACCACGTTAATGTCGGAGATGGCTTCCTCTTCGGATTCTAAGACTTGTCCTGCCATAGGGCCGGCTTCTTTCTATTGCTTCAGTTCCCCGAGGGTCCGGCCCGAATGAGGGCCGGACCCTACGGGCGGAATTACTTGGCCGGCGTCGGGGTCCGGACCGGCTCGGCTGGAGCAGTTCCGGTGCGCGCCTGGGCTGTGGCCTTCGCCGCGCCGCCGATCCGCGGCTTCACCGCGCCACCCGACATCAGATAACCGTGAAGATCGTTCGTGAAGGCCGCGAGGTCCTCCATGATCGACTTGTTGCGGCGAACCAGCCAGTTGTAGGCAAGCACCGCCGGAACGGCGACGACGAGGCCGAGTGCGGTCATGATGAGCGCCTCACCGACCGGGCCGGCGACGGCATCGATCGACGCCTGACCCGACGCGCCGATGCGGATGAGAGCGCGATAGATGCCGACCACGGTGCCGAACAGGCCGATAAAGGGGGCCGTCGAGCCGACCGTCGCGAGGAACGCCAGGCCTTCGCCGAGGCGCGCGCTGATCGCACCCTGGCTGCGCGCCAGGCTGTTGGCCATCCAGTCGTGCTGATCGATCGGGTCGGTCAGCTTGCCATGCTGCTCCTGCGCCAGAAGCGCGTCGTCGACGATCGCTCGATAGGCGCTTCGGGCCTCAAGCTTGGTTGCCGCTTCACGCAGGCTCGGCGAGTTCCAGAAGCTCGAGCGAACCTTGCGGCCCTGGGCGATGATCTTCTGCTGCTGCATCAGCTTGGTGAACAGGATGTAGAACGAGAAAATCGACATCAGCACCAGGATGGTGAAAACCGAGAGGGCGATGATACCACCCTGCTTGAGCGCCGGGATCAGGCCGTAAGGGTTGGCATTTGCCGCCTGGCCGGCGGGGGCTGCTGCTTCTTGCATTGCTGTGCTTTCCTTCTGAAATCCGTCTTTGGTTGAGCTTTATTCTTCGGCAAGACGCCACGTGATCGGCGGCGTCGTGTACGTATCGGTCGTCGCTGCGCCGCTGCTGTCGTGCGCCGGCGTGAACTTGGCGCGACGCCGCAGGATGTTGCAGGTCGCCGCATCCAATGCACCGTTGCCCGTCGAGCGGACCAGGCTGCAGCCGACGACTCGGCCATCCGGACCGATCGTGAGCGATGCCTGAGCGGTGCCTTGGGCACCCGCCGCCTGGGCCGAGGCCGGGTAATCGGAGTCGCTGAACAACATCCTGACGTCACCCCTGGCGCGCGCCGGCTCGATCTTCTTCGGCGGCGGCGGCGGAGGTGGTGCCGGCGGTGCCGGAGCAACCGGTGGAATGATCGGCGAGATCACCTGCGTAATTGTCGGCGGCGCAGGAGTGTTCATCTGAACGATCGACGGAGGAGCTATCGGCGGCGGCGGCACGTCCGGCATGTCCTTCGGCGGAGGTGGCGGCGGTTCAGGGGGCGGTGGCTGCTCCTCGACGTTGAACGTCTTGAGGTCCTGGACCGTCTTCTTGATCACATTGTAAGCGAGACCAGTGACGATCGCATAACCGAGCCCCAGCTGGATCACCGCAACGAGGATGATCGCCAGAGTTCGGTTGCCGCTAATTTCTTTGCGTTGCGCGTACGACATTCAGCCGCAATTCTCCTCGACACACCGTGGTTTCCCACGGCCAGACCGGGCGTTCCCACGCGCGCCCTGCCTGCTGGATAAAAGATCGCCGATGTATCAACATATCATCAGCAACAAGCGGGCCTCATTATCCCCGGCTCAAAGGTCGCGCAACGGATTTTGTTCCACTAACGCAAGAGCCTTAGGGTGAAGCGGCCATTCCGGCCGTTCAGTCACCCGGCCAGGAACCGCAGAAAGACGCGATTTCAACGCCCACACCGGCGGCATCCGCATACACGTCGGGCTTGGATGTCCGGACCCGCACATCTTTAACCCCGCGGAACGCAGCGATCCGATCGAATATCGTGTGCGCGAGCGTTTCCTGGAGGTTGTACCGCCGTTCAGACGCGATCTCCTCGATCTCTGAACGCAGGAAGTCGTAGTTCCACGCGCGGGCCGGATCGTCGTCGGGCGGCGGCGTCACATCGTCCAGCCAGATTTCGACGCTGACCAGCAGTCTCTGCGGTGTCCCGACCTCAAAATCGTGAAATCCAATGTCGGCCTGGATCTCGAGCGATTCGAGCAGAATCCGGACGGACCGGATCTTGAGACGATCGGGCACGAGGCCGGTGAGCTTGGCCTCGCTCATCTCTCACCGAGGAATTGGACGTCTCGGCCAAGGCTGAGGAAGCGTTGACCGGAGTCGATAACCAGCACCTCGCCGGTGACGCAGCGCGCGCCAATGAGGTAATGCAGGGCACTCACCACGTCAGCCGGGGCGACGCCGCGTTGCAGCGGACTGTGAGCGTGCATCTCCTTGAAATTCTCCTCGCTCTGACCGCTTGAGCGCAGCATCAGGGCCGGCGCAATGCCATTGACCCGAATTCCCTGCGGCGCGAGGGCGCGGGCCGCAAGCTCGGTCAGCCCGGCGAGCGTCATTTTCGACAAGGTGTAGCTCAGAAAGTCGGGGTTCGGCGCGGCCAGCTTCGAATCGAGCAGGTTGACGATCAGCGCGTCGTCCCCGTCCCGCGGCTGAGCCGCGAACCGGTCGATGAGGAGAGCCGGTGCGCGGACATTGACCGCCATGTGCGCATCGAGCTCGCGACCGTCGAAATCGCCAAAGCCGTCCCAGGCAAAACGCGCGGCATTGTTGACGAGCAAGGTGGCGGGCGGGAGCCCCTCGCCCGCAGTGAAAATCCGTTCGGCACAATCCGGCCGGCCGAGATCGGCCACCGCTTTGACCGAGCCTTGGGGCACTTCGTCAGAGTCGCGATGAACGTGCGCGACGACATTCCAGCCGTCGGCGAGCAATGCCTCCGCAATGTGCCGGCCGACGCGCTTGCCGGCGCCGGTGACGATGGCGGTCCGTTCACTCATCGCGGGCACTCCTGCCTTGAGCCACGCCGCGAAGCAATCCAATGACGCGCCAATGCCGGAACGCCGACCTCCGATCGAACTCCAGGGTCTTAGCCTGAATGATCTTCAGCGCTTGATCGACGAACGGCGCCTCCCGCCCGTCGAGAGTTGGAACCCAGAGCATTGCGGCCATTCCGGAATGCGCATCGCCCGCGACGGCACCTGGTATCATGAGGGTGCGCCGATCCGGCGGTCGGCAATGGTCCGCTTGTTCTCAACGGTTCTGAGACGCGAGCCGGACGGACGGCACGTCCTCGTCACGCCGGTGGAGAAGCTTGAGATTGAGGTCGAAGCGACGGCTTTCCGGGCCGTGGAAATGACGAGCGAAGGCGATGGACCACGGCGCCGAATCGCGCTGAGGCTCGACAGCGGAGATGCCGTAATCCTCGGTCCCGAACATCCGCTGGCGATCGTCGAGACGGAACATGGCCCGTCTCCCAGGCTTCTGGTCCGTCACGGACTCGAGGCGGAGCTCACTCGCGCCGTCTATTACGAACTTGCCGAACTCGCTCTCGCTGAGGGGAATCAGCCGCCGGGGATTTGGAGCGATGGAGCCTTCTTCCCGATGGAATCGGGAGCATGACGCTGGCGGAGCGGCTTCGGGCCGCGCTTGCGTCGGTGCCGGCCGAGCCGCCTCTCGAGGGCGATCTTCCCGAGCTGCGCGCCGAGGCGGACGTCCCCGCGGCGGTTCTCATCGCCATCACCGATCGCCAAGAGCCGGGCGTGATCCTGACCGTCCGCCGGGAACACATGCGGACGCACGCGGGCCAGGTCGCATTCCCGGGCGGAAGGATCGATCCTGGCGAGGATGCGGTCACGGCTGCCCTGCGTGAAGCTCATGAGGAGATCCTGCTCGATCCCTCCGTCGCCGAGTTGGCCGGCTCGATCGAACCCTATCGGACGGTGACCGGCTATATTGTCACTCCGCTTATCTGCGTGGTGCCGCCGGACCTGCCGCTCGAGCCGCACGAGCATGAAGTCGCCGCCTGGTTCGAGGCGCCGCTCAAGTACTTGCTCGATCCGGCCAACCAATGTCAGCGCTCCGCCCTGTTCCAAGGGCGGCAGCGCCACTATTACGAAATCATCTGGGAAGGCCGGAGGATCTGGGGGGCAACTGCAGCTATGATCGTCAACCTGTCGCGCAGGCTGCAATGGCGGTGAAGCTCGACGTCACCAGATGGTGGGGCCAGGCAGGCATCCGCGAACTCCTGACGAAGCTTGGCGCGGAAGACGGGCTGATCCGCTTCGTCGGCGGCACGGTTCGCGACGAGCTGCTCGGCATTCCGCACGCCGACGTGGATCTGGCGACGCGCCTCGACCCCATGTCCGTGATGGAGCGGCTGAAATCGACCAAGATCAAGGTGATCCCGACCGGCATAGATCATGGCACCGTCACAGTCGTCAGCCGCGGACAGGTCGCTGAGATCACGACCTTGAGACGCGACGTGTCGACCGACGGCCGACGCGCCACCGTCGCCTTTACCGAGGACTGGGAAGAGGACGCCGCCAGGCGGGATTTCACCATCAACGCGCTCTCCGCCGACCCGGTCAGCGGCGAGATTTTCGATTATTTCGGCGGACTGGGCGACCTGAAGGAGCACCACATCCGTTTCATCGGCGATCCGCTCGAACGGATCGCCGAGGATCATTTGCGGATCCTGCGCTTCTTCCGATTCCATGCGCGCTTCGGTTCCGGCAAGCTCGACGAAGCAGCGCTCGACGCCTGCACCGCCCGCGCCAACGACCTGATGGCGCTGTCGCGAGAGCGCATTGCGGATGAATTGCTGAAGCTCCTTGGTCTGCCGGATCCGGCGGCGACCGTAGGGATCATGCTCAAGCGCGCGATCCTAAGGCCGGTTCTTCCGGAGATCGAACCCGAGCGACTGTGCGACCTCGAAGCGCTGATCGCCGCCGAAGGGGCAACGGATATCGCTCCGAACGCTTTGCGGCGACTCGCTGCGCTGCTGCCGCGGGATCCCGAATTGGCTGGGACGATCGCGTCGCGCCTCAGGTTGTCGAACAAAGCGCGCAAGCGGCTCTCCTGCGCTGCTGACAGCGACCTCGATCACTCGCCGCGGGCCCTCGCCTATCGGGTCGGCAGCGATTGTGCGGCGGACCGGTTCCTGCTCGCGGGACGGACCGCCGATGCGGCGGAAATTGCCTCGTGGAGCCCCCCGCGGCTGCCGATCAAGGGGGGAACCCTGATTGCCCGCGGCCTGCCGGAAGGGCCGGCCGTCGCACGGACCTTGCGAAAGATCGAAGATGAATGGGTCCAGGCCGGATTCCCGACCGGAGAGCCGCTCGAGATAATCGTCAGCCGAGCGCTAGGGTCGGCAGGCTAGTTATCGGGTCGAGCTGTTCGCGACGGCAGGCATGGGCGAGTCCTCGAAGCCATTGGCCAGCGCTTCGTTGATCGTTGGCCGAAGCATCGCGTAGCGCGCGAACAATTGCTCAAAATGTTGGTCCATCGTTCGGACCTCGCTGTGCAATGTTGCCCGCGCGCGCTGCAGTTCTGGGCCGCCCTCGACAAAATGCAGGATCGCATCTTCCAGGGAACGGCGGCTGCCGGCGCGATACGCAAATCCGGCTCCTTGGACGAGATGATCGGCCGCGCCTCCGTCATCGGGGACGATCAAGGGAATGCCGCTGGCCCGCGCCTCGGCGGCAACCATGCAAAATGTTTCCGCTTCGCAGCCGTGGACCAAAGCGTCCGCGCTCGCGAGGAGCCGGGCAAGTTCGTGCCGGTCGTTTAGGGGGCCGATGACGCGCGCGTTACCCGCTCGGCTCGCCAAACGTTCGAGTTGGGACCGTCTGGGCCCGTCACCGACCAGAAGCAGTCCGACATGCGGGTTCAGGTGGCTGGCCGCGCGAATGACCATTTCCCATCTTTTCTCTGCCGAAAATCGACCAATTGCGATGAGTAGAATCGAGTCTGCCGGTAGGCCGATGGAGCTTAGGGCCATGGTCCTGAGGTCAGGCGCCCGCAGAAAGGGAGAGAACAAGCCGTTCTCGACCCCCATGCCGATCGTCTCGGACTTGCCGACCCCTCCACGACCGAGGCGTCTTGCAAGCTGCCCGTTGGCACAAACGACCAGGTCGAACATCTGGTCGAGCCTGCGGAGGTGCTGCCAGAACCAGCCGAACAGCCGATCGATGGCCTGCGTCGGAATCAAACTCCCGAGCCAGCGATAGGCATAAGCCGCGAGCGGATCGCAGTGCATGACCAGCGACCGAGACGCCGCGCCCTGCCAGCGGCCGACCATCGCCGCGCTTGACCAGGGAGAAGAGGCCTCGACGTGATCCGGCGACCAGGCGTCGAGGGCGCGATGGATCGCGGATTCGTCATGAAAATATCGGTACCGCCGATCGAGCGGGAGCGCGGGCGAAGGAATGGTGACGAGGAAGGCCCCGGGACCGCGCCTGACCGTCTCCTCGCGTTCGCCCGGAGCGATGACGATGATTTCGTGCCCGGCTCGCGATGCCGCCTTAAGCTTCGCTTCAATATAGGTCCGGACACCGCCGCCGGCCGGGGTGTAGAACGCACAGACGTCGACGATCCGCATCGGCGCTGGAAAGCCGGTACGGAGCAATGAACTTCAAGTGAAGCTTTGTTCATTAGGTACCGAGCCGCTCACGAAGCTACGGTGCTGGGCTGATGCCCGCTCGGCGCCTCATCGCATCAATCCACGACGTCGCGCCACGGTTCGAGCGCGAGATCGATGGGCTGATGGGCCTTCTGGAGCCGCACGTAAGCAATCATGTCGCACTCCTCGTCGTTCCAAATCATTGGGACCAATCGCCGATCCTTGCGGGGTCGCCGTTCGCGAGCCGGCTGCGCGGATGGGCCGAATCCGGATTCGAAATCCTCCTTCACGGTTTCTACCATCGCGACCTTGCGCGGCACGACCGCGTCTCCGACCGGCTGCGCTCGCAATTGATGACGGCCGGCGAGGGCGAGTTCCTGGGCCTGACGAAAGATGAGGCAAAGGCGCGAATCCAAACCGGCCGGGCGCTTCTCGAGGACGTGACCGGCCTGCCGATCGCGGGATTCGTCGCTCCTGCATGGCTTTACGGCCGAGGCGCAGTGGAGGCCCTGGCGGAATGCGCGATCCCGATAGCGGAGGATCACCTTTCGGTCTGGTCGCCCAGGTCCGGCGCCATTCTCTCACGCTCGCCGGTCATTACGTGGGCGAGCCGGACCGGGATTCGGCTTCGATCGTCGTTGGTGACCGCCGCAGCGTTGCGCCGGTTGCCGATGCGCGACCTCCGGATTGGCGTCCACCCCGCCGATTGCGGCTCGCCGCGGTTGCTGAGCAGCATCGAGACGACCTTGCGAGTTGCCGCGCGCGGCCGCCGACCATCGGGTTATTCGGAGCTGCTGGCCTAGAAGCGGAACGTGAATGACAAAGCGGGCCTACGCGATTTTGATTGGCGCCCGTCGATGCGCAAGTCCGGCCCAAATCTCGGCCGCGACCGATTGACCATCCCGAAGCCGAGCCGCGCATCGGGCGCAACCTCGGTGTCGGCAATGAAGCCAATCGCTGGCGGCTCGAATTGGTTGATGCCGGGATCCTGCGTCAGGCGCAAATCGATGACGTGACCATGCCGCGTCGGGTGGCTTTGCGGGCGCACCGACTGGGCATTCGCCGCCGCTACTGCGACCATCGGCCACAGGCCAGCGATAACGAGCCACCGAGTCACGGCTTTGGCTCACTCCCCTATTTCAAGGAGTTAAGCGGATTGGCGGAGTCGAAGTTCCAACAGCTGTACCGAATCCTGGCACGGGACTCGTCTTAGCGGCGGCGAGATTTCCAATAATCGAGCGCGGCTGGTGCCTCGAGCGGCTTGGCAAAATAATAGCCCTGGCCTGATGCGCAGCCGAGCGTAGCCAGGGTCGTCGCCAGCTCGACCGTCTCGATTCCCTCGGCGGTGGTGGACATTCCGAGAGCTTCGGCGAGGCTCAGCACGGCGCGAACGATCGCGACGGCGTCGGGGTCGACCATCATTCCCGAAACGAAGCTCTTGTCGATCTTCAGGACGTCGATGGGCAGACGCTGGAGATAGGCGAGGCTGGAATAGCCGGTTCCGAAATCGTCC
>Ga0207647_10001276_pt1 | contig 19373 bp, 21 predicted proteins | sample KBSCornC2_FD_184295 | JGI IMG/M metagenome (GOLD analysis project Ga0207647, IMG submission 184295) | Corn rhizosphere microbial communities from Kellogg Biological Station, Michigan, USA - C2 (SPAdes) (version 2) | ecosystem: Host-associated > Plants > Roots > Rhizosphere ... | reverse complement strand
CACCTACCCCGACCAGCTGGTACCGCTCGTCCCGTACCTGCAGCGGGCGATCAGAACACCATTGTGAGCAGGTCGGCGAACAGTTCCTGTTCGTCGATCTCCAGGCCGCGGTTCGTGAACCAGGTGGCCATGTTGTGGCAGTCGCGCAGCAGGAAGTCCATGCCCTTCGGGTTGCCGACGATGTCGATCACCTGCGGGAGATCGATCATCACGATCCGGTCGTGCTGCGCGAGCACGTTGTACGGCGAGAGGTCGCCGTGCGCCAGGCCCGCGCGGGCCAGCTCGCGCATCCCGTCGCGGAGCTGCTCGAAGTACAGGTCGAGCAGCTCCTTCGACGGCCGGACCTGGGCGAGCCGCGGCGCGGCGCCGCCCTCGCCGTCGTCGATGAACTCCATCAGCAACTCGGTGCCGTCGACCTGGACCGGGTACGGCACCGGGACGCCGGCCTTCCACAGCCGGTTGAGGGCGTCCCATTCGGCGTACGCCCACTGCCCGGCCGCGACGGACCGGCCGTGCGAGGTCTTCTTCGCCATCGCCCGGGTGTCGCGGCTGTTGCGGGTCCGGCGCCCCTCGACGTACGCCGTGCTGCGGTGGAAGGACCGGTGCTCCTCGGTGCGGTACCGCTTCGCGGCCAGCAGCGAGGACTTCGCCGGGTTGTCGCCGATGGCTTCGACGGCCCGTTCGAGCAGGAAGACGTCGGCTTCCTTACCGGTTTTGAGGACGCCGAGCTCGGTATCGATCGCGGCCTGTTCCGTCACCACCCAGTCCGGGCGGGGATCAGGCCCGCGAGAGCCGCGCTCGACGTCCAGCCAGGTGGACCACCGCTGATCGGGGCCCAGCTCCTCGTCGACCGTGTGGAACTTGAAGACGAAGGCGTCGGCCGGGTCGGTGTCTGAGTAGTTATCGGTGAGTTCGTACTCGGGAAAAGACAACGGAGATGCTCCTGAACCGTGAAGTGGGACTGATGCGGACATGCCGCAGCACAGTGATGGCCATCCGTCAGCCCTCCTTAGGTCCAGGCAGCGCGCGTCGCCGCTCGGGTCAAACCAGGATGCCGGGCGCTCCCGCCGCCCGCAACGCATTTACCGGAGCTGCGATCCCGCGGTCGGCCGCAGCCGCAGCTCCTGGGCCGGTTTCGCCGACCGGCAGACCAGCTCGGGCTGCACCTGCCGCTGCCACACGGGCGACCCGGCCAGCTGCCGCCGGTGCTCGTCGTACGCCGTGTCGTCGGCGAACCGTGCGAACCAGGCGAGCACCACCTCGTCCCGCAACGGCAGCTGCGGGAAGTTGTTCTCGGCAACCAGGCTCTCGAACACCGCGACCGGCTCGGCGCCGGTCGCGGTGAGCACCGGGGCGACGTGGTCGGTGAAGAACTCGACGAACTCGTCGTCCTCGCCGGCGCGGTGGTAGACGGCTCCGGCGATCACCGAACCCGCCGCCTCGCCCGTCCTGGGCGCGTCCAGGGCCGGGTAGCCGGCGCCGAGCCGCACGGGCCGCAGCAGCAGGGCGTTGTCGGAGTCGATCATCGTCACGTTGGCCGCCGCCGCATGCGCGCGCCAGTCCGGCCCGAAGTAGAACGCGTTCAGCGCGTCCGCGCGGGCCGGCAGGTCCCGGAAACCGCGGATCCAGACGAACCGGTCGGGGTCGTCCAGATCGCGGAACTGACCGACGATGTGCATCCCGGTCCGCTCCTGGCCGTCGACCAGGTGGGTGTCGAAGACGTCGATCAGATCGTCCCGCTTTCCGGGGTGCAGGGTGTACTGGCGCAGGTCGACCACGGCGCAACACTCGTTCATGAGTGCGAGCAAACCATTGAAACCTGACAGTTACTGTCAGGCTACAAGCGTTTCAAACAGCCGTAACAGGCGGGCACTTGAAAGGTCCGGCCGAGTTTGATCTGGTGGAGACAGGTGGTTCAGCCCCCAAGCCACCCGACCTGCACGACGACACGACGAGGTATCTCCCGTGACGATCGCAGCTGCCGAAGTCTCCAAGCAGAGAATTGCCGATGCCACCCACGAGCTGCTGCTCGAGGCCGACACCGTTCCCGATCCCCGCCACCAGGAGTGCCTCGACGAAGTCATCCTGCTGAACGCGCCGGTGGCCAGATCGATCGCCTCGCGCTACCGCAGCAAGGGCGTCGACGCCGACGACCTCGAACAGGTCGCGTACCTCGGGCTGGTGAAAGCCGCGAACGGATACCGGCTGGACGCGTCGACGGCCTTCCTGTCGTACGCCGTACCGACGATCCGCGGCGAGCTGAAGCGGTACTTCCGGGACTGCGCCTGGACCATCCGGCCGCCGCGCCGGGTGCAGGAGATGCAGGGCAGCATCGCCGCGGCGGAGCCCGAACTGACCCAGCGGCTCGGTCATGTGCCGACCGACCAGGAGACCGCCGAGGCGCTCGGCACGCACCCGTCCGAGGTCGCCGAGGCCACCTCGGTCCGGGGCTGTTTCAGCACCCTCTCGCTGGACGCACCCGGCCCGACGGACGGCGCGACGAGCCTGATGGAGACGGTCGCCGACGCCGAGGACGGCTACGACCTGGTCGAGAACGTGCACACCCTCACGCCGGCGGTCGCGAACCTCGGCGACCGGGACAAGCGGATCCTCCAGCTGCGGTTCTGCAACGGCTTCACCCAGGAGGAGATCGGCAACGAGCTCGGCGTCAGCCAGATGCAGGTCTCCCGGCTGCTGCGCGGCATCCTGGAGACGCTGCGCACCGAACTGGCTGTGCAGCCACCTCCCACGGCCGGCTGATTCGGGTACCGTCGCCTGGTGGACTTCGAGGAGGCGGCGGATGCGGTGTACGCGGCGCCGGCGGCCGACTTCATTGCTACTCGCAACGAGCTGGCCAAGCAGCTGAAGGCCGACGGCGACGCGCTCGCGTCGACCCGGCTGAAGGCGCTGCGCAAGCCGACGGTCGCGGCCTGGATCGCGAACCTGGTGGCCCGCAGGCTGCCCGACGAGCTCGACGACCTGCTCGCGCTCGGCGACGAGTTCCGGGAGGCGACCGCCGACCTGGACGGCGAGCGGCTGCGGGAGCTGACGCCGAAGCGCCACCAGCTCCTGGACAAGCTGTCCAAGGAGGCCGCCCGGCTCGCGGACGAGGAGGGCCAGAAGGTCAGCGCGGACGTCGGCCAGAAGCTCCGCGAGACCCTCGACGCGGCGCTGGTCGATCCGGCCGCGGGTGACGCCGTCCGCGAAGGACGACTGAGCAGCGCGCTGCGGCACGTCGGTTTCGGCGTCGTCGACGAGACCGGCGAACCGTCCAACGTCACCCCACTCACCGACGAGCGTCGCAAGGCGGCCCGGGACCGGCGGAAAGCACAACAGGCCGAGACCGACGAAAAGGCAACGGCCGAGCAGCAGCGCGAGGCCGCCCAGCGCGAGCAGGACGAGCGGGAAGCCGCCGAGAAGGCCAAGGCCAAACAGGCCTTCGAGGACGCCGTCGCCGCGGCGCAGCAGGCCGAGGCCGAGGTCGAGGACCTGGACACCCAGCTCGACAACGCCCGCGAGGCGCTCGCCGAGGCCCAGGCCCTGGTACACCGCTTGGGCGGTGAGCTCGACGAGGCACGTCGTACCGCCCGGGAGGCGCAGAAGGAGAGCCGCGAGGCCCGCAAGCGCTACAACCGGCTCTGAATTGGGTACCGGCCGGGGCGGCGAGAGGAGCCGACCATGGCGCGGGCGATCTGGAGCGGGTACATCAACTTCGGGCTGGTCTCGGTACCGGTCGGCCTGTACAGCGCGACCCAGGAACACGAGATCGACTTCCACCAGTTCCAGAAGGGGACGTCGGACCGGATCCGGTACAAGCGGGTGAACGAGCGCACCGGCCGCGAAGTCCCGTACGACAAGATCGTCAAGGGCCACGACGTCGGCGGCGGCGAGTACGTGATCGTCGAGCCGGACGAGCTGGACGACATCGCGCCGGGCAAGTCCCGGTCGCTGGAGATCGACACGTTCGTCGACCTCGACGACATCGACCCGATGCACTTCCAGAAGAGCTACTACCTCGGCCCGTCCGACTCCGAGAACGCCTCGTCGTACGCGCTGCTGCGGGACGCGCTGGCGAAGACGAACCGGGCCGGGATCGCGAAGTTCGTGATGCGCGGCAAGGAGTACCTGGCGACGATCCGGGCCGACGACAAGGTGCTCGTGCTGGAGACGATGTTCTTCGCCGACGAGATCCGCGACCCGGACGAGGAGCTCGGCACGCTGCCGCGGAAGTCCGGCGCCGGCAAGCAGCTGTCGATGGCCGTCGACCTGATCGAGGCGATGAGCGGCGAGTGGAAGCCCGCCGCGTACGAGGACACCTACACCGAGCGGGTCAAGGAGCTGGTGAAGTCCAAGCACCAGGGCAAGGAGATCGTGTACTCCGAGGAAGAGCCGCAGGCCACGAACCCGACCGACCTGGTCGCCGCCCTCCGCGCCAGCGTCGAGGAGGCTCGCAAGTCCCGCGGCGCCCGCAAGAAGACCGGTCCGGCGAAGAAGACCGCCGCGAAGAAGACCGCCGCGGGAAAGACCGCCGCCAAAAAGACTGCGGCCAAGAAGAGCACGGCCAAGAAGTCGGCCCAGGGCAAGAAGAAGGCGGCCTGACAGCACCGGCTAGAGTCGGCGGGCGTGGCTGGGCTTCTGCTGGGTGGCGTCGTACTGCTGGGAGCGTCGGTCCAGTGGATGACCGGGATGGGGTTCGCGCTGGTGGCGGTCCCGGCGCTGGTCCTGGTTCTCGGCCCGCACGACGGGGTGTCGCTGGCCAACTGCGGTGCCGGGCTGATCTGCCTGGCGGGACTGGCTGAGGGCTGGCGGCAGGTCCGGCTGCGTTCGATGGTGCCGCTGATCGTCGCGGCGGCCTGCACGGTCCCGCTCGGTGCCTGGTTTGCCCGCCGCCTGCCCGAGCCCGTCCTTCTCGTCACCATGGGCGCCCTGGTGACGATCGCCGTACTCCTGCTGCTCCGCGGCTTCCGCCTGCGCGCACTGACCGGTCTCGGCGGGGCGGTCGGCGCCGGCGCGGTCGGCGGTTTCATGAACGCGTCGGCCGGCCTCGGCGGACCGCCGATGTCGCTGTACGCCGTCAACGCGGGCTGGACGATCCGCGAATTCGTCCCGAACGCGCTCTTCTACGGCGCCGTCGTCAACGTGTTCTCGGTCGCGACGAGCGGACTGCCCGATCTCGACGCGGGTCGTTGGGCCACCGCCGGCGCGGGGCTGGTGGCCGGAGCGGTCGTCGGGCGCACGCTCGCCGGGCGGGTGTCCGAGCCGCGGGCCCGGCTGCTCGTGCTCATGCTGGCGCTGATCGGCGGCGCGACGACACTCCTCAAAGGGGTGTGGGGCCTTCTCCCGGCGTAGGGAGCAGGTAGCGGCTCGGGTTCGCCGGGGCGCCGGCGTCCAGCCAGCGGTGGAAACCGTCGGGGTTGCGGCGCTCGAACTCGTCGAGGCAGATCCGGCGCACCTCGGCGACGGCCTGGCGATCGCGCAGACCGGCGCCGTGCGCGAGCTGCGTCGCGGTCTCGGACCACACCCCGCACAGCTCCTGGATGCTGAGCGGGCACTGCAGCGACGCGATCAGCCGCTCGTCCTCCGCGAGCTGCGTCTCGGACAGCCGCTTCAGCTTGCGCTGTCGGCGGGAGGGTCGCGGGCCGCGGTCAGGGACGGCGAGATCGATCAGCACGAACACCGCCGCGAGGATCAGCGCCGCCGTCACCCCGAGGGCGCCCCACGCCAGCAGCCGGACCATGCCCGGCAGGCACAACACGGCGGCCGCCGCCGTCGCGGCGACCAGGACCGCCGAACCGTACGGCGCGTCGTCGGTCACGTGCCGGACCACCGCCGCCAGCGGCCAGACGAGCACGAACACCACGACCAGGAGGAGCGACGCCGCGAGCGGACCCAGCAACAGGACACCGGCCAGCGCGCCGGCTGTCCCGACCCCGAGACCGGCCGCGAATCCCGCCCGCCGGACGACGCCGGGAAGGTGCATCACCACAGCTCACTCACCGTCACCACACCCCACAGAGTTCCCCTCGCTGCCCCAACGAACAAGCCCTTCGTACCGTTCCCCGGCCGGCGCGGCGGCAACCAGGTGACCTGTTCAACCCGTGGTCGGAGCTGTGCTCGGCCGGGCGATCCCGGATCATGGATGAAATGAGGACCTTCGCCGACCGCGTCCGCGGCCTCGCCCCGGCCCCGTGGGAGCACGACGCGGAACTGCTCCGCGGCCTGTTCGACGCTCAGCTCGGCAGCCGGCACGCGGACCTCGCGGCCCGCTGGATGCAGTCCCAGGGCACCGGCTTCTACACGATCGGATCCGCCGGGCACGAGGGCAACGCCGCCGTCGCCGCCGCGCTGCAGCCGACCGACCCGGCCCTGCTGCACTACCGCTCCGGCGCCTTCTACCTGACCCGCGCCGCCCAGTGCGGCTCCAAGGAGGGCCTGCGCGACATCCTGCTCGGCGTCGCCGCGGCGACCAGCGAGCCGATCGCGGGCGGCCGGCACAAGGTGTTCGGGCGGCACGAGCTGTCGGTCATCCCGCAGACCTCGACGATCGCCTCGCACCTGCCGCGCGCAATGGGCGTCGCGTTCTCGATGAACCGGTCGGCCAAGCTCGGCGTACCGTCCCCGTGGCCGGCCGACGCGATCGTGGTCACCAGTTTCGGCGACGCGTCCGCGAACCACTCGACCGCGACCGGCGCGATCAACGCGGCGCTGCACGCGTCGTACCAGGGGCTGCCGATGCCGTTGCTGCTGGTCTGCGAGGACAACGGCATCGGGATCAGCGTGCGCACCCCGGACGGCTGGATCCGGCAGGCGTACGGCTCCCGTCCCGGTCTGCGGTACTTCGACGCGGACGGCACCGACCTCGACGCGGCGCTGTCGATGGCTCGTGAAGCGGCGACCTTCGTACGGCGGAACCGCCGGCCCGCGTTCCTGCGGCTGCGCACGGTCCGCCTGCTCGGCCACGCGGGCTCCGACGTCGAGACGGCCTACCGCTCGCCCGCGGAGCTGGCCGCCGACGAGGAGCTCGACCCGCTGCTCGGTACGGCGCGCTACCTGCTCGGCGCCGGCTCCACCGCCGACGAGATCATCGAGTTGTACGAGGAGAAGCAGGCCGAGGCGCTCCGGATCGCGGCCGAGGTCGCGGGTCTCCCGCAGCTCACCTCGCCCGAGGCCGTCGCCGCGCCGTTGCGCTTCCCCGAGCCGGACGCGGTGGCCGACGCGTTGCCGCGTCCGGTCACGACCACGGAGCCGCTGACGCTCAGCCAGTCCATCAACCGGGCGCTGAGCGACGTGCTGGCGTCGTACCCGGAGGCGATGGTCTTCGGCGAGGACGTCGGCCGCAAGGGCGGCGTGTACGGCGTGACGCGCGGACTGCAGAAGGTCTTCGGACCGGCCCGCGTATTCGACACGCTGCTCGACGAGCAGTCGATCCTCGGCCTCGCGCTCGGCGCCGGCATCTCGGGTCTGCTGCCGATCCCCGAGATCCAGTACCTCGCCTATCTGCACAACGCCGAGGACCAGTTGCGCGGCGAGGCGGCGTCGCTGAAGTTCTTCTCGCAGGAGCAGTACGCGAACCCGATGGTGCTGCGGATCGCCGGCTACGGCTACCAGAAGGGCTTCGGCGGCCACTTCCACAACGACGACGCGATCGGCGTCCTGCGGGACATCCCGGGCGTCGTGATCGCCTCCCCGTCCCGGCCGGACGACGCGGCGTCGATGCTGCACGCGTGTGCGGCGGCGGCCCGGTCGTCGGGCACCGTCAGCGTGTACCTCGAGCCGATCGCCCTCTACCACCGGCGCGACCTGTACGCCGACGGCGATGAGCAGTGGCTGGCGCCGTACGGCGGCGAACCCGTGGAGATCGGGCGCGGCCGGACGTACGGCGACGGCACCTGGCTGACCATCGTCACATTCGGCAACGGCGTCCCGATGAGCCTGCGGGTGGCGGCGCGGGTGCCGGGAATCCGGGTGCTCGACCTGCGCTGGCTGGCGCCGCTGCCGGTCGAGGATCTGTTGCGCGAGGCAAACATCACCGGGCGGGTGCTGGTCGCCGACGAGACCCGGCGCTCCGGCGGGGTGTCCGAGGGCGTGCTGGCCACGCTGATCGACCACGGGTACGCCGGGCGGCTGGCCCGGGTGACGAGCTACGACTCCTACGTCCCGCTCGGCGCGGCCGCGCACGAAGTCCTGCTCAGCGAACAGACGATCGAGGACGCCGCCCGCGAACTGCTCAGCTGAACAGGCGCTGCCAGAAGGACTTCTTCCGGGGCGTCGACGCCTCGGCGGGTTGCGGGACCGGCGTGCGGGACGGGCGATCCATCCGCCACTGGGCGACGACCGCGTCCTCGTTCACCGGGCCTGTCGGCACGACCGGTCCGGTGGTGTCGCGGATGGCGAGCCGGATCCGCTTGTTCAGGTCGGCGAGGTACTCGCGGACCTCGGACTCGCGCCGCATCCCGCGGACCTTCTCGTGGACCTGCTGCTTCTCCTTGCGGAGCTGCATCGCGGACGGCAGCAACGCCTCGGTCTCGACGTCCTCGCGGCGGAGGAAGTCCTTGACCCACCAGTCGGGGTCGTGCTGCTCGGCGAGCTTCAGCGGTTTGCCGGCGCCGGGGAGGTCGTCGAACTCGCCCTGGTTCTGGGCCAGCTTGATCTGGGACTCGACCCATTCCTGGTTGCTCATGCCCGGCGGTCTGCGCTTCGTCATGGCCACACCTCGTCTGTCGTCGTCGACAGTTGCTCCGAGACCTCACCCTACCGGCTTGTGATTGCATTCACAAGGCATACTCGATACGTGCAGCTGACCGACGAAGAGATCGCGGCGATGACGCCGCAGGAGCGGCGGGCGCTGATCCTGCGGCTCGCACCGCGGCCTGCCGGGCTGCCGTCGCGGCGGACGATCGACCGGATCCGCAAGTGGCGGACGGTCCTGATGCTGGTCTGCGCGGCCGCCCTCATCCCGTGGACCGTGTACCTGGCCATCACCCTGCCCAGCCACTACGTCGCGCGGAACTGGGTCGCGACCTGGGTCGGGTTCGACATCCTGCTGCTGACGACGCTGGTGCTGACCGCGCTGGCCGGCTGGAAGCGCAAGCAGTTCGTGTTCCCGACCGCGTTCGCGTCCGGCGTGCTGCTGATCTGCGACGCCTGGTTCGACGTGATGACCAGCCAGCGCGGCGGCGACCTCACCCAGGCCCTGCTCAGCGCGTTCCTGGTCGAGCTCCCGCTGGCCGTCGTCCTGATCGCCGGCCCGCTACGCCTGCTCCGGTACGTCGCGATCCGGCACGGCATGATCCACCCCGACTCCCACCTGTGGCGGATGCCGATCCCGATCCCGGACCTCTACCCCGACCAGAAGGTGCCGCGGCCGTAGGCTGAGGTATGACCGAGTTGGAGGTGCCTGCGGGCGCGGACGACGTGTCGGCCGCCGTTGGCGACACGGTGATCCTCCGGCTGCCGGAGAACGCCACCACTGGCTACGTCTGGTCCGTGGCCGAGCGTGAGCCCGGGCTTGCCCTCGTCGTCGACTCGACAGTGCCGAGCGAGGGCACGAACGTCGGCGCAGGCGGCGCGCACGTTTTCCACTTCCGGGCCGAGCGGCCCGGTGTGTGGCACCTGACGTTCCGGCTTGCGCGAGCATGGGATCCCGCCGTGCTCGACGAGCGCTCCCTGACGGTGCGGACCGGCTGACGCACGGCGCGGCCCGGACTCCGGCATACCGTCAGGTCCGGGCCGCGGCGATCCTGAATCACCAGAGATAGATCTCGTAGATCATTCCGTCGGCCTCTTCGCGAAGGCTGACGGGCCGGTTGGTCTGTCGCGCCTGGCTCGCCAGCGTCACCAGCGCCAGGAAGGATCCGTCGCGGAGGTTGATGATCCGGCGCCACCCGACACCGACGATGTGGATGAACACGTTGCGGGTCTGATCGATCGACCACAACGCGTCGATCTGGACGTTGGTGTGCCAGGTCACGGTGACAGCGCCGACGCCGGCGCCGGCCGCCTGAAGCGCGGCGGACGGCGTCAGTTCCGGCCCGACCGCCAGGTCGGCGTTGAGCGCGGCGACCTGCTCTTCGGTGTAGGCCGGAGCCGAGGTCCCGGCGCTACCGGCGGTGGACCCCTCGCTGGGAGGCGCCAGCACCGGTCCGTTCTGCGAATTGGTAGTAGTCATGTCCGGTCCCTCACCATGCGTAGATCTGCGTGATGCTGCCGTTGTTCTCGTACAGACCGACAGGGCGTCCCAGCGCCTTGGCGGCAGCGAGCTCGGAGAGCATGGCGTGCGACGTGACCGGCGATGCGCTGTCCAGATGCAGCCAGCCGCGCTGCGAGCCGTACGCCCAGATGTTCCCGTCGGTCTGGTCGCTCCACAGTGCGGTGATCAGCTGGTTGGGCAGCCACGCCGTCACCGTGACACCGCGCACCGCGCAGGTCTGGAACGATTCGATGCCGCACTCGCCGTAGCCGATCCGGAAGTAGCCCGAGTCGCCCCAGCCCAGACCCCAGCTGTTCCGGGCGATCCAGCACTGCTGCGCGTCGTCGTACCCGATCAGCACGACGCAGTGGCCGCCGGCGAGACCGCCGGTGACGTGGCGGTAGACGCCGCTGCGATAGCTGAAGAAGTCCTGGAAGACGTTGAAGCAGGCGATGACCGCGCCGTAACGCGAGATGTCGTCCTTCATCTGCGCAGCATTGCCGGAGATGTTGGCCCAGTCCGTGACCTTTGCCAGCTTGTTCGGCCAGTCCGGGTTGATCTTGCTGTTCCCGTCCTGGTCGCCCGCCGTGTAGGGGTAGTAGTCCTCGAAGGTCACCCCGGTGGCCTTCGCGTGCGGCAGTGCGTGATCCGGCCACCAGCCGGTGGAACAGTTCATCCCCTCCGACCGGGCGTAGATGTAGAACAACTGCGCTTCGGACAGGTCGAGCGGCATCGTCGTACGCCGTGAGTACTTGAACACGACCTCCGTGGCACCGGCAGTCCCGAAGGCCACGCAGGAACCACACCCTCCCTGGTCCTTGACGGTCGAGTCGTAGTTGACGCCGCCGATCGCGCGGACATCGAAGCTGGCCGGCGCACCGACGCTCTCCGCCGTGGCAGCGATCGCGGCCGCCACGTCGGTCTCCGCCCGGTCCTGAAGTTCAGGACGGGCAGGAACACCGAGGCGGAGCACTCGCTGCTTCTCGTCGAGTGCCGTGATCGACGTGTACGCCATCTCCCACGGCTGGCCGGCGGCCTCCAGGGCCTCCGACAACTTCGTCAGGTCCAGTGACCGTGACTGTGCATCCGAATTGTCAGCCATAGCGAAATTACCCCCTCGAGCGCTGACGCTCCCCCTGAGTTGGAGAACCTCGGAGCGGGTCCTCCATTTCGAACATAGACCTCCTCGGTTACCCCAGCAACGAGGTGCGCCGATTATCGGAAGTGGTCAACAAATACCGCGGACCGACGGAAAAAGGATAAATTCCACACCGGTCCGCGCATTTCATTCGTTCGATCGATTAAATCTCGGCGAGGCGAATCCTTCGGCCTCCGCGCCATGGGTGGGATCAGGGCGGGGGTTGGCAAGCCCGGGGCCGATGACAGAGAGTGGACAGCACCGTGGCCGCACGCGAGAGGACCCCACCTGTGTCGTCTGTCATCCTGTCCGTCGTCGCCGGGACACGCGTCGAAAACCCACTTCGCACCGGACCGTCGACCAACCCCGCGCGGTTGAGTGACGTCGTCGGGACTGTCGGCAGTGCCGGGCCGGAGGTGTTCGTGCGGGCGGCTTCCGCGGCGCGGGCTGCGCAGGCGGGGTGGGCCGGGACGCCGGCGCCGCAGCGGGGTCAGGTGATTTCGAACGTGGGCCGGCTGATGACTCTGAACAAGGAGCGGCTCGCCGCGCTCGTCACCCGGGAGATCGGGAAACCGCTGGCCGAGGCGCTCGGCGAGGTGCAGGAGATCATCGACACCTGCGACTTCTTCCTCGGCGAGGGTCGCCGGCTCTACGGGCAGACGGTGCCGTCGGAGATGCCGGACAAGCAGCTGTTCACGTTCCGGCGGCCGGTCGGAACGGTTGCCGTGATCACAGCCGGAAACTTTCCGGTCGCCGTTCCGTCCTGGTACATCGTCCCGGCACTGCTCTGCGGAAACACCGTGCTGTGGAAACCGGCGGAATATTCCGCGGTCGTTTCCGACGCGTTCTACGAAATCTTCGCGCACGCCGGCGTACCGGCCGGGGTGTTCAACGTCGTCTACGCCGACGGCCCGGACACGTTTTCCGGCCTCGAGCAGGCGTTGCGGGCGGGGCTGATCGACAAGGTCGGGTTCACCGGGTCGAGCGCGGTCGGCGCGCAGATCGGCGAGCTGTGCGGGCGCCACCTGCAGACACCGTGCCTGGAGCTCGGCGGGAAGAACCCGATGGTGATCACCGAGGACGCCGACCTCGACCTGGCCGTCGAGGGCGCCCTGTTCTCCGGTTTCGGCACGGCCGGACAGCGGTGCACCTCCTTGGGGACGGCGATCGTGCACCGGTCCGTGTACGACGAGTTCCTGGACCGCTTCGCCCGGGCGACCGCCGAGGCGGCGATGGGCGATCCGACCCAGAACGTGCTGTTCGGGCCGTTGCTGGACGCGAAGTTCGCGGCCGGGTTCGAGAAGTCGCTGGGCTGGATCGCGGCGCACCATCGGGTGATCGGCCGGGTCGGCCGGGTGACCGCGGAGAACCCGCGGGCCGGGTTCGTCGGCGATCCCGGCGCCGGGTTGTTCTACCACCCGACGATCGTGGCCGGGGTGCGGGCGGACGACGAGCTGTTCCTGAACGAGACGTTCGGCCCGGTGGTCGGCGTCACGCCGTACGGCACGCTCGACGAGGCGATTGCGTTGGGCAACAAGTCCGGGTACGGATTGTCCAGCTCGATCTACACGACCGACCCGAACAAGGCGTTCCGGTTCGCGCACGGCATCTCGGCGGGCATGGTGAGCGTCAACAACTCGACGTCCGGCGCCGAGGCGCATCTGCCGTTCGGCGGGAACGGGAAGTCGGGCAACGGGTCGCGGCAGAGCGGCGTGTGGGTGCTCGACCAGTTCACCCGCTGGCAGTCGATGAACTGGGACTACTCGGGCAAGCTCCAGAAGGCCCAGATGGACACCGAGACGGTCGAGGCCGACCTCACCTTCCAGCTCCCGTGACCTCCGCAGGCCTGCCGGAGTCCGCCGAGGTGGTGATCGTCGGCGGCGGCGTGATGGGCACGAGTATCGCGTTCCATCTGGCCGAGGCCGGCGTGCGGAACGTGCTGTTGCTGGAGAAGGACCAGCTCGGCTCGGGCTCCACCTGCAAGGCGGCCGGCGGCGTCCGGGCGAACTTCTCCGACGAGGTGAACATCGCGCTCGGCGCCCGCAGCCTGGAGGCGTTCGCGCGGTTCGGCGACCGCCCCGGGCAGGAGATCGACCTGCACCGGGTCGGCTACCTCTTCCTCCTGGAAACCGCCGAGCAGGTCGAGCATTTCCGCGAGAGCACAGACCTGCAGAACAGGCTGCAGGAAACCGCTGGATTACCGACGCGCATGGTGTCGGTGGACGAAGCGGTTTCCCTGGCGCCGATCGTCGCGCCGGACGGGCTCGTCGGCGCCTGCTTCTCGCCCACCGCCGGACACTGCACGCCGGAATCCGTTGTCCTCGGGTACGCCTCGGCTGCCCGGCGACTGGGCGCACGGCTCGTCACCGGGTGCGAAGTGCTGGGAATCGATGCTGTGGGCAACCACATTTCCGTGGTGCGGACGAGCGGCGGCGAGGTCCGGACCGGGACGGTGATCTGCGCCGCGGGCGCCTGGTCGGCACGGATCGGCGAGATGGCCGGCGTCGGACTGCCGGTGGTCCCGCTGCGGCGGCAGATCGTCGTCACGGAGGCGATCCCGGGCCTGCCGGCCAACTTGCCGATGACGATCGACTTCGGCACGACGTTCTACTTCCACCGCGAAGGCCCCGGTCTGCTGGTCGGGATGTCCGATCCCGACGAGGAGCCCGGATTCCACCTGAACCGGACCGACACCTGGATCCCCCGCCTGACCGAGGCGATGGCCCGGCGGGCGCCTTCGCTGCTGGACGTCGGGCTGAGCGGTGGATGGGCAGGCCTGTACGAGGTGACGCCCGATCACAACGCGCTGATCGGCGAGGCCGGCACGGTGTCCCGTTTCCTTTATGCCACAGGCTTTTCCGGCCACGGATTCCTGCAGGGCCCTGCGGTCGGCGAGGTGATCCGGGATCTCTACCTCGGCCGGGAACCGATCATCGACGTCGGCCCGCTGGACGCGCAGCGGTTCGAGCGGTCCGGGGCGCGCGCCGAGCGGAACGTCGTCTGATGACGCTACTGCTCACCCGCTCGGACATTCTGCGCTCGCTCGAGATCCCTGCCGTTCTCGACGCGTTGCGAGCCGGCTTCCGCGCGGCCGCCGACATCGAGCCGCTGCGCATCCGCACGGACCTCCCCGGTCCCGGTACGGCGACTGCTTTGCTGCCAGGGCTCATTCCGGGGATCCCGGCGTACACGGTGAAGGTCAACGCCAAGTTCCCGGGGGCCACGCCGGCGCTGCGCGGGGTCGCCTGCCTCCACGATCTGACGGACGGCTCGCTCCTCGCCCTCCTCGACAGCTCGACCGTCACCGCCTGGCGCACTGGCCTCGCGGCAGCCCTTGCCACCGACGTCCTCGCTCCGACAGGAACGGCCGAGGGCGGAGGCGTTGCCGTCGGAGTGGTCGGGGCCGGAGCGCAAGCCGCCATGGTGCTGGCTGGGTTGGCCGCGCTCCGGCGGGTCGACCGCCTCGTCGTGCATGACGTCGTACCGGCGCGGTCTGCGGAATTCCTTGCCCAGCAGGGGATCCCAGGCAGTGTGGCGAGTGACGCGAGAGAGGTGGCCGCGACCGCGGACGTCGTCATCCTCGCCACCTGGTCGCGCGAGCCGCTGCTCACGGCAGCCGACGCGCGGCCCGGCCTTCACCTCACGACACTCGGCGCCGACGAGCCCGGCAAGATCGAGCTCGGCGCCGACCTGCTGTCAGCCGCGCGCGTGATCGTCGACGACCGTGCCCTCGCCGTACGGATGGGTGCCCTGGGCAACGTCGGCCTCGGAGTCGATGCCGCCCAGGCGACACTGAGCGACGTACTGACCGGCGTTGCCCCAGGACGGCGTACACCTGAGGAGGTCACCGTCTACGCGCCGGTCGGGCTGCCCTGGCAGGACCTTGCGATCGCCTGGCCTGTCTACCGAGCCGCGGGCGATCATGGCCGCAGCATCGACTTCCTCAGTTGACCACCGCGCCGGCGGTGATGTTCAGGGCGGTGCCGGTGATGGAGCGGGCGAGGTCGGAGGCCGCGAACACGGCGGCGGCACCGACGTCGGACAGGGTGGCGGCGCGCTTCAGCATCGTCTGGGCGGCGGTGTGCTCCGCGACCTCGCGCCGGAAGTCCTCCGGGTAGGTGTCCGGGTTCGACTCCGGGATGCCGTTGGTCTGCAGCGTGAGCACCCGGATGCCGTGCGGGCCGAGCTCGGCGGCCAGCGTCCGCCGCAGCGCCTCGACGGCGCCGAATCCGGCCTGGAAGGCGCCGAGGTTCGGCGCCGGGTCGCCGTACCCGCCGAAGGTCAGGATCACGCCCGAGCCCTGCTCGACCATCCGCCGGGCGGCCGCGCGGGACGTGAGGTAGTACGTGCGCAGCATGTTCCGGACCGGTTCCTCGACCTCGGCGAGGGACAGGTCGATCAGCGGCTTCCCGAAGTACTGCCGGTGGCCGATCAGGTTGAACGAGATGTCGATCCGGTCGAGGGTGGCGGCGTGTTCGTCGACGGAGGCTTCGTCGAGGGCGTCGACGACCGCGATCTCGGCCTTGCCGTCGTTCGCGCGGATCTCGGCGGCGACCCGTTCCAGGCGTTCGGCCGTCCGTCCGGCGAGGTGGACGGTCGCGCCCGCGGCGGCGAACGCCTTCGCGACCGCGCCGCCGATCGGTCCGGCCGCGCCGTACACGACCGCGGACTTGTTCTCGAGCATCATGAGTGGGCCTCCTCGGCCAGTTCGGTGACGAGGGCGTCGAGGTTCCGCATCGAGGCGCGGAGACCGCGCTCCATCCCGCCGTCGACGTACAGGTCCCGGTCCTCGACGGCGAAGAACACGGTGTTCTGCGTCAAGGTGGTGACCCCGTCGGCCTCGTCGAAGGTGATCAGATTCAGGTAGACGGTGCCGGGCGCCTGGTCGAACTCGTACGTCTGCACGATCCGCTCCGGCGTCGGCGACCCGTGGTACAGCCCGTGGAAGGCGTAGCCCTTGCCGTCGCTGTCGTAGTGCGTCCACCGCCAGCGCCCGCCGTGCCGCGGGTCGAGCTGGTTCACGACCAGCTCGAGCCCGGCCGGCCCGAGCCAGCGCTTCACCAGATCGGGCTCGGTGTACGCGCGGAACAGCAGGTCCCGCGGCGCACGGAACTCCCGGACGACGACGACCTGCGGCACGCCCGGCTCGACGACGATCTTCACGACTCCCCCTGCAGGTCGTCGAGCAGGTCGTCCAGACGGTCGAAGCTCTCCGTCCAGTAGCCGCGGTAGTCCATCAACCAGCCGACGGCCGCCCGGAGCGGCTCCGCCTCGAGGTGGCTGAGCCGGGCGGTCGCGCGTTGCGAACGGCTGATCAGACCGGCCTGCTCGAGCACCTTCAGGTGCTTGGAGACGGCCGGCTGCGACATGCTGAACGGCGCCGCGAGCTCCGCGACCGTCGCGTCGCCGCCCTTCAGCCGGGTCAGGATCGCCCGGCGGGTCGGGTCGGCGAGCGCCGCGAAGACACCGGTCAACCCGTCTTCATAACCAACTGGTTTCAGAACCATGTGGTTAAGAATGCGCGCCCACCCCGGCCGGCGTCAAGGGCGCCGGTGCTCCCAGTTGGCCGGCTCGCACCAGGACGGGTCGATGCCACGGTCGATGCAGTACTGCCGGAGGATCTGCTCGCGGGTCGACGGGCGACTGGTCGGACGCGACGGCGTCACCGGCGTACTGACGGACGCGCGGGTCGGCGTCGGCGTGCTCCGCTCGGAACTGCTGGTGGTCGACGTCCGGGTCGGGCGCGGGGTCGGCCGCTTGGCCGGCCGGGACGTCGCGGCCTTCTCCGGCACCACAGTCGTCAGCGGTGGCGTTTGCTGTACGACGGGAGGCGTCGAACTGGGCGGCGGACCGGCGGACGGCGTTTCCGCCACGAACGTGACGGCCGCCGGGTCGTCCGATCCGCCGCCGAACAGGCCGATCACGGACACCGCCCAGATGTTCACCGCGAGGAAGACGAGCAGCGACGCGGCCCCGGCGTACGCGGCCCGGCGGGACGGAGCGCCGTACCGGCCGATCGGCCCGAGCACCGCCTTGCCGTTGCCGTCACGCCAGAAGTGCCAGCCCGGCGGCGCCGGCGGCCAGGACGGATCCGGACGCCAGCTCTCCGGCGGGATCCAGTTGCGCCGGGGCGGAATCGGCCAGTTCGGCGGTGCCACGAACCGCTTCAAGAGAACTCCTCCACTCCACCGACACGACCCTCGCACCCATGCCAACGACACAGACCCCACGCGGGCTACTTGCAGCTTCACCACGAAGTGCGTGTCGACTGGCTTTTCCATCGACCGGCGCGCCTCTCACGCGGACTGGCAGATGCAGAGCTGAAGCGACGCGCCGGCGGCGAACGGACTGCCGGACCAGTCGCCGAGGCGGTCGACAAGCTGCAGGCCGCCGCGGGCGACGAGCAGCGGTAACTCCTGCGGGAAGATGCTTCTGATTTCGAGCGGTACGACGACGAAGTCGGGCTCGGAGTCGGTCGAGAAGTGCCACGTCCCGCGGGTGACTTGCGCGGCCGCGTCGTACGTCTCGGCGACATCGACGCGGACCTCGCCACGATCCGGATCCACGAACGACAACGACTCCCGCGTGCGTCGTACGCCGTCGGCTTCGGCGAGCAGGCGCACGCTCGGGTTGAAGACATCGAAGACAAACCGCGCCCCAGGAGCCAGGTGTCTGCGAACCGACCGGAAGCAGCTCACCAGATCCTCGGCCTCCTGCAGATGCAGCAGGGAATTGGCGGTGATGAACACGAAGTCGAAGGTCCGTCCCAGATCGAAGGACCGCATGTCGCCCTGCACCCACTCGACCGCTGCGCCACGATCGCTCGCCTTGCGCTCAGCCTCAGCCAGCATGTCCGGCGAGAAATCCAAGCCGACGCACGAATGCCCGTCCGACGCGATCGGGATCAGCTTGTCCCCGGTCCCGCACCCGAGCTCCAGCACCCGCCCACCGTGCCGAGCAACTTCGGCCCGATAGAAGTCGACCGCCGGCCCACCACCCGGAAACATCAGGTCGTACATCCGCGCGTCAGAGTAGAACTCTCGACTCACCAAGCACCTCCTCCTCGGTTGAAGTGAATGACGTCGGTGAGCAGGTTGGTCAGGTCTTCGCCGAAGGGGCGGTCGGTGGTGATTGGGGGAAGGGCGGCGTCGACCGAGTGCATCAGGTTCTGGAGACCTGGTGGGATGTCTCGGGTGGACAGGGCGAAGGCTTGGCGTACGGCCAGGAGTTCGCAGGCGAGGGTGATGCGGGTCAGGCGGATTGCTTCGAGGACGTTGCCGGCGGCTTCCCAGGAGAAGGTCTGGACGTCCTCCTGGCCGTTGGACGTTTCTGCCGTACTGATTGCCGTCGGCAACGTCAGGCGGCGGAGCTGGTGAGTGGTCGCGACGGCGCGTTTGTGGACGGCGACCAGACCGGCCTGCGGCCCGGGATCACGGGCGAGCTGCGCGGGCAGGCCTGTCACCGCCGGATCGAGCAGCCGGTGCAGCCGCGCAGCCGAGACCTCTGCGGCGTGCGCCAACGCGGCGGTCAGGTGGTCGCAGTACGCCGCAAGCTCGATCCCGTGGAAACCAGCGGTGCTCACGAACTCGCCGTCGAGGTACGCCGGGGAGTCCGTCACGCCGCTGAACGCTCGCTCGATCGCGCCATCCAACTGCTCCACCGTGCGCCGCACATGCGCCACCACGTGTCCCGCCACGCGGAACGAGACCGGCGCCTGGAGACTCCGCGGCTCCGCCTCGGGACCCGCGAGCTCCCGCAGCCGCGCCAGCTCCGCCGCCAGTACGTCGTCCCCACGCCCCGCCGCCCGGCGGTACGGATCCCGGCCGGCCCCGACCACCGCGATCGCCCCCGCCCCCACGGCCGTGAGCTGATCAGCAAGCTTCCGCGCACGATCCGCGGCAAGAGCCGCGCGCCCGGTCGCACCGGGGATACCCGCCAGCAAGGCGATCCCCTCCTTCGCCCCGAGCTCGAACCCCGGCAACACGCCAGCCGCGGACCGCACACCCGAACCGTCTTGAACCCATCCAAGGCCGACAAGAGGACTCG
>Ga0207647_10001275_pt1 | contig 19392 bp, 9 predicted proteins | sample KBSCornC2_FD_184295 | JGI IMG/M metagenome (GOLD analysis project Ga0207647, IMG submission 184295) | Corn rhizosphere microbial communities from Kellogg Biological Station, Michigan, USA - C2 (SPAdes) (version 2) | ecosystem: Host-associated > Plants > Roots > Rhizosphere ... | reverse complement strand
AGCGACGAAAAAGGCTTGTTTTCTACGTCGCTTCCGCTTACAGAAGTTACTGAGCCGGTTAAATCAGCCTTCTTTTGTGTTCCATATGCTACAACTACGACTTCCTGCATGTCTTGAGTTTTAGTTGATAGCGTAATGGAATAGTTGTTATTGCTTGTAAGAGAGATCTCTTTTTGTCCCAAACCCACTGCGGAGACAATAAGTGCAGTTGTTTTAGACGGCACTGCTAAAGAAAAAGTCCCGTCAGGTTTAGTAGAAGTTCCAATACTTGTGTTGCCTTTTACAGTAACTGAAGCATTGGCAACGCCAGTGCCTTTTTCATCTGTCACCTTACCTGTAATTGTTCGATTTTGAGCCAGTAGTTGCGCACTGATGAGCAACATCCCCAGCATAAGGAGTAGTAGTCTTCTCATGTGTTTTTTTGAATTAATAATTATCGATAAAAGTGTTGTTGAATACAGTCAGTTATTTAGGATACGTATAAAACAGCCAAGGGTAAAATCAAAGACGCTAAATTTTAACATTTAGCTGCACGAATATAAAAGATGAAAACAATTTTTCGGAAGTTTTTGTTCAAACCTCCTTTTTTTAATTTGAATGAACACAATTTACTGTCACAACACTCATAAAAAAATAAAAGACCGGCAGGTGCCGGTCCTTTATTTCATATATCCTATAAATTAATAACCAGGATTCTGTTTCATGTTTGGATTGACATTGATCTCTGTTTGAGGAATCGGCAATTCAAACCTGTGGTCATCAACCGGCAATGTTAGGGCAAACGATGGAAACTTTGTTCCGCTGCCATCGGCCTTATCACCGTAGGTTGCATTTCTTACGACCGGAAGATTTAAACGCTTCAGGTCAAAGAAACGATCACCTTCAAATGCAAGTTCTAACCTCCGTTCTTTCAAAATCTCGTTCAAAGTTTCGTCCTGTGTTCCTGCAAACGGAACATATGGAGAATATCTCTGTGATTTTAAAGCGTTCAGGTCAGCCAGTGCTTCAGTTACTTTATTAAGGCGAGCATAAGCTTCTGCTCTTATTAATAATACATCGGCAACACGCAGAACTTTTGCATCCACTGTATTGACATTACCACTGGCTCTTCCAAAGTATTTTGCAATATGAATTTGGTTGATGCCCTGGTAGGGACTTACTTGGAAGTAAACTGATTTGCGAATGTCGTCAGCAGAGTACATGTCATAAAAATCTTTTGTTGCGACAAACTCGGATTTTACTCCGCTTGTTCCGGTTTGGCTGTAGTTGACTCCAATTGTAATTCTGTCTTTGTCAAGGATCCTTGTCTTGAAAAGAACGCCTTCGTTCGTAGCATCTTTAAAAACACCTGCAAGATTAGCTCTTGATCCAACATTGCTATTGATGTTTAAAGAAATGGTAGCAGCATCCACTGCGTCCTGGTATTTACCCATGTACAGGTACACTTTAGCAAGAATACCCGCAACCGCAGCCTTGTTGATGCGACCAGCAGCAACTGTGCTTGACGAAGTTGTAACCAATGGTAATGCGTCGGTAAGATCTTTTACAATCTTATTATAGACATCTGCTATCGGCTCTCTTGCAGGGACTGAACTTGGGTCAATTCCTGTTACGTAAGGAATACCAAGATCCACTGCAGGATTAATGGTATTGGTTGGCACTTTGGCAAATGCTCTTGCTATATCAAAATGAACCCATGCCCTTAGAGCCAAAGCTTCGCCTTTTAAATTATCCTTTGTTGCCCCGGAAAGAACACCGTTATCAATATTTGCCAACACACCATTTGCAGCCCGGATGATGCTGTAGCCGGCAGCAAAAAGCCCAATGGTATTATCGCCATTGTAAAGCCAGCGGCTGGTGTTTACGAACGTCCCGCGACCATTCGCATTTGTAATCAAATTATCAGACAAGACATCCGGCACAATGATCATATCGCCTCCATAGTAGCCTTGTGAAAAAGCAATTCTTTGGTAAATACCTTTTGCAGCATTTTGAAAATCGGTTTCATTTTTAAATGCCTGCTCTTGTAAAACTGCATTATAAGGAGATTTGGTTAGTTCCTTTTTGCATGAAGTGCCGATCACAGCCAAACCAAATCCTAATATTAAAGTTTTAGTTAGTCTCATTTTTTTTAAAAATTTAAATTTTAGAAGTTAACATCAACACCAACTGTAACAGCCTTAGTTTGCGGATAGGTATACAAAGTATATTCTCCAGGTCTGTTATAACCTTGTTCACTGCTTCCAATACCAACCTCAGGATCGCCATGGAAATTGGTAAGTGTCCATAAATTTTGTCCCTGGACATATAATCTTACATTCTGCAATTTGAAGCCTTTGATCTGCACTGGAGTTGAATAAGACAAAGTCACATTTCTTAAACGTAAGAAATCAGTGCTTTCAAGGAAACGGTCAGTTGATTGAACTGTGTAATTCGCAGCAGCAGGATTTGGGTTTGGAGCATTGTCGCCGGCTTTTTTCCAATAGTTCAATGCAAACTTTGCCTGGTTTTGATAATAACCTGCGCCGTCTGAAACTAAGTCAGCCCAAACCTGGTTGTAAGTATAACCGCCTAAGGAATAATAGAATTCTGCATTCAATGAGAAATTTTTATAGCTCACAGAATTGCTCAAGCTACCATAGTATTTAGGATCAGGTGATTTTTTCCCAATTTCAACAGCATCATCAGGGGAGAAATTCGTAGTCACCTTACCTGACTTATCATAATACTGTGGCGCTCCTGTTTGAGGATCTACACCTGCCCATCTGTTCAGGAAGAACACGTTTTGAGGATAGCCAACCTTGTATTTAGTATAGTATCCAATGAACAACTCATTGTTGCCGTTATACAATTTGCTGATCTCGTTTTTACTGTAAGTGAACATGCCTGTTACATTCCAGTTAACAGTTTTTGTTCTTACAACATCATAGCCAACGCTTGCTTCAATACCGTGGTTCTTCATTTCACCTACGTTTTCCAACTTAAAGTTGAATCCGGTAGTATATGAAACAGGAACGCTGGCAAGAAGGCCTGAAGTTTTCCTGTTGAAATACTCGACTGTTGCAGTCAGCCTGCCTTTGAAAGCAGAAAGATCGAAGCCGTAATCGTAGTTGAAGTTCTTTTCCCAGGTAAGATCAGGATTGGCGATTTGAGAAGGAACAGAAGCTGTTTGGCCATTATAGCTTACGAAGCCATAAGTACCATAAGAGGCATAGTTTGGAATATTAAAGTTCCCTGCTGTTCCAACCGAACCTCTGATCTTTAAAGAATTAATGGCACTAACATCAAAAAATTTCTCTTTTGAAAGATCCCATGCAAGTCCTGTTGACCAGAAATTTCCATATTTTTCATTAGCACCAAATCTGGACGATCCGTCTCTTCTCAGGGTTCCTTCAATGAAATATTTTTCGTTGTAGTTGTAACGGGCACGACCAAACAACGAAAACAGTGACCAGTCAGTTTTTGAACTTGTTGCTGCTGTCGGTGTAGCTCCGTTCTCCTGCGTGGTTACGTCAGGTGAAGGAAAACCTTTTGAACTAAATGAGTAGGATTTAAAGGCATCATCATTAAATTCGGTACCCAGCAGGATGTTGATGTTATGAACATCTTTCAAAGTCTGGTTCCACGTAGCAGTATTTGTCCAGATTCTTGTCAAGTCAGTACTGCCATTGTCGGTCTTAGAACCTCTGGCATTTGGATCGCCAACATACAGGTCAAGAATAGATCCCGGTTTTATGAAATATTCTCTTTGATAATCAACGTAATTCAAACCTAACTGGCTGCGAACAGTAAGTTGTTTGATTGGAGTCAACTCAAGGAAAACTGTTCCCAAGGAACCAACGCGAACGTTGTTCTCAGGATTGTTTTCAATGGCTTCCAAAATATTAAAACCCTGTGAGGTATAGTTCCATGTGCCATCATCATTTTTTGGTGGCTCATAACCATTGTAAGCATAAGCAGCATAAACAGGATTTTGTGCATTGTAGCGATCCCTGATCACATTATCCTTGGCTGTTGCAATATTGGCATCGGTACCCACTTTAATCCACTTGTAGGGTTTGTACTCAACATTCAGGTGAGAGGTAATTCTTCTATAGTCAGAACCAACAACAATACCCTGCTCTTTATAGAAGTTTCCAGAGAAATAATAGGTGATTTTATCGGCGCCGCCAGATAAAACCAATTCATGCGATTGCAGGTTGGCGTTGCGGAAAATCAGTTTTTTCCAGTCAACCTGTTTTGTCAACACTTCATCCCAAACTTCCTTACGTTGAGCATCCGTTAGGGCCGTAACATCGTTACCATAATTTTTCGCAGCCATTACAGCAGCAACGTAGTCATTTGTATAACCGATTTCATTTTCATACTGCAATTTTTCAGCAGCCGTCATCAAATCAAAATGATCCGGTGTTTTAGATTTCTGACCAAATTGAACGCGATACGTAACCTGTGGCTTTGTGCGGCCTTTTTTAGTTGTAACAAGTATAACGCCATTTGAACCTCTTGATCCGTAGATGGAAGCAGAAGCAGCATCTTTCAATACTGATACATCTGCAATATCATTTGGATTAATCAGGTTTAGATTTGTAGTTGGCACTCCATCGACAACAACCAATGGCTGTTGGCCGGCTGTTAAAGAACCTACGCCACGAATGCGGATATAGGCATTTGCTCCGGGTTGACCGTTAACGCCTGTAACCTGAACACCGGCAGCCTTACCCTGTAAAATATTATCAAAGGAAGCAACAGGCACCTGGTCGAAGGACTTCGCTTTAACTGTTGAAATAGAGCCGGTTGTAGAACCTCTTTTTTGGGTTCCGTAACCAACAACGACAACTTCGGTAAGATTTTGTTCCTGTGGCTTAAGGGAAACAGAAATCGGTTCAGTTCCTGCCTTAATTTCCTGCGAACCATAACCTATCGCAGACACAACCAGTGTTGGATTGGTTTGCGAAACGGTGAGTGTAAAATCACCCGTTTCATTTGTTGAAGTGCCGATGGCAGTTCCTTTTACAAGAACTGAAGCTCCAACAATTGGATTACCCTTTTCGTCTGTAATCCTTCCGGAAATAGTCCGGTTCTGCGCCAGGAGTTGCGAGCAGAGCACAAGCATACCTAGCATGACACATAATAATCTTCTCATTTTTTGTTTAGGATTAGATAAAAAAATAGATAGCGTTTTTGGTATAAAACACCAGACCTCTTTTAACCATTAAATTGTATGGATAAAGCCGTCTAAGAATCAATGACCACAAACCCATCCTATTAGCTGCCCCAAATATCGCTGAAGCTCAGCAATTTATTGTGAACGATATAAAATAAATTATGAGTGGTAAGGATATGAAATAATTATCCTCAATATTAGGTGACAAAATTCTGACAACGACAAACAAAAAAGCCTCTGTAAAAAACAGAGGCCTCAGTTCTTAAAAGCTTTTATTTTAATTATCAGTCATCAGGCGGTTTAAGTTTAATTCCTGGTTTGAAATTGGCCAGATATATCCTGCGTCTGATGATGCTTTCGAAGGAGCAATTCCTTTGGCTGGTATCGTTTGCAATAATCTCATTAAATCGTTATTGCGCAAGCCTTCTCCAAGAAACTCAATTCGTCTTTCCAGCAAAATGGCATCAATAAGTTGTTGCTGTGTAGTAGCCGTTATGACGGTTGTAGGATCGGATCTTTGGCGAACTGCATTGAGGATTGCCAATGCCCTGGCATCCACTCCCGCATTGGTTCTGGCTAAAGCCTCAGCAAGATTCAATAACACTTCAGTGTATCGGATTACCGGAACATAATCTGTATACGGTGACGGAGCACTGTATTTACTATTCAAAAAAGGCTTGCCTGATGAAGTTGAGATGAAACTTCTTCTGGCGTCGGTGGCAGTCCATCCAGTATTTGCAATAATGCCAGCAGGATTTAAAGAGAACTCTCCATTTCCTGTTGTCTTGGAATAGTAAAAGCCAAGTTGGTTTTGTGTGCCGGGATTATCTCCTCCCGTGGTCGTCATCGGCATTGAGAAAATAGACTCACTTGAAGTGTAAGGTGTCTTAAATACGTTTACAATGTTTGCTGCCATTGTATCCTTTACACCCGTTGAACCCACAAACGGAGCCGAACTTGAAACGATCTTGTTAGCTTCTGTTATTACCGATGCATAGTTTTGCATACTTAGGTAGACTCTTGTTTTCAAAGCAATCGCAGTGTTTTTATGCGCCCTTGTCGTATTTGTGTAGGCACTACCGTAAGTCAATGGCAATCCTGCTTCTGCGTCATTGAGATCCTTCAACACCTGGGTGTAAACTTCAGCCACCGAACTTCTTGCCAGGTCTGAAAACCCCGTTCCTTTAATACTTGTCAATCTCAAAGGCAAACCAGGTTTAGCTCCATTTCCATCTGCATAAGGTCTTGCATAATACTGAAGAAGCGTATAATAAGACAAAGCCCTGATCAATTTGGCTTCTGCAATATAGTTGCTGGCCAGTGCTGTTCCCACCACGTTTGCACCACCTGCAGCCATTCCGTCTAAAAATATATTGCAGCTGTTAATTGTGTAATAGGCCTGGGACCACAAATTCACCACAGCCGTAGCACTGTTGGTAGGGTTTTCAAACCAAACGTCCGAACCTGTTACAAGGTTTTGTGTTTCATTAATAAAATCCTCGCCGCGGATGTCACCATAAATAACAGCACGACCACCAAAATATTGACCGCTTTTTAAGGCACCATACAGCGATAGCAGTTGCGCCTGGATCCTGCCGGCAGTACTGAAGGCTGAAGCATCTGTAATAGAGGTTTCCGGAACAGGGTGCAGATAATCCTTATGGCACGAAGGCAATACTATAACAGAGAGCAGCGCGGGTAAAAAATATTTTATAAGTTTTTTCATTGTTTGCTGATTTTTAATGTTAGAAACTAAGATTAATACCTGCAGTGATTGTTCTTGCACTTGCACCTGTGTTACGGTCCACGCCCTGGCCTGTAGTTGAATTTCCATTAGAGGAAACCTCAGGATCCGGCCCCGGATATTTCGTAATTACAGCCAGGTTCTTACCACTAACATATACTCTCAAATTATTGATCTTAGCTTTCGACAATATAGTTCGGGGCACTTCGTAGCTTAATGTAAGACTGTTCAATTTGAAATAGTCGCCCTTAAACACATTAATATCCATTGGCATTGCCGAACCATTGGACACGTTATCGTTGTAAACAGGTCTTGCATACTTTTTACCAACATCACCCTTACCGCTCCAGGCATCGGTCAACACGTCGGAAGCGTTGTTCCACCAGCGTTGATCATGCAAACCGGCGTTGGTACCGTAGTACATGTAAAAGCCATACGCATAAGTGAAGGAAGCGTCCAAGGTAAAGCTTCGGTACTTTAATGTATTATTCCATCCGCCTACACCTTTTGGAACTGTATTGGCATACATTACAGCATCGGCAGGCTGAGAGATCGTGGTAACATTATTTGGTCCTTTGTATTGAACGGTTCCATCTGGCGCTGTAGAATAGCTATAGGTTGTCGGAGATTTTGCCAGGTAAGAATAGTAAACAGGAGTTCCGACAGAGTTGATAAAGATTCTTTTGCCCGTGGTAGGATCAACGCCACCGGTTCTTATTACCCACAAATATCCAACGGAGTAACCGGTTTGAGTTCTGTTAACCGTTTCCAGGCCCGAGGTCGAGGTTAAAATATATGGCAGCCCGGGAGCAAGAGAAGTTACCATATTTTTATTGATACCAATGTTGAAATTGGTTGTCCATGTAAAATCTTTGGTGTTTACCACCAGGGCATTCAGGGCAAATTCAAAACCCTTGTTGTACATAGTACCTACGTTTTGCGGAGGACTGCTTGGCAATCCGGTTGAAGGAGCTTGTGCTACATTCAAAATCAAACCGTCGATATTATTGTAATAATAAGCGGCATCAATGGTCAGCCTGTCTTTAAACAAACCAAAGGCAAGACCAGCATCGGTTTTTTTGCTGGTTTCCCATTGCAATTTATCATTACCAACCTGTGAAAAGGCCAATGTAGCTGTTCCGCCATACAATCCTGATCCGAACGTGGAGTATGGAGTGTAATCACCAATACCCGACACGTTACCAACTTTACCATAGCTGCCTCTTAACTTAAAGCTGCTGAATACGTTGTTGAGACCCGCATTGGTCCAGAAGTTTTCTTTAGCAATTTCCCATCCTGCAGATACGCCCCAGAAAACACCTCTTTTAATACCTAAAGCAGAATATTCATCCTGGCGAACGTTTCCCTGCAAATAATATTTTTGACTGAAATTATAATTGAGCCGGCCAAACGTAGATAACAGATAATTTTCGCCGTAAGCCATACCTGTTGCATTGTTCGTAGTCCAACCAGCTTGTATGACGTTGTATGCAGGATCAGATAAAGTTTGGCGATTGATTCCATATCCTAAAGTGGTATTCCTTTGCTGCTCATTGCCGGCGAGCAAGCTTACATTATGCCTGGATGCAAAGGTGTAATCAAATTGAGCCGTATTGGTCCAGATCCATCTTTTATACCTGGTCATCCACGCAGACGAATAGCCGCCGTAGCTATAACCATCTCCCGAAACCGGGTTCCAAAACAAATCGTTGTCAACAATTAAATTGTCTATGCCATAAAGACTTTTTAAAGTGATCCACTTCACAGGCTTTAATTGAATGTAGGCATTGCCCTGGATGTGATTGTTCTCGCTGTTTGAACGGTTGAGATCCAAAGCCGGTACAGGATTGAAATAAGAAAGACTTGAAATGCCCGTTATGTTTGAACTTCCAATGGCTGATCCGTTAAGATTATAACTGCCATCATTTTTGTAGGGCGAAATAATTGGAGGAAGCACAATAGCAAGACGACCAAGACCGGCAGTATTAAAGCCTTCTCCGTTTAATGAACCCGAAGAAGTAGCCGCAGTGTTTTGTTCATCAGAATAAGAAAGTTTTAAGCCTACAGTCAAAAAGTTATTGATTCTGCTATCACCATTAAAAAGGGCGTTCATCCTTTTAAAATTATTCTTGCGAATAATTCCCTGCTGGTCGGTGTATCCGGTAGAAAAATAGTAGGTCGATGCATCATTACCACCGGAAATATTGACGTTGTGGCTTTGAGAAAAACCTTCACGATAAATATAATCAAACCACCTTGTATCAACCGGCTTTCCATCAGGACCATTGATACTGTTGTAGGTAACCGCAGTAGGCGAAAGGCCCAATGATGTTGCAGTTTGGTTATAGTTATTTAAAGCCGAAGTTTTAAAGCTTAGATATTCTGAAGCGTTCAAAACATCCGGCAGCTTATATGCTTTGCTCCAACCTACCCAACCATCGTAATTCACCCTTGCTTTGCCGGGCCTTCCTTTTTTAGTTGTAATGAAAACGACACCATTAGCAGCACGACTGCCATAGATAGCAGTTGCAGCAGCATCTTTAGCAATATCAATGCTCTCAATATCATCAGGATTGATGCTTGCTAATGCATTGGCAGCCGCATTAGTACCACTGTAATCACCTGTGTAAGTTGGCACCCCGTCAACAATCACCAGCGGATAAGAACTCAATGAAATTGAATTGACACCACGAATTCTAAAAACAGGAGGTGAGTTCAGTACACCATTCGGCATTGTCACCTGAACACCGGCAGCACGGCCTGCAAGCGCCTGCTCAAAACTTTGAACAGGTTTGTCTGCAACCACTTGCCCTTTCACGGTAGATACATTTCCTGTAACCTCTCTGCGTCGCTGTGTGCCATAACCAACAACAACTACATTTTCCAATGATCTGTCAGCCTGTTTCAAGCTGACGTTCATTGGTTCGCTGCCAATAGTTACTTCCTCGGTGTTCATGTCAACAGAAGAAAAAACAAGAACACGACCGTTTGCAGGAACTTTTAAAGAAAAGGTTCCATCGGTTTTCGTAACAGTTCCAATAGTTGTGTTTTTTAGCTGTACAGAAACTCCGGCCATTGGAGCTCCTTTGTCATCAGTGACCTTTCCGGTAACTGTTTTTTGAGCGGGTTGAGCCCATAATTGTGCAGCAATAAGCGTAAGCATTACGCTTAAGAATAGAAATTTTCTCATGTGCGTGTGTTTTAGAAAAAATAAAATTCCTGGTATATGGTCAATGACAGTCTTCGAAAGGGAATAGACAAATTAAAAAGCTTACGGGTTAACTATTGCCGTAAATCTAAAAGACAAACCGTTGTTCAAATTTGCTGCACAATATAAAATGCAGACTATTAAAACCATAGGGTTGGCGGCAAAAATTAGATGAAAGCAGTTTGTTGAACGATGAAAAAAGATTAGTTTTTTCTTTTATTATAAACACTAATTATCAACGAAGGAAGCAAAATCAAATTTGCAAATGTTGCGGTTATTAATGTTAGTGAGGTTAACCACCCCAATGCTTTTGTTCCACCAAATCCGCTGAAACAAAAAATGACAAATCCTGCGATTAATACTATCGAAGTATAGATAATACTCAAGCCGGTGGAATGAATCGTTTCCACCACCGTTATTTTTGGATCAATATCTTTCCGCGACTGTTGTTTATAATTCACCAAAAACCGAATGGTAATATCGATTGCAATCCCCAATGCTACACTAAAAATTAAAACAGTAGATGGTTTTAATGCTACGCCTGCCCACCCCATTACGCCAGCCGTAATCACTAAGGGAATAATATTGGGAAGCAAGGAGCACAATAAAATTCTGCCCGACTTAAATAAATACAACATGCACAGGGCAATCAATATGAAAGCCCATACAATACTTTCTCTTAAACCATTTATAATAAATCTTGTTCCTTCCAAAAAAGTCACACCCGTTCCCGTTAGTTGCACACGATACTTTGTTGAATCGAAATAATGGCTGGCCTGTTTTTGAACCGTATCTAAAATTCCCGGCAATCTTGCGCTTCCCACATCTTTCATACTTACGCTGATTCTCGTCTCCTGTTTTGCCGTATCCATGAACGAAGAAAGGAGCTTTGAAAATGTATTGTTCTTCGAGGCACTGCTATCCGTATTTGGCGAGAAATAAGATTTTAATGCAAGCAAATCGTTTTCTCCGGGCAGCTGATAATAAGAAGTATCTCCTTCAAAAAACGCTTGCTTCGCAAACTTCATCCCTTCTGCGATGCTCAGCGGTTTTCCAATATAAGATTGCGAAGAAAGAAATTGCGATAGTGAATCCATTGCATTGATTGTCTTCAATAAATTTTTACGGATTCCATTTCTCTGCCGGGTATCGATTACAATTTCAAGAGGCATTACACCTTTAAAATTGGTTTCGAAAAATTTTAAATCAGTGTAAAGTTTATCTGATTTTGGAAGATCGTCAACAATGTAGCCAACACTTTTCAATCGCATTATTCCCAGCACTGAAAAAACAACAATTATGGTTGTTACACCAAAAATTAATTTACGATGATTCAACGACCAATATTCCAGTCGATCCAGTGATTTTAATACAGTGATGTTTGCCAAATACTTTGTGTGACGTTTTTTTGGGGCGGGCAACGATTTTAAAGTAACCGGTATTAAAATAAGAGAAATAAAAAACAGCAGCATGATGTTGATGCCTGCAACAACACCAAACTCTTTCAAAATAATGCTCTTTGTCAAAGCAAAAACTGCAAAACCAATGGCAGCGGCAATATTGCAGAACAGTGTAACCACTCCCATCTTGCTGATCATATTGGTCAATGCTTCTTCTTTGCTATTACATTCTTTATAAGTTGTGTGATATTTATTTAAAAAATAAATGCAGTTTGGAATACCAATTACAACAATTAATGGTGGTATCAATGCAGTAAGCAAGGTGATTTTGTATCCTAATAAATTCATGATACCGAGGCTCCACACCACCCCGATAATGACAACGGCCAACGAAAGCAACGTTGCACTAATGGAACGAAAGAATAGTAACAAAATAATTGCTGACAGCAATACGGATCCAATCAAAAACCAGCGCATTTCTTTTTGAATGCGGTCAGCCATTTGAGTGCGGATCAAAGGCAAGCCACTTAAATGCATTTCGATGTTATGCTTTGCACCGAACTGATTTGCAAGACCAACAATCTGCCCGACGACTTTTGTTCTTTGCGGTGTTCCTAAAACTGCCGGATCAATGCTTATTCCCATTAACCATGCATTTGTTTCAGAATTGTATAAAAGCCCACGATAAAATGGAAGATTTAAAAAAACATTTTTACTGCTGTCGATTTGTTGTTGCGCAAGAACCGTGTCACGAAAAATTGGAAATGAATTGAAGGTTTCGGTGGCTTCGTTTCTTGTAAGGTTTACTGCAGTTGCAACGGAGATGATACTCTGAACGGGTTTTACTTTTTTTATTTGGCGAACCAATTGGGCATAATCATTAAAAACAGATTGGTTGAAAAAGTCCCTTGTTTGAATGCCTATGACCATCAGGTTTCCATCGTCCCCAAATTTTTTTCTGAATTCTTCATACTCGATGTATTTTGGATTATCAGTTGGAATGGCTCTTGAAAATTCATAACTCAGCTTCACTTTACTTGCCTGCCACCCCAAAAAAGCAGTTGCTGCAAGCAAAATCGTCAGCCATACATAACCGTACTTTAAAATAAGCCTTGCAAGAGATCTCCACATGAGTAGTAGATTTCTGGCAAAGAAAAGGAATGCTTCGAGATTTAGAAGTTTACGCCGGAAAAACAGTTACCATTTTTAACAATAGAACCTTCCATTTCCCCATTGTTCTGTTCTATAAAAACCTAGCTTTGAGAGGTGAGATGGCCTTCCTTTTTGCTGTTTTTTATTTCCACAACTTGTTTTGCTCAAAATGCTTTTCCGCCTATTGGAATGTGGCGTGAGCACTTACCTTATCAAAGTGCCATTGACGTTACTGCCTCTGATAAAAAAATTTATTGCGCAACGCCTTATAGTCTTTTCACAGTTAATCTTTTAAACAGGGAAGTTGAACGCATCAGCAAAGTGGCTGGGTTGAGTGAAACAGGAATTAATACAATTCAGTTTGATGCCTTTTCAAAAAAACTATTTGTTGCTTATTCCAATAGTAACATCGATGTGATTGATGAAAAAGGAATTCATAATGTTCCTGATTTAAAAAGAGATAATATTTCAGGGGACAAAAACATCTATCAAATATTTGCTGATAATAGCCTTTGCTATTTGTCAACAGGATTAGGTATAATCGTTTTGGACGCGGATAAGTTTGAAATTAAAGATTCATGGTTCATAGGTAATAATGGTGGTTATGTAAAAACGAATAGTTTCACAAAAGCCAACGGTTTTTTTTATGCCGCAACGGAAGAAGGTTTAAAAAGACTTGCTTCGGGTAATTCAAATCCTGCCGACTTTACAAACTGGCAAACCGTTTCGGGAACAAACGGGCTTTCCGCATCGTCAGCAAAAGCAGTAGTAAATTTTCAAAACCATATCGTTGTACTTCAAAACGATTCCTTGTTTGTTGAAAACGGGACCACATGGAATTTGTTTTTCACCAATGCATGGCCAGTCGTTTCCATTAATGTCTCTGAAAATAAATTATTGGTTTGCGAAAGACAAACGAATGGAAACAGCCAGGTTTTAACTCTTAATAATAATGGTTCAGTCCAACAAATTATTCAACAACCCTCAACCCTTTCTTTTCCTAAAAATGCAATCAGTGTAAATGGTGATTATTGGATTGCAGATCTATTGAGCGGATTGGTTCACTGTTCAGCAAATAACCACGAAACTTACCGTTTGAATTCTCCTGCTGATATTGGCCTTGGTGCAATGACTGTTTACAACGGCGCGTTTTATCAAACAGCGGGAACGGTAAACGGTTCATGGAATTATTTGTACAATAGAAGCGGCTTCTTCAAACTGGGCGCCGATTGGTTTAATTACAATAAATACAGTTATCCGCAATTGGATTCGATGTTGGATTTTATAACTATTGCAATTGATCCACGCGATGAATCAATTTGGGCAGGATCCTACGGGGGGGGATTGGCACATTTCAAAGGCAACAATCAACTCGAAATTTTCAAACAAAATTCTCCTTTGCAGCAAACAGTTGGCGATCCGGGCAGTTACAGGGTTTCAGGTCTTGCCTTTGATGCAGACAATAATTTATGGATCTCCAATTTTGGTTCTGATAAACAACTGCATGTTTTAAAAAACAACGGGATATGGCAATCGTTTTCCGCGCCGTTTTATCTAAACATTAATGCCGCTGCCCAAATAGTAGTGGATGATGTAAATCAAAAATGGATCACTTCACCGCTTGGCAATGGATTAATTGTTTTTAATGACAACAATACGATTGATAACCTGGCTGACGACAAGTGGAAATTATTGAAACAAGGTCCAGGCCTGGGCAATCTCCCTTCAAGCGAAGTATTAAGTATTGCAAAAGATAAAAGTGGATACATCTGGGTTGGAACGTCTGACGGAGTTGGTGTCATTCAATGCTCTCAACAGATTTTTCAGTCGGGTTGCGAAGCTATTTGGCCGGTCATCAACGAAGGAAATTTTGCAAACTATCTATTTAAGGGAGAGGCTGTGAAAAGTATTGCAGTTGACGGTGCTGACAGAAAATGGATGGCAACATCAAGCGGCGCATGGCTGGTTTCTGCCGAAGGCGATAAAGTAATCTATCATTTCACAGAAGACAATAGTCCTTTACTGAGCAATGATGTAAGAAGCATTGCAATTGACGGAAAAACAGGTGAAGTTTTTTTTGCAACATCAAAAGGTATTTCCTCTTTCAGAGGGACAGCCACCGAAGCAGCGGAAACAAAAAACAACGTATTGGTATTTCCAAATCCTGTTTCTGCTGCATACCATGGAACGATTGGCATCAAGGGTCTGCCTGAAAACAGCATTGTAAAAATTACCGAAACCAATGGACGGTTGGTTTATCAGACACGGGCTTTGGGCGGACAAGCAGTTTGGAACGGAAAAGATTACAAAGGACAACAAGTTTCCTCCGGCATTTATCTTGTAATTGCCGAAGACGAGAACAAACAAGAAAAAACAGTTTCGAAAATTGTATTTATTTCAAAATAATTTCAAGAGTTCGTGTTCGCGGTTCTTCTATGAACGTTGAACAATGAACGATGAACTTTGATCATGATTCACAAAACAAAAGGCATCGTCTTAAGATCAGTTAAATATGGTGAAACCAGTTTGGTAGTAACCGTTTTCACCGAATTATTCGGATTGCAATCCTATCTGGTAAACGGGGTGAGAACACCGACAAAAAAAGGAAGTGCAAAAGCGAATTTATTTCAGTCAGCAGCAATTCTGGATCTGGTTGCCTATCACAATGAGTTCAAAAACCTGCAACGGTTAAAAGAATTCAAATGGGCGTTTTTGTATCAGCACATTTTATCTGATATCAAAAAAAATGCGGTGGCCTTATTTATAATTGAGCTGCTGAGCAAATGTTTGAAACAACCGGAAGCCAACGCGGAACTTTTTTATTTCGTTGAGGATGCATTGCACCATTTGGACGATGCCAACGATACTGTTACTGCAAACTTTCCTTTATTCTTTGCCTTGCATTTAGCTGTATTCTTCGGGTTCCGGATAAGCGATGAGTTCACGCAAAACATTCATTATCTCGATCTGCAGGAGGGAAGGTTTGTTGAGGAGCAGCCCAATCATTCCCATTACTTATTAGATAGGGAAGCCGCAGCAGTATCGCATATCTTAAAAATCATGCATCCAAATGAATTGGAGCAGGTTGCTTTAAACCAGGAAACAAGAAGAAGAATTACTCATGCACTGGAAGAATATTATGCCCTGCACATCCCTGATTTTGGAACAATGAGAACTTTGCCGGTGTTGAGAGAAGTGATGAGTTGATCAGGCGATTCTTTTTGCAGAAAAGTTTTGTTCATCAATTAACACAACTCCCGGGTTTTTACCTCTTTCAAAACTTCCCAATTGATCTTCCATTTGCAAAGCTTTTGCACCGTTAATGGTTGCCCATTTCAAAATTTCCCCAAGAGGAATCGGCGGAAAATTATTTTTGATTGTTTTGATCTCATCCAAAATATTCAAGCTCCAATTGCTTGCCAGGCTGTCTGTACCTAAAACGATCTGACAATCATTTTCTCTGAGCAAATCAATTGGTGGCAAACAATCTTCTATGTACTTATTTGCATTAACGCAGAGGCAGAAGAAAGCCTGGAATTTGAAATTTGAAATTTTAGATTTTACATAATCGATATCATCCTGCTTTGTAAAAGTGTTGTGAACAAGAATTGCATTTTTTGCCTTGAGCAATTTATCCAAATACGATTGCAAACTTGATTTATTGGTTGGCAGGTGGTGGCTATTATCAATTTTCATTAACTCGTACATTCTTAAAAAATCACCGCTGGCGTTTAAAAAGAATTCATCTTCATAAGCTGTTTCCTGGTTGTGAATGCTTACCGTTTTATTTTCAAAAAACGGCTCGATTGCCAGCCATAATTTTTCTGACACCGAATAGGGAGCATGCGGCACAATTGAGAATTGAGAATTGAGAGTTGAGAAGCTATCCAATAATTTTTTCGCACGTTCAAAACGGGTTTGTGAAATAGAAGGAAGCCACCCGCTTGACTCAATGAAATTGTAATATTCTAAACGCTGTTTTTTTTTCTGCGGAATGGTAAGATCATTATTACAAATATCTCCAATAGCAACAATGCCATTTGTTAACATCTCATCTTCAGCCGTTTCAATTGCAGTCAAAATCTCTTCATCAGAAAAATGTCTTTCGGTAACTACTTTGAAAACAAAGTCAACGAGGCCAGTTTTTTCAGGTATCAAACCTTTCATATGGCTTAATTCCAAATGGCAATGGCAATTGATAAGACCCGGGGATAAAATTCCTTTGAAGCTTTCAATATCATTATCAGTTTCATCAAATGGAATAACTGACTGAACGACTCCGTCATTTTTTACAATCAAAACGTGATTCTCCCGAAAGCGATATCCATCAAAAATTTTATCTGCTTTGAACTTGCGATAATCCATAATTACAAACGAAGTTAACAGCGAATGAATTGCTAAAACATTTTGGTGCACTTATTACTCTTCGCACTTCTTAGGTCTTACTTCGCTAAATTTGCTGCCCGTAATTATGCTCGACAAACTTGAAGCTATAAAAGCAAAATTTGAAGACCTTGGTGTTGCGCTCACCAATCCTGCAATCATTGGCGACAATAAGAAATTCGGACAGCTTTCGAAAGAATACCGCAGTCTCGAAAAAATTGTCAACGCCTACAACGATTACAGAAAGACCCTGGATGATGTTGATTTTTATCGCGAAGCGTTAAATGGTGATGATGAAGAGATGAGAGAGCTGGCAAAAACCGAGCTGCCTGAAGCGGAAGAGAAAAAAGAAAAAATAGAAAGCGGTATTCGTCAAATGCTGATTCCGAAAGATCCGCAGGACGAAAAGAATGCTATCATTGAAATTCGTGCTGGCACAGGCGGCGATGAAGCAAGCTTGTTTGCAGGAGATTTAGCAAGAATGTATTTGAGATATTGCGAACGCAAAGGATGGAAAACTTCTTTGCTCAGTGAAAATGAAGGAACGGTTGGTGGATATAAGGAAGTTCAGATTGAAGTGGTCGGTGATGATGTGTATGGAACATTAAAATTTGAAAGTGGAGTTCATCGCGTGCAGCGAGTACCTGATACCGAAGCAAGCGGACGTGTGCATACAAGCGCTGCCACCGTAGCAGTAATGCCTGAGGCCGAAGAGGTGGATTTTGAATTGAAAGAAAGTGATGTCAAAATGGAAACGGCCCGAAGCGGCGGAGCAGGCGGACAGAACGTAAACAAAGTGGAGACGAAAGTTTTATTAACACATATTCCTACGGGCACCGTTGTAATTTGTCAGACCGAACGTACGCAGCTTGGTAACCGTGAGAAAGCGATGCAAATGCTTCGTACGAAATTGTACGAAGAACAAGTACGAAAGCAGGAAGAAGAAATATCACGACACAGAAAAAGTTTAGTCAGCTCAGGTGACAGGAGCGCAAAAATCAGAACATATAATTTTCCTCAGGGGCGCGTTACTGATCATCGTATTGGTCTTACTTTATATAATCTGCAGGATGTATTAAATGGACACATCGACGAACTGATTGAGGCTTTACAATTTGCAGAGAATGCAGAAAAAATGACGAAGCAGAATTAATTGTCTCAATTTGTGGATTTTTTTCCCTTTATTCTAACTGCGAGCTTCACACGATAAGTTATTTTACTTAGTGGTTTTTGTCAGGCGGTCGTCATCCGTTTCTTAAGTCTTTGTTATCTTACACTCCGCTAACATTAATGCGTTATACTTTTGTGGTGGCATTATTTTTTAGCAGAAAATAAAGAGCCGAGAGTTCTTTAATTGTTTTTGAAAGCCTTTAACAATCGAGGACAAACAATTGGCAACATATTTGCGTTATTAAGTATAGTTCTTCTCACATAAAGCAGTCAATTTTCTCATAAGCAGTTAGTTTTGGTTGCGACCCCTGTTTCTACAGGGGTTTATTTTTTATATACCCTCCACCAAATAAATAAACCCAAAATACTGCCTGCTGTATCTGCGGCAACATCATACAAATCAAAGGACCTGTTTGAAACCCAATACAATTGCACAACCTCTACCAAAAAGCCGTAGCTTATTGCCATCAAAAGAAGAATATATCCATAGTGATTTACTTTAGCGTCAAAAGCAGAACGCCATAAAAACAGGAGCACGGCAAACAACCCGGTGTGAACAAATTTATCAAAATGGATAGCGTCCAGCCAGCCTTCTTTTGGCAAAGCTGAGCCCGGGAGAAAAAACAAAACACACATAATAAGCAGCCAGGTCACAGCCACCGTCTTGTAGCGGAAAAATTTCCATTTCAACATTTTACAATAATAAATAAAACCGCAGCAATTATAAGTTACTCATGGCAACCGGAGCACTCGTGGGTTTTTCACTACCCCCTTTCGGCTCTACAGTAATGGCAAACGCCTGCGCATTCTGAACATTTTTCATCCGGTACAGCAAAGTTTTTTCCTTGACCTCGATCATGCCTAAATCAATCGGCTGACCGTTGAGCAAAGCCCATAATTGATATTGCTTTTGTGAAGGTGGTTGCGGCATGTTGTTAATGAGCAGATAAACGTCTTTAGATGCAGAAAGTGTATCCCAATAAATTGTGGCAAATGTCCCTTTGTTGTCAGTACTTTTTAAGGCAGCCGTCATCATCGGATGTCTGAGTTTATCGATATCATCCTGCATTCGATTCATTTGGGCCGTCGATTGCTGAGCCTGGTTTTCCAGTTCCTTGTTCCGTGCCAATAAGTCCTGATTTTTTTTATTGGTGGTTAAAGCCCAATAAAC
>Ga0207647_10001274_pt1 | contig 19392 bp, 20 predicted proteins | sample KBSCornC2_FD_184295 | JGI IMG/M metagenome (GOLD analysis project Ga0207647, IMG submission 184295) | Corn rhizosphere microbial communities from Kellogg Biological Station, Michigan, USA - C2 (SPAdes) (version 2) | ecosystem: Host-associated > Plants > Roots > Rhizosphere ... | reverse complement strand
GCGATTCTCCGTTTTTGATTGCGTCCCTGGAATGCATGTCAATACAGTAAGCACACCTGTTGATTTGTGAGGCACGCAATTTTATAAGGTCTTTTTGCTTTTTCGTTAATTGCGTAGTTGAAAGATAAGCTTCGAGTGCATATATTGCTTTGTAAGCCCCTGGCTCCGTTTCATTAACATTTACCCTGTGTTCCATTTTAATAGATTTAAAATTTTAGAGGGCAAAGTTCAGCAGCCCCGAACCGGAAAATCTTAAACTGGTTTAAGTACGCTTTTTCTTCCTGATCTCACTTAAGTACTCCGGTGTGAACCCGAGAAAAGAAGCAATCAGGTGTTGTGGTATACGCTTCACAAACTGAGGGTGGTTTTCATTGAGATGGTCAAACATTTCTTCTTTGGAAAAATCATACAGGTATTTTATTCGCATCTGAGAGGCTGCATACGCCCTTTGGTAAACGAACCTGAAATAACGCTCCATTTTCGGATATGCGTCTACGAGCTTTTCCTGCGAGGCATAGCCAATCTTCAAAACTTCCGAGGGCTCCACTGCCTGGATAAAAAACTGTGTAGGCAAACAACGTTCATATGCAAGGTTGTCTGTGATCCACCAGTTTTCAATTGCAAATTCGGTAGTCCGCTCTATACCCTTATCATTGATAAAAAACTTTCGGAGGCATCCGTGAAGCACAAAATAATGGTACTTACACACAGCGCCTTCGCTAAGAAGGTTTTGTTTCTTTTTTACAGTCTGGGTTCGAAAAAACTTTAAAATTTCCAAAAATTCCAGGTCGGTTATTTTGGTGAACCTCTGTATGTGCTGTTTAAATAACTGGGACATCCAACTAATTAAATGAAATACAAAAATCACAAAACTATTCTAAGTATTTAATAAATCTGCCTGCGGAGAAATCATTCAACGGGTTTGGTGATCGACCATTCATCTCCTACGGCTACTTGCAAGCTATGTGCGTTGCCACTGTTTTTTTTCAAACCTTTTATTTGACAAAGATGTATAACGTTGAGCAACAAATGCTGTTTTAATATTGCCTTTGCCCGTTAATGCCGTCTACATAAACCCGCAAAAGCGGTCACTGGATTATGATTGATCGGGAGCAGGATTGGAGAGGTCTGATCATTCAGGCACAGCTTAGAGCTTTTTGACTTCGTGCGGTTCGAGCTTCTGCCGGTAACAATGACCAATATCCTGCAATAAAGCTGACTATTGTCATTTTACGGAGCAAAACCAGTGAATAGCTTTGAAAATATCTTGAAAGGTCCGTCCTCTGCAAATTCGCTTTCCAAGAACTATTTCCGGACGTGATGATTATTGGCCATGAAGCACGCTTTAAAATTGCAGAACCTCATCTTTTTTCTTTCAGCACTGGTACTGGTGCTGATATCGGTGCTGTCCTACACCAGAATCAACGAACAGATCAAAGCATCCAATGTGGTAAGCACTACCCAGCTTTTAAAGTTTAAGCTAAACGATGCTTTCTCACATCTCTTAAAAGCCGAATCAGCGCAGCGCGGATTTCTTTTAACCGGCGATAGCAGTTTTTTCAAAGCTTACCTCGAATCCCAGCAACCGATACCGGGGCTTATTATGGAGATACAATCGCTTCTTAGCAACACCCGCGAGCAAAATTCGAATTTGAAAAGGGCCTCGTTGTTATTTAAGACCCGCCTTCATTTTTTACGAAGCACCCTGGAGGTTTTACCCATTATGTCCAAACATTCATTTGACATGACCTTGTTAAGCGGGAAAAATATGACAGATGAGTTGAGCGTCTTAATTGAAAACATGATCAGCAATGAAGACCGCTTGCTGGCTGAGCGTACCGCCATAAAAGAAAAAGAGGAAAAACGTTCGGCCTTATTTCTGCTTGCATTTTCAGCTATTTCAATTACAAACCTTGTATACAGCTATTTCTGGTTGAAAAAAGAAAGCCTGACCAACGCCAAATTAGAAGAAAAGGTCAGGGAGCGGACAGATACTATACGCCTTGCCAATCAGAAACTGAACGAACAAAATCTTGATCTGAAAATTAAGAATGAAGAACTGAGTTCTTTTACTTTCATTGCCAACCATGACTTAAAAGAGCCACTGAGAAAAATTAAAATTTATTCAACAAAGATGATAGCGGCAGGTGAAGTTCTTTCTTTAGAAAGCAAAGCTTCACTGGACAAGATCATCGCCTGCACGGACAGGATGAAGGTGCTGCTCGACGGGATTTTTGCTTACACAATGGCCGGCCATGAGAGCCAAACCAGGAATACCGATCTAAATGAAGTCTTGACCGCTTCCATTCAAAACCTGCAGGAGCTGATAAATGAAAAGCAGGCAATTATACAGGCTCAGGATCTCCCAGTTTTAAAAGCGATTCCCAAGCAAATGGAGCAATTGTTTACAAATCTCATTTCCAATTCGCTGAAGTATTCAAGAGACGATCAAAAGCCTGTGATCAGGATCAGCGTTGACAAGCAAAACAGTCCAGGCGAAAATCCGTTTTGCAAGATCAGTTTTACAGACAATGGAATTGGCTTTAAGGAAGTTTATAAGGAAAAGATATTTGAAATGTTCCAGCGGCTGCATCTCAAACATGAATATTCGGGCACGGGCATCGGCCTTGCTATTTGCAAAAAGATAGTTGAAAACCACGGAGGCTCTATTACGGCAAGCTCCAATAATAAAGATGGTGCGGTCTTTACTTTTACCCTTCCCCTGGAACAGCACCTTGAGCCTGTGCAAACCACGAGATGAAGGCTTTCATTACGATATAACGTTTAAGAGCATCCGAAGATTGATTTTTCCGAAGTTGTGAAATGAAAAGGCAGAGATGGCAGGTTCAAGGGATCTAACTAAATGAACTTTTGTTGCTTTCGTTGTAACAGTGAAAAGCGAAGAAAGGGAAACAGGCAGAGATTAATACTACTTACTAAATGGGGCGGCTCAGGAGCAATGTGTAAAACACACCCGGAGGCAGAAGCCCTGGACGTCAATACAAATCCGGTTCCTTGATCCCCAATTTCTGGTAATGCTCCTTATTCATTTCATAGTGCATTGTAGTCATCGCGTTCAGGTAATCCTTCAAAGGCTCTAAATGGTATTCCTTTCTCAACCTGTCCACGTTGGAAGAGTCGATTAATCCAATCTTAGGTATGGCCCTCCCGGTTGTTTCCACTTCATAGGTAAGCTGCGTCCCAAACATCTGCTTTTCGCCCGCGTTCACCTGCACGCGGTCATACAGGTAAGCATAGTTGCTCGGGTCGGCATTACCTTTCTTTACTTCCCTATCCATAGCCTTCAACACTCTCTTTTGAAAGTCAGGGTATTGATCACAATGCTGAACGATCAGCCAAAAATGGTTTGAGCCCTCCTTGCCCACCTTGTCAAAACCTAAAAATCCATACTTGTTGAACAACCGCGCAACAGCCTTTTTGTCTGCTGTAAATACGCTGTCTTTAAAGGCATTCCACTGCTGTTTTGTGTACGCTTTGTATTTACCATTTGGAATATTGGCTGCAATTTGATCGGCTGCAACAAGGTCATTCAATTCCTTTTCAACTTTCATTTTTTTACTATCTGTCAGCAAAACGGTGCAGTTGCTGAAAACAACCGTAATTAATAAAACTGGAACAAAAATTTTCATCATAAAACTTGTGTATAAAACTTGGATATAAGGCCAGTTAACGAAACGATATTGCTCTTCCATTCCTGCAATCGCGTAAAGTTTGCAACCATCCAATGACGGTCTCAGTTTCACCGGGGCATGCTTAAAAAATGCGCAGCCAACCGCGAACAAATAAAGCTACCCATCCATTGCCTAATTACAAAACCATATTAGTTTTGGTTTCACTTAGCCCGGTCAATGATAGAAGTAATATTATTTTTTCCTACCAATACGCAGATGGCAGAGTTCCTGTCGACCGGGAAAATAACGGGTGCACAGGCGGATCCAGGAGAACAAACCTTACAGACGAGCCGGCCTATGAAGAAATCCTTGTAGCCGAAACCTTTTATGGCGCTTTTTTGAAAAAAATGACTCAGGAACCGAATGTCCGTCTATCAACCCAATGGTACAATACTTTCTCTCCAGTATTTAACGATATCGATCAACTGCTGTTTTAGCTTGCTGAAATTATCCTGTTTTTTAAAGAGCCCGTTGGTGCATAAATGATAGGCCTCGTCGATCTGAATCTGGGAAGGTGTATCTGTGAGAAATACAAAAGGAATGCTTTTGAAATTGGTCATCTTATGTGTCAATAAATATCGCTTCAATTCTAAGCCTGAAGTTTTCGGCAAATCGATTTCACTGATGATTAAAAAAGGAACTACATTTCCTGATTCCATTTCACGAATAACATCCTCAGCATTGTTAAAAAAATACAGTTTGTTTCCAAAACCTAGCTCCTGCCACGCGTCTTGGATCAATTCTTTGTCTTCCAGATCACCATCCACAATAAATACTGGTGAATCATTCATTGTTTTTCGAAACTGAAGCAAAAAAATCAGGCCAGCCTCAAGGCGGAATCAGCGCTTACATAAGGGTTTTCAGCTGCTGTAAAGCATTTTCTTCTTGGTCTTCAGAATGCAGTCGATACGGTGGCCCACAAACACTTTTACTCCTGTTATTCTCTCATTCAATGTAAGGAAATTGCAATTGAAACGTTACCATACAAAATTCATCAAACCACAACGATTTGATTGTATTTAATCTTATGAGATCTGTGTACTCCTTCTCACCACAAAGCGGGCAACATAATAAATCAAAATGAAGGCAAGCAAAACCCTGTACCAGCTCCATATGTCGAACCACAACCAGAATGGTGTGTTCACTTTGAAGGAAAATGGATTGTCGGGATTGTACAGAATATCCAGGCTGTCTCCGGCAGAAAAAGGCATATTGTATGTGCCTGTCGTTTGCAATTCTCTCCCATCCACATAATAGTGGACAACCGGATAAGTTTGTTGAATGCGCGTGAGAAACGTTTTATTGATTTCTACAACGACCGCTTTTGTTGCAACGGCTTTATGTATCCAATGAAGCCTTAAGGCAATAACAGAGAATGAAAAAATTAAAAAGACCAAAAAGAAAATAATATCGCCAGTATATTTTTTCATTGCAATAGTTCCACCAATGTAGCTTTCATCTACTTCACAAATTCCTTCTAACAATTCAGAAAACTGTGGACGGAAAAACAATACAATCATGGAGTACCATAATCTTATTGCCTAATCCACCCTTTACAGCTTGGACAGGAAACAGGTATTCATTATACAAGCATATGTTTTATAGAAAATGGGAGAACCAATGTTTACATATTGACCTTAAAAGCCATTGCTGATGATCTTAAAATGGACGTAAAAGACTTGTTATAAAATTGGCAAGGTTTTCGTTTATTTTGTTTGTTTCGTTTATTTCGTTTAAGTTTGATCATCAAAACCGTTATTATGCAAGTATTGGAACAAATAAAGAGACCATCTAAGATAGAACAAAGGGTTGCCAGTCAATCTTATAGTGCTTTGGCGTCTGTAATTGAACAACTTCGATCAGAAGAGCCTGAAATTGAGATAGAGGAAACAAGCGATAAGATCAAAATACCCTTGAGCGCATTGAGACTTTTGGGTGATATTCTAAAGGCGATGGGTGAAGGTAAAATGATTTCAATCGTTCCTATTGCAACTGAAATTACCACACAAGCGGCGGCAGAATTTTTGGGCTGCTCAAGACCTCATTTGGTGAAGTTATTGGAAGAGGGGAAGATTGATTTCACAAAGGTTGGAAAACATAGGAGAATAAAGTTTGAAGATGTTATGAAATACAAGCAAGAACTGAAAAAACAACAAAAACAAAATATCATAGATATTATGAACTTGGACGAAGAAACAGGTTTGTATGATTCATAGTGTTCGATTTATCGCTGTATTAGATACCAATGTTGTATATCCTGTAATCATTAGGGATTTACTATTATGGTTTGCTCATTACGATTTATATACCCCGAAATGGAGTTCTAACATATTTGACGAATGGAAGAGGGTTATGATAAAGAAAGGTGTTTCAGAAGAAGAAGCAAATAAAAGAATTGGAAAAGCTAATGCAGCATTTCCAGATGCTCTTGTAATGAATTATGAAGGTTTAATAGAGCATCTGGATTTACCAGATGAAAATGATAGGCATGTAATGGCTGCGGCTATAAAGACAAATGCTAATCTTATAGTAACAAACAACATTAAGGACTTCCCAGAAGAATATTTACAATCCTACGGTTTAAGCGCAAAGACTGCTGACGATTTTCTAACTGATATTATCGACTTGAATCAGGAACAGGCTATTGCAGCGTTTAAGGAGATGGTATTGAATAAAAAGAGCCCAAAGATGGATGAATTTGAAGTATTAAACCAATTGCGAAGAGCAGGACTATTAGAAACCGCAAACTACCTACATGCATTGCTTTAATTTTTTTACCTGTCTTGGTCTAACACATATATAGTTACCTCCAAACACAAAGCTGGACGTGAGAAAAGCTGTAAAAAATAAAAAGAGTTTCATGCTGGTCTTGTTTGATTCGGCAGTGTGGAAAGGATGGTAAAATATAAAAACTTCATTACATCGGCTACTAATAAAATTATCAAAACGCCTGTAGTAGAAACAATAATGAACACGAGGTTGCAACACATTTCTTTTGGGTTAAGTCAGCATAAGATGAATCTGGCTTGGAATTTTCATGGATTTATCAAAAACCGGTCATGAAAAAACTGTTGGTAGCGTTCAATGCAACAAGTTACTCAAGCTCCCTGGCAGCTTTTGCAATAGCAATTGCAAAACACAGTAACTCCGTAATACATTCTGTTTTTTTAAGTCCTTCATTTATCCCGGTTTCCCAGTACCCTCTTGCCAACGAGGTGCCGCTTGCATCAACAGCATTTGTGAGTACGCCTGAAATGATAGAGGAAAACCAAAAGCTTATTGATTCCAATATTGAACTATTGCAGGAAGAATGTTCTGAAAATAATGTTGTTTGCAGAATTGAAAATTCACCTGCGATAACCCTCGATGACTTGATCGATCAGAGTGCATTCTCAGATTTGATTCTCTGCGACTGCAAGGAACAGTTAGGGGGTATTTCCATCAGGGATTTATTGGTTGATACGCATTGCCCTGTACTGCTGGTTCCTGCAAACGTTCAGGCACCATCGAGGGCGATTCTTTGCTATGACGAAAGCTTTTCCAGTATCCTTGCAATGAAGATGTTTAGTTATATTTTCCCTGAATGGAAAGAGCTTGCTTCAACTGTTCTTTCCATTAATCCAAAAGGCGATAATGGACTGAAGTATGATGATTATCTCAATGACTGGCTGCCCCAACATTTTTCAAATCTCTCAAAACAGATTTTGCAAGGCAATTTGCAAAGAGAGTTAGTGAGCTTTATCCGAAAAGACGATGAACCTCCGGTCGTCGTTATGGGGGCATACGGAGGCAATGCAGTTTCAAGACTGTTTCATAAGAGCCTGGCAAATATTGTCATCGAAGAAACAAATGCGCTATTGTTTGTTATGCATGAATAACCAGCGGCGTTGTGCTTTGACCCGGACTAATCAAACAAACAAGAAAGCTGGTCAGGCATCACGCGTTTTCTTTGCGCCCAAAAGCAAAACTACAACTCCGCCAACAATAACAACAACTCCTGCAATTCTTGGCCATGCAACAGTTTTCGTTTCTGTTTTGTTGATGTCTATCACATCAGTGTCTAAGACCTTTTTCCGCTCTTTGTAATGAAAGCTGCCGGTGACCAGCATTGCAATACCGATCACGATTAAAACGATTCCTATAATTTTCAACACGTTCATTATTTTTTATGCTAAAGTTCCCTGCTTGCCTCCCAATTAATGCCGCTTCTCAGCAACCCGCCTTTCATTTGTTTGCGCTTCCGTAAGCCGATTTATGAAAAAGCCGAAAGAATAGTGCCAGAGCTGTTTCAGCCCCCTGGTCAAAACCTGATTAGCATTTTTAAGCAGTAACTCTTAATTCGTAAAAATACAGGGTCACTATCGTAAAACCTTTACTCTTTTTATAATCCTTTTTTTTAATTTACAATCACCACAAGCCCGCCATTACTTTCTGCCCTTAACCCTTAAACGCCTTTTATGAAACCAGTCCAAATCCTGATGCTGGAAGACAGCCCCATGGATGCAAGCATCATCTTAAAAACACTTTCCAATTTCGCTCTAAACTTTGAGTGTACAGTTGTGAGCTCTGGCAGCGAGTACATCAATAAACTGAATCAGGGCCGTTTTGACATCATTTTATGTGATTACCAGCTTCCTGACTTTGATGCAGTGAAAGCCCTACAGGTTCGCAATGAAAAGAGAAGCGATGTTCCTTTTATACTTGTAACCGGGGGAGTATCAGAAGAAGTGGCACTTGCCATCATCAAAGAAGGCGCCAACGATTATATTTTAAAAGACCGCTTGCAACGACTACCGCTGGCTATTGAAAAGGCGATCAAAAAACAACAACTCAAATCCGATAAGGAATCTGCTGAAACGAGTTTGTCGGAACTCACCGAGCGGTTCAGTATAGCCGCTAAAACTTCTTCGGACGCCATCTTTGATTTCAATATTGAAAAGAATACTGTTTACTGCTCTGATGCCATTGAAAAAATTATCGGCATTGATGCGAAAGAAAATTTTCACCCGGCTTATCTGCTTCAGTTTATTTATCCCGATGACCTGCCTGCCATCGAAAACAGCTTTTTCGAAATTATCAAAGGCAGTGAACACCGATGGAGAAAAATATTCAGGGTGGTGCGAAAAGATAAAACCATTGTCTGGGTGAACAGCAATGCTATGGTGATCCGCAATAAAAATGAAAACGCCACAAGAATTGTTGGCGTTCTGCATGATGTGACCGAAGTTCGCAAACTCCAGCATGAACTTATCGAGCAAGGCGTTCAACATCAAAAGCAGCTTGCCCAGACCATCATCGGGGCACAGGAAAAAGAAAGAATGGAAATCGGTAAGGAGCTCCACGACAATGTAAACCAGTTACTCGCCACGGCGAAGATCATGATCGACACTGCAAAGAATGTTCCTGACCTTCACGACCTTTGTTTATCGAAAAGCCAGGAAGCGATCATGGACGCGATCCAGGAGCTCAGAAACCTTGCGCACGCGATGATGCCTCCTCAACTCGAGCATACCGATTTTGAAAACATTCTTTCCGATTTTGCCTACAAGATCAATTTAACTAATACCATCAACTTAAAAATTGATGTGCCGGACAAAAAAACCCTTGCCGAAATTCCAAACGCGTGCAAGCTCGCATTCTACCGGATTATTCAGGAGCAAATGAACAACATCATGAAATATGCAAAAGCAAACAAGGTGCTTATCAGCATAAAACCCGAAAACAGCTTCTTCACCTTATCAATAAAAGACGACGGCATAGGCTTTCATCCTGGAAAAGCCCTGAAGGGCATCGGTCTTAAAAATATGGAAAGTCGTTGCAAGCTTTTGGGCGGAACTATGGATCTGATCTCCTCAAACGGCGGAGGATGCGAGATCAGGATCTGTGTACCCAAAGAAAAAAACGTTTATGGCTAAGCGTTTGTGCGGTTAGCTCCAGACCATACCCTTTCATCAATGGGACAATGTTCTAAAATTCACCGATATACCAAATATGAAAGGTCCCTGCTTAACGCGGTCGCGGATAAAAGGGCAATTTCAATTAAGGCACAATCACTTCCTGCTCTGTTGAATTATTATTCAATACCAAAAATTTCATTTCTTTAATGCAGGTCGCCCTAAAGCACCGGCCGGTTATTCGTGTCCGTTACCACTGATCAACATGCTTAAAGAAAATGCACCAATTGCCATTACGCAGTCTCTTACAGCCACGTCGAAATACTGGCCGGTTAGCAAAAGATTTATTGCAATACCTATCAACCAAAGGCCTACGATCAGGCTACCGATTTTTGGTTTGACAAAAACGATGATCCCCGCCACAATTTCAATAATGCCCACAATACTCATGAAAGTATGCGGTGCAAACGGTAGGATACCTGCTATAGCTGGAGCCAGATATTTATCCCAATTGGTAAGAACATGCATAAACTTGTCTGCACCTGCGACAATGGGAACCAGACCATAGGTCCATTTTAAAATAGAGATGACTTTTTCAGTATGGCTCATCGTTTTGGAACCCGGATGAGCTTCAGAATAATTGGCTGTTATATCCATAACTATTGGTTTTATTATTATAGATGCGGCAAAAAGCCTTCCCGTTACAATTCCTTTCGTTTTTTTTTGAAAAAAGCAAAAAGATGATGATCCTTTTGTTTGCAGAAGTGTGAAAAGAAAATCTGTTCAGGCATCTTTTGCTTAGCGGTACCGGGTGGACCAAAAAATAACTAAGAATAAGGTGCAACAGGGTCCTTATCTTTTATGACAATCGATAATGACACAACTGTAGAGCGCGCATACTAGCTGTTTTTCTAAGCGGAAATTGTATTGCTTTTGCACGCTATACAAACTGAAAATAAATTAGCGCGACTGCGGCTATTGTCATTAAAATGAAAGTGGCCCAGCCCAATACATTTGACAACCTGCTGTTGGTATAAGCCTTCATGATTTTTTTATTATTCCCAATGTGTAGCACAACCGCGATCAGCACAGGAGAAGTTAACCCGTACAAAATGGCTGTATAAACTAAGGCCTGAATTGGACTGATCCCGATTAAATTCACCAGGAGTCCTAAAACCAGCGAACCGGCGATAACCAGGTAGAATTTCTTAGCCTGGTAAAATTTTTTATCAAGACTTGCCTTCCATCCAAAAGTTTCTGAAACGATATAGGATAAAGAACCTGTAAGCACCGGGATGGCTAAAAGGCCAGTGCCGATAACACCCACCGTGAACAGCAAATAAGATGCTTTACCCGCCACTGGCTGGAGTGCTTTGGCTGCTTGTTCCACAGTGTCGATTTTTTTCACACCTGCACCGTACAGAGCTGTCCCAGTTGCAAGAATGATGAAGAACATAACAATGTTCGAAAGAAACATACCCACGTTTACATCCAATTGCATTTTTTGTATGAGCAGGCGAAAAAAGTTCCGCTCCCGCTTGTATGGATTTTGTCCATTGGCATCACGTTTAATCAATCGCCTCCTTGCGAGAATCAGCTTCCTGGTTGCCTTCACGTCTTCGGCTTCCATCGTCACCTGCCAGTAAAAAAGATAAGGCGAAATGGTAGTGCCCAAAATAGCGACCAGGATACCAAAAAAATCTTTATCGAATTTTATGGTGGGAACAAAGGTGGAACGAAGCACCTTCCCCCAATGTGGATGGGTAAAAAACGGAACGGCAATATAAAGCAGCACTGCGAGGCACAGATATTTGAGTACAGCAACAATCTTTTCGTAAGGCAAGTAGACAATGAGGAATAAAAGAATTAGAGTGAAAGCCGTACTAAAGACAAAAGGCCTTACCGAGGGAATCATAAGATTTGCCACTGCACCCATTCCACCAATGTCAGCACCAATGTTCAGAATTATCGCAGGAATACTGAAGACCATCATTAAATACAAAAGCCATTTTGGATAATGGCTTTTCAAAGTGGTGGTCAGTCCAACGGATGTAACAAGTCCTATGCGGGCACACATCTCCTGGATGGCTGCCATAAGCGGAAATGTAATAAGAGCAGTCCATAATGTTGCCAATCCAAACTGTGCCCCCGCCTGTGAATACGTCGCGATGCCGGAGGGATCATCGTCGCTTGCGCCAGTAACCAGACCGGGGCCGAGTAACTTTAAAAATCGTACAACTGGGTTAGATGACTTTGCCATGCTTGTTTTTTCCTATTATCTCAATATATAAAAATCGAACCGGTTCCCGAAACACTGCCGCGGGTACCGTACGCATCAGGAGCTTTGAGGCTTTTTGAATTTACCGTTTATGACCGTGGGGAAAAATAGTCTTTCGAACCTATGACCGGAGCAAGGCATGGGATGGAACAAGGGACGGCCTGGATCAAAGCAGCAGCCTATATGTGTGGACCTGCCGTTACCAGATGGACGTAGAGAAAGAAAAAATTGCGAAATGAACCATTATGCTCATACGCCAGCAACCCTGATCAATAAACGGTGCCACGCCGCAGAGTCGCCGTGGAGATAAGTACGAGTCTCGCTTGAGATAGGTCCGACCAGGATTTGCTTTTAGGGCTCACCCACTCTGTTTAGGCTGGTTCGATATTGTGAGATCTCATTATGTTCACGAACGCTTCCTTATCAGGTCTTCCGTTCAAAGATGCCATATGAACATTTCTGAAAAACTTTTCCAGCCCTGATGGCATCGTAACCATTACCAGTTTGCCTGTTGCTTCACCTACATTTTTAAAGCTATGAGGTATGCCTTTTGGCCCATGAGCAAAACCGCCGCTGCTCAATTCTAATTGCTTTCCGTTTAAGTTGAAAGCAAAAGTTCCCTCTGCCACAAACCACCACTCGTCCCAGGCGTTGTCAATATGTATTCCCGGTCCTACATTGGGTGGAACTGACAACTCGAATACGCTGTAGGTGTCTTCAGTTTGCTCCCCGCCGATCACTACCTTAATGGTATGACCTATAACGGAAAGTGTTTCCTGCTCGCTACCCGCGGCGTTTACAGTGGCTGAATAATTGGTTTGCATCGTTTCAATTTTTTTAGTGATTGGATGATGCAAATTATTGCAGCCCTGTAAGAGAGAAAATCACTGAAAATGGTGATTTTTTACAAATGTTCTCTTACAGCCAATATCAAGGATTGGTGCACCAGCTGGGGCGTATTTTTTGCACTCAGCTTTTGCAAAATGTGCTTTCGGTGACTTTCAACCGTATGCCTGCTGATAAATAATTGCGCTGCAATTTCTTTGGAAGAATACCCCTGTGAAACGAGTTGCATAATTTCCTTTTCACGTTGGGTAAGCGGAGCGTAGTCATCCAACGCAAGCATTTGATTTTCTCTTTTTGTTTGAGCCGTTCTAACCGGCCCTAGTAAGTCTAACAATTTACTTTGCTTACGGCTTTTTTCGACCGACAACGCATGTTGGCTTAGTTCTGCCTGTTTTGAAGCAGTGCAATCATCAAAAAGCAAAAGTGCGTGATCAATATGGCGGTCGGCCGTGACAGAAAGTACAACTACTTTTTGATTTACCCACATCCATTTACCATTGCCATGTTTTAACCGGGAACAGCACTCATGCACAGCATCTTCTTTTGCCACTGTCCATGGCACAGCATTCAGTGTTGACCGTTCAGCAAAATAAATAAAAGCCGGCAGGTCATCCGGATGCATGTGCTTTATTAAGAACTGTAAATCGCCTTTTATAAAATGGTTTCGCGGGTAGCCAAAAATCCTTGTAAAGTTCCCGCTCAAGAAAGCTGTGCCTGTTTTTGTTCCGCAACGTGTCAGGGCCGCAACGCTGTTTTCATTAAGATGAATGCAGTCAAGTAAGCCGGTGGATATGTTTTTGTACACATCATTGTATTCAATAAAGCGCAGCAACTCATCTTTTACCATAACAGGTTTTTGTCCCTAAATTTAAATAATACTTTCTGTGCTTTTGAAGGCACATGCTTTACTGCTGTATACAATACGACACACGGTACAAGCAGTTAGCTTCTGCGCTTATCCTACACCGTTAATTCTTTTTCCTGTTTACAATTATTTCTTTTCCTATTACTATTGTCATTAAGTCTTCTCCTACTTCCAAAGGACCGGCGTAATATTTTCGTGTCCCTGCAATAATATCATCCACCGTGGGAGGCGCAATAGTAGTGTCAACTACCGGCATGGCGATATGAGAAAACACGGCAAGCCTCGGTTGAGCTAAAGCGAATACTTTTCCTGCTTGCTCAGGAGAGGTGTGATAACTTAATATTTGTTTGGCTAAATCAGATTTTTGGGCTACGTCATATTTAGCTATTGCAACTTCATGAATAAGAACATCACAGTTCGTTGCATACTTAATGAGGTTTTCGTTATAGCGGGTGTCGCCGGAAATAACAACAGAATGTCCCGCATAATCCAGCCTGAACCCAAAAGCGGAGTCAATAAAATCTGCATGGTCTACAAAAAAAGCTGTGATTGTTACCCCACCCTCATCGTAGATCTTACCTTCCCCGATAACATGGGTCACGGTCATAATACCGCTATCTGCCTTGTTATTTTCTTCGCTTCTTACTTCTATGTCCCAGCTATATGCCATTCGTAAACCCTGCATCATTTCTTCCGTCCCCGCCGGTCCCCAAACCTGCAGAGGTGTTTTTCTTTGACCGAATGCAGTAGATATCCAGCCAGTGAGCCACAGATCGGGAATGCCTACCGTGTGATCGGAATGAAGGTGCGTGAGAAAAAGACGGTTGACTTTACCAAGTGGTATTTTTTGCTGCCAGATGCGCTGGGCAGCACCGCGGCCACAGTCGAATAAGAAATATTGTTTGCCTGCTTCTACAAGCGTGGCGGGTCCGAAGCGTTCGATGCTGGGCTGCGGAACACCGGTACCAAGAAGCGTTACTTTAATTGATTGGGTAAAACCATTAAAAGACAACAGCATGTTAAGAAGCAGCAAACCCCATATTATATTTCTCATGATATTAAATTACGAAATGGCCTTTAAAGAAAGCAGGCCTGTTTTGCCCGGTCACAATAGGCTCCCTTTAAAAGTTGATTTTAATTCCACCATTGATTGTTCTTCCTTCCAGCGGCGCATAAATATCCGTAAATGCCGGATTTGTCATTGGCCCACTGTAAATAGGTCCCCAACTGGTTTGCCTTGCATTATTCAGATCTTCTCCATTAATGAAAACAGAAAAATGCTTAAACGTTTTTTCAACAAGTGCTCCAATTAACCAATAGCTTCTCCCCTGGCGGCCGTCAGTGAGTCGTTGCTGGCCTGTGTAATAACTTTCAAAGGCTACGCGCAGGCTTTTTTCAATCTCATAAACCAAATCAAAATGAAGCTTGTGCCTTGGTGCGAGCGGGTAAAAAGAAGCCTGCCCGTTAAAATGGTTTTGAGCAATGGTGTAAGAGTAACCCGTGTAAAACTTAATATCCTCAAGGCTTAACCGAAACGACAAATCCATTCCTTTCGCATCAGTATAGCCGTTAGCATTTACAAATTGTTCGCCCGTTCCTGCAGCAGTTAATACCAAGGGATGGTTGATACGGGTATAGAAAAACAATGGATTGATCGTAAGCTTCAATTCATTTATTGAAGTCGAATAGGTAAAGTCTAGGTTGCCGCCTGCAGATTTTTCATACCCGGCATGATTTTGATCGATCGGCAAAATATCCAGGAAATGTTTTTCTTCGCTTTCTTCTGTAAATATGGTTGGCAGCTTATAACCCAGCCCGCCGCCAATGCGCGAAGTAAAGCTCTTTGAAAAATGAAACAGCGCAGAGACTCTGGGCAGGAAAACAAAACCAAAGGGCGAAGTATAATCGTCTCTTACACCTGTTTCCAAACTAAATGCCTGCGCCGGAGACCAGGTGCTCTGAACAAAGGCTCCTGCGGTCGTGTAATTATAATTTCTTAAGGGGTGATTGGAATGGAGTGTTTCATCGAACTTATCGGTATAAAGATTGAGGCCGCCAACCCATTGCAACTTATCTTTTCCTGCATTGATACTCAGTTCAGAAAAAGAAGATTGCTGCAATCCATCAAATTGATACGCCGGAATTGTAGTCAAGCGGGTAAAATGATTGTAACTGTTTTTGATGTTCAGCGAAGTATGATCGTTGAACCTGTGTGTTAGCCCTAGTTGAGTGGTGAAACGATCAGTGCTATTTTTTTCAAAATAACCTGCATTGCCGTTTTTTACAAAATCGATACTGCCGCCAAGCCTGTTTTCAGTGATAAAGCCTACACCAGCATTCACCTTGGTCTTATCGCCATAAAAAAACAGGCGAGGCGTGATAGTATAGCGCCTAAACTTTGGAATTGCAGTAAAGCCGACGCCGGATGGATCGTAAGGTTTATTATTATTAAATGAACCAAAGACAGTGACACCAATATTTTTAAATCTTTGACTATAAAAGCTGCTCAGGTCAACTCCGCCGGCTGATGTTGCATTGGCCAGGAAACTTAAGTCTCTTTTTTGCGAAGGTGTTTTGCTTACAAGATTGACAAGTCCTGCAATTGCCCCGCCGCCGTATAACGTGGAAGAGGATCCTTTAATGATCTCCACCTGCCTGAGGTCCAGCGGTGCAACCTGTACAAGACTAAGCCCTTCAGATAGTCCTGAATATAGAGGAAATCCGTCGCGCAATATTTGCGTGTATCTTCCTTCCAGTTCCTGTATACGCAGATCGGCAGTACCGCTGATTGCAGAAGTTTGTTGGGTGATGATGCCCGTAGTTTCATTGAGTAGCATTTTGATCTCACCGGGCCGCATACTTACATTTTCAGAAATTTCTCCCCCGCCAATCACTTCCACCCTTGTCGGCGTGTTTCGAATGGAACGGTCAGTTCTCGTCGCAGTTACGATTACGTTTGGATTGTCTTCTTCATCTTCTTGCTCCATGATCACTTCTATAACATTTGATCCAGGAAGGGTTACTGTCTTTTGTACTTCGGCATATCCTACAAAAGAAACTTCAACTCTGAATGTTCCATTCGGAAGATTGGTTAATAGTGCGAGTCCTGAACTATCCGTCGTAGTGCCTCTATTTAACTGTGCAATGAAAACAGATGCATTTGCCAAGGGCAGTTGATGTTCTTCGGTTTTTACAATGAGCTTTAAAGTGTTTTGTGCCTGGCAGAAAAAGCCGCAGAGACACAGGAAAATGACAACTGAAATCTTTTTACAACAATGCTTTGCAGGGTAAATGGATACGAATAACTGTAAATCCTTGTTCATGAAGGGATAATTAATTGAATAGAAAACTGTGAGTTTGAAAAATCCTGATTAATGATTTAATCAAATCAGCAGTCTTCGATTTTCAAGATAGGATTTAGCGTTCAACCCTGGTTGTGAGTATGTACAACTGCGGTAGTGTAGATGATTGCTGGCAATGGAATGAAGCTTTAAAGGATCATCTTTTATGATGCAGACGCAGAATGATTTTTCTTTCGTGACCGGGTAAGAACACTCCGTGTTTTTCAGTTCATAAAAAGAAGAACGCGGCACGGTTGGCTGTTCGAAGGAAGTCAGGATAAAAAGTAAAAATGCAATAACCATCATTGTCTTTGCTACAAACCTGTTTGAGAACAAATTTGCCATCTTGAACTGCCGGTATTCAAAATCAATAAAATTTTCGACAACGCCTATGTAAAGAAGAAAAACAGTGTTCAGCAGGTTTCCACTCCTTTTTCGATTGGGCAAAACGACTCCTTTGCCCAGCTTAACCGCTAGATGAAACAATTCAAAAAAAAGCTTGCAGACGCTTTCTGCCAGTGATGCGATCTCTTTCATTTTTAAGGAAGCCGCAAATATACGATGCCACGCTTCTTGCAAGCTCAAAATAACCGGGGAACAGCCATGAAATAAAATAATCAAAAAGCCAGTTGAGCTTTTAGTAGTGCTTAACATCGCACTGTAGCCCGAGTTCGTTATTTGATTTGCAAATGGGAACCTGAAAAATTGAATAACTAAATTTATTTTTCAAACACAACAGCATCAGGCGATGCTCCTAAACCATGCAGCAGCGCCTGCATAGTCTCAACCATCGGCGCAGGACCGCAGAGATAAAACTTCCTGCTAAAATCTTCAACATGCTCTTTCAAAAAAGCCTCATTGATATACCCTGCAAAATGTTTTGTCCCTGGGTCTTTGGTAACGACATTAATAAGGTTCGTGCCCAAAATTGAGTCCAATTCCCTTTCAAGAATAATGTCTTTATCCGTTTTGTTGGAAAAGAATAATTTGTTGTTGTCAATTTTGCCCTCCTTATGCAACTGCCTTAAAATGGCAATAAAGGGAGTAATGCCCGCGCCGCCTGCAATAAAATAGCCCGGCCCCTTATATTCAATTGCACCCCAGACATCCCGTACAATCAGTTCATCTCCTTCTTTTAGCCTGTAAAGTTCATTGGTCACGCCGGGATGATCGAGATAGCTTTTGATGGTAAACTCCAAATCGTCATCATCGTTTAGCGAAGTAAAAGTAAAGGGACGTTTCTCGTCCTCCCAACCCGGTTTATTGATAGAAACTTCGGTTGCCTGACCAGGTATGAAATGATAATTTCCTGGTTTTTCACATCGATAACTTCGTACATCATGCGTCCTCGGTACGATAGACTTGATTTTAATAGTGTACTCCATACAAATCCCATTTGAAATTAGCAAGACCGGAAAATACCTTATGAAGAAGGACCGGCTATCCCTGGACGTCTGCCCCTGTATTACTAATCCTGAAGTGCAACCAATTATTTATCCTCATCGAGATTATTATGATCATCACCTCCGATACTATAGTAATTATTTTCTTCGTCCTCCTCACCAATTATTTCGTCTGAGTCATCCAATTCCGAACCGGGAACATCAAGCCCCTCGTCCAGGCCGGTCGCTTCTTCAGAATTAAAGACTTCTTTTTTCTCCCTATTATAAATATCATCACCGGCAGCGTAAACCGGGTCGCCGGGCAACTCTTTTTTTTCTTGTTGAGACCCAGTGGAAGTTTCGTTTTGCTTTTTCATATTAAAACGGTTGTTGTTAGAAATTAAAAATTATCCAGGTTGTAAATAAAACTGACATGAATGTGAGTTTTTACATAGGGAGTTTTCATTTCGGGAAGTCTGATCTTTCTAGTTCTCGCAAAAGAAGGGTGTAATATCAACGGCTTGAATGCAGTTCTAAATTACGAATACCATTTCCAAGTCTGCAATTCTTTTCAGACCGTTATATGCTTTTTTAGCTGCAGGATTCAATTGAATTCTTAAACCATCATTACGATATTATTGTCAACACCGAAGTTGCTTACATCAGTAAGGTTTCAATTAGTCCACCTGCAGTGCTGAATTTGTAACTGTTATGTTTCTTTCAGCGGTGTATTTGTATTCAATTGCTTCTTTTTGTCGAAGGCACCCAACACTCTTGATGAAAATATCAAAGCACACCTGCATTTACTGCCACGGCCACGCTCAATGCTTCTATAAGTTCCTCCTTAGTCGCGCCTTGTTTAATGGCAGCATCAGTGTATGTTACAATGCAGCCATCGCATTGGCGTGTACCGGCAACTGCAAGTGCAATGAGTTCCCTGACTTTGCCACCTAACAGATTAGTAGAATTCGCCGCATCGGTCAGTCCGCGTTAGCCTTTTACCACTTCGTGGTCAGCCGGCCAATTTCGCCAATCTTTGTTGAATCTCCTGTTGGTATTTATTCCAGTCGAGCATCATGGTTTTTGATTTTGTT
>Ga0207647_10001272_pt1 | contig 19417 bp, 13 predicted proteins | sample KBSCornC2_FD_184295 | JGI IMG/M metagenome (GOLD analysis project Ga0207647, IMG submission 184295) | Corn rhizosphere microbial communities from Kellogg Biological Station, Michigan, USA - C2 (SPAdes) (version 2) | ecosystem: Host-associated > Plants > Roots > Rhizosphere ... | reverse complement strand
CCGCTCCCTGTACTGACCCGATCCAAGAATCATTCCCGACTCTCGATCAAAGCAGCGCGGACAGGATCAAACTCCAGTAGTTCATCACAGAGACACTCGCGCCACCGGTGCTCATGACCCACCCTCCGCAAGCGAAAGTACACCGCTTGACGCACTATCTCACTGGCATAATTGCCGCCGATGTTATGCCCGAGCATATAGTGCGCAAACAACACATCACCAGGTCCACCTAACACCTGCGATGGCTCCGGTAATTCGATTTTCGGGTAGCCCTTATATTCCATGAACGCTTCTGGCCCTCGCTCTCGAAAGAGCGCCGCATGGGTCCGATGTGTTCCTGGCCACACCCACAGGTTTCCGGAGTTCTCGACACGCTGCTCCGTCATGAGCACCCCTGCGAGCATTGTAAACGTGCCCGGCACCTCAACTCCCTCCTGATAGCCGTCCAGGTGATGGCCACCAGGACGGTGAGAGAAGGGAGGAATATTCAACGCCACCTGGAGTTGATCGAATGCAACCTCGATTTCGCCGGGTTCGATGAGTGACTGGGCCAGACTGCGCACCGGTGTATCGTAGAACAGCGCCGGCAGTGGACCACCCTCATGAGTGGAAAGCCAGTAGAAGTGATGTCCCGCATAGTTTTCCGGCGGTGGCTGCTCGTCAATGAGGGTATCGATCGCCGTGCGCGCCGCCGCAAGAATGGAGGCAGGTATAATATTTCGAACTATGACATATCCGCGGTTGCCGAACTCTTGTAGTTCTGCTTCAGACAGCTTCAACATAGACACCTTCTTTCTTCCCGTGCGTATAGCTCGCGCTTGAGCGGTTCGCAGAGCTACTTCACATGAGGCCCGACGACGGCGAGTCCGCTCAAAGCGCAGGTTAACCTGCGCCGACTCGATGCCGTGTTCGGGCTCTGCGGGTAAGATTAGGTGCTATATCAACATCAACGCTGTCTCCCTGCAGCTAATGTCCAAGGCAGTTCTTTGCCGTCATTGTAAACCTTAGATTGAAACGCGCAAGTTTTCCTTTACGTCCGTCGCTGCCTGCGTCGGGCAAGACACATAATGTATTTACGACGCGAGCCCCTTAGTTGATTGACCCCGGAAACGTCTCGCTATAATACTGGCATACCATGAACGTGCTGATTTTCGGCGGTGCTGGAGAATTCGGTCAGTTTCTTCAGCGAGATATCCTACCGCACGTTTGTGATGAGACTGTTTCGAGTGTTGAACGCGACACCCCGAGTGAAGAACAGAGATCGATGCTCAGGCAAGCTCGGCACGTGATAGTTGCAACACCGCTCGCCGACTACGCGCAGCTGGCGTGTGAACTGGTCCACCGTTGTCGCGATGTTTCCACATCAAAGACTTTGTGGTTAATCCCGTCGGTCCAGGCAGGAGTCTGGCGCGCGGTCACAGCCACACTCGATATAGTCAACAATCCGCACTTATCTGCTGTGTTTGTACATCCCATGTACGGTCCAAATGGTTTTCGCGAGACTGAGCCCGAGGCGCGGACATTTCAGAATGTCTTGACTGCAACACGCGAAGGTGCGGACAACCAATTGAAATCAGATATAGGTCACATCAGCCGCACGTTTCACGCAAAGTTCAACATTGCGACGACTACGGAATTTGATGCTGAGGAACACGATCGAATAACCGCGTATTCGCAAGGTCTCTCGTATTGTGTGGGAAAGCTGATGTTCCAACGCGAAGATTTGGCTGCTCTCGTACAGAAGGAAATGCCGGACTTGTATAATTCTTTTTGGGCCAACCAGAAACTCATTCTCGATTTTCTGCGAATCAACTCATACACGCCGCAGGTAATCGCTGTTTTCAATGACGCCTGGGAACAAACGGGTAAGACAACGTTGAGGGATATACTTAGCGCCTTTCAGAAGGCCGACCACATGCTCAATCGCGGTGCTGATTCGCCGATTTCCACCAAGTGGTACGAAAAACTCAGAATCGCTTGCCGCGGTTCCTAATTTTGCTGGACCAGCGAATTCACGAGATATACGTGACGCTACGAAATTCTGAATAGTTCAAAAATCAGTAATCGAACAAATTCATTAAGTGACTGGTCTGTCGTGAAACGGTCTATACTCTTTTGGCAAGATCGAAAAGGAGAAATGTAGATGGTCTCATTGCAAACCTCCACTATGACGTTTAGGAATCTGCAGAAGCACTCAATTCTTGCGGCGGTTGTTATCACTATTGCGCTGGGCATCGGCGCAAAGGCCGCACCGGCTCCTGACGCGCTGATTCCACGAAGCGTTCTATTTGCCGATCAAGACAAACTGAGCGTGCGGTTGAGTCCTGATGGGAAAACCGTCAGCTATATCGCGCCAGTTGATGGCACATTAGGAGTATGGCTCACCTCCGTTGCAGATCCAGCCAGGCCGCGGTTGTTGTTTAAGCAGACTGGCGCTCCGTTTTTCAACTTGCAATGGACCTATACATCTCGCGAGTTGGTCTATTTGCAGACCGTGGGTAAGGGCGTTCATCTGTTCGTCTTCAATCTTGCAGATGGACAGTCGCACGATTTGACACCTCTCAACGGGGTGTCCGCTCGTATCGAAAAACTGAGCCCTCGCCATCCCGAAGAAATACTGATCAGCCTCAACCAGCGTGACCCAAAGCGTCGTGACCTGCACCTTCTCAATTTGCGAACGGGAGAGTCGAAGCTGGTATTGCAGAATGATGGTTATGACCAATTCCTTTGTGACTTCGAGTTTCGCCCTCGCGTCGCGCGCCGGCAGACGGAGGATCAGGGGTATGAACTACTGCGAATTAATTCCACCGGCGCATGGGAACCACTGGTGCGGTTTTCGTATGAAGAGGCTCGCATTTCACAACCTGCAGCGTTGGACCAGGACGGAAGCATTCTCTATCTGATCGATAATCGTCGAACGGATACCGCTATCCTTAGTGCGATTGATCTGAAGACTGGAAAGAGTCGCACCATCGCTGCAGACGCAGTGGCCGATATGAGGAGTTCGCTTCTGTTTCATCCGAGCACTGGGCGTCTGCAAGCCGCATCGGCTGTTTACGGGCGCTACCGCCGTCACTTTTTTGATAATTCAATCAAGCAGGATTTCCGATATCTCAATACGGTTCATGTGGGCGATGTCGGTGTTGCTGCCCGTAGTCTCGATGATCGGGTGTGGCTGGTCGTTTTTCTGGACGGCGGGCCGCTTCGTTATTACGTCTACGATCGTCAGGCTCATCACGCCCGATTCTTGTTCACCGAACAAAAGGAGCTTGAAAAGTTTGCCCTGGCTCGGCGTCAGGCTGTGGTGGTGCCGACGCGTGATGGTTTGAAGTTGCCGGGTGACCTTTACCTGCCGTCGTGGACACGCTCCGCCAACGGACGTTACCTCGATCGCCCATTGCCGATGCTGGTGTATGTTCACGGTGGGCCGACCGTTGCCTTTGATTGGAATATCTGGGACCTGAACCGCATGCTGCAACTCCTCGCGAACAGGGGCTACGTGGTGTTCCGGGTTGAATTTCGCGGCGTCGAAGGATTCGGCAAAAAGATTCGCGAGGCAGGCGCTCGCGAGTGGGGGCGCAAGATGAATGACGACGTCATCGATGCAGTCGATTGGGCGGTGAAACAGGGACTTACCGAGAGACACCGCGTCGGTATCTGGGGATGGTCCTACGGTGGGTATGCCACCCTTGCGGCGCTCACGTTTACTCCGGATGTTTTTGCTTGCGGCATGGCAATGTATGCGCCGACGGATTTGCAAACGATGATGGAAAGCCGAGATGGTCCATTCGGGACTTTTTGGCGACGTCTGGTTGGGGACCAGACGACGGTGGAGGGCAGAGCTCAGTTGCACGAGCAATCACCATTGTATTTCACCGATCGGGTGACAAAACCATTGCTCATTACACACGGCGCTATGGATACAAACGTGCCTCGTAAGTTCTCTGATGATTTCGTCGCCGAGATGAAAAAACACGGGAAGCCTGTGACTTATATAGTCTATCCGGATGAGGGGCACGACTATGAGCGCAAAGAGAACTGGATTTCATTGTTTGCTGTAGCCGAGCGGTTCTTTCACGAGCATCTGGGCGGGCGTTACGAACCCTTCGGCGATGACCTTAAGGCCTCGAGTGCTCAGGTGCTTGAAGGGGAGCCCTTGATTCCCGAATTAGCGGCAGCTCTGAAAACGAAAGCAGGTGCAATGTAACGCCAAACCACCAAACGTCTTGCCTCAAAGGCGGCCCCACGCTTGGATCGGGTCAGTACAGGGAGCGGTAGCGACCTGGTCACTGATCAGCATGCGACATTTCCTAATTATCCGTGACTCCTATGGTTTGACCAGGTCGCTACCGCTCCCTGTACTGACCCGATCCAAGAACGATTTCAGACTTTTGAGGCAAGCCTCGCTAAACGTTCACCTCGATTTCCTTGCCTCGTTTCAGGGGGCGGGTCTAAGATTTATTCTCAACCTCAAAGAGGGTGGGGAACTAGTCCGCTTTCTAATCGCCGAGAATTCCCCTGATGACATTTCCTTTCTCCAACTCTACAGGACGGTTCGTTGCCCGGTCGATTGTTGTGTCGCTGGCTCTGCTGTTGGTGTTCGCAACAGCGAGCCTTGCGCGCACACTGCGCTATCAGACCAGTAATGACCTTCCGATCCTCGAACCCGGCAAGCCGATATCGCGCGAGCTGAGCGGCGGTGAAGTCCATTCCTACCAAATCGTTCTCACTGCGAAACAATTTCTACAGATAGCAGTCGACCAACGCGGCATCAATCTGATTGTCACTCTTTATCATCCCAACGGAAAAAGAATTGCCGAGCTTGATAGCTGGGCAGGCTTGTATGGCAGCGAGAGTGCTTCGCTGATAAGTGAAACTGCGGGCAACTATCGTTTGGAAATACACCCGAAGCAGAAGGCCGCACCCACAGGACAGTACGAAGTGAAGATCGTGGAACGCCGGACGATCATGCCTCAAGATGCGACTCATATCGCGGCTGAACGGACTTTTGCGGAAGCAAGGTTAATCGCCGATCAGGAAACCGGGGAATCCCGCCTACAGGCAATCGATAAATACAAAGAGGCGTTGACGCTCTGGCAATCGTACAAGGGGACCGGTGCAGAGAGTCAGGTTGCTTTGACGCTGAACGCCATTGGCGAAAATTACAGAGAATTGGATGACACGAATAAGGCGCTCGAGTACTACACTCAAGCACTCGCTATTTTCAGGACTGCCGGCGATCGCGCAGGGGAAGCTGCAACACTCAATAATTTAGGCGATGCATACATGGGTTTAGGCCAAACGCAGGAAGCGCTCGACTACAGCAACCAGGCACTTACCGCAATGCGGAAAATCGGTGATCGTCGAGGCGAAGCTGTCGCACTCAACACAGCCGGCGTGGTCCATTCAATGTTGGACGACAATCGGAAGGCCATTGACTATCACAACCAGTCGCTTGCCATTCTTAGCGGCCTTGATGAGCGTAAACTTGAAGCTGTAACGCTCGGTAACATTGGCGAGATGTACATTAATCTGGGTGAGTATCAGAAAGCCCTGGAGTATTGCAACAAGGCATTGCTTGGCGATCGGGCGGTCGGGAATGTTTCAAACGAGGCAGTCGCTCTCAGCAATATAGGTTTTATTTACGGCAGCCTGGGTGATAGTCAGCAGGAACTTGTCTATTACACTCAGGCGCTTGAATTACAGGAACGGACAGGCAAACGCACCGGACAGGCGATTACACTAAACAATATCGCGCACGTTTACTCTAAGTTAGGCAATAAGAAAAAAGCACTTGAATTCTACGAGCGGTCACTCACTTTGCGACGCGCTTCGAACGATCGTCGTGGGGTAGCTTCCACGCTTAGCAACATCGGCTCTATTCTTCAGGATCTGGGCGATTATCAGAAGGCCCTCGACTATTACAATCAGACACTCACAATCATAAAAACCATCGGCAATCCTTTGCAGCGGGCAGTCACGCTTAACAACATTGGGTCTGTGTATAGAAAGCTTGGCGACAGCCAGAACGCGCTCAACTATATCAACGAGGCCTATACCATACTCCATGACACAGGACACAAAAACGAAGAAGCACAGGCCTTATTCAACATGGCTCGCATTGAACGCGACCGAGGCAATCTCGTCGAAGCTCGCGCGTACATTGAAAAGTCGCTTGCCACTGTTGAGGCACTTCGAACCAGTGTTGCCAGTCAGAAACTGCGAGCTTCATTCTTCGCTTCAGTGCGACGCTACCAGGAGTTCAATATTAATCTCCTGATGCGACTGCACCGGCAGCGTCCTTCAGAAGGGTTTGACATCGCTGCTCTGGAGGCAAGTGAAAATGCCCGTGCTCGCTCACTTCTGGAAATGCTCAAGGAAGCGCGCGCAGAAATCCGCCAGGGAGTTGATCCATCGCTGCTCGGGCGCGAGCGTCAATTGCGAGAAACAATCGCGGACAAAGCGGAACGCCAGACTCGCTCAACGATGGGCAAACAGTCTGACGAACAACGCACGGCAGCTGAAAAGGAGTTGGCGGCGCTCACTACAGAGTTCGAACAGGTTCAGGCTGAAATACGAAATACCAGCCCACGATACATGGCCCTGACCGAACCGGTGCCGCTCAGCGTTAAGGCTATTCAACAGCAAGTCCTCGCTGATGACACCTTGCTGCTGGAATATGCTTTGGGAGATGAAAAGAGTTTTCTTTGGGCTGCAACACCGACCTCGATCAAGAGCTTTGAGTTACCTGCGCGCAGTCAAATAGAACCAGTTGCACGCCGCATTTACGAAACAGTGACTGCCCGCAATCAGAGTCCTGAGAACGAGTCTCCAGAACAAAGGCAAACGAGACTGAATCAGGCCGACGCCGAATTCGCAAAAGCAGCAGCTACACTCGGCGAGACGTTGTTGGGGCCAGTTGCTTCCGAGCTACAGAACCATCGACTCGTAATCGTGACTGAAGGCATGCTGCAGTATGTACCGTTTGGCGCGTTGCCTTCACCCAAAGGTCCACTCCCATTGATCGCTGAGCACGAGATTGTCAGTTTGCCGTCAGCCTCAGTGCTTGCTGTGCTGCGGCAGGAATCTGCAGGGCGAAAGCCTCCGGATAAGACGATAGCGGTGATGGCCGACCCGGTCTTTTCAGTTGATGATGCCCGATTCGCAGCGCGAGGACGAAAAGAGGTTGCGGCAAGTGAGCAGGATTCCGCGCTCACGGATGTGAAAAGAGCAGCCGCAGAATCAGGAGTGGTTAGTCTTGAAAGGTTACGCTTCAGCCGTATGGAAGCGGAAGCGATTTCAAGCCTTGCACCTGACAACTTGAAACTTACGGCGCTCGACTTTGCCGCTAACCGAGCAGCAGCTATGAACGCAGATCTGGGCCAGTATCGTATTGTACATTTCGCTACGCACGCACTAATCGATAACGAACACCCTGAATTATCCGGTGTCGTGCTGTCGCTGGTTGACGAGCAAGGCCGTCCTCAGAATGGGTTCCTTCGACTTTACGACATATACAATCTCAAGTTGGGCGCAGACCTGGTGGTATTGAGCGCTTGCCAGACGGCTTTGGGCAAGGAGATCAACGGCGAAGGCATCGTAGGCCTGACGCGTGGGTTCATGTACGCGGGCGCTCCGCGCGTGGTAGCGAGTCTCTGGCGCATAGATGATCGGGCGACGGCAGAATTAATGAAAAGATTCTACGCCGGTATGTTGCGTGAGAAACTCCGGCCTGCCGCTGCCCTCAGAGAGGCGCAGGTTTCGATGTTAAAAGAAAAGCGCTGGCAGGCTCCCTATTACTGGTCTGCGTTCACACTTCAAGGCGAATGGAAATAAAAGCCGTTAAGCTGATCTCAGATTTGCACTTCGAAACCTAATCACCGCAGCAATCGTCAGCAACAAGAAAATCAATAGTGTGGAGATCTGCGCGACCAGAAATGGGGGTTCAGTTTGAGTGGGCGCCAGAACCTTCAGAGATGGAATTTTCTGAAAAAGTTGAACAATCAACACAAACACATTCAGATAGAGGGCCGTCATCGCCGACACCACGTAGATCGATCGCCACGGCCCGACAAATCTCCGAAAGTAACGGGCGTAGATTGCCACTGCCAGCAGGAACAACGAGATGATGCCGACAATAATTGCGGGCGTGATGCCGTGGAAGGGAAAAAAGAAACCTGTAGCACTCGTGGCCACGGTGGTCACCAGAAACGATGCAGTCCAGCCGTTGAAACGTCGTCCGCTGATTAGACCGATCAGGACCACCAGGCCCGTAAGAATCCCAGCCAAACTAATCACGACATGTATTTTTGTAAACGTCATATGCGCTGTGGTGGCTTTGCCTCAAAAGTCGGACCCCATGCTTGGACCGGGTCAGTACAGGGAGCGGTAGCGACCTGGTGAAACCTAGGATCACAAATCATTGTGAAATGTCGCATGCTGATCACTGACCAGGTCGCTACCGCTCCCTGTACTGACCCGATCCAAGAACGATTTTCGGACTCTTGAGGCAAAGCTTAAACGAATTATCCTGGTCTGGCAGTCATCGATCGTTAGAAACAAGCCACGCTTCCTCACAGTTTACTGGCAGCGGCGTGCACGGAGTACCGCTCGTACTATAGCGATACTACGGTTACCGATTTGGAATCAAGTTTGATGGTCAACTTGCCGTTTTGAAGCTTTGCGGTAATTGGTTTCGGGGTGACTGTGTTAGGCGCATCAAAGGTGTTTACGCTATCGACCTTCGCTGCGGTCAGCGTCTCACCCGATGCTGTGTTGGCCCTGCTCCCCGGGATGTTCGCTTCGATCTCGACAATGTTATGTGGATCTACGTTCGTGAGCGCGAGCCAGAGTTTGCCAGACGCGTCTTTAGCAGCGATCACGTCAACACGAGGGAGTGTGACATCACCGTTGGTGTAAGTTCCTGCATTGAATGTCACGGGAATAAACGTCGAATCCTGGAACGGAACGTACATTTTGAAGACATGATAGGTGGGAGTCAGGACCATCTTCTCTTTGTCAGTCATGATCATAGCTTGCAGCACATTGATCATCTGAGCGATGTTCGCCCCACGCACACGGTCCGCATGACGCGCAAAGATGTTGAGGTTCAACGCTGCGAGCACGGCGTCGCGAATGCTGTTCTGTTGTACTAAGAAGCCCGGATTACTTCCTGGCGACGGCGCGTACCAACTACCCCATTCATCAACGACAAGAGCGATCTTCTTCTGCGGATCATACTTATCCATGATCGCGGAATGCGTTGTAATAAGATCCTCCATCTTGAGCGTTTCTTTGAGAATCTGCGCGTATTCCTTCTCACCAAAACCGACCGAAGCAAACTTGTTCGCCCAATTTATGACAGTGTAGTTGTGCAGCGAAAGGCCCTGCATGTCCCAACTCCACTGTCGTTTCTCCCAGGCCTTCATGATCGTGTCGGTCCACTCAGTCCAACGTGCTTCTCCGCCGCCTGGTCCAACAGCAATCTTCATCATCTGTTGGTTACCTTCCTGCGCAGGATTGAAGTTTCTAACGAAGCGACTGTAGATGGTGAGCTGCCGCAGATAGTACTCAGGGGTCATATTGCCGCCACAGTCCCAACTCTCGTTGCCGATACCAAGCATGGGAATCTTGTACGGAGCTGGATGGCCGTTGGCAGCACGTTCTTTTTGAAGTGTGGTTGGGAGTGGCGTCGTTAAATACTCGAGCCATTCAGCTGCCTCTTGCGGTGTGCCGGAACCAACATTGATCGAAAGGTAAGCCTGAGAACCGATTTGATCCACGAAGTCCATGAACTCATGCGTGCCAAACGTATTTGGTTCAATGACTCCACCCCAGTTTGGATTGAGCGTTACTGCGCGCGTGCCAATGCCTTTGCGCCAATGATACTCATCGGCGAAACATCCACCGGGCCAACGTACGTTTGGCACCTTGAGCGCTTTGAGTGCCGCGACAACGTCGTTACGAATCCCGCGCGTGTTTGGGATCTTAGAATCAGGACCGACCCAGATCCCTTCGTATACACCGTAACCGAGGTGCTCGGCGAATTGACCGAAGATGTTGCGATCGATCTTCGCGCCGGGTGTCGCTGTGTCGATCGAAAGTTGAATTTTGTCTTGCGAAAGAACCGGCATGTTGGCAGACAAAAATAAGCCAAGGACCACCTTAGACGCGAGTTTCCTCAATCGAGACGTTGACATAAAGATTATTTGATTCTCCAGAGTCGCAACGGGGCGCGTAGTGTCTACAAGTTACTTATTGGCGAAACTTAATGAAGCATCGCACATGCGAGTGAAAGTGTTCGACATAAGTGTGCGTGACATTAAATTCCACAGTGTAGCAGAGCAACGCCCCGCAAAGATCAGTAGTGCATTAGTTTGAATTGGGATCAACGCCGAAGGCGTTCGCACCCTGGGATCAAAGTCTAAATGTCGTATCAACCCTGAAAGGGTTTCTCGGGCTGCGAACCCTTTCAGGGTTCAGCGACTATTTATGATTGTTCCCCAGGGTTGTCGCTGCGCTCCAACCCTGGGCTAGGGTTAGCGAACGCCTTCGGCGTATCAGCAAATTTCAACCTGATGCAGTACCCAAAGATCGATGTGTAGTATCGTTTCAGCGCACACGGTTCGGGAATCAGCAAAACCTCGGCAAATTTGCAATTGCAGGACTCACCGCAGCCATTGCGCACAGCGAGCGCGTATGAGATGGAATTTAAGTCCAGCCCGCTGCCCTTGCTTCGGCATCAATGAGAGCTATTGCTTGTACTTTTCCTTGAGTTCAAGCTGAAGCTTGCGAAAGTAGCCCTCTGCTCCGGCCGGATCACTCCATGGCACAGCCTGTTTCACCTGCGGAACCTCACCCCGCAGGGCTGCGGAGATTACTTCCGGCGTGAGGTTATTTGGATGGGTTGTCGCGACGAGCTTTCCTTTGGAATCGAATATGAAGATGACAGGAATTCCCCAGGCCTGAAAGGTTTTAAAGGTGTCGAGCGAGTCGTCGATCCCGACTTCTGACACCATCGGATGTTCTTTCAAGAACTCGCGCACGTATGCAGGTGGTTCATACGTGACGGAGAAAAAGGTGACTTTTTCGTGTTCAAACTTCGCGTGCAGGTCGTTCAAACGTGGTATTGACTCGATGCAGGGAGGGCACCAGGTGGCCCAAAAATCCACGATTACAACTCGGCCGTTTAGTGCTTGCCACGTGGGGGCCTTCTCTCCTGAAAGCAATTGAAATGAAAGTTCGGGTCGTTCAGTGCCGAGTTTTAGTAACAAAGGTTTGATCGTTTGCTGCTCCTGACGGTTTGCAACGCCGTTGATAGCATGCACGTTACCGAGATTATTGAATGTCACGATCGCTGACACTGCCAGCAAAGCAATTAGTGAATGCCTTCTCATGGAGTTTTCTCCAAATATTTGGTCTGGATACTGGAGCTTCTTACTAATAAGGACACCGCGAGAAACTGTTTTATGATGTAGTTGCGAGCGCATCAATACGGTTGTCGCTCTCGTCAGAGACAAAGTGTCAGTGCTATTGGGCGATGGCAAGGGTGCTTCGGCGCGCGGACTGATTTCCCGGCTGGCAATGGTCCTATCTCAGTAACAACCGGCGATTTAAATCTTGATGGAAAGGTCGACCTGGCGGTCGCGAACGTCGTCTCGAACGACGTATCGGTGCTGTTGGGCGACGGCGCCGGAAGTTTCAACTCGCCGCTTAGCTTCGGAGTAGCGAATCTTCCTGATTCAGTCACTATGGCCGACTTCGACGGTGATGGAAAGCCAGACATCGCGACGGCGGACGCCAATCCCGGTCAGGTATCGGTGTTGCTCAGCATTTCCAGTGATCTCGCAATTACGATGAGCGACTCGCCTGACCCGGTAGTCACCGGCAACAACGTTGCTTACAGCATCACGGTCACTAATGAAGGCGCGGCCGCGGCTTCAGCTGTCAGCATTACGGATACGCTACCGGCCGGAGTGAATTTTGTGTCGGCTGTTTCCAGTCAGGGTAGCTGCATAGGGTGACTGCGGTGGAAGGTGACTCTCCTTCCACCGCAAATTTAGGAGTCGCTGGAGAAATCATAGAAGAGGCGGAATAGATTACCGTCCAGGTCGGACACGGTGAACTCATACAGCTTCCAGGGCTTCGACTCCGGAGATGAGATGATTCTTGCTTCGGCGGCTTTCCAGATCTCGTACAACTCATCTACTTCTTCCTTGCTATCTAGATTCAGCCAGACCGTCACGGGCGGAGCGTTCCCATGATGGGCGCGGAAGTCGTGGTCGGTTAGAAACATCCTGCAGTGACCCTTTGAGATTCCGGCGATCCCTCCGTCGGCTCCGCCCCAATCTATGTTGAAGCCGAGTTTGTGCTCATAGTAATCCAGAGCCTGGACCATATCGGTGACCGGGATCTCGGGCACTGCCGCGGGAAATTCATTCTTCATTAGCGATCCATTTATTCCTGCCGCAAAAAGTGGGGCGAGTCTGAGAACTCACAAGTGAATTCGCTGTCGAATCCAATTCGCTAGCTCTTCTTCAGAGATAGCATCCTCGGCCAGACTTAAGAAGGCAAGAACTTTGTCATCTTGAGTCGCCTCGAGGTCAACCCCATTGAGTATGAGAAATGTGCGAGCTGCCACTAGGGCCGTGCGCTTGTTACCGTCAACAAATGGATGGTTGCGAGCAATTCCGTAAGCATAAGCTGCAGCCAAAGACGCCAAGTCAGGAGCAGGTTCACCATATGCGAGGAGGTTTTGTGGTCGTGCCAAGGCAGACATAAGTAACCCCTCATCTCGCAACCCCTCACTTCCGCCATGCTCAGCTATTTGCCGATGATGAATTGCTGTTAGCGTTTCTTCGAGAAGCCATACAATCTTCGGCATCACTATTTAGCGAGCTTCCGCAACGCATCTCGATCTTCACGCATGACACGTTCAGCAACCTCAACTTGCTTGGCAAACTCGGGATTGTAGGCTGTTAATTCGATCCCGTTCTTTGTCTCAATTGCATAAAGGCTATCTCCTCTTTTGACTCGAAGTCGCTCCAAGATTTCCTTAGGGAGAATGACGCCTACCGAGTTGCCGACAGTGGTTACCTTCAAAACGCTCATTTGAACCTCCATCTACGCCCTTAAAGGACCTGTATTATAACGCATGTTATAACAAAGCCGTGTTCAAGTGGCAGGGCACCCGTTATTAATCAGTACTCTATTCACTTCGCGCTCGACGAGGTGAAGGTGCACGACGTCGGCGCCATGACAGCCGTTGGCGTGAGCTTCAGTGGTGTCAGACTGTTCCTGGTCAGCAGGGAATTGAAGTCGATAAGGTCTGCGTCAAGCATCTTTTTCCAGCCGTTCGCAGTCATAGTGAACTCAGCGCACGCCGATTCCAGAGTGTTGACGGCAGCTTTTGTAGGCGCCATGTCGATGCCGTTCTGTGAGAGTGGGCCTAGTACTGTGTTGAAAAGATTATTGATCGCTATGAACGACAATAAGCTGCCCGGAGCTCGAGCGGGCGCGCCGAAACGTCCACCGCCGCCACCTGGTCCCCGTCCTCCGCGTTGCGGCCCCCCAAACGTCGCGAGCTTCGTATCAAGTGCGGTTGCGGCCGTCACGACATCAGCCGGCATCGAGCTCTTTGGAATCGCGGCGAGTTGTGCGCGCACCGCGGCGACTTCACTATTACTAGCATAGCTGTCTTTCATACCCTGAACGGCGGCCATTGCGAGCTTATCCTGTGCTCGCAGCGCCGACATCACGGACTGACTCTCACCAACGCGCGGATCGTTTAGGACGACGAGCGGCTGGGAGTATGTCTGATCGTCGACAATCAGTCTCACGGTGTACGTGCCCGGCAACGCCAGTGGTCCATGTGGCGCAGGCGTCACGGACCCAGGCGACGAATTCATCTGATTAGTGATGTCCGCATTAAATCCAGGTGGATCGTCATAGCGAAGATCCCAATTGATGCGATTCATGCCGGCCTCAGTGGATAGGGCGCGCTCGGACGCAGGCATCAGCCAGTAATCCGGATAGGGAGGTCGAACATACATTGGTGGTGGTGTGCTGGTGATGGTCCGGACGAGCTGGTTGGCTGAGTCGAAGATCTGCAGCTTGATTTCCCCTGACGGTTTCTTACCCACGTAGTAGTAAAGGACGGCGCCGTACGGAGGATTTGGTGCGTGCGGTATCTCCGGGTTCATCGGCTGGTCCCAGTTGGCGTTGGCCCGAGCGCGGATGGCGTCACCCGGCTTGAACAGGTAAGCCGGCGCCGATGCGATCTGTTGTCCTCTCGCCGCGATCTCGCGCAGCGGACTCATGTCGTCGAGCACCCAGAATCCCCGGCCGTACGTGCCGATTACCAGATCGTTCATGTGATCATCCGTGTGGAATACCATGTCGCGGATCGACGTGCTCGGCAGATTGAGTCGGAGCGATTGCCAGTGATCGCCATCATCAAACGATACGTACACAGTCGTCTCAGTACCGGCGAAGAGCAAACCCTTCTGTTTGGGATCCTCTCGAATAACGTGCACCTGGCTGCCGGTGCGTTCATCGGTCGGCAGACCGTTCACAATACGTGTCCACGTTTTGCCACCGTCGTGCGTGCGATAGATGTAGTGCTGCTGGGAGCCCGCCGGAGCAGGATTTCGGCTAAAGCCGATGTTGGCGAGCACGTAGGCGGTGTTGACGTCGTTGTGTCCGGCTTCAACAGTGACAAAGCTCGTGCCCGCCGGAAGATCGTTGAAGTTAGTCACGTTGGTCCATGTCTTGCCGCCGTCCATCGTGTTGTAGATCTGTCCGTTGCTGCTGCCAGACCAGACGACGCCCTGCTTAACTGTCGAGATCGAGAAATCTGAGATTGAAGCACGGAACGCGAGAGGATTTTGAGTTGCTCCCGGAGAAGGTGTCATAGTAGGAGCGGGCATCGCACCGCACGGTGCCATCGGCTGACCTTTCGTGGTGGTGAGATCGGGACTGAACGTTTTCCACGTCTGCGCACCGTCGCGCGTTACGACGATGCAGTTGTAACCGACGTATAGCGCCTTTGGATCGAACCTCGTATCAAACCGCTTCCAGAAATCAAACGACTCAGCATAGAGATTTCTGTCCGTGCCGAAATTTGGTGCGACATTTCCCCACTGCCCGGTCGCAAGATCGATCTTGATTAAACCGTTGCCCTGGCCGATGCCATAGCCGACACCATAAACCGTCGTGGGCTTGAGCGGATCGGGCACCACAGTGCCGAACTCGGATGATGGCAACGGATACCAATCGACGACAGTGAGCTGACCTTGATCGCTTCGACTGCGACTCATGATCGCGCCGGTGTCCTGTTGTGAACCCATCACCCAATACGGATACTGTTTGTCAGTGGCGATGTGATAGATCTGCGCGATCGGGATCTGGTAATAGCCGCTCCAGGTTTGACCGCCGTCGAGTGTGATGGCCGGCCCCTGATCGAAACCAAAGAAGAAACGTTTATCGTTGGTCGGGTCAAACCATGCAACGTGCGGATCCTCGCCGCCAGGAGCGCCCTTGAAGGCGCTAAACGTTTTGCCACCATCGGTCGATCGATAGATGGTGGTGGCGATCGTGTAAACGATGTCGGGATTTTCCACATCGACCCAGACGCCGGAACTGAAATTACCCTGGCCATTGGCGATTCGCGTCTCGTCGCCCGCCATATGTTGCCAAGCCTGACCGCCGTCGTCGGATCGAGACAGACCCGAGCCGCCTTGCAGCGGAGTACCAATCACATAAACTCGCTGGCCGGCCGTATGCATCGCGATCGCGACGCTGATGCGCCCGTTGTACTGCGGCAAGGTTGTGACTTTGGTCCACGTCTTACCTTCATCGATCGATTTGTAGAGCGCGGTGCCGTTTGGTACTTGTGGCGCACCGCCAGCTCCGCCAAAGCCGCCGCCGCCACCCTGTGACGTCGCGAAGATCACGTTCGGCAGGTCGAAAGCGTATTCGACGTCGCGTGTGCCGTTTGCGTTTTCAGGTCGCAGCGTGTTCTCCCATGTTTTCCCGCCGTCAGTCGTTCGATATATACCCCGCCCGTTATGGTTAGCATCACCCTGAGTCGATACGACGACGAGATTGGGATCTTTCGGATCGACGACGAGCTTGTTGATCTTGGTAGTTTCCTCGAGACCAATGTGCGTCCAGGTCTTGCCGGCATCGGTCGATTTGTACATGCCGTCGCCGGACGAACCCCCAACCGAATCGCCAGTGCCGAGATACACAATGTTGGGATCAGACGGCGCTACCTGAATGGACCCGACGCTATCTACGTTCGTGAATTGATCAAAGATAGGAAACCAGGAGACTCCCGCGCTTGTCGTTTTCCAGGCGCCGCCAGCCGGTGCCCCGAGATAGAACGTGCCTGGCTGACCTATCGCCCCAGTGACTGCTGAGACGCGTCCGCCGTGAAACGGGCCGATGTTGCGCCAGCGGAGACCCGCAAAGAGTTTGTCGTCGGGAGCCTCATTGAGCGCGGCACGAGCGCCAACTGTATGTGGCATAACCGCTGCCCTGAGAAGCGCGATTCCCAACACAGCAACAATCACGAAGATGCGGTAATGTGTTTTCATTTAAAGAGTTGGTCCTGGTTCGTTATCAGATCCGGCTCAGGTGATTCAGCTGAGGCTGTTACCGCAAAGAGTATGGTTAAAATCGCTGTGAGAAGAAGCTGGATGCGAGTATCAGACATGTTCGCGTCGAAGCATAGAGGATGTACCGATCAGTGTCTATCTTCAACGAAGCTTCTGTGACTGTGCCCAGATCAAGTTCTCAAACTAAGGCTTCCTCAACGAGAAACGAGAGATGCCGTCTGCAGAAACCAATGACCTCATCAATCTCAGCGGACATATTGACGCGAGAGCTCCGCCCCAAAACCAACACGACGGACCACTTAGCATTGCTAAAACCGATTATCAGTGGCTAAATGCGCGCTACAGGGAAGCGCTTTATGAATGTGGGAGTCGTTGCCGAACCAATCGATATGCAGAGCCTGAAGTATATATTCGACGGGCTCGACCAAAGCTTGACCAAGCGGCATAAAGTCAACTACCGAAACAGGGAATCTCTCTACTCGTCGCCCAACAGGGAGGCGGAGTTGCACGATGAGTTCGTTAATAACGCCGAAATTCTGGTTGGCAGAATCGATGAAAGAGTATTTCGGGCTCGAGAACGGCTCGAGTGGCAGCCTCCCATCGTTTGTTTGTTACAAGGCGCAATCTCTCGAGGCGGTGGCGAGCTACCCTGGGTATACCGTTATCTCAAATCAACGGATGTCCTGGTAGGAAATTGCAGCGGCGACATAGAAATAGCGGCGAAGTTTTTTAAGAACGGCCAGATTCGAAAACTGCCTTTCGCATTTGATGAATCAACTTTCTTTCCGGTCGCTGAGTCGCAGAGACAAGCACTGAAAGCGGAATTGGGTTTTCAGAAAAGCGATCAGATCTTGTTGTATGCGGGACGAATCACACTGGAAAAGAACCTGCACACTCAGATCCGAATGCTGAGCATTCTTCAGCGCCTGTTTTCAAACCTGCATCTTGTGATCATTGGCAACCTGGCGAACTTTCCGTTTACTGAGTTCGGCGCGTACCCCGTCAATATCACGGGCATGTTCAACCGACTCGTCGGAGAGCTGGGACTCGATATAAGGCGCATACATTTTCTCGGCAACAAGAACCCGGCACAGACTCGTGACTTCTACATCATTGCTGATGCACTCATTAATTTGACGTTGCATCACGACGAGAACTTTGGTTTCGCACAGGTCGAAGCGATGGCGTGCGGAACGCCGGTCGTCGGCACCAAGTGGGGTGGCCTGAAGGACACGATCAAGCACAATGAAACGGGATATCACGTCAGCACTGTGGTCACGGATGCGGGCGTCAAGCTCAACTGGTGGGAAGCGATCAATAGAATCGTCCAACTGTTAACGGACGAGGCAACACTTCAGCGGTTTCGCGAGACCTGTCCGATTCATGTGCTGGAGCATTTTTCGCAGCAACGTTACGACGAGGTTCTTGAATCGATCATGGTCGACTGTAAGAAGGGAAGTGAGAACGGAAGCCAGCCACTGGCGCTGTCGGATTTTGGGGCTGAGTTCTGGGATAGCTGTCTGCACAGTTCAATGGCTCCCCCGCCGTATCAAAGAGGTCCAAGATCATTCGAGCTTTATAAAGAACTCATTGGTCCATTTACTGGTCTCACCGAGAGCACAATTCCCACCGGCGAGAACCTGGAACCAGAGCACCTATTGGTTCTTGCTGCTCCGGTTCGATCAGAGGGCCAGATCTTGCGAATAAACGATCCCATCTTCCCGATGGAAGTAAGTATGCCGGGCGATTATCAAAAGACCGGTCAGGCGATACTGGAAATTCTAAAAACGGAACCGGTGATCCAATTGAAGCGTTTGCAGAGTCTAATGACCAGTTCGCCCGCAGCCGCAATCGACGACACTCTAACCTGGATGCTCACTGCCGGAATTCTGCTCAGAACGAGGCCGATGAATCCGTCGCTCGATCCGACGTCGATAGGCGATAAGATGAGCAAGCCGGTATTTACTATTCAGACTGTGGATTACAGATCGGACGTATTTGTGCTTAAACAGATCGAATGAAACCTATGAAGCGTACCGCATACACTCTCCTGCTTCTTCTTTCAATCACCTGCTTCGCGCAGGACGGGATCTTAACCAAAGTCGACTAGGGCCCCATAGGACCCCAGGCCTCGACTTCAGTGACACGACTGAATGCATTATCAGCACCACCATTCACCATCACTCTGATCTTCGTGGTGGTGATAGGCGTAAACGTGAACTGTCGCCAGACCTTGTTATTTCCAGTCACACTACCGCCTGGCACAGTGGTCCACGCAGATCCATTCCAGTACTGCACGTCAAACGCAGTGATGCCATAGAGACTGAAAGTCTGCGCCAGCGTCGGCTCCACCGGGTTATTCGGATCGTCCTGCTGCGTGATTACGTCGATCTCATTGATAGTCTTGCTGCCGCTGAAGTCGACCTCAACCCAATCACCAAAACTGTTGTAGGTATTGTCGAGCCACAGCGTGTTGTTAAGGGCCCGACGCGATCCGTCAATCACATTGCCCGCGAAGTAAGGTGAAAGCGTCGAAGAGGCAGTAGCTGAGCCACCATTCGTCGCTCTCGCATAATTAGTCAGAGTAGAAGATGTTCCGCTCCATGCTTCGATCTCTACGACACGACTGAACGCATTGTCAGCACCACCATTCACCATCACTCTGATCTTCGCGGTGGTGATGGGCGTAAACGTGAACTGTCGCCAGACCTTGTTGTTTCCGGTCACACTACCGCCGGGCACAGTAGTCCACGCAGATCCATTCCAGTACTGCACGTCAAACGCAGTGATGCCATAGA
>Ga0207647_10001267_pt1 | contig 19442 bp, 18 predicted proteins | sample KBSCornC2_FD_184295 | JGI IMG/M metagenome (GOLD analysis project Ga0207647, IMG submission 184295) | Corn rhizosphere microbial communities from Kellogg Biological Station, Michigan, USA - C2 (SPAdes) (version 2) | ecosystem: Host-associated > Plants > Roots > Rhizosphere ... | reverse complement strand
CAAGCAGCAGCTCGGGTATTACGGCTTTTTATTTGCACTTGTTCAAAAAGCCAAAACGCAACTATTCTGCTCAACTGTCTTACAATTACTCAGAATCAAGGGCAAATAGCGAGCAAAATACCACTTACAGTTATTTTGGCGATGAAAGCCTGAATACACCGCTCCGTGCATTAGACTCTGTAGCGCACAATGTGAGCAATCGTTCAAATACTACTAAAAACCTGCAGGCTGTCATGACTTATGTGGAACCATTGAGCACCAGATCATTACTGGAGTTTAGCGCCAACTGGAGCCGCAGGAATAATACGGCAACTTCATTGGTGTCGGTTTATGATACCACTACCAATGTGCTTAGACCTGCTCCAAATCTGAGCAGCATTTATGATTACATCGTAACCGACTCGCGCGCTACTATTGATTACCGTTTTGTGGGTACAAAAGTTAACATCTCGATAGGCGCATCGGCGGTACCGTTTAAATTAGAAGGGACCAAGCTAAATGCGGCTCTCGGATCAAACGCTTCATCATCCATCAGCAACTTCAGGTTTATCCCGGCGTTCCGCTTTGCTTATTCGTGGTCGCGCACTGAGCGGTTTACGTTAAACTATACCGGCCGAAATTCTGAACCAAGCTTTACCCAGATACAACCGTTTACCGATATCTCTAATCCGGGGCATATTATTATCGGCAACCCTAACCTGGATCCGTCATTTACCAATACGCTTAACGCGCAGTATAACAACTATTTTGCTAATTCAAAATTCAACTTATCATTTGGAGTAGTTGCCAGTCAGGTACAGGACGATATCATCCAAAATAACAGCAATCCAACCATCGGCGGCCGCAGGGTAACAGAAACCCAATACCTGAACGTTAGCGGCACTCAAACGGTTGTAGGCAGATATTCAATCTCTAAACAATCAGAGAACCGTGCAGTGAATCTGGCTTTGAACGGTAATATCACTTACCAGTATTCGCCACAAATGCGCAACAGCGAGCCGTACCACCAAACCACCTGGAGAGTCGATAACCGTTTCGGTCCGCGTATTACGCCATCAGACGATTTTGAAATCAATCCCTTTATCGGGTACGACGTTGCCCGTTATTTTACGTCGCTACCAAACGACCCAACCATTGCCAATCTATTAGTAAACAGCGGATTACACAACGTGGCCACCCAATTACTAACCACCTCATTAGGTTTACAGGGTCGTATGTATTTCTTTAAAACCTGGCAGGTCAACTATGACGCTACAAAACGATATATCACCGGTATATCAGGCGGCAATACCACTCCATTGGTTATTAATGCCGGTTTTGAAAAAGAGTTTTTGGCCAAACGCAACCTGGTATTCACATTTAATGTATATGATTTGCTGCACCAAAACAACTACCTGCAAAAAGTAGTAACCGCACAGGGCGAAACCAACACTTTATCGAATACGCTGAGCCGCTACTTCATGGTCGGGCTGCGTCTTAACCTGCAAAAATGGAGCGGCACGCCACAACGTAACGGCCGCAACATGATGCGCCGCGGCGACGGTAGCTTCATTTACAACTAAGCATTGTTTTAATTCGTGTTATAAAAAAGGCGGTCTGTTGGTTTACAGATCGCCTTTTGTTTTTTATGCCGGTGTCTAAACGCCGTCGGGGTGCGGGTGATCCACGTGCGAATGTGTATCAGTTTGGATCAGTTGGATCGCCTGAATTTTTCAAATAAATGATTATCAAATACTTGAGTGCTTGTGCGTCAAAAGGTGGATCACTTTGGATCACCACTTACTGACTTTTAGGTCTTTTTTGGATCATCAGGTAAAACTTACGGAGTTTTTGAAACCTCGTAAGTTTTACCCGGCTCGGTCTATCGGCAGGGTAAAGTAAAAGCTGCTGCCCTGACCCAGTGTACTTGCCACCCATATATTTCCACCGTTTTTTTCGATGAAATCTTTGCAAAGCAGCAGGCCCAGTCCCGTGCCTTGTTCGTTAGTAGTACCGCGGGTGGTAAAATTTTGATTGCCAAATAGTTTGTCCACGTTTTCAGCGGCTATACCAACGCCAGTATCGGCTATGCATATCGTAGCCATATTTTTTTTGATATCTGCTTCGATAGTTATTTTATCGCCGGCACTGCAAAACTTAATAGCGTTTGATATCAGGTTGCGCAGCACGGCTTGTACCATGTCCATATCAGCATAAACCATAGTGGGCACATGAATATTACTATTTACGCTGATGCCCTTGTCGTCGGCCAGTTGATGAAAGCTATTAATAAGGTAGGTTACATTCTCCTTGATATCAAAATGCACGGCATTAACCACTGTGCCCTCTAACTGGCTCTTTGACCATTGCAACAGGTTCTCTACCAGGCCAGAGGTGTAGCCAATGTTCTTGGTTAAAGTCGGTAAAAAGCTCCTGAACTCTTCGTCAGTCACCATACCATCGTTGGCCATGCTTAAAATGTCCATGAGGCTGAGCAGCGGGGTGCGTAAATCGTGCGAAATGATGGAGAACAAGCGGTCTTTCAATTTATTCAACTCATGCAGTTTCTCCTCGCTTTTTTTGCGCTCAGTAATGTCGCGAAATAACATGATCTTACCGCTATAGATGGTTTGACGTTCAAACAAAGAAGTGAGTGTGACAGAAAAAATCCGTCCATCGGTCAGTTTTATTTCTATCCGGCTGTTTTCCTGGTCATCTACTGTATTATTCAACTCTGTAAAATCCGGAAACAGCTGAGCCACCGTTGTGCCTATAATGTGGTCAGTATCCGGCAGGATCTTTCGCATTTCGGGGTTGATGTCAATTACCCGGTTCTGTGTGTCAAGCACCAAAATGCCCTCTTGCAAAGCGTCCACAATTTTGCCCCGGGCTATGGGCACTATATCAAATAGCTTAAAGCCCAACAGACCGATAGCTATAAACAAAGAGGAAGTGATGAATGCAAAGGGCGTCAAATCCAAATGCCCGAAAGGCCGAAAACCAAGCAAATAGGCCAGATTTACCATCCAAGGTATAAATGCGCCAAAAAGGATGAGGCTGTTTTGTCTTTTTATAAACTCGTCGGCCTTCCTGAAACGGGCAATAATCATATACATGCCCCAGGCCATCATAAAGTAAAAATAAATCGTATGTATCCGGTACCAGATACCAACCGTAAACGCCAGCAGCGGGAAAGGCCCCGATCTGTCAACCCATACTGCAACATACTGCAAGTGGTGCCAGTTATTGGTGCACACCAGTAAAAGCGTAAAAACGGGCTCAACAAATAGCAAGAAAAGTATGCGCGGCGTAAGCCATTGTTCGTGCCCGGCGAAATTAATCACAAAGATAATCCACAACGATGGGGCACAGGATATACCCAGGTACTCTAAATCGGTCCAGAACAACATCTGGCTCAAAGTATCTGAAGAAAGTTCGCAACCGTAGGTAATGGCCCAAAAGCCAATGCTAAGCATCATACCCCCAAGCCACCTCACCGCAGCGCCCGTCCGCCTAAAAAGCGCTAACGATACCCCAACCGTAGCCAGGCCACTTAATATGAGGGTTATCGCAAATAAATTATCAGGAAAGTGCATGACCGGGGTTTGTATTATGCGCGTTTAAAATAACATTCCTCTATCGCACAATGTTTACGAATATATGGTTTACAGCTCTATAATAGGCTTTTGCCGATTAGCTCAGCTCTTTCATGAGTTTATCAAAGGCCTCTTTAAGTTCGGCAAGTTCCTGCTCTACTTTGGCCAAACGGGCTTCAAGACCGCTGTTTGAGCGCCCTGTCGATTGGTCGTCTTCATCTTCCTCACTTATCTCCGGCTCTCCGGCTAACAGATGTGCATAGCGGGCCTCCTTTTGCCCCGGGCGTTTTGGCAATTGTAGCACAAACGGTGTTTCGCCGCCGGCCAGTTTCTCCAGCATTTCCTGCACTTCTTCAATCGATTCAAATTCATACAATCTGCCGGCATTGGTATTGATCTCGCCCGGAGTTTGCGGCCCGCGCAGCATCAACAAACACATAATAGCTAACTCTGACGGGATAAGCGGGTATACAATGGCCAAATTGTGCTTGTATTTTATAGCCCTGCTTGAACCGCCTGTGGCGGTTGATACCAGCCCGCGCCTTTTCAGGGTATTCAATGCCTCCATCACCGTTTCATCATCATAGCTTACCACCGGCTTGCGCGATGTTTTTTGATTACAGGCCAGCGTGATAGCGTTAACCGTCATAGGATAATAATCAGGAGTGGCGCGGCTTTTTTCTATTAATGACCCCAGTACTCGTAGTTCAATAGCATCGAGTATGGGCAGGGTTTGCGGAGTATCCATTGTAGGTTTCGATTGATTTGATGAGGTGAACTTATAAAATTCTTTCTATTTTATAAACTTTATCGTTCAAATTAAATCTGTCGCCTGCTTTCAAGCCTTTCATTTTTTGTCCAATTGGCGCTGCTAGCGAAATGGCCATATAAGTTTCGCCTGCGGCAGATATTGCTCCGGCGCTTATGGACACATAAAACTTAGCGGTATCTGTTATAACGACGCAGCCTGTCTCAACGCGGTCGTTTATTAGGGTTGGGTTAATTTGATTCAGCGCAACTTTTAATTTATTGGCCTCATTCAATTGGGCCATATTTCGGTCGGTTTCCTGCTGCGCCATTTCGCGGCCGGTCTCATACTTATCGCCGGCGCTGCTCTTGGTATCGTCCTGCGATGCTTGCTGAGCGGCCTCAATTCCCTGTTGTGCGGCATCCATGCGTTGCTGTACATAATCAAGACATTGCTGATACAGTTGTTGTTTAAGCTGGTTCACTGGATTTTATCGGTTAAAAAATAAGGTAAAAACAAAAGCCCCCGCACACTCGCTGCTTGGGGGCTTTCAACCTAAACCTTATCACATTGTAAGCGTGAGCTTACAGATAATAGACAAAGAACGTTATTTTTTTGCAAACAGATGTATATAGCTGTAATTTTTTTTTAATTAAGGTGTAGTTCTTACAATAAGCTGATATTAGACGGCTGTTTTAATTTGCTCCATTAATATGATTTAAATCATTTCTTTTAATTAAAGTTGAGCGGATATTGCGTGAGGGCTGTTTTTACCGCAAAAAACTGACAGTAAAATTAAATGGCCTTATTTGGATTTAATTTAAATAAGATATACATTTGTTGGGTTAACTATTTTAAGATGAAGCTTTCACAACTTCCAGTAGGAGCAAAGGGTATTGTAAAAGAATTTACTGATTTGGAGATGTCGGTAAAATTGATGGAAATGGGCTGTTTGCCGGGCGAGGAGATAAGGGTTGACCGTATTGCTCCACTTGGCGATCCGATAGCTATAAACGTTTCAGGATACCAGCTAAGCCTGCGTAAACGTGAAGCCTCTACTATCATTTTGCATAAATAATTGAAAGCCGATATAAGAGTTGCACTTGTTGGGAACCCAAACACCGGTAAATCAACGCTCTTTAACGTATTAACCGGGTTAAACCAAAAAATAGGAAATTTTCCGGGGGTTACGGTTGATAAAAAGGTAGGCTACTCCAAACTTCCCGATGGTCGTACGGCCGAAATTGTCGATCTGCCGGGAACCTATAGCCTCTATCCAAAAAGCCAGGACGAATCCATTGTTTTTTCTGTATTAGCCGATAAGGCCAACGGGCTTAACCCAGACCTGGTTATTGTCATTCTTGACGCATCAAATCTTAAAAGAAATTTACTGCTTTACAGCCAGGTTGCCGATCTGAAGATCCCCGTAATTGTGGCGCTGAATATGATGGATTTGGCCAAAAAGACCGGCATTGAAATTAATGTCGACCTGCTGGCTAAAAACCTCAGCGTGCCCGTGGTACCTATCGCGGCGCGAAAGCAGCTGGGTATTGATGATTTGAAACAAGCCATTGCCAATGCCAATAAAGTGGCGATGCAAGGCGACAGCATCGATGTCAAGTCAATCGCACCGCAACTCATAGAAAGCATTAGTAGGGAGATGAATGTCGACAACGCTTACTATGCTTTGCAGCTGGCTCATCAGCATGAAACACTGAAGTTTTTGTCAACAGAGCAGTCAGACAGGATAGAAGAGCTTGAAAAAGAACACGCTTTCCATTCGCAAAAAGCACAAGGCAGTGAGACTATAGCCCGCTATAGCTATATCAATGAGCTGTTGTACGATACGGTAAAAATACCGGCAACAGCACACGACGAAACCCTGAGCAACAAGATTGACAAAATATTAACGCATAAGGTATTTGGCTTTATCATTTTCTTTGCCATCCTGTTATTCATGTTCCAGGCCATATTTACCTGGGCATCGTACCCGATGAGTTTGATCGCTGATTCATTCGTCTGGATACAAAACGAACTACACCGCATTTTACCAGCCGGACCAGCAACCAGCCTCCTGGTGGACGGTGTGATTGCAGGTTTGAGTGGCGTGATGGTATTTATTCCGCAAATTGCTATCCTGTTTGCCTTTATCTCTATTTTGGAAGATACCGGCTACATGTCGCGCGTTACGTTTATGATGGATAAGCTGATGCGTAAGGTGGGACTGAATGGCAAATCGGTAGTTCCGCTTATCGGCGGTTTTGCCTGTGCGGTGCCATCTATCATGAGCACCCGCACCATCGAGAACTGGAAGGACCGTATGATCACCATTATGGTGACGCCCCTGGTTACCTGTTCGGCACGTTTGCCGGTGTATACCTTATTGATTGCGCTGGTTGTTCCGAATAAAAACGTTTGGTGGGTATTTAACCTGCAGGGGCTGGCACTTACAGGCATGTATGTGTTTAGCCTGATATCGGCCGTATTGGTGGCCTGGGTATTTAAGTTTATATTGAAAGCGCGCGAGCGCGGTTACTTTATCATGGAACTGCCCGTTTACCGCATGCCACGCTGGAAGAATGTGGCCTTCTCGATGTATGAGCGTTCCAAATCATTCGTGCTACAGGCCGGGAAGGTGATTATTGCGGTATCAATCATCTTGTGGGTGCTGGCATCCTACGCGCCCGGCGACCGCTTTGCGCGCATCGAAGCAAAATATAAACAGCCTCAATATACCCAAGGCATCGCGCAAGATCAGATTGATCGTAACATTGCTACCGAGAAATTAGAAAATTCATATGCCGGGGTGCTGGGTCATACTATCGAACCGGTTATCCGCCCGCTGGGTTTTGACTGGAAGATTGGCATCGCGCTCATTACTTCATTTGCGGCCCGCGAGGTATTTGTAGGCACCATGGCCACCATCTACAGCGTAAACGGCGATGCAGATAATACCCAATCGGTACAGCAAAAAATGCACGAGGCCAAAAACCCGCAAACCGGCCAGCCGGTATTTACGATGGCCGTAGCTTTCTCTTTGATGATGTTCTATGCTTTTGCCATGCAGTGTGCCAGCACAGTGGCCGTAGTATATCGCGAAACAAAAAACTGGCGCTGGCCGGCTACTCAGTTTGCTTATATGACGGTATTAGCCTATGCGGCGAGTTTTATTGCATATCACCTTTTGAGGTAAAAGCTTAAAGCGGAAAGCTAAAAGCTTTTACTTGAACACGCCAAAAGCTTTCAGCCTTAGTCTTTCTGCTTTCAGCTCAAACAGCTATCTTTGATTTGAGGTAAGAATTGGATAAAGTAAAAGTATTAGAAAAGTATCTTCCGCCTGATGCCGCGCCGCTTATTGGCCGCTGGATAGATTACTTTAAGTGCGAGTTCAAAATATCGCGCAATCGCGGCACCAAGTTTGGCGACTACCGCGCTCCTTTTCAGGGCAAGGGCCATCGCATCTCTGTTAATTACGATTTAAATCCCTACGCGTTCCTGGTAACTACCGTACATGAGTTTGCGCACCTGCATACCTGGAACGAACACAAACACAAGGTAAAACCACACGGCACCGAGTGGAAAAACAATTTTAAGAAGATGATGCAGCCATTTTTTGAGAAAGATGTTTTTCCGCCCGATGTTAAGCATGCCATTGTGAGCTACCTGCATAACCCGGCAGCATCCAGCTGTTCTGATTTGACGCTGTACCGCTCACTCCGTAAATATGACCTGCCTAAAGAAGACATTCACACGGTTGAAAAATTGCCTATACACGCGCTGTTCAAGCTCAAAGACGGCCGCATTTTTCGCCGCGAGGAGAAATTGCGCAAGCGTTATAAATGCACCGAGTTGGCCACCAAGCGGGTTTATTTGTTTAGTCCGGTGGCTGAGGTGGAGGTGATTAAGGATTAGGCATCTACAGATGCTTCTAAATGACATTTTCACAGCCGGCTAACAGCCCGACAGAGAAATTTTGACAGCACACGCTGAAATTTTTTCAGTTTTGGGGCATTGGCATATTGCTTGATAAGATCTTATCGAACGCGCGTTCTTAAATTTATTTAATTAATAGCATTTGTAACATTCATTAAGCAATTAAGGAGGAAGACCTATGACATTGGTTAAATTTAATCCTGACAACCGTAACAACAGTTCATTATTGCCGGGCTTTAATGACGTTTTTGATTCAATTTTTAACGACACCTTCTTTAGCGACCGCATGACCAGCCGCGTGCCCGCAGCTAACATTAGCGAAAGCGAAGATCACTTCCACGTAGAGCTTGCAGCTCCCGGACTCAAAAAAGAAGATTTTAAGATTAACCTTGACCGTAATGTTTTAAACATTAGTGTCGAAAGACAAAACGAGCAAGACAACACGCAAAAAAACTATAGCAAACGTGAATACAGCTATAGCTCTTGGGTGCGCTCATTTACATTACCGGAGAGCGCCAATGCCGAGCAAATTGAAGCTGCCTATACTAATGGTATATTGACCATTGATATAGCTAAACGCGAAGAAGCGAAAGCGGTTCGAAGGCAGATTGAAATTAAATAAGCCTTGGTTTATAATTGTAATAATGCAGCCGTCTCCTGTTTTTAAACAGGGGCGGCTTTTTTGTTGCTATTTATAAGCGCTATCTTTGTCACAATGATTATCGCCTCACAAAACCCGTCCTACACATGCGCGTAATGGCTTTCGACTACGGTACCAAGCGCATCGGCGTGGCGGTGACCGACCCATTGCAGATCATTGCTACGGGCCTCGACACCGTACATCCTAACCAGATCGTCGATTTCCTGAAACGCTATATGCAAACCGAGCAGGTAGAGCGCTTTGTAGTGGGCGAACCTAAGCAGATGGACAATACGCCATCACAATCGGCCATACATGTTAAGGGTTTTGTGAATTTGCTTAAAAAGACCTTCCCGGACATCCCCATCGAAATGCTGGACGAGCGCTTTACTTCAAAAATGGCGTCGGCCACTATTGCGCAAAGCGGCATGGGTAAAAAGGCGCGACAGAATAAGGAACTGGTAGATAATATTTCGGCGGTGATATTGTTGCAGGGGTGGATGAGCAAAGTTTAACCTTGTTTAGCGAGATTTTTATATATTTGGTTATAAACCTGTTAAACCAAAAACGCCATGAAAATCAACCTGAAATTTATCGCCCCTTTACTATGTTTTTATTTTGCCGCAACTACTGCTTTTGCGCAAAACACACAATCCCCTAAAAATAATACGGCCTTCCTGGGCATTTGGGAACTATTTAAGACAGCAAGTAACGGATTGCCACTACAGAATTACCCTCCAGGATATATAAAAACATATAATGCCGACGGAACCTTTACCATTGTGCGGGTGCAAAATACCGGGTCTATAATTAAAGGAAGCGGATATTATACCATCGACGATGACCAAATCTACAGAGAAGCCGATAAAGCGGCTGACCTAGTTAATAAGGGTTTTAAAATCAGTTACGAGTTTAGCCCGGACAAAAAGGTTTTAACCATTGGATTTTCATATCCGAATGGCGCAGCATTTACAGAAGCTTATAGAAAGTTAGAACAGCCCAAGCCTTGATCGGGGTTTTTTTAAATCATTTTATCGTAGGTATATTACCTTTAAGCCCACCACCTGCCTTACACACCTTGCCGGCTTTTTCTCATCCTGCACAATGATCCTGAACGGGCCTTCGCCTTGCGGTAGGGGTTTGCCGTCGACGGTATCAGCTAAAATAATCAGGCGGTCGGTGTAGTTTTTATCCAGCTCGGCCAGGGCAAAGGCTACCTCGTAGTTATCGACAGCATCAACCAAAACACATTTGGCCAGGTTTTTTCCTTTCAGCGCATCTTCCATGGTTACGCCGGCTTTTTTCAGGATATCAGACAGGGTCACGCCGGTATAGGTATGATCTGTTTTGCCATCTTTGTCTTTTCGGGTAACGGTAACCTGTTTAAACTCGTGCAGGCTTTTTGCATCGATGGCTAGCGGGGTGCTAACCTCGCCGGTAACTTTTACGGTTTGTGCCGATGTTGCAAAAGGTGTTATAAACAAGCCGACAAAGGCTATTTTGATCAAAGTCTTTTTCATGATTTATGCGGATGCCATTGCCTCGAAAATAGGCAATTTATAGCCGAAATGTCCGCCCCAAAACCCATTTATTTCAAAATGCCTACCTTTGCGGCATGGAAATTTTGCCGGACGACTTACAAGCGTACCTGAATAACCATTGTGAGCCAGAGCCCGAAGCCTTGCAGTTTATTAACCGCGAGACTTATTTAAAGGTGCTTAAGCCCAACATGCTTTCGGGACATTACCAGGGTAGGCTGCTGAGTATGCTGAGCAAAATGGTACAGCCGCGACGCATTCTGGAGATTGGCACCTTTACCGGTTATGCCACCATTTGCCTGGCCGAGGGGCTTACCGAGGACGGGATTATCCATACCATTGAGGTGAACACTGAAATGGAAGAAATGCTGAAAAAACATTTCTCACTAACAGTTGTTGAAAAAAAAATTGTCCCTCATTTTGGGCCTGCAGAGCAGGTAATGGCCGATTTAAGCACAGAAGTGTTTGATTTAGTGTTCATTGATGCTGATAAAAAGAATAATTTACTTTACTTTGAAAATATCTTAGATCAAGTAAGATCCGGAGGGATTATAATAATTGACAATGTTTTATGGAAAGGGAAGGTATACGGACCCGAAAAAGACGCCGATACTGAAAGCTTCCGCAAACTAAATGACAGCATTGCTGCTGACACTCGGGTTGAAAAACTCATACTATCGGTGCGCGACGGCATATTGCTTATCAGGAAAAAATAAATTATGAAGAGAGCCTTACTGATTTTAACGCTGCTTATTTCATCGCTTGACGCGTTTGCACAAAAAAACACTTCACAATCGTACATCGAACAATTCAAAGATAATGCCATACAAATTATGCATGAGACGGGTATCCCCGCCAGCATCATTTTGGGCATTGCTATGCATGAATCGGGCTGCGGCAACAGCACCATTGCGCAGCATTTAAATAACCAATTCGGTGTAAAAGGCGGCGGCGGCGCCGTGTTTTATAAAAATCAAAAGAAAGTGCACTCGGCTTATAAAAAGTACGATTCTATTTTAGAGTCGTTTGAAGATTTTGCCCGCATCATTACGGAGCGTCAGCAACTGGGCCGCATTTCTGACCAGCTTTCTCAGAACGACTACGTTAAATGGGTTAAAGGTATCCAGAAAAGTGGTTATGCCAGCAGCAAAAAATGGGGAGCGCAGGTTTTGGCCATCATCCGTAAATACCAGTTGAATGACCTGGACCAAACGCCGGCAGAGCAAGCACAAACCGCCCAGGTTACCACAACAAACCCGGCCGATTTAAAGAAATAAATCCTATTTTGGCAGCATGACTAATGCCAGGCCCCGCACTATCGCTTTTGGGCAAATTATGCGCTGCATATTTGCTGCTACATTATTTTTGTCGTCATGCTCGGCTCATCGCAGGGCTATAAGCAATGCCCCGGGTGTAAACCTCATTTCTAACCTCGAGGCTAACCGCAATAACGATGCTATCAAGCGCGAGCGCAAAGATGTCATCGCTGCATATGTGCCGTACACGGTGGCTTCATACATTGATCGCTTTAAAACTATCGCCATACAAGAAATGAACCTTTATGGCATACCCGCCAGTATAACACTGGCGCAGGGGCTCTTTGAATCAGGTAACGGCAATGGCGATTTGGCCAAAATTGCCAACAACCACTTTGGTATTAAATGCAACAGCGAGTGGAAGGGGCGCAGCTATTATAAAGATGACGACCTGGTGAACGACTGTTTCCGCGTTTATGATAAGCCCGAAGATTCTTACCGCGACCACTCCGAGTTTTTGAAGCGAAAACGCTACGCATCATTATTTGAGCTGGACAAGAACGATTACAAGGGCTGGGCCAATGGCTTAAAGCAGGCCGGCTACGCCACCAACCCCAAATATCCCGACTTGATTATTGGCATTATAGAAAGGTACCATCTTGACCAGTATGACCGCCCTGAAAACGAAGCGCAAAAGATTAAACGTGAAGACCGTGTACTTGCCCAAATAAATCAAAACATTGGAAAGACCGTAAAAGACTCGTTAATACAAAACACGCCCTCATCTAAATTGTATACCATAAAATCGGGCGACACACTATACAACATTTCCAAACGTTTTGGTTTAACTGTTGATGAGCTCAAGGCTTTAAATAATATGGCCGACAATACCATTAAAATTGGCCAATCGTTGGTGGTTGCAAAGTGAGCCCCGTTAATTATTGTTAAATACTTCGCCGCAACGCAGGCTTTAGTGTAGTTTTACCTTTTAATGAAATCGGCGTTAATTCTATTGTTTTGTTTGATGTGCACGCGCGCGCTTGCCCAGGATAAACTTACAGGGATTGTATTTGACACCGACAGCAAGGACCGGCTATCGCGGGTTAACGTGACCAATGCCAACAAAGGTTTTTTTGTGTTTGATGATGTTAACGGCGTTTTTGAAATAGACGCCAAAATTGGCGAAAAGATCATCTTTTCGGCTCCAGATCATCACCCCGACACCATCATCGTCCGTAATTTTACGCCGATAGCCGTTTATCTGAAAAGCACCTCCATACACCTTAAACCGGTAAACATCGTCGAAAAAAAATTGGATCCGCAGTCGCTTCTTGCGGCTAAGAAAAAGGATTATAGCAAAGCATACGGCCACCTGGCCACTAAAGATTACTTGACTTCTGTACCCGGCATTGGCGCCGGCTTGGGTATTGACGCCCTCTGGAACGCTTTTAGCCGCGAGGGCCGCAATGCAGCCCACCTGCGCGAAACAATTGAAAATGATTACAAACAAGATGTGGTCGATTCGCGTTTTAACAGTGCGCTGGTTGGACGGATTACCGGACTGACGGGTGAGCGGTTAAAGGACTTTATGAAGAAATATCGCCCCGGCTATTATTTTTTAGAAAGCGCCAGCGATTATGATCTGATCACCTCTATCCGCACAAATTACAGGCGCTATATGCGCAACCCGGCGGCACACGCTTTAATGCCTCTGGATTCATTAAAAAAATAATTTTTTGCTGTCCGTTAAACCTTATGGCTTAATTGCTATCTGATTTAAGGGGAAAATGTGTTTCTTTGTCTATCTATGTTAAAAAACATACCTGGATACCTTTTACTAAGTTTACTGTTGGTTGCGTCGTTCTCTGCATCAGCGCAAAATAATGACGCGTCAAAAAAAGACAGCGTTAAAATTGATACTACTCTTTTAAACAAGTATCATATTGACGGGCCAAAGAATTCATTGCCGGCGCGCACCCGCACCATCCAGATCAAACCGGAATATATCCCGGTTACCATGCTTGATTACCATATTAATTACTGGCGCAAATGGATAACCTTTGGTCTTAACTTTAACCAATCATCGTTCAGTAATAATTATGTTGCCGGTGGCGCTAACGCCATAGCAATTGGCGGCAACTTCGAATACAAATCTGAATACCGTAAAGGAACGCTTGATTACGTTACCGACCTGCAAATGCGTTATGCGAAGGCAAAGAACAAAGGCCAGGCGGCACGAAAATCAGACGACTGGTTGTTTTTCGATAATAAGGTGGCTACCCAGATGTCCAAAAGCTGGTATTTCTTCGGATCAGTAACTTTCCAATCGCAATTTGACAAGGGCTTTAGTTATAACAAAGATGGCTCTCTTAGTTTAATATCAAGATTTATGGCTCCGGGTTATTTAACAGAGTCGCTCGGTTTTGAGTATAAACCCGTTGGTTGGTTTGACTTACGTATAGGTACCGGTACCGCGCGCCAAACTTTCGTGATTGACACTACGCTTTATCATAAAATTGGTAGAAATAACTATGGCGTACCTGTTGGTAAGACCTTCCATAACGACTTGGCTTTCCAATTGGTGCAAACCGTTGATAAGTATCTGGACCAAAGAAAAACCCTTCGGATAGTTGAACGCTATGCCTTGTTTATCCCGTACGAAAAGAATATCAAGTTTATCACACACCGTGTAGACGCTACTTTGTATGCGCAGGTAACCCGCCTGGTAAACGTGTCGTTCAACACCACGTTTATTTATGACCGGACGGCCCAGCGTGATCCGCAGGCTTCAGAGGGCTTGGCTTTAGGCTTGGTTTACCGCTTCCCGTATTAAACAAAACTGCTTAATTTTCTCTTCAATGCCATTAAGGCATAATCGGTACAAAATCATACCTTTGTATCCGCAAAATATATAATACAAAAGATATCATGTTTGAAAATCTTTCGGATAAACTCGACAGGGCGTTCAAGGTCCTGAAGGGTCAGGGATCTATTACAGAAATAAACGTGGCCGAAACCATGAAGGAGATCAGAAAAGCCCTTCTTGACGCCGACGTTAACTATAAAACTGCCAAAACTTTTACTGACGATGTAAAGCAAAAAGCTATCGGCGCCAATGTGCTAACCGCCATTTCGCCGGGCCAGTTGCTCACCAAGCTCATGAACGACGAGTTGGCTGCGTTGATGGGTGGTACCACCTCTGAGCTTACACTTACTGCATCGCCAACCATTATTTTAATTGCGGGTTTGAACGGTGCGGGTAAAACCACATTCACCGGCAAACTGGCCAACTTCCTGAAAACGCAGAAAAACAAAAAGCCATTACTGGTAGCTGACGATATTTACCGCCCTGCGGCGATTGACCAGCTAGAAGTATTGGGCCAGCAAATCGGCGTACCGGTTTATACCAACCGCGAATCGAAGGACCCGGTAGCTATTGCAAAAGAAGGTATCGCGCAAGCAAAACAAAACGGCAACAACATCGTCATCATTGACACCGCCGGTCGTTTAGCTATTGACGAGGCCATGATGGTTGAGATTGAGCAGGTAAAAGCCGCTGTAAACCCACACGAGATTCTGTTTGTGGTAGATTCCATGACCGGCCAGGATGCGGTGAATACAGCCAAGGTATTCAACGAGCGCCTGGACTTTACCGGTGTGGTATTAACCAAGCTGGATGGCGATACCCGCGGTGGTGCAGCGCTGTCTATCAAATCTGTCGTTAACAAACCCATCAAGTTCATTGGTACCGGCGAGAAGATGGAGGCGATTGACGTTTTCCACCCTGATCGTATGGCATCACGTATCCTGGGCATGGGCGACGTGGTTTCGTTGGTTGAGCGCGCGCAAATGCAGTTTGACGAGAAAGAAGCTGCCGAACTGCAAAAGAAGATCCGCAAAAACAAATTCGACTTTAACGATTTCTACAACCAGATACAGCAGATTAAGAAAATGGGTAACATGAAAGATCTGATGGGTATGATACCGGGCGTAGGCAAAATGATGAAGGATGTTGACGTACCTGATGATGCCTTTAAAGGGATAGAGGCCATCATCAACTCCATGACGCCGGCCGAAAAGGAAAATCCTGATCTGATCAACCCAAGCCGCCGCAACCGTATCTCCAAAGGGTCGGGTCGCGATTTGCAGGAGGTTAATCGCCTTATCAAGCAATTTGAAGATATGCGCAAGGTGATGAAACAAATGAGTAACCCGGCAGCCATGGCCAACATGATGAAAAGAATGCCGAGATAATATAAAAGCGACTTTAGGGTCGCTTTTTTTATATCCTATTCGTTTCTGTCATTTCGACGAGGTACGAGGAGAAATCTATACATTGCCTGGAATTGCATGTGTATAGATTTTTTCGTTATGCTCAAGAGAGCAGTTCTCGCTTTGCTCGAAATGACAACGCTTCTTTTAATCTGCACTTTTCCTTTTCCGAACAAATTAGCTTATCATTACGTTAAGATAACTAATGCCATGAAAAAACTGAGGTTATACTTTTTTGCCGGATGCGCTCTGTTTACCTTGTCTGCAAAAGCCCAAGCGCCCGACGCATCGATTGATGTATTGCACTATGGCTTCCATATTATTCTTAACGATGCCAACAATAACATTAAAGGCAAGGCTGAAATCGCTGTTAAGTTTCTGAAAACCCCGGGGACCTTTCAAATAAATCTGGTAAAGAAAAAAGCCAACGGCACCGGCATGACCGTAAGCCGCGTACTTGAAAATGGCAAGCCGGTACGGTTTCAGCAAGATACTGATGCCATCAACATAAGTACCACAGCTAAAGAAAGCACTCAAAAAACCTACAGCATTTACTACGAAGGCATACCGGCCGACGGTCTCATCATATCGACCAATAAATTTGGCAGGCGCACCTTTTTTGGCGACAACTGGCCCAACCGTGCACACAACTGGATACCCTGCGTAGATGAACCGGCCGACAAAGCTCCGGTAGACTTTACCGTTACCGCTCCTGATCATTACCAGGTAATCTCCAACGGTTTAAAAATAGATGAAAGCGTACTGCCGGGTCAGCTAAAAAAGACGCATTGGTCTGAAACCGCGCAACTACCCACCAAAGTAATGGTTATAGGCGTAGCTGACTTTGCGGTGGACCATCCTAAGGACGTAAACGGCATTCCGGTTTATACCTACGTTTTTCCTGAGAGTGCCAATGTGGGGTTTAAAAGCTATGCTGTAGCCGGCGAGATCTTACCTTTTTATATCAATAAGATTGGCCCGTACGCTTATAAAAAGCTGGCCAATGTGCAGTCGAAAACCATATTTGGTGGCATGGAAAATGCCAGCTGCATTTTTTATTTTGAAGATTCGCCCCGTGCAAAGGGCATTGAAGAGCTGATGGCCCATGAAATAGCCCACCAATGGTTTGGCGATGCGGTGAGCGAAAAAGACTTTCATCACCTTTGGCTGAGTGAGGGTTTTGCAACCTACCTGACCAACTATTACCTGGAAAGCAAGTATGGTGTGGATACGCTGAAAAAACGCATGGCTGACGATCGTAATAAAGTTATACAATTTGAAAAAAGACGCTTTACCCCGGTTGTTGATACCACCATACAAACCGATTACATGCCATTGCTTAATGCCAATAGCTACCAAAAAGGCAGCTGGGTACTGCACATGCTGCGCCGCAAGCTGGGCGATGGCGCTTTCTGGAAAGGTGTAAACACCTATTACCTGAAATATCAGGGCGCCAACGCAAACACAACGGATTTTCGTGAGGTAATGGAAGGCATAAGCGGGCAAAATTTAAAGTCGTTCTTCCACCAGTGGCTCAATACTTCCGGCCATCCCGACCTTAGCATAAAATGGACCTACGATGCTAAAACCCGTATCGTTAATCTATCCGTAGATCAAAAGCAAGCCGTACTATATACTTTCCCACTTGAAATAGAAATTGACGGATTTTTGCATACCATCGATATGGCCGGCAGATCGACCTCAGCACACATCGCCGCCGGCAGAAAGACACCGATAATAACCATCGACCCAAATGTGAATTTGCTGGCGAGTTATACGGTTAACGGGAATTAACATCGCTATAAAATCTATCTTTTCGTCGCTCAAAAAAATTCCATAACTTTCGGGCTTATCAAACTTTATCAGCAGTGCTTGTTAAAACTTTCGGAAGCGCCGTTTATGGCATAGAAGCTATTACTATTACCGTCGAAGTTAATATAGCCGCCGGCACCAAATATTTTATTGTCGGCCTGCCGGATATTGCGGTTAAAGAAAGCTATTTCCGTATTGAGTCGGCGCTAAAAAACTGTGGGTTCAGGATGCCCCGCCAACAGGTGGTGGTGAACATGGCGCCTGCCGATATTAAGAAAGAAGGCTCGTCTTATGATTTAACCATAGCCACGGCTGTATTAGCAGCTTCGGGCCAGATAGAAGCCGAGGAACTGGACAAATATCTAATCATGGGCGAGCTTTCATTAGATGGCGGCTTACAACCCATTAAAGGCGCTTTACCCATTGCTATACAGGCACGAAAGGACGGCTTCAAAGGATTTATCCTCCCAAAACAAAACGCCCGCGAGGCAGCTATTGTTAATGACCTCGAGGTTTATGGCGTTGAAAGCATTAAGGAGGTCGCCGGATTTTTTAATGGAGATGTTGAACTGCAAGCCGAACACGTAAACACCCGAGAAGAGTTTTATAACAGCCTGAGTAATTACGACAGCGATTTTAGCGAGGTAAAAGGGCAGGAAAACATTAAACGTGCTTTAGAGATCGCTGCAGCGGGCGGGCATAATGTGATTCTGATCGGTCCGCCGGGAGCGGGTAAAACCATGCTGGCTCGACGGCTACCATCTATATTACCTCCCTTGAGTTTATATGAGGCTTTGGAGACTACCAAGATCCATTCTGTCGCCGGTAAACTGTCTACAGCTGACTCGCTTATTACGGTGAGGCCTTTCCGCTCACCCCACCACACGATATCTGACGTGGCGCTTGTCGGCGGAGGAGGAAATCCGCAGCCGGGCGAAATATCACTGGCACATAATGGTGTTTTGTTTCTGGATGAGCTGCCAGAGTTTAAACGCAGCGCCCTGGAAGTGATGCGTCAGCCGTTGGAAGAACGTCGCGTTAGCATTTCGCGCGCAAAGTTTACGGTTGATTATCCGAGCAGCTTCATGCTGGTGGCTTCCATGAATCCCTGCCCATGCGGCTATTACAATCACCCTGAAAAAGAATGCGTTTGCCCGCCGGGTATGGTACAGAAATATCTGAGTAAGATATCCGGCCCGCTGCTGGATAGAATAGACCTGCATGTGGAGGTTACGCCGGTTAATTTTAATGAATTGGCATCCGACCGGCCGGCTGAACAAAGCGACCTCATCCGCGACCGCGTCATGAAGGCGCGCCAGGTGCAGCAAGATCGTTTTGGCGATAAACCGGACCTGCACGCCAACGCCCAAATGTCACCCAAAATGGTACGCGACGTTTGCAAGATCAGCGAAGCGGGGCAAGCCCTGCTTAAACGCGCAATGGAAAAACTTGGCCTGTCAGCCCGGGCTTATGACCGTATCCTGAAAGTGGCCCGCACCATTGCCGATCTGGCAGGCAGCGAAAATATTGAGATTGAACATCTGGCCGAAGCTATCCAGTTTCGTAGTTTGGACCGAGAGGGCTGGGCGGGATAATATTCAAAACAGATGCCCCGTAAATAGTTGTTTCCTTGCCTTTTGCGGCTATATTTGTTTTCACCAATTATAC